>Ga0265292_1000089_pt1 | contig 190805 bp, 172 predicted proteins | sample Munlanlewell296A_FD_189080 | JGI IMG/M metagenome (GOLD analysis project Ga0265292, IMG submission 189080) | Leachate microbial communities from a municipal landfill in Southern Ontario, Canada - Leachate well 296A | ecosystem: Engineered > Solid waste > Landfill > Unclassified | place... | reverse complement strand
CATGCCCTGATACGGAAACTGCCTGCCGTAGAGACCCTTGGCTCGGTAACCTACATCTGTTCCGACAAAACGGGCACGCTCACCTTGAACAAGATGACGGTGGAGGAAGTGTATGTTGACGGCAACGTAGTTCGGAGTGCGGAGCTCGGAGTGCGGAGTGAAAAGAACGATGATCCAAAAGTGCTTACTCCACACACCGCATTCCGCACTCCGCATTCGCTTCTCATGACCGCTCTTGCGCTCAGTAACGACGCGCAGACTGGCGCTGACGGCGCTGTTATCGGCGATCCCACGGAAATCGCGCTCTACGACATTGCAAAGAAACAGGGTTTCGAGAAAAAAGAACTGGAAAAAGAGTTCCCCAGAGTGGCGGAAATTCCGTTCGATGCCGACAGAAAGTGCATGACGACTTTTCATGCGCGCCCTGAAGGAGGATTTGCTTCTTTTACCAAAGGGGCAATAGATGTTCTGATCGACAAGTCGGAAAACATTTTAACCGCGAAGGAATTGAGGGCTGTTGATAAGCAGGAGATCAACGGGGTGAATGACCGGATGGCGGCGGACGGCCTGAGAGTCCTCTGTATTGCAATGAGAGCGTGGGACGCCCTGCCTGCCGATATGTCCCCGGGGAATGTTGAGACCGGTCTGACGATCATCGGTCTTACCGGCATGCTGGACCCGCCCCGGGAAGAAGCCGGGGAAGCGGTCGCCCTGTGCAAGGCAGCGGGGATAAAGCCGGTCATGATAACCGGCGACCATCCCATCACCGCGCGGGTAATAGCCCAGCGTCTGGGCATTGTAGACGACGATCCAAAAGCGCTCATGACCGGACAAGAGCTGGAGAAGTTATCACTAGAGGAATTTGAGGCAAGGGTCGAGCATATCCGGGTATACGCGCGGGTCGCGCCCGAGCAAAAACTGAAAATCGTAAAAGCACTCCAGGACAAAGGCCAGTTCGTCGCCATGACCGGGGACGGGGTTAACGACGCGCCAGCATTAAAGCGGGCGGACATCGGTGTTGCCATGGGCATCACCGGAACGGATGTATCAAAAGAAGCCGCCCACATGATCCTTCTGGATGACAATTTCTCCACTATCGTAAAGGCAGTGAGGGAGGGGAGAAAGATCTACGACAATATCAGAAAATTCATCAAGTATCTTCTCACAACGAATTCAGGAGAGATATGGACCCTCTTCCTTGCGCCTCTGGCAGGCCTGCCGATACCCCTGCTTCCGATCCATCTGCTCTGGATCAATCTGGTGACGGACGGGCTACCCGCCCTCGCCCTGTCCGCGGAACCTGCCGAGGGCGATGTTATGAAAAGACCGCCGCGGCATCCCAAAGAAAGCATCTTCAGCCACGGTCTCGGCGCCCATGCGATATGGGTGGGTCTCTTAATGGCCGGCATCGTCCTTTTTGTTCAGGCCTGGTCCATCAAGACAGAGCATGCTCACTGGCAAACCATGGTATTTACCGTGCTCTGTCTGACCCAGCTCGGGCATGTTCTCGCCATACGATCGGAAACAGAGTCCTTGTTCACGATCGGGATATTCTCCAACATATACCTCCTCGGCGCGGTCGTGTTGACTTTTGTTCTTCAGATGGCCACGATCTATGTGCCTGTGTTAAACCCCATATTTAAGACAGAGCCGCTGACGCTGAATGAGCTGTTGTTCACCCTTGCATTGTCTTCAGTGGTCTTCTTTGCCGTGGAACTCGAAAAACTCATAAAGCGGCGGCAGAGCAGACAGAATGCCGTTGAGGCTTAAGAGGAAAGACGGCGTGGGGAATAAGATTCCGGTTGATATTTAATCAATAAAAATCCTCGCTGCTCTGTATCGGGGTATAACGATGTGAGAACGGACCTAAGCATGCAAAGACGGGACATGCTAAAATAATCATAATGAAAAGGAGGCAAGAAATGCGCAGAGTCATTTACTTTTTACTTACAAACGTCGCTATTCTGCTGGTCTTAAGTACGGCAATGAGGATTTTTGGTGTAGAGCCGTATCTTACAGCATACGGACTGAACTACCAGTCACTGCTCATATTTGCGCTCGTGTTCGGCATGGGCGGCTCATTTATAAGCCTTGCCTTGTCCAAATGGACGGCAAGGAGGATTTCCGGCGCGCAGGTTATAAAAGAGCCCGCAAACGAGACGGAAAGGTGGTTTGTAAGGACCGTGTCCGAACTGGCGGCAAAGGCGAATATCGGAATGCCCGAAGTCGCCGTTTTTCCCTCGGATGACATGAATGCCTTTGCAACCGGTATGCGCAGGGACAAGTCCCTGATCGCCGTATCCTCAGGACTTCTCGGGAGGATGGACAGGGAAAAGGTGAAGGCCGTTCTTGCCCATGAGGTGGCCCACGTCGCCAACGGTGATATGATTACCCTGGCGCTGATTCAAGGCGTGGTGAACACCTTTGTGCTTTTTCTGTCCCGCGTAATAGGACATACCATTGACAAGGTTGTATTTAAGAATGAACGGGGACACGGCCCCGCCTTCTGGGTTACAACGATTATTGCCGAGATAGTCCTTGCTGTTTTAGCCTCGATAATCGTCTTTTACTTCTCAAGAAAACGTGAATACAGGGCTGACTCCGGCGCCGCGGCGTTCGTCGGCAAAAAACCGATGATAGGAGCGCTCGAAGCCTTGAAGGCATCCGTACGTCAGCCCCATCTGCCTGACAAGCTTGCCGCCTTTGGGATCTCCGGCGCAAAACGAAGCGGGCTGAAAGCGCTCTTTGCAACACATCCCGACCTTGATGACAGGATTGCGTCCCTTGAAATGTCAGTTTATCCTGATTATAAATAAAGCCCGACTGGAGCAAACATGAAATATCTTGAGAAAGTTGAAAGAGTGATAGTCTTATTGCTTTTGATTATGATGGTATTGGTTGTTTTTCTTTCCACAGTAGACTTGGGCTGGATTATCATAAAAGATATCATCACTCCCCCGGTATTTCTGCTCGATATTAATGAACTGCTGGACGTATTCGGCATGTTCTTGTTGGTGTTAATAGGGGTTGAGTTATTGGAGACCGTGAAAATGTATTTCACCCAAAAGACGGTGCATGTTGAAGTGGTATTCATGGTTGCCATGATCGCCATCGCCCGAAAGGTCATCATTCTGGATATTAAGGAAGTTTCGAGCCTCACCTTAATAGGCATAGGCGTCATCATCATTGCCCTCTCAGCCGGATACTATCTGTTAACGAGAACACAGAATAAGGACCGTGCTTAAAAAACGAGCCGTCATGTTGACGGATAAAATGGAATATTTCAGCAAGCAACCCAGATCATTCCTGACGGCGCTGGAATTTATGCTTGTTAGCCCGAGCTCCGCGGTTCAAAAAGCAAAGTTTTAACAACTCAACAAGCTGCTCTTCTTCAACCACTGAATTCCGCACTTTTATTTTTTTCGGGCAATGAAGGGAACAAGGAACAGGGGTGAGAAAACTTTACAAGGGCATTCATAAATTCCAGGAGTCCTATTTCAAAAAGGAAGAGGAGTTCTTCAAGCGAATCTCCGGGCAACAGGAACCCGATGTTCTCTTTATCTCCTGTGCCGACTCGCGGGTGGATCCGAACCTGGTAACCCAGAGCAAGCCGGGAGATCTTTTCATCGTGCGCAATGTAGGCAACATCGTTCCACCCTATGACGCGATCAAGGACAAGAACAGTGTTGCGGCTGCAATAGAGTTTGCCGTGTTGCGGTTAAGGGTGGCTGATATAATCGTGTGCGGGCACTCCAATTGCGGCGCTATGCAAGCCCTCTGTGCGGATGAGGCGGACTTAGAGGACATGCCTCACCTGAGGGACTGGCTGAAGATCGCCGCGCCGGTGAAAGAGGCGGCCACCACACTATATTCCGAGTGTTCACCAACCTCCCTCTTGAGAATTATTGAGGAAGAAAACATTCTTTTACAATTGAACAATATTCAAACCTATCCGTTTGTAGCTCAGGCCCTGGAAAAAGGTTCTCTCTTCCTGCATGGCTGGTATTATGATATCTATACAGGCAAGGTATGCGCCTATAACCCACATACTGAGGTTTTTGAAGATGTCCATCGTAACTACTAAGCTGACGCCGGCGGCATCAGGCGCAATCAGCAGGTTGGTCAACCAGCATCCCTCGCTCAAGATGCCGGCGCTGAGCTTCCTCAATGAATGATGGCCGGCGTTACGTTGATTGCCGAAGGAGTAAGGTTCCGGACCTTTTAACGGGCAGCACCATGGTGTCAAAATATCCATTGACTCGCATGTACGAAAGTCGTACAATTGGCTCGTCATGACATGGACAAGACCATATAATATTTTTCTACTCCTTCTCCTGGGGATTTATATTATCGCTCCGGTGTTGGACGTAGTTGCCTGCGACGATTGTAATAACGTCTTATCGTTACAGGTGGAGCAACAGTACCCGTCAAACGGATCCTGCCCTTCGGACTCGACAAACCAAACCGCAGACCATGATAACAACATTCCTGCTGATCCGGGAATGGATAAGGATCTTTGCCCGCTGTGTTCCAATGCAGCTGCTGGAATGCAGAGCCAAGCGTTTCTCGTCCCCGTCCTGACGGTCCATGCCGTAGGCATGCCAACGTTGCTAGCCCTTCTGGACCCTTCGTATCCCATCAACAAACCGCCGCAGAACTAATCTCTTTATTCTAATCCGAGTAGCCGTTCCGCACAGCGCGAGAGTACTGTCTCTTGTTGTGCCGTTGCGCGCTTACATTCCTATTCCACAGGATTTTATGACAGAACGAGGTGTGATTATGACGCGAATGCTTATCTTTATCTGTAATGTTTTGTTGCTTGTGTCTCCTGCGTATGCCCTGACGCTCGGAGAAGCGGTGGAAACAGCGATGAAAAATAATCCCGATCTTCAAGCGGTCAGGCTGGAACAGGGCGCTGCCCAGGGCAGGCTTGATCAGGCCGGTCTTTGGTTAAGAAGCAATCCCGTTATGGAAGGAAGTCTGTCCAGAAAAGACACGGTCCCCGGAGGCGGCGAAAAAGCGACGAACCGCGGGATCGCGCTTTCCCAGGAATTCGAGCTTGCCGGGCAGCGTGGCTTGCGCGTCGATGCCGCAAGGAGCGGCCGGGAGAAGGCGCTTCAGGACATTCTGGACAAGGAGCGCGTCCTCATCGCCGAGGTTAAGGACGCCTTTGTCCGGGCCCTAGCCGCGAAGCGAAAAATTGAGCTGTCCGAGGAAGCGGTCAAGCTCCAGGATGAACTGGTCGCCTCAGCCGCGATCAAATTTCAAACAGGAGATATTTCGGCGCTTGAACAGAATCTGGCCGATGTTGAGCTCGGTAAAGCCCGGCGGGAGCGCATGCTTGCGGAACGGGAACGGAGGGAAGCGCTGCTCGGTTTGCAGGAGATCCTTGGCATAAAGCCGTCGCCGAACTTCCGCGTGGAAGGAGAACTGCCGATGGAAGCGCCGGACATCCCGGACAAGAATAAGCTGCTGGAGACCGCGTCGTTGCAGCGGCCTGATGTGCAGTCGGCGGGCGCCGAGACGATACAGGCGAAAGCGGCCATGAAGCTCGCGGGCCGCGAGGCAATTCCGAGTGTAACCGTGTCCGGATTTTACAACCAGGATGATAAGCTGAACGAAGCCGGGATCATGCTTTCTTTTCCTCTTCCACTGTTCGACCGGAAGCAGGGGGATCGGAAGGAGGCCGCGGCAAAAGCAGGCCAGGCCCTGATCAAACAGGCGTCCCTCGAACGAGCTGTTGAACGGGAGATCGAGGAGGCCCACGCGAACCTTGCAGCGGCGGCGGAAGAGCTGTCCCTTTTCAAAAAAGATGTTCTCGGCAAAGCCATGGAAAATCTGGGCCTCATGCACCTTGCCTTCAAGGAAGGAAAATTCGGGTTCTTTGAAGTGCGGCTCGCTCAGAAGGATACCATCGATGCCCAATTCGCCTATCTTGAATCACAGCTTCGGCTGCAGCTTGCGCTGAACGCATGGGAGAAAGTAACGGGAGGAAGCCTGAAATGAACAGAACGAAGAAAGTGATCCGAAAGATATGGGCCGCCAGGAAAGATACGGCGCGGCGCATCAAGAAACCAGCGCTCATAGCCGTGGGTTCGATCGCGCTTCTCGTCGTGGTCATGTCGTTTTACGGATCGACGGCAAAAAAGGAGCAAGCGGACGAGCACGAAAACGAAAAAACCCACGAGGAAACAGCCGTTGTGCACCTGTCTGAAGAAGCGCAGAAGGCATCAGGCATCGAAGTTATGGCTGCGGCGCTGGAACCTTTCTCGGCCCCCATCGAGGCGACGGCCGCGATCGAGCTGAACGGAGACCGGGTGGCAAAGATCAGCGCGCGCACCTCGGGACGGCTGGTGAAGATCGCGGCTTCCCAGGGCGATGCGGTAACAAGCGGTCAGGCGCTTGCCTGGTTCGACAGCCCGGAGCTGGGGCTGGCCTGGGCGGAGTATGCCAAAGCGAAAGGACGGACCGATCTTGCACGGAACAACCTGCAGCGAGAGGAGACCCTGTTCGCGAAGAAAATATCCCCGGAAAAGGACGTGATCAGGGCGAGGCAGGAGCTTGCAGATGCTGAAGCGGATTTCGCCTTCGCGTCCGAGAAGTTCCATTTGCTCGGGATCGATATCGAGCAGGTCGGGAAAAAGCATGAAGGCGATCAGCATCCGCTTATCGCCGTGACCTCGCCGATCAGCGGATCGGTCATCGAGCGCGCGGCAACACAGGGTGAAGTGGTGAGCCCCGATAAGACACTCTTCACCGTGGCAGATCTGTCCCGGCTCTGGGTGATCATCGATATCTACGAGAAAGATCTCGGCCGGGTAAAGTCGGGAACAGCGGTGAAAGTCAGGACAACTGCTTATCCCGACCGAAACTTCAAGGGGATTATTTCATACATCGGCGACGTGCTGGATGAGAAGACCAGAACAGTCAAGGCGCGCGTTGTTGTTGAAAATGCAAACCGGCTCCTGAAACCGGGCATGTTTGCATCCGTGCTGATCGAGGCCGGCGGCGGGACAGAACGGATTGTCACTGTTCCTGAAGAGGCGGTCTTTCTTGACGGTTCCAAGAACTATGTCTTCATTCAAACCGATCCGGAGAAGTTCGAATTGCGTGAGATAACGGTGGGCCGAACGCTGGGGAATCGTCTGGAAGTAACCGGTGGACTCAAAAAGGGAGAGCCGGTTGCCGTCAAGGGCGCGTTCATTCTGAAATCAGAGCTGAAAAAAGGCGAGCTCGTCGACGAACATGGCCATGGCGAGTAAAGAGCCTTGCAGTTGCATATGACCCAGCCCCACCCTAACCCTCCCCTTGAAGGGGAGGGAACCGATTCCTTCTCCCCCTTCAAGGGGGAGATTGAGAGGGGGATGGGTTCAACTGAGTCTGAGGCATTACCTTCATAGACAGGAGATCATCAATCATGCTGGAAAGAATTATCGAATATACGCTGAAGCAGAAAGGGATGGTCATATTTCTTTCGCTTCTGATAGTAATCGTCGGATTGTACTCTTATTGGAAATTGCCGATTGACGCTTTCCCGGACGTTACGAACATTCAGGTGGAAATTGTCAGCCACGCGGACGGGCTCTCGGCAATAGAGATCGAACGGAATGTGACCTACCCGATCGAGATGTCAATGCGCGGCCTGCCCGATATCGAGCAGATGCGTTCGGTCACCAAGTTCGGGCTCTCGATCGTAACCGTCGTCTTCAAGGACGACGTTGATATCTATTTTGCCAGGCAGCTGGTATTCGAACGGCTGGCGGAGGCGCGGGAAAAGGTCCCGAAAGGGGTCGAGGTCGCCATGGGGCCTATCGGCACGGCCATGGGGGAGATCTATCAATATACCCTTGAAGGCGCCATGCCCGCTGACCCGCAACAGAAGATTTCCTACCTGACCAACCTGAGGACCATCCAGGAGTGGATCATCACGCCGCAGCTGAAGAGTGTCGCCGGGGTAAACGAGATCAACTCCTTCGGCGGGTACTTCAAGCAGTACCAGGTGATCGTGTCGCCGGAAAAGCTGCTGCAGCACGGCATAACCGTGGATGATGTGTTTTCGGCGATCGGAAATAATAATGAAAACGTCGGCGGGAACCTGCTCGAACGGGGAGCGGACCAGTTCATTGTCCGCGGAGTAGGGCTGATCAAAGATATTAACGACATCGAGAACATCGTCCTGAAAGCGGCGGGGGGTACGCCGACCTCTATCCGCGACGTGGCCCAGGTGAAAATCGGCGAGGCTGTCCGCATGGGCGCCGCCATAAAGAACGGCAAGGATGAATGTGTCGGCGGCATCGTCATGATGCTGCGCGGCGAAAACAGCCGCGACGTGGTGCGCCGGGTTGAGGAGAAGGTCAGGGAGCTCAACGGAAACAACGTGCTCCCGGACGGGACCAGGATCGTCCCCTATTACGACAGAAGCGATATTGTGAGAGCGAGCGTCAGCACGGTAAACAAAGCGCTGATCGAGGGTTCCCTGCTGGTCCTGATCGTGCTCTATCTGCTGCTGAACAGTATCCGGGGCAGTATCGTGGTCCTCATCGCATTGCCGCTGTCGCTCCTGGCTACATTCATCGTCATGAAGCTTACGGGGATCAGCGCAAACCTGATGTCACTCGGCGGACTGGCCATTTCCATAGGAATGATTATCGACACCGCCATTATCCAGGTCGAGAACGTCCAGCGGCACCTGAGTGACGAGGGGGCACGACACCCCAAATTGATTACGGTGCTCAAGGCGGTCATGGAGGTCAGAAAACCGAGCATCTTCGGCGAACTGATCATTGCGCTCACCTTCATCCCGGTCCTTTCGCTGGAAGGGATCGAAGGAAAGATGTTCGGGCCATTGGCGATCACGGTCGTCATCGCCCTGCTCGCCTCGCTGCTCCTTTCGGTATTCGTCATACCGGCGCTCTGCATCCTGTTCCTGAAACCGCACCCGGAAAAGGAGAGCTTCATCATGAAGCATGCGCACAGGCTCTATCGACCGATGCTCGACTATGCTATGAACAGGAAGCGGGTGGTGTTGGGAATAGCGGGAGCTCTTCTGGTCGTTTCGCTCTTTCTGGCAACCCGGCTGGGAACGGAATTCATCCCGGTCATGGATGAAGGCTCATTCGATATGGATGTGTCTATGCTCCCCGGTGTTTCCCTGGCAAAAGCGATGGAGGTGAATCAGCAGGCGGCTGCCAGACTGATGCAGTTTCCGGAACTGGATACCATCGTGGGACGAATCGGCCAGACCGGGGTCGCCCTGGACACGCGGGGCACGGACAAGACCGGCTACGTGGGGATCTTCAAGCCGAAGAGCGAGTGGAAGCGGGACATATCAAAGGAAGAGCTGACCAATGAGATGCGGGAGTCGCTGGAGTCGATCGCGGGGATCACCTTCGGATTCAGCCAGCCGATCCAGTGCCGCATCGACGAACTGGTGGCCGGCACCCGGGCGCAGCTTATTGTCAAGCTCTTTGGAGACGATATCAATGTGCTGAGCGAAAAATCGGCTACAATCGCCAAGGTGCTGTCCACGATCAGAGGGGGCATTGATCTGAATGCGGAAAAGGTTTCCGGGCAGCCCTACCTGACCGTCAACATCGACCGCTCGAAGATCGCCCGCTATGGCCTGAACATCAGCGATGTCCAGAAGGTGATCGAGATTGCCGTGGCCGGCAAGGCGGCATCGCAGCTGTACGAGGAAAACCGCAATTTCCCCATCACGGTGCGACTGCCGGAGGAGAAGCGCAATTCCCTGGAAGCGATCAAGAACCTGATGATCACCACGAAAACGGGCATCAATGTTCCGCTCGAACACCTGGCTGAAGTGAAGATGATCGAAGGGCCGGTCCAGATCAGCCGCCAGGACGGGGTGCGCCGGATCGGCATCGAGATGAACATCACGGGCCGGGACATCGGCGGTTTTGTGGCCGAAGCAAAACAGAAGATCAGGGAACAGGTCAAACTGCCGTCCGGCTATTATCTTACGTGGGGCGGACAATTTGAGAACCAGCAGCGGGCGATGAACAAACTGATGATCATCGGACCCGCTGCCGTAGGCCTGATCATGCTTCTCCTGTATCTATCGTTCAGATCGGTCCGCATGTCGCTGCTGGTCATTTCCAACCTGCCGTTTGCCCTCATCGGCGGGGTCTTCGCTCTCTATCTGTCCGGGCAATATTTGTCCGTACCGGCGTCAGTCGGCTTTATTGTTCTTTTTGGCGTTGCGGTTTTGAACGGGCTGGTGCTGGTATCGCGCATTTCGCAATTGCGGGAAGAAGGACTTGGTCTGCAGGAGGCAATCAGAAAAGGAAGCCTTGACCGATTGCGACCGGTATTGATGACGGCATCGATATCAATTTTCAGTCTCCTCCCGATGCTGCTGGCCGGCGGAACCGGTTCAGAAATACAAAAACCATTAGCAACCGTTGTTGTGGGCGGGTTGCTTACTTCAACGCTGCTTACGTTGTTGATCATTCCTTCGGTTTACAGCTGGTTTGAAAAGAGAGAGGTCGAAGCGGAAATGTAACGACTGACTTCTCCTCCATAAATTCAATGAAAGGACAGGGAAAAAACATGAAAGAGATAAAAGCAATAATAAGGCCGTTCAAATTGCTGGAAGTAACGGAAGAACTTCATAAAATTAAAGGGTTGCCGGGTGTAACGGTATCGGAAATAAAAGGGTTCGGCAAAAGCAGGGCCAGGAATGCGAAAGACAAGATTGAATATGAGCTGGTGGAATTTATTCCGCGAGTAAAATTAGAAGTTGTTGTACATGATGAGATGGTTGATGATGTCGTCAATGTGATTCAGAAGGTTGCCCATACGGGCAATACGGGCGATGGGAAAATATTTGTGATCAATGTGGAAGAATCAGTAAAGATAAGAACAAATGAACGGGGAAGAGATGCGATATGACGCGCGGTAGTCGGTTAATGCGCCGTCGCGGTCAGGATCAAGACCAGGGCGCGAGGCGAAAGCGCTGGAAGGAAGCTGCGTGAGGAATAATGAGAATTAAGGCGAAAAAATGCTGTAGATTCAATTACTGAAGGTGAGGTAACGGCTGTCCCTGATCCTTAATGAGTCGCGTCCGGGGGTTGACGATTCCCTTTAAAAATACTATAGTAGAATAGAGCTCATCCCTGATGGGCCGAAACATCATACCCCAGGAGCGTGATCCCCGTGACAGAGACACCCGATCTTCCTGTACAGCCTGCTTCAAGCACGCAGGCGCTCGCAATTATCCCGCTGGGCGGCATCGGCGAGATCGGGCTGAACATGACCGTGCTCGAATACGGCGACGATATCATCGTGATCGACGCGGGGCTCATGTTCCCGGATGCCGAGATGCTCGGCGTGGACATCGTTATCCCGGACTTTACCTACCTGCGTGAGAACCGCCACAAGGTCCGCGCCGTGCTGCTTACGCACGCCCACGAGGACCATATCGGCGCGCTCCCGTTCCTTCTCAAAGAACTCCAAGTCCCCCTCTACGGCACAAAACTCACCCTTGGCTTTGTGAAGGAAAAACTTCGGGAGCACGGCCTCGATGCCGAGGCAGAGCTCATCATCGTGAAGCCCCGAGACACGGTCACCCTTGGCTGTTTCCAGGTCGAGTTCATCCGGGTCACGCACAGCATCGTGGACGGCTGCGGCCTCGGCATCACCACGCCGGTGGGACGCGTGGTCCACACGGGTGATTTTAAAATCGATCCCACACCGGTGGACAATGAGATCATGGACCTCCGCACCTTTGCGGAATACGGCGACAAGGGGACCCTCGTGCTCATGTCGGACAGCACGAACGCCGGCCAGGGCGGCTACACCTTCTCGGAAAAGGAGGTGCGCCGCGGACTCGAGGACATCTTCCACCGCGCCGTCGGCAGGATCGTGGTCGCTACCTTTGCCTCGAACATCCACCGGGTGCAGCAGATCATCGATGTTGCGGTGATGCACAACCGGAAGGTGATCCTGAACGGCAAGAGCATGATCGCGAACGCGCAGATCGCGCTGGACCTCGGCTACCTCAAGATGCCGTCGGACACCTGGCTCAAGATCGACGCGCTCAAGACCCTGCCCGACGACCAGATCGTCATGATCACGACCGGCAGCCAGGGCGAGCCCATGAGCGCGCTCTCGCGCATGGCCGCGAACGAGCATAAGCACTTCCAGATAAAAAAAGGCGACACCATCGTGCTTTCGTCCAAGATGATCCCGGGGAACGAACGCGGCATCACGCGGATCATCAATCATCTGTTCAAGCACGGCGCGGAAGTGTTCTACGAAAAGGTGTCCGAGATCCACGTCTCGGGCCACGCGTCCAAGGAAGAGCTCAAGCTCATGTTGAACCTCGTCAGGCCGAAATACTTCATCCCTGTCCACGGCGAGTATCGCCACCTCGTCTACCACGCCCAGCTTGCCCGGAAGGTGAATATCCCCGACGAGAACGTGTTCATCCTCGAAGACGGTGAGATCATGGAGTTCACGTCGGATTCCGCTCGCCGCGCGGGTCGCGTCAGCGTGGGCAGGGTGTACATCGACGGCAAAACCGCGGGTTCCACCGCGGACGGCGGCGTGGACACGGTGGTGCTTCGCGACCGGATGAAGCTCGCCCATGACGGCGTGGTGATCGTGATCCTCGGGATCGAGACGGCAACAGGCAGGGTGGTATCGGGCCCGGACATCGTGTCACGCGGCTTCGTGTTCGAGGACGCCTCGCAGGAGCTCCTTGCCGAGGTGAAAACCGTGGTCATGGACACGCTCACCCTCATGGTCCCCGAGGCCAAGGGAGACTGGTCGCTGGTCTCCGCCCGGGTCCGGAGCGCGCTCAAAAAGTTCATCAACAAACGTATGGAACGCAGGCCGATGATCCTGCCGATCATCATGGAACTGTAGCAGGGCATTGAACCTTTTTGAACCGCTCACCCGGTTTGACCGGTTAAAACCAAATCTTTTTATCGCTCCTGAGGGAGGCTTCATGACCATTAAGAACGACAACTTTCAATACTCCAAGCGCGGTCAGGACCGGGCGTCCCTCATGCACTCGTTTGCCAACCGCCTTATCTACTCGCTCGGCAAGGACCCGATCACCGCCACCCACCGCGATTGGTTCCACACCACCGCCTACGCCGTGCGCGAGCGTTTGATCGAGCGCTGGATGGAGACCATGCGCAGCTACTATGAGTCCGACGCCAAGCGTGTCTATTATCTTTCCCTGGAGTTCCTGACCGGCCGTCTGCTGGCGAACAGTCTGCTGAACATGGGCTTCTATGAGGAATGCAGGGAAGCTCTTTCCGATCTCGATCTCGACATCGACCGCATCGAGGACCTCGAGATGGACGCTGCCCTGGGCAATGGCGGGCTCGGCAGGCTTGCAGCCTGCTTTCTCGATTCCATGGCGACCATGGGTCTGCCGGGTTACGGGTACGGGATCCGCTACGAGTACGGCATGTTCATTCAGCGCATCGAGAACGGCTACCAGGTGGAGCATCCCGACAACTGGCTGCGTTATGGCAATCCCTGGGATTTCCCGCGCCCCGAGGTGCTCTTTTCAGTGAAGTTCGGCGGCCGCGTGGTCCAGTTCAAGGATGAACAGGGCAAAACGCACTTTCACTGGATCGACACCGAGGATGTAATGGCAATGGCCTACGATACGCCTGTGCCCGGCTACCATACCAGCACGGTGAACAACATGCGTCTCTGGACGGCCAAAGCCTCGCGCGACTTCAACCTGACGTACTTCAACGAGGGCAACTACATCAAGGCAGTAGAGGACAAGAACGCCTCCGAGAACCTTTCCAAGGTGCTCTACCCCAGCGACACCACGCTGATGGGCCGTGAGCTTCGGCTCAAACAGCAGTACTTTTTTGTCTGCGCATCTCTCCAGGACATCCTGCGGCGCTTCACCAAGTTTCATGCGGACCTGGATATGCTGCCGGACAAGGTCGCGATCCAGCTGAACGACACCCATCCGGCCATCGCCATTCCCGAGCTCATGCGCGTGCTGGTCGATCTCCATCACCTGGATTGGGACCATGCCTGGAACATCACACGCCGCACCTTCTCCTACACCAACCACACGCTGATGCCCGAGGCCCTCGAGACCTGGCCGGTCAGCCTTTTCGAAGAGCTCCTGCCGCGCCACCTCCAGATCATCTACGAGATCAACTATCGGTTCCTGGAAGAGGTGCGTCATTGCTACCCCGGCGACGGGGAACGGGTCATGCGCATGTCGATCGTGGACGAAGCCGGAGGCCGCAGACTGCGTATGGCCTACCTGGCCATCGTCGGGAGCCACTGCGTGAACGGCGTGTCGCAGATCCACACCGATCTCATGAAGAAGACCATCTTCTCCGATTTCGATCAGTTCTTTCCCGGCAAGGTCGTCAACATCACGAACGGCATCACGCCGCGGCGATGGCTGCACCAGGCCAACCCCGGCCTGTCCTCCCTCATCACGTCGCGCATCGGCGAGACGTGGGTCAGGGATCTTACGGAGCTCAGGAAGCTTGCCCCTCTTGCCGAAGAACCGGAATTTCGGAAGCAGTTTCGCGAAGTGAAGCATGCGAACAAAGAGCGGCTCGCCGCGCTCATCAGGATCCGTCTGAAGCTCACGGTCGATCCCGCCTCGCTGTTCGACGTTCAGATCAAACGCATCCATGAATACAAACGGCAGCTTCTGAACGTGCTGCACATCGTGACCCGCTACAACCGCATTAGGGAGGGCCAGGCAAAAGACGTGGCGCCTCGCACCGTGATCTTCGGGGGCAAGGCCGCGCCCGGATATGCCATGGCCAAGCTCATCATCAAGCTCATCCACAGCGTCGCGGACATCGTGAACAACGACCCGGCGGTCGGTAATGCGCTCAAAGTGGCGTTTATTCCCGACTACAGCGTCTCGAATGCCGAGAAGATCATCCCGGCCTGCGATCTGTCCGAGCAGATCTCCACAGCGGGCACCGAGGCCTCGGGCACGGGCAACATGAAGCTCGCGCTGAACGGCGCGCTCACGATCGGGACCCTGGACGGCGCGAACATTGAGATGATGGAGGAGGTGGGGCGCGAGAACATTTTCATCTTCGGCCTGACCGCAGACGAGGCTGCCGCGGTCAAGACAACCGGCTACAATCCCTGGGACATCTACAATGCGAACACCGAGCTCAGAAGGGCGCTCGACATGATCAACGGAGGCTATTTCTCGCCCGATGCGCCGAATCGCTTTCGCCCGATCTTTGATACGCTGACCGGATACGGGGACCGCTTCCTGCTGCTCGCGGACTACGAAGAGTACGTCGCATGCCAGGAGCGCGTGGACACGCTCTACCGCGACCCCGAGGAGTGGTCCCGGCGCGCCATCCTGAACGTAGCCGGCATGGGAATGTTTTCAAGCGACCGGACGATTGGTGAATATGCCGACAGGATCTGGGGCGTCAAACCGGTGAGACGCGGGGAAGCCCGGTGAGCAACCTCGTATCGTCGCGCGGAGAGATAACGAACATGACCGTGCCCCTGCTGTTCCAGGGTCTGCTTGCGGAAAAAAAGACCGGCATTATTGTCTTTACGCGCGATCCGGTGGTGAAAAGGGTCTACGTGGCCAACGGGGATGTTTTCTTCGCCTCTTCCAACCTGAGCGAAGACCGGTTGGGCGAGTGGCTGAACCGCGCGGGAACGATCACCAGTCAGCAGTGCGACGCAGCGGCGGAGGTGGTCAAGAGGACCGGCAAAAAACAGGGGGAGGTCCTCGTGGAGCTTGGATACATCACGCCCGAAGGCCTGGAGAACGGCATGCGGTATCAGGTCAGGCAGATCGTCGTCAGCCTTTTCAATTGGCGTAATGGCAGCTACGTGTTCGATGACAGCCCGGCGCCCCATTTTGATATCAACCCGCTCATCTTGCTCACCGGAGACCTGATCATCGCAGGTCTCCGCGAAATGGAATGGTCGGTCGTACGAAGATCGCTCCCGCCGCTCACGACAATTCTCCGGTCCGCTTCGGACCGGTCGCTTCCTGTGCAGGGCGAGGAGCTGGGGCAGGACCACCGGACCGTTCTGACGTTCATCGACGGCAGTACCAGCATAGAGGAGATCTGCATACGGTCCGGTTTGGGCGATTTTAATACGCTCAAGGCGATCTACGAGCTGCTGGCGCTCCGTCTTGCGAACACGGGGGCACTCAAACAGGCCGGCGAGCCGAAAAAGGTGCGTGACGGGGTCAGCCGCGATCCGGTCACGGTGAAAGAAATAATAACTCCGGGACCGGAGGCCGCGTTGCTGGTCACCGTGGCCGCGCTTCTTGAAGCCCATAAGAACCTTGCGCAGCAGAACTATTTTGAGGTGCTCGGTGTCGGCCGTGAGGCAACGGCTCAGGAGATAAAAAAAGCGTACTTCACCCTGGCGAAACGGTACCACCCGGACAGGCATTTCGGTCCACCGTTGAATGAGATGAAATCGGAGCTCGAGGAGCTTTTCAACGCCATCCATGAGGCGCATGAGACGCTTGCCAGTCAGGATCGGCGCGAAAAGTATGATCGGGAGCTTGCCGCCGGCTTGCAACAGCCGCGAGTGCAGAAGGAGACCAGGACGGATAAAGAGGTCAACGCGGCCGCCGCCGCTGCCCACTTCAGCGAGGGTATGAAGCATTTTACTGAACGCAATTTCTGGGATGCGGAAGAGTCCTTTCAGTGGGCCATCCGCTTTGATTCTTCCACTGCTGAATACGTATTCCGCCGGGCGATGGCCCTCTCGCATATGCCGCGGCGAGGCCGTGATGCGGAAGAATATTTTTCAAAGGCGGTCAACATGGACCCGTCAAAAATGGATTATTACCTCGAGTTCGCGAATTTCTACGGAAAGCTTGGCCTGAAGGCAAAGGCGATGTCCCTCTACCAGAATGCCTTGAAGCAGAATCCGAATGAAACGAAGATCAAGGAAGCAATAAAGAAAGCCCGCGAGTAGCTGCGTGAAAACACGCATGCTCCGGTCGGTTTCCGGAATATCTTTTATAGAGGAGAAACACAATGGCGGAGATCAAAATAGATGTAGCTTCCTACGCGGGGTCACGGGGCGAAGAAAGCCCTCGGGTTTTCTTCGCCCACGGCGAGAAGATCACCGTACTGGAGATCCTTGAGATGTGGGTCGAGGAAGAGGGGCCCGAACGAAAACAAAAGCGGTGCTTTCTTCTGAAGGGAAGTGACGGTCTCCTGCACACGCTGTATTGCGACAGGGAATCCCGCGAGTGGTTTTATAAGAGCTTCGCGAAAGACCATCGCAATCTGAAATGACCTGAAAAACCGCCGTTGACCCTGGAGAGGCGGGGATGCGTCAACGGCTCGGGATCAGCGCCCTTTCTTCCGATCCTCCTATCGTTTCTGCCCTGTGCTCAGCACCTGCCCGATCGCGGGGATAAAGTCCTTTTTCCGTGACATGACCCGGGGAACAATGCACGTGTCATTCACGACCTTCACGCCGAACGCCTTCTCTACGATCCATGTTTCGCCCCGGAGCAGGATCCGCTCCTGTCCCTTGCCGAGCGGGTTCAGCACCAGCAGCGCGGTAAGATCATAGTTGTTCGCCGAGCGCAGGCGTTCGAGCTCATCCACCAGCTCACGCTCGCGCGCATCGATCTCCGCGCAGTCCAGCGACATCATCTGGCTCACTCCCAGCTTTTTTCCGTTGATCAGAAATTCCTTGAAGTCCGCTGCGATCAGCTCCCCCGCGCTCCGGTCCTCGAGATGAATGCTTTCATGGAGCAGCTCCCTGGCAAAGGACGGGACGTCGATGCCGGCGATCTCGGCCAAACGCTGCGCTTCCGTGCGATCTCGCTCTGTCGTCGTGGACAGGGTCAAGAGCAGCGTATCGGACAGGATGCCGGAAAGGAGAATGCCGGCGATCTCTTTCGGGATGTATGTCTGGTGCAGGAACATGATCCCCGCCACGACGGTGCAGGTGCTGCCGACCGGGTCATTATAGACATAGATCGGCGCGGTGGTGGATATATCGCCCACGCGGTGGTGGTCGATGATCTCAAGGATCTCCGCCTCTTCGATACCGTCAACGGCCTGCGATAGCTCATTGTGGTCGACGAGGATCGCCATCTTGCGCACGGGCCTCAGCAGGTCTGTTCGAGTAATGAACCCGATGAGCCGGTTGTCGCTGTCCACCACGATCACGGAACGATAGTCCGACTCAACGATCTTCGAGCGGACTTCGGCCATGGGGGTATAGAGGCCGACGGTGGGGCAAGTCGCGGTCATGATGGAAGACACGGGCTCGGACATGGTCATGAGTTGGACCGTGGCAAAGGCCGGCTGGGGCGACGAGATGAGCAGTGCGCCCTTCTCTCCGGCCGCGGCAATGACCTCGTTCGCGATGGGCGCGTTGTCGGTCACCAGAATTGCCGAACACCCCATCCTGATGAGTTCCAATTGGATGTCGTTCTGATCCCCGGCGATCACCACGTCGCCTGACCGCACACGGTTCAGCAGGGTGCCGCGCTGCATGGCGGCGATGAACACCCTGCCGGTGAGCACGGTAAGTTGCCGGCTGTTGCTGATGACGCGGCCTTCCAGCGTTTTCAGTAAAAGATCGAGCTCAATGGGCGCTTTGGAAAGGTCCGCGAACCCGACACTGTCCATATAATGGCGTGCGATGTCCTTGAGGCCGACAACGCCGGCAAGCCTGCCTGCTTCGTCCACGACCGGGACGGAACGGACTCCCTGCTCGCGCATGAGGAGGGCCAGCGCCTGGACCGAATCGCGCACGCTGACAGAGACAGGGCGTTTAAGGTCAAGATCGCTCACCGTGGCAACAAGACTGTCGATCTCTGCAGAGGCAGGCACACCGAACCTGTTCAGGACAAAGGTACTCTCGCGGTTCAGCTTCCCTGCCCGCGCGGGCATGAATAAATAGCGTTTATCGGTGATGTTCTTAAAATAGGCGTAGGCAATGGCCGAGCAGACGGAATCCGTGTCCGGCGTTGTATGACCGACAACATAAACAGTTTTGATCCGAGCGGTACTCATGGCGTTCATTTCTCCAGGTTCGTATGGATGGCCCTCGCATTATAATGACCAAGCGTCCCTTGTCAAGCAGATTAAAGCCGTTGAAAAACGATTGTACCGTCATCCCGAACCCTTTGGTATTGCCTGCCCTGCGTGTCGCGGGTCTCGTCCGGATCAGGTTTGCCCCTGCTTCTTCTTCTCCGGCAAGCCCAGGATCTTTCTGATCTCATCCCCCTCGATGGTCTCCTTCTCCAGAAGGGCGGCCGCCAGGATCTTCAGTCTTTCCTGATTTCCGGAAAGGATCCCGCGGACCTTATTATTTGCGTCGTCCACGAGGCGCTTCACTTCCTGGTCGATCTCGCGCGCAGTATCTTCGCTGTACTCCTTTGCCCCTGAGGGCAGGCCCATATCAAGAAACATTGGACGGCGTTCTTTTTCAAAGGTGAGGGGTCCGAACTTCTCGGTCATGCCGTACTCGGTGACCATGCTGCGCGCGATGTTGGCCGCGCGCTGAAGGTCGTTCTGCGCGCCCGTCGAGACCTCGTGAAAAATAATTTCCTCGGCCGCCCTTCCGCCGAGCATTACGCACAGTTTGTCCAGCAGTTCCGTCTTCGTCATCAGGTACCGGTCCTCCGTCGGAAGCTGAAGGGTGTACCCCAGCGCCGCGATGCCGCGCTGGACGATGGAAACGCGGTGCACCGGATCGGTGGTGGGCAACAGCTCGGCGACGATCGTGTGGCCGCACTCGTGGTAGGCCACGATCTCCTTCTCCTTCTTGTTCATGACGCGCCGTTTTTTCTCGAGTCCCGCCACGACGCGGTCGATGGCCGCCTCGAAGTCCGTCATGTCGACTTCGGTCTTGTTCTTGCGCGCGGCGAGCAGCGCCGCTTCGTTCACGATGTTCGCGAGGTCCGCGCCCACAAATCCGGGTGTGCGCGCCGCGATGACGGCAATGTCCACGTTCGTCGAGAGCTTGACGCCCCTGATGTGAATTTTTAAAATGTCCTCGCGGTCCTTGATGTTCGGCCGGTCCACGAGCACGTGCCGGTCGAAGCGTCCGGGCCGAAGCAGGGCCTGGTCGAGGATCTCGGGGCGGTTGGTCGCTGATATGATGATCACTCCCTTGCGCGCGTCGAACCCGTCCATTTCGGCCAAAAGCTGGTTCAGGGTCTGCTCCCGCTCTTCATGGGCGCCCGCCATGCCCATCCCGCGCGCGCGGCCGAGCGCGTCAAGCTCGTCGATGAAGATGATGCAGGGGGCCTTCAGAACAGCCTGCTGGAAAAGATCGCGCACGCGCGACGCACCCACGCCCACGAACATTTCCACGAACTCGGAGCCGCTCATGGAAAAGAACGGCACCTTGGATTCACCGGCAACCGCTTTTGCCAAAAGCGTCTTGCCGGTACCGGGAGGCCCGACCAGCAGCACCCCCTTGGGGATGCGGCCGCCGAGCTTGGTGAACTTGTCGGGGTGTTTGAGGAACTCAACCACCTCCATGAGCTCTTCTTTTGCCTCTTCAACGCCGGCAACATCGTTGAACGTCACCTTTACGTCGCTTTCACCGTAGATCTTTGCGCGCGACTTCCCGAAGCTCATGAATGACTCACCGGGCCCCCCCGCACCCATCTTCTTGAAAACGACGCTCCAAATGACCATAAGCACCGCAAGGGGGAGTATCCAGGTAAGCAGAAAATCCCTGAGCCAGTTGTCCGAAACCACGCCGCGGTAGGAAATGCCGCCGGCGTCGAGATTTTTCACGAGGTCCGGGTCTTCAATGCGAACGACCGTGAAGGTCTTCTCCTTTTCTCCCTCCTTTGCATTGACACGCGCGCCCTTGATGTTGTCCCGGGAGATAACGAGGTCCTTTACCCGCTTCTCCGCCATAAGGGTCTTGAACGTGCTGTAGGAGACCTCTTCCGCCGGCTGTTCGGAAAAGAGCCTGAAGAGACTGATGAACAAGAGAATCATCAGAATATAGAAAAGGTACTGGGGGCTTTTTTTCATGACCATCCTGTGTTATCAGATTTGCACCATGAGAATGTTGATCGATCTGAAATCCGACGCTCTCAATACCAAACAGGCCTGCCGGGATGACAGGATACCTTTAAACATTTGGATTTCGTTGAGAATTGAGAACTTCGTTCTGAGCATTTCATCGTACGCGGCAACTACAGCCGGTGCGACACTCCGATCCCAAAAAAGAAGCGCGGTCCCTGCGATGGACCCCAAAGATGCAGGTCCTTCACGATGAGAAGAGGATACTGATACCTGATGTCGTCGAGGGGCAGTTCTTTGAGACCGAAGGCCTCGGCAACGACCGTGATCGGTCTTCCTTCATGATATACGGCTGAATCCAGAAACGTATCGGACTGAACAAGAAATCGCCCTTCCGTCGAGTCTGTCTCGAGCGGCCTTCCGTCCGTGTCCAGCGGCTTTTGGAGTATTTCAAGGAGAGTGCCTTCTTTGGTATTCTTTGACGTAATGATCATGCCCCCGAGCATGACCCAAGTTCCCTTGAACTTTTCCGGTTCCTTTTTCAATTCCTGGAAGGATACGTTTCTGTTCACCCTGTCCAACATCTCTTGGGGAAACGGTGAAGCGCAGCCTGCGGTCAAGAAGAGGGCGAAAAGACACGGAGCGAAGAAGAGGGAACGGGAATAACGTGATCGGATCACAGCGACCTCCGGTGATAACAGGCTGACGTTATTATTCCGGCCGGCCCGAGTTTGCCGGATCATGGAGCGGGTCCATCCACCGGGGCTTGTCATGCGAACGAGGTTCTTGCTCCCAAAGCTTAAGTTCTTTCGCGAAGAGGACAGGATAGTCATACTGCTTACCACCGAGCATCGGGCTGCCGGTCTCAAGCACTTCGCCGGCAATGGTGATATCGACGCCGGGTGCATATGCCATCAGGTTGAGCGGTCCCCGATGGAACACGAGAAACCGTCCGCCTGTTCGTTTGGTGCGTTCCGGTTTGCCCCAATAGTCGAGCGGTTTCTGGGTAACTTCGATCAGCGTTCCCTGGTTCACGTCACTGGTCTGTGCGATCGTTCCGCCCATGATGATGAGCTTGCCCTTGAAAGAATCGGGGTCGGCCTGCAGTTTTTCGAAAAGAACGGTCTTGTCGGCCTTGTCGGCCATACCCGGCGAAATGGCGTACGCGCAACCCTGGACAAAGAGCATGATGCTGAACAGAACCGCGATCATTTTCATGGACTGTCACCTCTTTTTTCTTTCGACGGGCCCGGTCTGCGGGCCATGCACCAGGAGGACGCGTTTCGTTACTGCGGTCACTCCTCTGTTTCGCGAGCGATCTTTTTTCTGACGTTGTCGGGAATGTCCAGTCCCTGAAGATCGAATTTCCCAAGCTCCTTCGCGAGCAGGTTGATCTTGTCGCTGTTCTGGAGGTGCTTGTTGATAATGATCCTGCGGGCCTCCATGACCCTGCATGAGCCGCCCTTCGATGTCTTGAGGTCCTCGTAGGAAACCTTGATCGAAAGGGCCTTTGCGATATGTTCCAGGTCAGCGAGTGTGATTTTCATAGAAACGGTGATAGTCCAAGTATAGCAGATTTTGGGGCCGGGGAGCGGAAGCGCTCCTGTTCTCAACAGACGGGAGCAGCCGATAGCGCACGTTCTGCGCGCACCTGGCGGGCCGGGAATCCCTTGACGGCAAAGAACCGCGTCGCACCGGGCTACGCTTCTTCCTTGTGTACTTCCATGATGCTCACCACGGTTATGTTCGCGTCCTTGAGGGCCTTCTGGACGTCCGCAAGCTTTGCATCGGATACCTTCAAGATGAAATTGGTTTTTGTGGCCATGGGTGTGCCTCCTCTTTGCACATGGTAATCTGGTCAATGCATGCCGGTAAATTATCATAAACCCGACACGCAAGTCAACTCCGAAAACGAGACCGGTCCGGCGATCATCGTGTGTCATGCCGTTCTTCGCAAGCGCGACGCTGCATAATGGTTTTTCCGTTTCGCAGTAATGGGATATTCGGACAATACACGCCAATACCGGCGAACATTGATAAATTTTTCTTGCTATTTTGTTTTAGAGTGAGTATACTTTTTACCGTACAGTGCACATCGCGCAACTAACCTGCCGAGCGTAGTTAGAAATTATATATTACTCAATCTCAAGGAGGTATGTTCATGGCAAAGGCAATGACAAAGTCACAGATTGCGGACCACATCGCGAAGAAAGCAGACATCAAAAAGAAACTGGCAGTGCAGATACTGGAAGATATGGCCGCGCTTGCGTACAAGGAGGCGAAGAACGCCTTTACGCTCCCGGGGCTCGGCAAACTCGTGCTCGTGCAGCGCAAGGCGCGTATGGGCCGGAACCCCCAGACCGGCGAGGCCATCAAGATCCCGGCAAAGAAGGTCGTAAAATTCCGTGTGGCAAAGGCCGCAAAGGAAGCGATCCTCGGCAAGAAATAGTTTTTACGTGCCCAGGCACAAGACCATCCAAAAAGGCATTCCGGACATCCGGAATGCCTTTTGCGGTATTCATTTCCCGCAGGGAAGGAACCGGAAGGGAAGAAATTCGGTGGCAGTACTTGAATAAACCCGTCTTCGTGCTCCTGTCCTATGCTTTTTCTTTCAGGTTGATTTTAATATGACAAAGCGTGTTCTCGTGGCTATGAGCGGCGGCGTTGACAGCTCGGTGACTGCTGCGCTCCTGCAGAAGCAGGGGTACGCAGTTGAAGGCGTTACCCTGAAGCTGACAACCGGGTTGTGCTGCGATATCGGCTCGGCGCAGGCAGTCTGCGGCCATCTTAACATCCCGCACCGCATGATCGATGCGCAAGCCGAATTCTCCCGGGACATTATCAGCGACTTCATTTCCGAATATCGACACGGCCGCACGCCAAACCCCTGCATCAAATGCAATGACCTGGTCAAGTTCCACCTGCTCCTGCACCATGCCCGCGCGAATGGTTTTGATTATCTCGCTACCGGACATTATGCCCGTATCGAATACGATCCGGCAACAGCCCGCTCCCTGCTCAAAAAGGGCGTCGATGAACAAAAAGACCAAAGCTACTTTCTTTACCGCCTCACGCAGGACCAGATGACAGGTGTGCTCTTTCCACTCGGCGGCATGCTCAAGACCGAGGTGAAAACGCGCGCGCGCGATCTTAAGCTTCCTGCCGCCGGGCGACCCGAGAGCCAGGAAATCTGTTTTGTGCCGAATAATGATTATCGCTCCTTCCTGAAAGAACATTCACCGGAGACGCTTCTGCCCGGTGACATCGTAATGACAGATGGAAAGACCGTGGGAAAACATGACGGCATCGCTTTCTTCACCGTAGGACAGCGACGAAAGCTCGGCATTGCTGCGGGCGAGCGTCTTTATGTGGTCAGAATCGACATTGACACGAACAGGGTCGTCCTCGGAACAGTGTCAGAGCTCCAAACCAATGGCATGGTGGTATCGAACCTGAATTTCATCGGCATTGATAAGATCCTTTCTCGCATGAATGTCACGGTCAAGGTCCGATACCGGTCGTCTTGTATCCCGGCAGTGATTGAACCGCTGGCCGTTGGCACGGTTCGCGTAGTGTTCGAAAAACAGGTCCAGGGCGTCTGCCCCGGCCAAGCCGCGGTATTTTATGACGGCGATACTGTTGTCGGCGGCGGTGTTATCGAGACGTCTCTTGTTCTGTAATCTGTATTTAATAAATCGGCAGACCGTGCTTGCCTAGATAACGGGCTTACGGAGCAAAAGGAAACATCTCATCCGGAGAAAGGAATGCGCGATACTCACGGGGTGGCAACAAAAGCAGTGATTGTCTGCCTGTCGATTTTTACGCCCCTTGATTCCGGGTCTCTCTAATGTTGCCGAATATATCTTACCTGTTTCCCGTTGACTCAATTCTCCTCCTCGGCCCCACTGGCGTCGGCAAGAGCCCGCTCGGCGACGCTATTGCGCAGCATGGACTGTTTGGACGCCGGTGTCATCACTTTGATTTCGGTTCTGAACTGCGAGGCGCTGTTTCCCGTGTGGACCGGTCATGTGTCTATGCGAAAAAGGAGCTCGACTTCATTCACGGCGTTCTTGAACTCGGCCTTCTGCTCGAGAATGAGCACTTCCCTCTTGCGGAAAAGATCATATCCCTGTATATGAACCGCGTCGGGTTCTCGGAACACGATGTTCTCGTCCTGAACGGTATCCCTCGTCACGCAGGGCAGGCACGAGACATCGCTACAATCGCCGAGATTCACGCCGTTATTGTTCTGGACTGTTCACCAGACGATGTTGTTTGTCGCATTCGGGATAACGCCGGCGGGGATCGAACCGGGCGCATCGATGATAACAAGGAATTGATCGAGAAAAAACTATTGCTTTTCCGGAAAAGAACAACACCGTTGATCGATCACTATTCCCGGTCAGGATGCGCTCTTTACCGGATACGCGTTTCAGGGAACATGACCGCACCGGAGGTCTTTAGCACCATATCAGCGCTTGCCGCCGTTGATCCACCAATCACTCTTGTCGCTAAACCACCAGAGAGATGAATCTGTTTCGAGGATGACCTCCGCAAGCTTTTGCGCTGATTGAGTTTGAAGCCGTTTTTGCGAAAAGGCCAACCACTCGTCTGCATGCTTGTTCCCAACATCCTTATACTCTTTCAGTGCCAATATCATTTCGAGCTGATCCGCATCGCGCGCCAAACACGCCTCTTCTGTCTTGCCTTCATTGAACTCCTGTATCAGATCCCTGATCTCGCCGCCGAAGGGCAGTGTCTCTGCCAGGTCGTCAATCGCTTTTTTCTCATTTGCATCTACATACTTTTTATTCACGTAATTGAGGTCGCCCGTCCGGGCCTCCGGCAGATCATGAAACAGACACATCTTGATCACCCGGTCCACGTTAACCCCCAGGGCAAGTTTTCCGAGCGCGTAGCCGATATAGGTTGTTCGGAAGATGTGCTCCGCCACCGACTCCGCGCCGGTACCAAGGAATTGAAATCCGCTCCGGGGAGTGCGCTTTAGCATGCCTGCTTCGAAAAGAAAGTTTGCGATATTTTTCATGTTGTTTGGTTAATCAGAATGTCACGTTCTGACGTTTCATCAAGAGTTCTCCGAGATAGGATCCCGGCTTGACCTCTGCATTCTTGATCCATTCCGCACCCTCAAGACCATATGACTTCACACAGGAAGCACAAATATAAAACTTGCAATCAAAATCTTCCACCAGACTTTTCATAAGTTCCGCAACCGGTGAAAAAGCATGCTGCCATGTTGCGGATTCAGCGAATCCCCTGCGCGCAAGATGGACTCCTTCGTTCATCAAAAAGAAATCTATCTTGGCATCAAAGGCCGCCATATTGGTTGCCAGCTGAAGCGCTGCCGCCGCACGTTCGATCGCATCATACGAATGGCTGATGATAAATACAAATTCCTTGTTTTCCATAGCACTCTCCAAATTCCACTTTCTTTTTTTTATTTTCTACTCGCTTTACTTCTCAGACTAATGCAACAGCCATTCTCCTTAACAAGATACCACCAGCTCAATAATTTATCCAATAATTATTTTTAATGCCTGCTTTGTTAGAAAAAAAACTGTTTGGTAAGGTTATCCAGATAATATGTTCCTTTTAATTACTATTATTATCTATTAAATAAATTAGTAGTAGTAGTAGTAGTGTCTGTTGATATGTGAGAAGAAGAAAAAAGGTGTTGATAAAAATGATAAATCGAGAAAGGATAATTACGGGACTTTCGTGTGTTTAATGAAGGACAACGTTGTTGATAACCAGGCGAGAAAACTTATACACAGAATATCAATAAACCGTTCACAGAAAAATGTTGATAGTTTATTAGCCTGGAGGCCAGGCAAACATGCGGCCGGATAACAGATGAAGATGGATGTGGAAAACGGACTGACCGGCATCCTGGCCGTTGTTGATTACCATCCGGTACCCGCCCTGATCAAGCCCTTGTTTGGAAGCAATGGTCTTGGCAACAAAGAACAGGTGCCCGATGACCTCGCGGTCCGTGACAACGATGCTGTGAATGTCCGCAATATGTTTTTTGGGTACAATAAGCACATGGACCGGCGCCTGGGGATTGAGGTCCTCAAAAGCGACCGAGAGCTCATCATCGTGGACGATCTTTGCAGGAATCTTTTTCTCGACAATCTTGCAAAACAGACAGTGTGGGCCGGAGCTCATTCTTTTTCTCCTTGCGCGTTACCGGCAAAGCTCCTGAAAAAGCAGGACCTCTCTCCCGTATGACAGGCGGGTCCGATCTGTTCTACCATGATGAGAAGCGTGTCCTGATCGCAATCGTAGAGGATGTTCTTTACGCGCTGAATGTGGCCGGAAGTCTCGCCCTTTTGCCAGAACTTTTGGCGTGAGCGGCTCCAATACCAGGTGAAGCCGCTCTCAACGGTTTTTTTCAGTGACGCGGCGTTCATGTAAGCCATCATCAAAATCTCAAGGGTCTTCCAGTCCTGGATGATAGCGGGAATCAGTCCCTTGTCGTCATATTTCAGGTTTTCGGGGATCAGCATTAAAGGCTTTTTATCATAAACCGGAAGAAAAGTCCAGCGGAGAGAAAAGAGAAACAGATTGATTCGTTTGCAAAACCGGTTTGGTTAAGACTATCGTGGATTGGGGAAAAAGTATTTTTTTCAGATGAAAAGATTGATCTGGGAGTCTGCTGCCGAATCCAGCCATGACGCCGCACCGCCGAACTCAACGCCATCGATGATATCTGACGGCTTTACTCCCATAACATCCATGGTAATTTTGTGTTCTTTTTATGCGGTTTTTTTAATGTAGAAGGTAAACGTGCCCGATCCTTCTTCTGTCTTCAGGAGCTCATTGCCCGTTCTCTTTGCCCATGATGCCATATCACTCTTTGAACCGGCGTCCGTGGATTCTACCTTGAGAACCTGGTCCTTGGACAGTGCTTCCACTGCTTTTTTTGTTTTTAAAATCGGCAGCGGGCAGCTCATTCCCTTAGCATCTAAAAACTGATCAAATTTTATATCGTCTGACATACAATGTACCTCCAAAAAAAAGATTACAAACACCTTCCGTTGAAACAGCTGTTCTATTATACTACTGACAGTTGCAATGTCAAGCAATTATTACTTGGAACAGACAAGAATCAAGCTTAGAGATTGATGTTTCTTAATCTGCATAAGCCCGATCCACGGTTTTCGAGATCTTGGTCCATGAGATATGATTTTGACACGGAACAATCCAATAGAAGCAGAAGAGCAGAGATGCAATGTGGATAAAAATACCTTGCCAGAATGTCCGTGTTCTGGTATAGTTTGCCACGCTGGTATCCAATGTCAGAACTGACTAGCAAAATGCATGCTAATCTTGGTCAGGCAGCAATACAGAAAAACTCGTAATAATAGGGCAACAAAAAGCGGACTATAAGCCTCCGCATGAAACAATAACCCCACGAAAAGTAAGAAAAAAACACATTGTCCACACCTGTGGATAAGCATGTTTGTAACCAGAGCGGTTTTTTGGGGTATTTTTGGGGTATGTATGGATCAGGAACGTGTTTGGGAAGAGATACTATTACTCATAGAAAACCGAATGTCCAAGCAGGGTTATGACACCTGGTTCAGCCAGTCAAAGCTTCTGTCGATAGACGGCAATAAGATACAGATCGAGGTTCCGAGTAAGTTCCATCGGGACTGGATAAAAGAGCATCACTGGAGCACTCTTTCCGATGTCATCAAGGAAGTAACGAAGCGAGAGGACATGGAGATCGACTTTTTTGTCCAACCCCAGTTGGCGGTGAAAAAAGCCGTTCGTCAGACCAAAGAAGAAAAAAAAGAGGGCCGCGAGGACAAGATCGGCCTCTTCGAAAAAAAGTACACCTTTGCAAATTTCGTCGTTGGTCCCAGCAACCAATTTGCTCACGCCGCGGCAAGGGCTGTGGCGGATGCGCCGGGTCGATCGTACAATCCGCTCTTTATTTACAGCGGCGTCGGACTGGGCAAGACACATCTCGTGAACGCTGTCGGCCACCACATCCAAAGCAAGTCACCACGGACAAAAGTTGCGTACCTCTCGTCCGAGCAATTCACAAACGAACTCATCAACAAAATGAGCCATCAGCGCATGGAGGAGTTCCGTCAGAAGTACCGGAACATGGACGTCCTGCTTATTGATGATATTCAGTTCATTGCCGGCAAAGAGCGGACCCAGGAAGAATTTTTTCATACATTCAACACGCTTTATGAAGCCCAGAAGCAGATCGTGCTCACCAGCGATCGGCAGCCCAAGGAAATTCCTGATATCGAAGAACGGCTCCGTTCTCGTTTTGAGTCAGGCCTGATCACAGATATTCAGCTGCCGGACCTTGAAACCCGGATCGCGATCCTGAAGAAAAAAGCTGAGTTCTGGAGCATCCGCCTGCCCGATGATGTTGCGGAATTTCTGGCCTCGATGATGAAGAGCAACATCCGGGAGCTCGAAGGCGGCCTGGTGAAACTAGGCGCGGTCTCATCGCTCACGAACACCGAGATAACGCAGGAACTTGCCAAGAACGAACTCAAGTACCTTCTTGACAGCCGGGAACGGGTCATCACCAACGAGCTTGTGCAGAAGGTCGTATCTGAAGCGTTCGGTGTGAAGATTTCCGACCTCAAGTCGAAACGTCGCACGAGAGCAGTGGTATTGCCGCGCCAGGTGGCAATGTATCTTTGCCGAAGTCTCGCGGGATCATCGCTTCCGGAGATCGGTAATTTTTTTGGCGGCAAGGACCACAGCACCGTCATTCACGCAATCAAAGTGATCGAAGAAAAAAAAGAAAAAGACCCGGAATTAAAAGCCAGAGTGGAGATGTTAATTAAGCAGTTAAGACATTGAAATACAAAGGCAATAAACTAAACAATTTAATTGCTTTTTAATAGGGATTCTGATAGAATTTCGTGGTTGTGACAGGAGGCGTCCCTGATGAAACTGACAATAAAAAAAGAGGAAATTCTGAAGGGGTTACAGAGGATCCAGGGTGTTGTGGAAAAGAAGAACACCATGCCCATTCTCTCGAACATGCTCCTCATTGCCGATAAAAGTGGTGTGGAGATCATCGCTACGGACCTTGAGATCGGATTGCGCGGACGTTATGCGGCGACGGTCGAGAAGCCCGGCGCTGTCACCGTGTCGGCGAAGAAAATGTATGAGATCGTGCGGGAGCTTCCGTCAGAAGACATCCAGATCAAAGTCGAAGACAACAACTGGGTCAAGATACAAACAGGCCATTCACAGTTCAAGCTCGTCGGCTTGCCCCGGGACGAGTACCCCGCGCTCCCTGACGTTTCGGAAGAAGGCATGATCGTCATCGAAGGCGATATGCTTCGCGACATGATCAAGAAGACGCTTTACGCCGTGGGTGAGAACGACGCCCGGTATGTACTGAACGGTCTCTTTGTCCATATGACACAGACCAAAGGCGGCCTCAACATACGGATGGTCGGTACCGACGGACACCGGCTTTCGATGGTCGACCGGGTTATGGACGCAAAACATAAGGAAGAGAGCGTCATCATCCCCAAAAAAGCGATGATGGAGCTTCGACGACTCCTTGAGGAGGACACGCCCAAAGCTGAGCTCCGTCTGGGCTTCGGCAAGAACCACGCGCTGTTCAAGCGCGATGGTCTGGTCATGGTGACGAAGCTCATTGACGGCAACTATCCCAACTATCTCCAGGTTGTGCCCGCGAAGAGCACGAAGAAGGTCACTGTGTCCAAGGACATCTTTACCCATGCGGTGAAGCGCGTTTCAATCCTGTCCAAGGAAAAGACCAACGCCGTAAAACTACAGCTCGAACAGGGCCGGCTCATTCTTTCCACGAACAATCCGGAAGTGGGTGAGGCAAATGAAGAGCTTGCTGTGGATTACAAGGGAGAGGCGATCGCGATCGGATTCAACTCGCGCTATCTCATGGATGTGCTTTTGGCCATGGACCGGGAGACCATCTCTCTTGAGCTAAGCGATGCGCTGAGCCCCTGCCTGATTACTGAAGAGGGCGACGAAAACTACAAATGCGTTGTGATGCCGATGAGAGTCTAGCGACATTCTGCGAATGTCGTATTGTAAATTGAAGATTTAAGATTGGAAATTGAAAAATTGCGCCGGACGGTGTTGATTTTACAATTTCCAATGCAATAATACCGTGAGGGATTGCTCCGCATTGAGCGGTAAAATCCCTTTTTTTGCGAGGAGTGGATGGACTATACTGCAGACAGCATAAAGGTGCTCGAAGGTCTTGAGGCCGTGCGTAAACGGCCGGCCATGTACATCGGCAGCACCGGGAGCGTTGGTCTTCACCACCTGGCCTACGAGATCGTGGACAACAGCGTGGATGAGGCCATGGCAGGCTTCTGCTCGTGTATTGATGTCATCATCCATATCGACAACAGCGTCACGGTGATCGATGACGGCCGCGGCATCCCCACACAGATGCACACCACGCAGAAGCGTTCAGCCGCCGAGGTCGCCCTCACGGTGCTCCACGCAGGCGGCAAGTTCGACAGCGACGTATACAAGGTCTCCGGCGGCCTCCACGGCGTGGGTGTATCCGTGGTGAATGCGCTTTCGGAATGGCTCGAGCTCGAGATCAAGCAGAACGGCAAGGTCTATCAGCAACGATACGAGCGTGGCAACCCGCAGGCCCCGCTTGCGGAGACCGGCACGACAACGACGATGGGCACCAAGGTCACCTTCAAGCCTGACTTTCAGATCTTTGAGGACCGTGAGTACAGCTACGATATTCTGTCGCAGCGCTTGCGCGAACTCGCGTTCCTGAACCGGGGCCTGAAAATCTCGATTCAGGATGAACGCTCGGGCAAAAAACAGACCTTCTTCTATGAAGGCGGCATCGTCTCGTTTATCGAGTATCTGAACAAGAACAAGACAACGCTTCACCCGACCCCTATTTATCTTACCAAAGAACGGGAAGGCATCTTTGTAGAGATTGCGCTCCAATACAACGACAGCTATGTGGAGCAGGTCTTCGCCTTTGCAAACAACATCAACACCCAGGAGGGCGGCACGCACCTCGTGGGATTCAAGGCCGCTCTCACACGCACGGTGAACAGCTATGCGGTCGCAAGCGGGCTGCTCAAGAATGGCGACGAGGCCTTCTCGGGAGAAGACGTGCGCGAGGGATTGACGGCGGTCGTGAGCGTGCGTCTTCAAAACCCTCAGTTCGAGGGACAGACCAAGACCAAGCTCGGCAATAGCGAGGTCAAGGGCATCGTCGAGGGCATGGTGAACGAGTCCCTCGGGACCTATCTTGAAGAGAACCCTGCGGTCGCGCGCAAGGTGGCGGAGAAGGGTTTGAACGCCGCCCGGGCGCGCGAGGCGGCCCGTAAGGCCCGGGAGCTCACCCGGCGCAAGGGAGTTCTTGACTCAACGTCCCTCCCGGGCAAGCTGGCGGACTGCCAGGAAAAGGACCCGGCACTCTCGGAAATCTTTATCGTTGAGGGAGATTCAGCAGGCGGTTCAGCAAAACAGGGCAGGGACCGGAAGAATCAGGCCATCCTTCCGCTCAAAGGCAAGATCCTGAACGTGGAGAAAGCGCGTTTCGACAAAATGCTCTCCAGCGACGAGATCAAAGTGCTTATCACCGCCCTTGGCGCAGGCATCGGACGCGAGGAGTTCAATATCGCCAAGATTCGCTATCATAAGATCGTGATCATGACCGACGCCGATGTGGACGGCGCCCACATTCGCACCCTGCTGCTCACGTTCTTTTATCGCCAGATGCCCCAGATCATCGAGCGCGGTTATCTGTACATCGCCCAGCCGCCGCTCTTCAAGATCAAGCGGGGCAAGACCGAGCGCTACATCAAGGATGATTCACGCATGGAAGACTTTTTGCTCGACGTTGCAGCGGAGGATGTCGAGCTCTATTCGCCTGAACTGGGCGACTGGCTGCACGGCGAGCGGTTGATCACCACGCTCAAGAAACTTGTGCAGTTCGAACGAACGCTCGACAAATTCCGAAGAAAACGCCTCGACGTCTTGGTGCTGCGTTCGCTTCTGCTCGACAAGACATTCAACAAAGCATACCTCAAAGAAGAGGAGAAGCTCAAGGCATTGGCCATCAGAGTGGAGGAGTATCTCAAGCAATTTCATCCCAAGACCAGGACCGAATGGGCGATCGAACCGGACGAGGAGCACCAGGCCCTGCGGCTTCGATTTGATTCTCAATACGATGCCGCGCACTCGAGCATCATCCTTGACGAGAATTTCGTGACCACGCCCGAGTTCCGTGAACTCCAGAGCCTGTCGCCGGCCCTCCTCGGTCTCGGCGGGCCGGAGTATAAGATCCGGGAGAAGGCCGAAGAAAAAAGCTTCAGCAATCCAGGCAAGCTTGTACACTATATCCTCGACCTCGGTAAAAAGGGTCTCGCGATCCAGCGGTATAAAGGCTTGGGCGAGATGAATCCCGAGCAACTCTGGAAAACGACCATGGACCCTGAAAAAAGGACGTTCCTCCAGGTCACGGTTGAAGATTCGGTCAAGGCCGACGAGATCTTTACGATCCTCATGGGCGATGCCGTGGAGCCGCGCCGCGCCTTTATCCAGCGGCATGCACTGGAAGTGAGAAATCTGGATGTATAAACACCCTCGCCCCTCGGTGAGAGAAAAATAGTCAGAAAGTAAGACGGTAGATTGGGTTGAGCAGCGCGAAACCCAACAAATTCGTCATAATCGTCGGCGGGAATAAATGATCGAACGGATCGTACGAAAAGGATGCTTGCGGGACATTTTGGAAACCAGGGAAAACCTACTCTTCTGGTTGTCAAAAACAGCGGAAGAGCGCATCGCAGTTGTCGAGCGCCTGAGGAGAGAACGCGATGGAAGAGCAAGCCGATTACAAAGAATTGCTCGCGTTGTTCAACGCCCATGACGTGCGTTACATCATTGTCGGCGCCTATGCGCTCGCTTTTCACGGAGCGCCGAGATACACGGGTGATCTGGATCTTCTCGTGCGCCCTGATGAGGTGAACGGACGACGCATTCTAAGCGCCCTTGAGGCGTTTGGTTTTGGATCCCTGGGACTTACCGTCGATGATTTCTCGGTTCCCGACAGGATCATTCAACTTGGCGTGCCTCCAGTACGCGTTGATATCATAACATCGATCACCGGCGTAACATGGGATGAAACGGAAGCGGATCGCGTTCAAGGAACGTTCGGCACTATCCCGGTCTCGTACATTGGGAAGAACTCGTTTATTCGTAACAAGCGCGCATTGGGAAGAAATAAAGACTTTGCGGACGCTGAGGCCCTTGGCGAGGATACATAATTATGGAACCTCAGGAAATAAAATCACAGATCAATATCGAGCAGGAGATGAAGACCTCCTACCTCGACTACTCCATGAGCGTGATCGTGGGGCGGGCGCTTCCGGATGTGCGCGACGGACTGAAGCCCGTGCACCGGCGGATCCTTTACGCCATGTTCCGCGAAGGGCTTCTGCACAGCAAGAAATATTCAAAGAGCGCCGGCGTGGTCGGCGAGGTCCTGAAAAAGTACCATCCCCACGGAGACAGCGCGGTGTATGACACCATGGTCAGGATGGCCCAGGATTTCAACATGCGCTATCCGCTTGTGGACGGTCAGGGCAACTTCGGCTCGGTTGACGGCGATCCGGCCGCGGCGTACCGGTATACCGAAGCGCGGCTCACCAAATTAGCGGAAGAACTTCTTGCCGATATCGACAAGGAGACGGTTGACTTCACCCCGAACTTCGACGACACAACGGTCGAGCCGTCGGTGCTTCCCACGCGCGTGCCGAACCTGCTGATCAACGGTTCCGCCGGCATTGCGGTGGGCATGGCCACGAACATCCCGCCGCATAATCTTTCCGAGGTCGTTGACGGGCTGGTGATGATGATCGACAACCCCGAAGTCACGATCCCCGAGCTCATGACCGCGATCAAGGGACCGGACTTTCCCACTGCCGGATTTATCCACGGCTATGAAGGTATCCGCCAGGCCTATATGACGGGCCGGGGCATCATTCAGATGCGCGCCCGGGCCTTGATCGAAGAGGGCAAGGGAGACCGCGAGAGCATCATCGTGACCGAACTCCCCTATCAGGTGAACAAGGCACGATTGCTCGAGCGGATCGCCGAACTTGTGCAGGAAAAGAAGATCACGGGCATCGCCGAGATCCGGGACGAATCGGACCGCGAAGGCATGCGCATCGCGATCGATCTCAAAAAAGGCGAGCTCTCGACGGTAATCCTGAATCAGCTCTTCAAACATACGGCCATGCAGTCGACCTTCGGCGTGATCATGCTCGCCCTGGTGAACAACCAGCCGCGCGTGCTGAATCTACGCAAGCTCCTGTCGAACTTCATCCAGCATCGCCGGGAAGTGGTGGTGCGCAGGACCAAGTTCGACCTGAGAAAAGCCGAAGAACGCGCACACATTCTGTTGGGTCTTAAGATCGCCCTCGATAATCTCGACGCGGTCATCGCTTTGATCAAGGCGTCGGCAAACCCTGAGGAGGCCGGAAGAGGACTGGTTCGCGAGTTCAAGCTCTCTGAGATCCAGGCCAAGGCCATCCTTGAGATGCGGCTCCAGCGGCTCACCGGACTTGAGCGCGAAAAGATCATCGCGGAATACGAAGAGGTGCTCAAGGAAATCGCGAAGTTGAGCGAGATCCTCGGTTCCGACGCCCTGGTGATGAAGATCATCAGGGACGAGCTGCTTGCCATAAAGGAAGAGTATGGCGATGTACGCCGGACCGAGATTGTGGCACAATCCTCTGAGATCGATATCGAGGACCTGATCAAGGACGAGGAGATGGTGATCACGATCTCGCATGCGGGCTATATCAAGCGTAATCCGCTCACGACGTACCGGGCGCAACGGCGCGGCGGCAAGGGCAAGATAGGCATGGAGACCAAGGAAACCGATTTTGTCGAACAGCTTTTCACGGCCTCCACGCACAGCTATATACTTTTCTTCACGAACAGGGGCCGGGTGTACTGGCTTAAGGTGCACCAGATTCCTGAGGCCGGCCGGCAGGCGAAAGGCAAGGCGATCGTGAACCTGCTCCAGATCGGACAGAATGAGCGGGTCACCGCCGCGCTCCCGATCCGCCATTTTACGCCGGACAAGTTCATCCTCATGGCGACGAAGAGCGGCATCGTCAAAAAAACAGAGCTCGATTCGTACAGCCATCCGCGGCCGTCGGGCATCATCGCGATCACGCTTGAGGAAGGCGACGAGCTCATCGCGGCCGAAGTGACGGACGGCAAGTGCGATGTATTCCTCGGCACAAAGGACGGCCTCTCGATTCGGTTCTCGGAGACCGATGTGCGCGAGATCGGCCGCACGGGCAAGGGCGTGATCGGAATACGGCTTGATGAGGGCAACGCGGTCGTGGGCATGGAGATCGTCCGGGATGATTCCACGATCCTTACCGCGACCGAGTACGGCTATGGAAAACGAAGCACGCTCGAGGACTACCGGAGCCAGGGCAGGGGCGGGAAGGGCATCATCACGATCAAGATTACGGAGAAGAACGGCCGGGTCATCGGCATGGCCCAGGTCTCCGCGGAAGACGAGATTATTCTCATCACGTCGAACGGCAAGGTGTTGCGCATCCGGGCAAAGGATATCTCGGTCCAGGGCCGGAACACGCAGGGCGTGCGCCTGTTTGATATCGAAGAAGGCGATACCGTGGTCAGCTTTGCCAAACTGGTGGAGCGCGAAGAAGATAAAGAAGCAATCCCGGAAAAGATCATACCGGAACCCTCCGACAGCCAGGATACCAGTGCGTCATGAAAAAAGGCGTGATTGTTCTTCTGCTCGGGATGGTTTTGCTGGCAGGATGCGATGTTTTTGACAAGACCGCGCAGAACGAGTTTGAGACCGCGACCAAGCTTTGGAACGCAGGTGATTACCAGAATGCGGTCATGCAGTATTTTGCGCTTGTGAAGGAGCATCCCTCCAGTTCGCGGGCGGACGACGCGCTTTACTGGGCAGGGGTAACGCAGTTTCTTTATCTCGGAGAGACGGAGAAGTCGCTCCAGACATTCAGACTGCTCTTGAAGAGGTATCCTCATCGGGACATGGCGCCCGCTGCCCAGTGGTACATCGCCCAGATCTACGAGCTTGGGTACAGCGATTACGAACGCGCCGCGGTAGAATACCGCAGGGCCGCGGAGTATACGAACCGCGAGGTGATGGAAAAAAGCCTGTACAGCCTTGCTGACAACCTGTTCCGTCTCGGCAAGCGGGATGAGGCACGGGATGTCTGGATGAGACAGGTGACGGAATTCCCGAACGGGCCGCAATCGCGGCTTGCCAATTACCGGCTCGGGACCGCCGCCTTTGCAAAGGGCGATTTGAAAAACGCGGAGTCGTTTTACCGGAAAACACTCGAGAACGGCACCGATCAGGAGCTTGCGATCAAGGCGAAATTCGCCCTTGCCGGCTGTTTCGAGGCAGGGGATAATCTGGCCGAGGCGCTCAAGCTCTACAAGGAGATCGAACCCGTGTATGCGAACACGGAGGCCATCAAGATCAAGATCCGGGCGCTCGAAACCAGGATCATTAAGAAAAGTTATTGACAACGTACAAGGAGAATGTTAGCTTAAATGCTCGATTTACGGTTCGTTCGGGAGAAAACTGACACCGTCAGGGCCGCGTTGTCCCGTCGCGGCATCACGGTTGATCTGACAGAGTTCCTGGCGCTGGATGACAAACGGCGCGCGGCGCAGCAGACGATCGAGACCCTTCGCCGCAGGCGCAATGAGGTCTCTGAGGAGATCGGCAGGCTCAAGAAGACCGGCCAACCCGCAGAGGACAAGGTTTTGGAGATGCGAGCGGAGGGCGACAAGATCGCCGAGCTCGAAAACAGCGCCCGCGAGGTTGAGGAAGCACAGCGGAACATCCTGCTCAATATTCCAAACCTGCCGAATGCCTCGGTGCCCGACGGCAAGGACGAGAATGACAATCAGGAGATCAGGCGATGGTCTCCGCAGGGCGGTGAGCCGCCGAAGTTCCCGTTCGAGCCCAAGCCCCACTGGGACTTGGCCGAATACCTGGACATTATTGATTTTGACCGGGCAGCCAAGATCACCGGCGCCCGCTTCGCTCTTTACAAAGGCATGGGCGCACGGCTCGAACGCGCCCTGATTAATTTCATGCTCGACCTCCATACCACGGAGCATGGCTATCTTGAGGTGCTCCCCCCGTTCATGGTGAACAGGACGAGCATGACCGCCACGGGCCAGCTCCCCAAGTTCGAGGAAGAGCTTTTTCGGGTCGAGAACGGGACGTACTATTTAATTCCTACGGCGGAAGTTCCGGTAACCAATATTCATCGGGACGAAATACTGCCGGAAGAAAAACTTCCGATACTCTACACAGCCTACACGCCTTGTTTTCGCCGCGAGGCGGGTTCCTATGGCAAGGACACTCGCGGGCTCATCCGGCAACATCAGTTCAACAAGGTGGAGCTGGTCAAGTTCTCGAAACCTGCAGATTCGTACGATGAACTGGAAAAGCTCACCCGCAATGCCGAGGAAGTGCTCAAGCGGATCGGTCTCGCGTACCGGGTGATCGCGTTGTGCGCCGGGGACTTGGGGTTTTCCGCGGCAAAGACATACGACATCGAGGCCTGGCTCCCGTCGCAGAACAAATACCGGGAGATCTCCTCATGTTCCAACTTTGAGGATTTTCAGGCGCGGCGAGGGAACATCCGGTTCAAACCCGCCGGTGGAAAGAAGACCGAACTCGTACACACGCTGAACGGTTCCGGTCTTGCCGTGGGCCGCACGGTGGTGGCGATCCTGGAGAATTTTCAGCAGTCCGACGGGAGTGTTGTGGTCCCCGAAGCGCTCCGGAAATACATGGGTGGAGCGGAGAAGATAACGAGGGACGAGGGACGAGGGACGAATGGACGAGAAACAAATTCATCGCGTCCATCATCTTAGCGAACGCAGAGAGCGGTCGTCCATCGTCTGTCGAAGATTTTTCGGAGAGATGGCCGAGCGGTTTAAGGCGGCGGTCTTGAAAACCGTTGAGCGAAAGCTCCGGGGGTTCGAATCCCTCTCTCTCCGCCATAAATATCCACGAAGGATGAGGGACGACGGACGACGGATGCAACGGCATTAAAGCATACGTCCATCGTCCTAGTGAGCGAAGCGAACGGACGTCCATCGTCAATCGTATTTATAAACCGGAGAGGTGGCCGAGCGGCTGAAGGCAGCTGCCTGCTAAGCAGTTGTGGGGGTGACTCCACCCCGGGTTCGAATCCCGGCCTCTCCGCCATTTTTATCATGTCCGCGACTGAGCATGGCGTTCTATCGGGCATAGCGCATGTAATAAGTTGATATCATAAAAAGTTGTGAAGGAGGATGTATCGATGAAGAAGCTTCTATCCGTTATCCTGGTCAGTGGTCTTGTGTTTTCATTCATAGGCTGTAAGAAAAAAGAGGAGAAGCCCCTGCTGCCGCCAGGGCATCCGAGCATGGAGGGAGGGATGCCGCCGTCAGGGGGGGTGCCGCCTGCGGGGATGCCGGCTGATATGCCGAAAATAGACCGTACTATCACCATTCCGAAAGAAGTAGCAGCAAAATGGTCCTCCGTAAAGCTTGCTGTCGAGGACAAAGTCGCGAAGAACATGAAAGAATATACTGTAGCCATAGGGTCTGAGCTGGCAGTGCCGAACACGAAGGTTAAGATCAAGGTCCTCGCGTTCCTGCCGGATTTCAAGATGGGCGATAAGGACATTACCTCGGCTTCTGACAAGCCGAACAATCCTGCGGTGCAGGTGGCGGTGACTGAGCCGGGCAAAGAGGAGTGGAAAGGCTGGCTCTATTCCATGCATCCCGGTATTCACCCGTTCCCGCATGAGAGGCTCGCGATCACGCTTGTGAATGGCGTTTCAAAGTAACCGTAACAGGATCAAATCGGTAGATCGGTGCACAGATGCATCCTCGCATCTGGGCGCTTTATTTTGCGCCCATAGCTCAGCTGGATAGAGCAACGGACTACGAATCCGTAGGCCAGAGGTTCGAATCCTCTTGGGCGCACCATATACTCACTGGCGATAAAAACCAGGTAACAGATAAACAAGCTGATGGAGTAGAGAGCCCTCCGGCCTCAGGGGTTTCAGGGGAAGGCTTCCCCTGAGCTTCGGGGAGATGCCAGAGGGGGCAGGCCTCCTCTGGGGGAGCCCTTTAAGGGGCGACGGCCAGACGGTTCGAATCCTCCTGGGCGCACCATACTAAAAAAAAATGAACCAACCGGAGCAAAAGACGGACGAAGATTTTATGCGCTTGGCGCTGGCCGAGGCCGAGAAGGCCGCTGCATGCGGAGAAACCCCGGTCGGGGCAGTGCTCGTTCTCGCCGGCGCGGTCATCGCAAGGGCGCATAACATGCGCGAAACCTGGCAGGATCCCACGGCACACGCAGAAGCCATTGTTCTCCGCGAAGCGTCCGCGAGGCTCGGCAGGTGGCGGTTACAGGATGCAACCCTCTACGTAACCCTCGAGCCCTGCCTGATGTGTGCCGGCGCATTGGTGCTCGCACGGGTCAACAGGCTGGTCTATGGCTGCCGGGACCCAAAGGCCGGAGCGCTCGGATCTGTATATGATGTGGTGCGTGACGGCAGGCTGAATCATGTTTACCGCATCACACCGGGAATGCTCGAGGCTGAATGTCGTCAGGTGCTCTCGGGATTTTTTGAGAAACTGAGAGAGAAATAAGCTCGGAGTTCCCCCGATAAAATCATTCGAGGGCAGGCTGCGTTCAAAGTTCGGAGTGTTACGTCGTAACGGGCCATCGGTTATTTTTCTCCGATCTCCGAACTAAGAACTCCATGCTGTTGTAAAATCGGAGAGGTGGCCGAGCTGGCTGAAGGCGGCAGTCTCGAAAACTGTTGTGGGGGTAACTCCACCCCGGGTTCGAATCCCGGCCTCTCCGCCATGATTTCTTAAAATAAGTTCGTAGTTCAGAGTTAGGAGTGTTAGCTCACAACGGCATATTCAGCTAATTATCTCCGAACTCCGAACCAAGAACTCTATACTGTCGTAAAACCGGAGAGGTGGCCGAGAGGCCGAAGGCGCACGCTTGGAAAGCGTGTTTAGGGTAACCTAACGTGGGTTCGAATCCCACCCTCTCCGCCATATTTTATTGTGGATTGCGGAGTGCGGATTGCGGAATGGAAAATCCGAAATCCGCAATCGACAATCCGAAATTGTAACGCGCTCATGAGCCCGGGTCCTGCGCAATCACGGTCCCGTGAACCCCGTCAGGTCCGGAAGGAAGCAGCGGTAAACGGGTTCCGGGTGTGCCGCAGGGAAGCCCGGGTTTGTGAGCTTTTTATTTTTTTGAATGGGGGAGGCACGTTGCGACACCGACCCCTTCCGTATGAAACCATATCCCCGATAGAAGCACTCGGGGATGACAGAAACATGCCGGAAAATATTGTCATTCCCAAAGGTTCAAAAGCCTGCCCCAGCATGTTTTTAAGCCGGGGGGGAATCTGGTTTTCAAAGGACGCACATTATGAGCTATCAGGTCCTTGCAAGAAAATGGAGGCCGCAGGTATTTGATGACGTGGTGGGTCAGACCCACATCACGCGGACGCTCCAGAATGCCATTGTCGCCAACCGGCTGGCCCATGCATTCCTGTTCTCGGGACCGCGTGGCGTGGGTAAGACGACCACAGCGCGCATCCTTGCCAAGGCACTGAACTGCATTGAAGGGCCGACCCCGAATCCCTGCGGCAAGTGTGATTCGTGTTTGGAGACCACAGCTGGCACTTCCGTGGACGTCATCGAGATCGACGGAGCATCGAACCGCGGCATTGAACATATTCGCGAGCTGCGTGAGGCCGTAAAGTACGCGCCCTCGGCCGGCAAGTACAAGGTCTACGTGATCGACGAGGTCCACATGCTCACGAACGAGGCCTTTAATGCCCTGCTCAAGACCCTTGAAGAGCCGCCGCCCCATGTCCTCTTTATCTTCGCGACCACCGAACCCCAGAAGATCCCCGCTACGATCCACTCCCGATGCCAACGCTACGGTTTCAAGCGGGTCGCGCTCCACGACATCATCGCGCATCTTCACAAGATCGCCGCTGCCGAGGGGATCACCATAACCGACCAGGGGCTTGCCTTGATCGCCCGGGCCGCTGAAGGAAGCATGCGGGACTCGCAAAGCCTTCTGGACCAGGCGGTTTCGTACAGCGGCATGGAGGTCCGGGACGAAGACCTCCAGACCATTCTTGGTTCCGTTGCGCAGGCATCTCTTTTACAATTCGCCTCACAACTTTTGTCACGGGACGCCGCGGGCCTGCTCAAACAGGTGGATGCTTTGCTGGAGCAGGGGCAGGACATGCGCCAATTCCTGGCGGGCGTTGTTGAGCACCTGCGGAACCTCATGATCGTGAAGATCGCGACCGATCCCGGGAGGATCGTTGAGCTTCCTGCCACGGACCTGGAGGCGATCAAACAGCAGGCCGGGGGCGCCGAATCAGAATATCTCCTGATGCTTTTCGACAGCCTGTCCAGGACCCTTGAGGACATGCGTTGGTCGCCCCACCAGCGCTTTACGATCGAGGTCGGTCTTATAAAGGCATGCAGTCTCGCACCGCTCGAGCCCCTGGGTGAGGTGCTCGGGAGGATGAAAGATCTTGAAGCACGGCTTGCTTTAGGCCGGACACCGACACCGCCGGCAGTGTCCGCCGCACACCGTGTCAGTGAAAAGCCTGCCGAATACCGGGGGGCGAAGCCGTTGGCGGCCTCTGCGCAGCCCGCACCGCGGGCGGAGGGCGAACAGGGTGACGTCTGGGGCAGTATTATGACAGCCCTGAGATTGAAAAAGCCGGGCCTGGCATCGGCTCTGAGTCAAAGCAGGCTTATCGAAATAACGGAAAATCAGATCGTGATCGGCGTATTGGGCAATGGTTTTCAGACGGAGCTCGTTGAGAGACAGGAAAACCGGGCACTGATAGAAGAGATCGCCGCCGGAATCATGAATAAGAAGTTGAGCATGAAGATACAGCTTCTCGCCGCAACCCCGCGATCCGGCGCGCAAACAGCGCAGAAAAAAGGCAGGATTGAAGATCAGGATCCGGCAGTGCAGGAAGTGCTCAAGGTTTTCACACAAGGAGAGGTGATTGAACCTGACCATGCCCGTGAATGACGAAGACGGGACGCAGCGCATCCCGGAGCACCGCCCGGTTGTTTTTTATATTTTCACGTACCCCGCAATTTTAGTTGCAAAACCGTAAAAATTCTTTTATTATATTCTTCCCTTTACCCCGTTTGAGAAAATCGTCACGCTGCGGCGTGATTGATATCATAGAATAAACAGATTGTGTCATAACGTAACGTTGAAGAAATTGTTCTTTGACGAGATTTGTCTGATGTATCATTCCACGAACCCAAAAGGCGCTCAATGTCAAAAAATATAATTGGAAATCTCATGAAGCAGGCCCAGCAGATGCAGGAGCGTGTAAAGAAGCTCCAGGATGAGGCGGCGGGCAAGACCGTCGAGGCATCCTCGGGCGGCGGCATGGTAACCGTGGTCGCGAACGGACGCCAGGAAGTTCTTTCGATAAAGATAGACCCTTCGGTGGTCGACCCGAAAGACATTGATATGCTCCAGGACCTGGTTACGGCAGCGGTGAACGAGGCGCTTCGAAAATCGCAGGACCTGATGAAAGACGAGATGGCGAAGCTCACCGCCGGCATGGGACTCCCGCCGGGGCTGATTTAGCTCGTATTCATAGCTGATGGCTCATAGTTGATAGCTTTGCGCTGTGGCTATGAGCTAAGAGCCATGAGCTGCGAAGCTATGATACAAAGCGAACAAGACAGGACAGCGGCCGATAAGGAACACGTATCCCGGGACGTCTCTCCTGCGAAGCGACAGGGGAAGGCCGGCGCGCAGGTGGCCGAAGTTTCCGGCAAGACACTCGGCAGGATGGTCGAGGCGTTCATGATGCTTCCCGGCATCGGCAGAAAGAGCGCCGAACGCCTTGCCTTCGCCGTGCTCGGAATGCCGCGGGAAGAGGCCACGAGGATCGCGCAAACCATCCTGGACCTCAAGAACAACAGTCGTTATTGCACGGTCTGTAATAATATCACCGAGGACGAGACGTGCGCTGTTTGCCGGGACGAGAGACGCGACAGCTCGCGCATCTGCGTGGTGGAGGAGCCGAGCAACATCCTGGTCCTCGAAAAGAGCGGCATCTTCAGGGGCCGTTATCATGCACTGATGGGCGCTCTCTCGCCGCTCGACGGGATCGGTCCGGATGACCTCAGGATCGACGGCCTGATGGAGCGGCTTAAGAACGGCGGGGTCAAAGAAGTCATCATTGCGACGAACCCCACGGTAAAGGGCGAGACCACGGCCCTCTACCTTTCAAAGTTGATCAAGCCCCTCGGTATCAGCGTCAGTCGCATCGCCTACGGCCTTCCGGTGGGCGGGGACATCGAGTACGCGGACGAAAATACTGTCCTGCGGGCGCTTGAAGGACGAAGAGAGATGTGAGTCCCGCACAGCGGGACTAATTGCAGATTGGAAATTGGAGATTGTAAATTTGTGGTGCGCCTTAGGCGCGGTATTTACAGCCTATGCAATTTTCAATTTAAAATTTCCAATAAGCTAATTAGAAGCTGGGAGGTTAAGACTATGGCAGAAATGATAGAAATTCGATGGCACGGCCGGGGCGGTCAGGGCACCGTGACCGCAGCCAAGGTGCTTGCCGATGCGTGTTTGAGCGGCGGCCGCAACGTCCAGGCGTTCCCGGAATACGGGCCGGAGCGGGCCGGAGCACCGCTTAAAGCGTACAACAGGATCAGCGAGAAGATACTCCGGATGCACTGCCCGGTGCTGAACCCCGGCGTGGTGGCCGTGGTGGACGCAACGCTCCTTGACGCGATCAATGTTGCCGAAGGCGCTTTGGACAACGCCGTATTCATCATCAACACAAGCAAGGACCCGAAAGAGGTGCGGGCGAAACTGAAAGCCAAGCCGACCCAGAAGGTCTTCACCGTTGATGCGTCCAAGATCGCGGTTGAGACCATCGGCAGGCCCATGCCGAACTCATGCATGCTCGGCGCGGTGAACAGGGCCACGAGCATCGTACCCATGGAGGTGCTGCTCGATGATGTGAAGGGCAGCTTTGGAAAGAAGTTTGCGCAGAAGATCATTGATGGAAATCTCGCCGCGGTGAAGCGCGGATACGAGGAGGTAAAAGAGGGATGAAACAGATGAACTGGAAAGAGCTGCCGCATGCCGGCACGGTGCTGAAGGCCGGCAATGCGAATGAATACAAGACCGGATCGTGGCGGTCGCTCAAGCCGCGCTGGATCGAGGAGAACTGCATCCAGTGCCTGTTTTGCTGGATCTATTGTCCCGATTCATCCGTCATGACGAAGGACGAAAAGATGACGGGGTTCGATTATGACCACTGCAAAGGCTGCGGTGTCTGCGCCATGGAGTGCCCCGGCAAAAAGGGCAACAAGGCCATTGTCATGGAAGAGGAGGGCAAATAACATGGGCGTGACAACGACAAAGACCGTGGCGGTCACCGGCAACCAGGCTGTTGCCGAGGCGCTTCGCCAGTTGAATCCCGATGTGATGCCGGCGTATCCCATCACTCCGTCGACGGGCATCATGGAATCGTTCACGTCGTTCGTCTCGAACGGCAAGGTGGACACCGAGACGATCCTCGTTGAGAGCGAGCACAGCGCCATGAGCGCCTGCATCGGCGCCGCGGCCGCGGGTGGTCGCGTGGCAACTGCCACCAGCTCCCAGGGCATGGCACTGATGTGGGAGATGCTCCATATCGCATCGGGCTACCGGTTGCCGATACTGATGGCGCTCGTGAACCGGGCGCTGTCCGCGCCGCTCAATATTCACTGCGACCACTCCGACGGTATGGGCGCCCGCGATACAGGCTGGATCCAGCTCTACTCCGAGAACGCCCAGGAGGCTTACGATAACACGATCATGGCCTACCGCATTGCCGAACACAAGGACGTACGGCTGCCGATCATGGTCTGCATGGACGGCTTCATCACCAGCCATTCGATCGAGAGCATGCAGTTCATTCCTGATCCGGAGGTAAAAAAGTTTGTAGGCGACTATATCGCGATCGATCCGCTGCTGGACCTTGATAACCCCAAGAGCATCGGCGCCCTGGTGTTGACGGATTACTACATGGAGCACAAGCGCGCCCAGCACGAGGCCATGCTGAATACCAAGAAGGTCATCCAGGACGTCTCGGCAGAATTTGCCAAGCTCTTCGGCCGCACGTATGAGCTGTTCGAATCGTACCGGCTCGAGGATGCAGAGGTCGTCCTCGTGGCGCTCAACTCGGCCGCGGGCACGATCAAGGACGAGATAGATCGTTATCGAGAGAAGGGCGTGAAGGCGGGATTGCTTAAGCCCCGCATGTTCAGGCCCTTTCCGTACGAGGAAGTGAGCGCCGCGCTCAAGAACGCAAAGGCCGTCTGCGTCATGGACCGTGCGGATTCCTTCGGCGGTTACGGACCGCTTTTCATGGAGATCGCCTCGGCCGTGTACCCCTCTCGCCAGGGACCGTTTCTATTCAACAAGATCTATGGTCTCGGCGGCAGGGACCTGATGCCGCTCGACGTGGACCAGGTGATCGACGAGACCATCGAAGTTGCGAAGACCGGCAAGGTCAAGATGGTGAAAGAATACATAACGGTCAGGAACTAACTGACCGTATTGAAAACTGGAAATTGCAAATTTGAAATTTTAAATTTCCAATCTTCAATTTACAATAAGGAGATTTCAATGACCACACCCACACCCACACCCACACCCACACCCACACCCACACCCACACAGGAAAAACCCATGACCTTGAAAGCGCTGACGCACAAGCCTGTCCTGCTTACCGGCGGGCATCGCATGTGCTCCGGCTGCGGCGCGCCGACCATCGTGCGCCAGGTCCTCATGGCCATCGACGGGCCGGTGGTGATCGCGAACGCGACCGGCTGTCTCGAGGTCTCTACGTGTCTCTTCCCGTACACGGCCTGGCAGGTGCCGTGGATGCACAGCGCCTTTGAGAACGCGGCAGCCACGGCTTCCGGCATCGAGACCATGTATCGGTCGCTCCGGAAGCAGGGGAAGCTGAAGAAGGAGATGAAGTTCATCGCCTTTGGCGGCGACGGCGGCACCTATGATATCGGGTTCCAGGCGCTTTCAGGCGCCATGGAGCGCGGTCACCAGTTGCTTTACATCTGCTACGATAACGGCGCGTATATGAACACCGGCATCCAGCGATCGAGCGCCACGCCTTTTTGTGCGGACACAACCACCCAACCGGTGGGCTCCAAGGTCCAGGGTAAAACGCAGCGTCGCAAAGACCTCACCCGCATCATGGCGGCGCACAACGTTGCCTATGCGGCCCAGGCCTCTCCCCACAACTGGAAAGACCTCATGACCAAGGTCCAAAAGGCGCTTGCCACGAACGGACCGGCCTACCTGGGCGTCGTCTCCCCCTGCAACCGCGGCTGGCGTTCCCAGACGAACGACTCGATCCTGCTCTCGCGGCTTGCGGTCGAGACCTGCTACTGGCCGTTGTACGAGGTCCAGGACGGAAAATGGACCATCAATTATGATCCCAAGGACAAGAAAAAGCCGGTTTCCGAGTGGCTCAAGCCCCAGGGTCGTTTCAAGCATCTCTTCGCCCCGGGCAACGAGGCATTGCTCGCAAAGTTTCAAAAGCTCGTTGACGATGACTGGGAGAGCCTCAAGAAACTCCAGGAAATGTCCAAAAGCTGACAATTTCATCATGCAGCAGAAAGATCATAGCCGGGGAGATGCACACCCGGCTATTTTACTTTCCGATTTGCCAAAAAAACGCTTGAAATCTGGACCTTAGTGTGGTTTAATGGTTTTACGTGCGTTGTTTGCAGTCGGGGCCGCACACTTGTTGAGGAGATGCGAACATGCTTGGTCAAGACTTGGTGATGTACGACGAAGAGTTTAAGCTGATCGACGCAGAACTCCGTCGCCTCCTTGCTCAGGCGAATGCAAAGGTAGTGTTCCTCGTTGATAAGAACGGCCAGCTGATCGCGGCCACCGGCGAGACCGAGAACCTGGATACCACGTCGCTCGCATCCCTTACCGCCGGAAACATCGCGGCCACGGGCGGCATGGCGAAGCTTCTCGGCGAGAAGGAGTTCTCCATCCTTTTCCATGAAGGTGCGCGGGACAATATCCATATCTCCATCATCGGCCAACGGGTCATCCTGGTGGTGATCTTCGATCAGCGTTCATCGCTCGGCCTTGTAAGGCTCCGGGTCAAGAAGAGCGCCGAGATACTGGGTAATATATTCGGCCAACTCCTTGTGAAAGTGGAAACGGAAAAGGGTTCAGGCAAAGCAGCTGATTCTCCCTTTGCGGAGATCACCGACGAAGATATTGATAAACTCTTCGGATAAACCAACCTCGCATATTCCCCGAGCGCATGTAGGAGAGGAATTACCGTCCCATGTCTTTTATTAATTATTCGTCGAGAGAGATCAACTGCAAAATCGTTTTCTACGGACCCGGCCTGTGCGGGAAGACGACCAATCTGCAGTGGATCTACAAGAAGACGAACCCCGACAGCAAGGGGAAAATGATATCGCTTGCCACCGAGACCGAGCGGACGCTGTTCTTCGATTTTCTCCCGCTCGCCCTGGGTGAGATCCGCGGTTTCAAGACCCGGTTCCATCTCTACACTGTGCCCGGCCAGGTATTCTACGACGCGAGCCGGAAACTGATCCTCAAGGGCGTGGATGGTGTGGTGTTCGTGGCTGACTCGCAGATCGAGCGCATGGAGGCGAATATCGAGAGCGTCGAGAACCTGCGTCTGAACATGACGGAGCAGGGCTATGATCTTGACAAAGTTCCCTATATCATTCAGTATAACAAGCGGGACCTGCCGAATGTCGTACCGCTCGAAGAAATGAAAAAAGCGCTGAACCCGCGCGGTCTGCCGGACTTCGAGGCCTGTGCCGTGGACGGGACCGGCGTTTTCGACACGCTGAAGGCAATTGCAAAGCTCGTGATCATGGAGCTCAAGAAGAACCAGGACGGCGGCGGGTAGAAACAAGGGCCTGGAACCTGGAATGAAAGAATCCATTGACAGGATAGGCCTAATGTGGTATTTTTCCAGCCTGATTTCTTTCCCAATACTGACAATTCCCGGATAGTCCCGCTGTAGCAGGCAGCAACAGACTTTTGAAAAAGTTTCTTTGGAAATAGAATTTGTCATCCCCGTGAAAACGGGGATCCAGTAACATCTTGAAACCCCTGCGATTCCCGCCTGCGCGGGAATGACGGAAACAGGCTGAAAAAATAGTTTTTCAACAGCCTGGCACGATACAAAAAAATTCCCGGATAGCTCAGTTGGTAGAGCGGGTGGCTGTTAACCACCATGCCGCAGGTTCAAGTCCTGCTCCGGGAGCCAAATTAATCAAGGAGTTAAGCTTATTGCCTAACTCCATTTTTATTTCATGCAACCTCTCGTGCAACCTCTGTATTTTCTTGCTTATGTCATCGGCAGGAAAAAAAAGAATATTTTCATATCGCTGTCGCGTTCAGTATATCTGCGATGTTTTCGGGTTTCTGTTTGCGTCTAAAGTTTAAGAAACTGCCGCATTTCCTCTTTGCGCTGTCTGGTCGCTTCTTCCATTCTTGCATCTAACTGTGCAATCTTTTCAGCATCGGATCCCTGACGTACATAGAATTCATGTCTGGCTTGTTTGCTGCGAGCTTTTGCCCTCTCAAACCGTTCGATAAGAGCACTGCTCATCGGCAGTTCAAAAACAAGAGACTTTCTTTCAAGCGCTTCGACTCTGTTTTTAATATTCATGGTCGTGCCCCTCTTTCTCCTTCAACTCGTAGCTTTCGGGAACAGCAACGACGATCAACTTCTTCCCCTCGGCCCGCTGCCGTGTTATCTCTTTTTCAGGTTTCGGGAGTTCCTTGCTGTCAGCGTACTTCGTAACGTACACAATGACCTCTTCTCCTGACTGCCCGTATTCCTCTTCAAGTTTCTCAATTCTGTTTTTCAGGTTCATTGCCGTTCCTCCTTCGCGTACAATGTTCATTGCAGTTGCCGCAATATTTGCGGATAACTATTCTTTTGATCCCCGCTGCCCGTTGCTGCTCAAGCTGTTCTTCCGGGCTATCGCACGTCCTATCGTTGACGTTGCTACAGATGTTTATTATTGCTTCCTCTGTGTGCATACCGCTTGATTCTTCAAGGGCTTCAATTCTTCTTTCATGATTCATTTCCCCGGCCCTCCGGCAACTGACCCCTTCTCGAAATCTGCGCATCCGTCGCAAGGGTTCGTCTCTTTCGGGCCATGAGGCGTTGGTACAAACTCGATTTTTGCGCCCGAGGGCACAGCCAACGGCCCACTCTTTCCGATTAGCTGACAGCGTCCGTCCTGGTGTCGTTTGCAATCGCCGTAATAAACGCCGCCGAAAATAAATACGCATGGTACAAGCACTGTTCCCCCAATATAATCTTCAAGCTTTCTTACCCTCTGTTGCAAGTTCATTTCTTCGCCCTCCTTTCGAGTTCTGTGATTCGCTGTTCCAATTCCTCAAGCTGAATGGATTTTAGTATATGCTCAAGCATTCCCTGTGCAGTCCGTAATCGTATGCCCTCGTTCCGGGAAGTCAGCAATTTACGCATGACCGCCACGGCCTCACCCGCTGCGGTTTTGAGTTCACACAATGCTACCTCTACGATCTCCTGTCTCTGCCGCACAAACTCCGATTTAAACTCAGGGGCCTTCATCCACTCATAAAAGGTCGTTCTTGATATTTTGGCCTTTCCAATACCCTCAGATATGCTTTTAGCTCCCAAGATCAAGGGAATGGCCTTTAACTGTTTCTCTGTCAGGTTTTGTGCGGTTATGTCAGCCGTATCGCCCATTTATATCCTTTCTCAATGTTGGACTTCAGGAAGGCTTTTTTAATCATGTGGTGCGCCTTGATGCTCTCCTGGGGCAGCCCGGCAAGCTCCCTTACTTCCCTGAGCGAGTACACCACGTCAAGTATCCCTGAATCCCTTAGCGCTTGCGCATCTCCGTCTGCTTTCGTAAACAGGAAGCAGTCCTTCAGAAAACCAGAATAAAATATTGTGTACGGTATCCCGGACCGCTCGGCCCGTTCCGGCAAGTTTCCATCCTCGCAATTTTGACCTGTTAATTTCCGCCCTTGGAAACTTGAAGTTTCCATCTTGTTTCCTTGCTGGTTTCCATGCAAAGCGTTTAATGCCAAGGCTTTTATGCTCATAGTTTCCACAAAGTTTCCTTTCTGTTTCCATGGTTCTTAAAAAGTTTCCATGTTTCCACCCTATACACGGAAACTTGGAAACTCATACCGCCGAACCGGTTAAAAGCCCTTGCGCTTGTGCTTTTCTCTTGCACTTGGAAACGGCCCCCGGTGTCACCCCGAGCAACTCAGCAATTTCCTTTTGCGGTATCCCATCCTTGAGTAAATCGGCCACACGTTCGGTAAGGCTTTCCTCTAAGCCCTTCATGGTCCAAGCGTGCTGACCGTTTTGATCTTTAATCAGCTGGGCTTCAAAAGCCTTTGCGTCCTCGCCATAAAAGCCCCGGTGTTTCTCATAGTGGACCTCAAAACGCGCTCCTTCCTCATCCCGATAGTCACCCGGCTTTTTTAGATAAATAACCGTATCCAAAACGTCTTCCTTTCGGCTTGTGCCGCGCTGTTGTCCACCTTTTCCGTCATGGTGTACGAAGAGCACGGACTTTCCCAGCGCCCGCAAGCGAAGAGCCCATCCTTGAACCGGCAACCAGCTTTCGGCCTCATTTTCCCGGCCCTCTCTGCAAAGTGTGCTGATATTGTCAACTATGACGAGAGACACGTCTTTCAGGAAGGGTTCAAGCATAAGTTGCCCCTCGATCGTGGACAGGTTCGGCATGGTTCCATGCTCTTGCAGGTCAGGGGTTATAATGTGAAGCGGTGCGGTCAGTTCCTTTTCCGCATTGATAATCGCATGACTTAGCCGCTCCTTGATCGTAATAGCGGGCATTTCTCCGTCAATGAATAATACGCCGCGTGGTTTCTCAGCTTCCCAGCGAAGGAACTTCCCGCCGCTTGCAACAGCAACGGCGACACCAAGCGAAACGTGCGTTTTCCCGATACCTCGAAAGGCGTGGATCATAACAAGGCCCTGTGTCGGTAAAATAGGGTTTAGTAGGTTTTCCCGTGGGGGAAAGTCCATGCTCAGAAATTCGGCGACACTGACAACCCTGAGCCTGGGGGACCGATCTTCTTCCTGTTCCGGCCCGTTCTCCACCTCTGCCGTGTGCGTCCATTCAGGGGCCTGCCGGATAATATCCAAGAACTCTTCCTTTGTGCTTCCCTGCTTGATCCAGTCAGTCACGTCCCCCTTTTGGGGGAGTCCCGGCAATTCCACCACCTTCAGGCTTTCCACGATACCGTGAAGGTGTCGCGCAACGTCCTGGGCGTGATTCCTTCCGGGATCATCGTTGTCCGGCAGTATCACAACCCGCTTGCCCTTTAGGTGGGCGTTGTACTCCTGCCGCCACTTCCCGGCCCCCTGTGCGTTCGTGGTAGCGGTTAGGCCCCAAGCCTTGAGCGTTTCACAGTCTTTCTCACCTTCCACGACAAGGACACTCTTTGCTTTGAGCACTTCAGGCAGATTGTACGGTATCAGTCGCACACCGTCCAGGTTCCATATCCACCCGCCTTTACCGTCCGGCCTACGCTGCCTAAAGTCCTTTGGCTCATACCGTAACGCCTGGAAAAGAAGGTTTCCTTCTTCGTCCGTGTAATTGTATTCCGCAGTAATCTTACCGATCTTCTTCTTTGCCGGTTCTTGTCCGTGAATATCTACCCCGGCTTGAGCTGCCAGCGCGTCCAATGCCCCGCGAAAGTCCCCGCCATATCGCTTTGAATAGAAGTCAAAGACGCTGCCGCCTTCCTGGCATTTGCCGAAACAATTCCATATTCCTGTTTCTCGGTTTGCGGAAAATGACGGGCTGTGATCATCATGGAAGCAGCATAGGCCCAGCCCTTCGGCCTTCCCGTTCCACTTGATAGAAGGTATCTCACGGCTGTAAAATGCTTGCTTGTCGAGTCGGTCAAGAATGCGCTGTTTATCCACGCGGCACCCCCTGACCAGCCGCCTTCACACGAAACATTTCCGTTCTTAATTTCTTTATGGCATCAATCAGGGACCGCGCACCTATCGGATGGTCATCGCTGAGAGCTTGGAAGGCCGCCCTGATCCTGTCAGCGTCCCCAATTATGCGAAAGGTGACGCGCCCAGAGTAGGAAGGTTCTGCGATTGCCGATAGTGTAGGATCGTAGACGGTGACAAAAGCCGTAGGAAGGGGATCTTCAACAAATACCGAATATGGGTGGGTTGGCTGCTCAATCCTTTTCATTTTCATCGACGTAACTCCTTTTTATCGTTTCATCATCGTTAATCAGGCACAGGTATTTTATGCCAGCGACTCTGTTTTCGTAGCGACACAGGTCTGCTTTCGAGCCACGCTTGCACCTCGCTGGCAAGCCAACCGATCCGCGCCGCACTGATCTGCCTCGGCGGTGGAAAGGCCCCGGCGTTGACATCCCGCCATAAGCTCGTGGCGCTACGGCCCGTGAGTTCGATTACTTTTTTCCGTGTCAAAATAGCTTCGTCCATATTTCCCCTTTCGGTGACAGGCAATAAAAAACCCCTTCAAACCATTTCAGTGTATTTACTGAAATAATTATAGAAGGGGTAACGTGCTTTTTACATTCCCAATATTAGGGGTTATGTAATAATGGGCATATGGACTATTATCGGAAAAGGGGTTTTCGGTAAGTGGGTTTTACAGCCTCAATCATTTCTAAAGCACGTTTATGAGCATTAATGACCTTTTTACGGCACTCCTTTAGCTTGACGTTATAAGTTGCATTGCCAGACAAACCGGATATTCGGCGCGCCACTTCAGAGTAATTTGCAGATGAGCGGTAAAGGTCGTAAACTTCCCACGGGTCATATTCAGTCTTCTTTTTTTGTCTATCTTGCGCTGCATCCTTTAAATATTGCTTAGACCAGTTGTCAATTTTCCTGGCGAAATCTTTCAGTAAATCTTTCCTGCTGCTGGTCATATCTATCTGTATGTGCTTAATCAAGTGTTTTGATTGCACGTTGAAGTCAATATCATAACAATTGAAGGCGTTGAGAGCGTTATTTACCCCCGCATATTTATTCACCTCAACAATAGGTTCTTGATAATTTTCTGTGAAATATTGTTTATCTCCTTTGAGTAAAAGCGGAACAATATAATCTTTTAGATTCCATTTTTCACAAAGTTGAGCAACGTACTTATCTCGTAAATTAAAATCATCTGGTTTTATCTTATCAAGTAAATCTAATAGGGTCTTTAAATCGCGCACATAATCATCGCATCTTGATATTGCACAAAGCCTGTTATAGTTGCTCAGTTTCATTCTCTTACCACTCTCCTGTGGTTTCTCTGAACTATTTAGGCCGGTGGAGTGCCAGCTCTTTGGCATTTACTTCCTTTTACTTTGAGAGCGAAGCAAATTGATCGCTTTTTAATGAGTAGCCGTAACTCGGGATAAACAGTGAAATGTAAGAGAAGCATTAGCAAGACCAACAAATGGCCTATGGTTCTCTGATGATGAACTCACTGGTTCAAATATCTTGTGCTGTAAGTCGCAATAATCGGAGGCGCGCTTAAACAATGTTGTTTTAAGATTTTCTCCGTTAGCTCCAGGGGCGCTATCCCCACCTGAAATCCTGTAAGTGTCAGGGCCAGCCGGAACAATATCGGTTATAGACACACACGAGAATATTAATACAAATAAAAGAGACAGGAGACTAATGTGTTTCATCAACGATACCCCCTTGTTTTATTCAATTGCTGCAGGCGTGTCACTTGCTTTTCAAGGCCAGATATAACAGACTACCTACAAGAAGAACACCACATATTGGAACGAGCAATGCTGTTGTGTTAATAGTTGTTGAATAACCGCTGTCATGAGGCAAGTCAAAAATAAATGAATATCCAAAACCAAATGATGAATCATATCTAACTTTATAAGGACTACTCACGTAAGGTGGGTAAAGTATTTGGATGCCGATGAGTAAAGCCATAATAAAAAGTATCGATTGCTGTTTTCGATTCATGGTTAATCCTCCGTAAACTACATGAGCGCTTTCAAGGCGCTGTCCAGACTCGCCTTCTTTGCCTGGTGGAATTCCTGCACTTGCCCGAAGTAATCCTGATTCGGGTTTTTGCTGCTCAATATCCTGCTTCTCGCTTCGTCCACGCTCTGATCGTATGCTTCCAGGATGTTCTTCACTGTTTCTTTCAGGACCGGCTTGAGTTGACCCCGCATTTGCAGGTCGCTGAACATCTTTCGGCGTCTTGTCGATGAAGTCCTTGAGTGTGGCGGTAGCTTCGTCGTCGGCCTTTTGCAATTTCTCTTCCCCGCCCGGCACAGCCCTTTTCGCTTTCATCTCTTCCGCCCTGAACCCCTCATACTGCTTCAGAATATCCGGCCTGATGGTCTTCCCGGCTGCAATGGCATCGGCAACTGACTTCATCCAGATGGCGTTGAGGTCGGCATCTGATTTCCCCTGTCGTGCCTCTGTAACGCCTCTTTCAACCATCTTCGCATTCAAGTCCTTGAGTGTGGCGGCGGCTTCATCGGCAGTCTTTTGCAATTTCCCTTCCCCGGACGGCACAGCCTTCTTCGCTATCTCCTCTTCCGTCTTAAATCTCTCATACTGCTCAAAGACACCATCGGGAAGTTTCTTCCTCGCCAAAATAGCATCCTCTACTGACTTCATCCAGACGGCTTTGAGGTCGTCGCGGGACTTGCCGCCCTCGCCGATTGTCGGACTTGGCTTCCGATCTTTCGTTTCAGATGATTCCGTCGGGTTATGTTCTTCATTTTTTTGAGCTGTCATTTACAACAGGCCTCCGTTTCATAGTGCACCGCCTGATCTGTCCAGAATTATCCGCATTTGCAACGCAATAAAACACTTGATAATCCTTATCTGTCCACCCATAGAAAGTGAAAAGTCGGACAGATTAAAATGCCCATGGCTACCCGGGAAAGGCCGGTGGACTGTTTCTCTTCGGGATTTACCTTATCCCCTGAATCATATTACTGTGGCTGTGGTTTTGCCATACTTCTCAACTCTGTTGTAGTTTTATCAGTGATCCAGCTCGCAAGCTCCTCCTCATCAAAAAGCAAGCTGATACCTATCTTATCGTAATCCCATTGCTGAAAAGACTTGTCCTTCTTACCGGAAAGAAAAGACCCGCCGAATCTGGACCATCTTGCAGAAATCGTATCCTCTTTCTCTGTGAAGGTAACAACTTTAGTCTTATCTGGATCGCCCCATACATCAAGAAAAGCCTGCATCTCTATCCCTTGCTTTAATACGCCACTTCTAACAATAGGCGCATCATCGTGCTCGCTATGTCTACCAGCGCAACCGATAAATACAAACAAGACCATAACAACGGGAATAATCTTTTTCAATTTGCTTTCCTCCTTTGCAAAGTTACATCAATGCGTCATTTTATCATATTTCATCTTTCCGATGGAAAGAAAAAAGCCCCGGAATTCTCCGGGGCCTTATGCCCGTCTTATGCCTATGAGCTGACCCCAAGTACCTTACCAGCCTCCACTGCGGTCTCTCCTAAAAGATCAAGGCGCGGTAGTGGTGTGCCACTCTTCGGGTGCTACCCTATCCCCTGAATGCTGTTCGTTGAGCCTATCAATAGAAACTTCCTCACCTCAACAATTCATTCTTCTGTTCCCTTAGCCGCGACTTCAATTTATCAAGCTCCATTGCGTCATCGGTCTCAACCAGCGGGCTTTTGAACATTACCGCTGCGCCAGCACTTGTTGACGGCACGGCTTTCATGCAAATTGCAGTCACTTGTACAGGAGAATCTCCGTAAATGCTATTATATAGGTAGGCATAACAAGCACCGAGGTAAGACTTTCCAATAGGGTTACAACTAAAGAGAGTTCCAAAATTAGTGCCTGCCGATTGGCTTCCAGTACAATAGCAACCACCTCCCACTACAACCTCACCACTGGCACAGCTGGCTGAACCTACACCAGTCGAATCCGTTATGGTTACTACACGGGCGACATTATAGGCAGCTTGACTTCTTAGTGTATTAAGGTCAGTAGTAACTTTAGTAAAATTTGCGTTGACTTCATCTGCTTTGGCGGGCGTATTCGCTATAAAAGTATTTGGAACTACTGTTTCTGAATGCGCTGTTATAGCAAACATGACCAACATGAGAAATAAAGCAATTAAACTTGTATTTTTCATAATATATCTCCTTTTAAGTTGTTAAACCTGTTTTAGTTCCAATTTTTCCCATTCCAAGAACCTGCATTCCATTGCAGCTTAGTGCCCGACGTGGTTGTTGGTGGCGTAACTGTATCGGTTGTGGTTGGTTGTGTAACTACATTGGTTTCTGGTGCTGGCCCTCCGCCCCCGCCCCCACCGCCACAACCGATAAGAGAAAACAACAGTATCAACATGAAAATAAGATGCGACAGACCTTTTTTGTTTTTCATACCGCGTCCCCCATTAAATGCATTCGAATTTCAACAGTTTAAACGTTGGCACCCCTTTGTTTCCTCGCAAAACGCTTATTCCGGCGAATTGCCACTCTATTCATTTTTTATTTTAATTGTGATGCGCTTTTAATATTCCATTCGTTTAAACACGTAAAGTTTAGCACATATCAATCTATATGGTCAAGATTTTAATAATAATCGTATATATAGTTCCTTTTTATCATAATCAAGCCCTATATAATCAGCCAAAGAGGAAAATCTATGGCAAAATTAATCGTTCAACTTGGCAGACGAATACAGCAGATCAGAAAAACTGCAAAATTGACGCAAGAGGGATTGGCGGAAACAACGGGACTCAGCGTTGAATTCATCAGCAGAATGGAGCGTGGCGTTGCTCAGCCTTCGCTTGATACCTTTGACAAAATAGCTAAAGCCTTGAACGTTTCATACAAAGACCTTATGGACTTTAAGGGACCCGTTCTCTTCAAAGATAAAAAGCTGGCAGCCAAGCAAAAAAAGGACTACATTGATTCGATCACCTCAGCCCTGAAAGAGATGGAAACGTATGAGTTAAGGGTGGTATATACTATTATAAAAGGACTGGAGGGTAAATAGTGCGGTTTCGTTTTTTGTCTCTATTTTCCCGATCCGCCCAAGACAGTTCGCATCATTCGATTGGAAAGTGGCGTAGATTACGCTGTTCTGCTATTTTACCCAGCCGTGCGCCTCATCGGTACAACATTGCCCACCTTGCTGCCGGTAATGATACTTTCCAATCGCCGTGCCCAGGACTCAAGAGCGGACTGTTTTTCCTTATCGTAACGATACTGATTGTAAACTTTAATCACTCCTTGCTTGACGTGGTTCAAGATAGCGTCAATAACAGCGTCCGGTTCGCCTGACTCTGCCATGAAGGTTGCAGCCGTTCGTCTTAAATCATGTGGTGTGAAGTGATCTATGCCGAGTTTGTTGATTGTCCTAAAGACCTTCCCGTGTTTGTCCATGACCGGGGAAGCAAGGTTTCTGCTTACGGCAATAGATAGCGCGAGCGGTGCTATGGCCTTATCTTTGCCTCTGAGGGGAGAGGGGAATATAAATCCGCTGTATTCCTGCTTTGCTGGTATTTCTCGAATGAGCTTTGTATAGTCTATGGCCTGTTGAATGATCTCTCTTGCCGCCTGCGTCAAATATACCCGGTGGGCCTTTCCGTTCTTTGCCCTCTCTGCCGGGATTGTCCACCACTCGCCGTTAATCTCATCCGTGTGCATCCCGATAACTTCACCGGGCCGCTGCGCTGTAACAAGGATCAGCTTCAAGGCGTTCTTGCTTTCGGGAAACATAGCGGCACGATCCAGCTTATACCAAAAGGTCTTTATCTCTGCCCCTGACAATACCCGATCCCGTGTGTTCTTAGGTGCGGGCATTTTTACCCCGATGCAAGGGGAGTATTTCAAAAGGTCGCGCTCAACGGCAAAGTTAAACATCTTACGGACAACCTGAAATGTATTGTTTGCCATACCCGGCGCATTACGGTCAACAACGATCTTTTCAAGCAAGCGGACAACATCAGTCTTTGAAATATCCGCTGCTTTACGCTTGCCCCATGCCGGGACAACATCGTGATTCAATATCCTTTCGTCTTTTTGCCATGATCTCTTGAATCGTTTGGCGTGGCGATCGACGTATTCCCCGCAAAGGTCTTTCACCGTGGGAGCCTTGCGCCTGTCCTCGATCCGCTCACGCTCTGCCGTTGCCGGGTTCTTGCCGTTTAATAGGGTCTTGCGTGCCTCATTGTACTTTTGGCGGGCTACCTCCAAAGAGACAGCCGGATATGTCCCCAGGTTCATTTCGTGGCGCTTACCGTCATATGTGAAGATATAGAGCCATGTTTTAACGCCGGAAGGCAAAACCCGAATAGTAAAGCCGCTGCCCTCCCGTAAATAGTATTTTTTCTCTGTAGCCTGTAACTTCTTGAGCATCAAGTCAGTAAATCTCATTTGCCCCCCAAGGGACACTATGTCCCATGCAACCTCTCATGCAACCTCTATAATCAGAAAAACAGTGAAACACGGTGAAACGCCTTGAATTAAGAATAGACGTTCTAACCGCTGTTGTCAAGGGCTTTTGAAGGATTTTTGTATTATTTTGGTGAGATTTGAAAAGACGTGAAAAGGCGTGAATTGGTTACTGTTAACCACCATGCCGCAGGTTCAAGTCCTGCTCCGGGAGCCAGTTCGATGCGCCCTGCCTCTTAAAAAGAGGCAGGGCTTACTCATGGCGGGCCATGAGAAACGAAGCGTCGAACTGCCCTGAGCGAAGTCGAAGGGCTGATCCGATTGTTAAGCAGGGCTTACTCATGGCGGGCCATGAGAAACGAAGCAGCGAACTGCCCTGAGCGAAGTCGAAGGGCTAATCCGATTGTTAAGAGGCAGGGCTTACTCATGGCGGGCCATGAGAAACGAAGCATCGAACTGCCCTGAGCGGCTCACCGAAATCTCGTCGAAGGGCCTGTGCTGAGCAAGGTCGAAGCACTAATCCATAGCAGAACTTTTTTGTATAAAAGTTCTGTTTTTTATTTGGGTATTCGTGTGAGTTATAGCGTCTACATACTTCGCATGAAGGACGGTCGTTACTATGTTGGTATGACTAGTGACCTTGAACGCCGGACAGCAGAGCATGGCGTAAAGGCCGGTACTCGAACCACGAAGATCTTTGGCTGTGAAGAGGTACTCTATTCTGAAAACCATCCCGATCGTATCACCGCGCATAAGCGCGAGCAGCAGATAAAACGCTGGACGCATGCCAAGAAAGAAGCACTTATTCATGGCGACAAGGACGCCTTGCACAGGTTGTCGAAGTCACGAAGATGATAGATATTACTGTGGTCACACAGACGATCTCGATCGCCGACTACGACAACACAATGATCCCGATTATCATGGGAGTAAAACGACGAAGCGCTTTGAAGGGCCTTGGGCTGTGGTTTGGTCGCAACAGGTTGACAGTCGTAGTGAGGCAATGACACTGGAACGGCAAATCAAGAAACGAGGCATGCAACGTTTTCTGAAAAATATGCAATCAATAGAGTCCCGCGATCGGCGTGATTAATTCCGCGCATATTGAAAATAAGACGCAATACACCTGCCCTGAGCAACGTCGAAGGGCTACCCCGGACACAAAACCTGTTACCATCCGCTTGAATTTCATCCACGAGAAACCTTTAACTTATATTTGACAGGATAACTGAATGCGACTACAATCATTTTCATAATAGCGCTGTATTTTCAGGCCCCCGTGTTACTGAAACGGGGGCAGGGGGCGCAGGATATTAGGCATTCTTCTTGCTAAACGCGCTAACACCGGAAATACGGCTTTAGTCCTTTTTTGAAAAATCATTTTACATAATCTTAAAACTGATATTTTCCCCAATAATTTCATTACCAGCCCGTTTAGATAATAATTTGTAAGGTTTCAAAAAGGAGAGTTACGTGAATCCAATTCTCAGAAAAGCAATAAAAACGTTATCTCTTGTGGCTAATGTTTCTACCGGACTTGCGCACCCACTCGATGAATCAAGAGCAAAAGAGTTATTTAAAGCGCTTCACAAACAAGGAATCCCTTTAATCGCAAGCGATGTGTATTCAATAGCAATTGACAATTCATGGCCCGAGCACCATGCAAAGGAGCTGTCGGAACTTGCAGAAAAAATTGGCAATGGTGGCCGGGTTCAGATTAGTCACCCGAAAAAATGGGGCGAACCAACTGTCAGAAGAATTATTTCCGAACTGAATGAAAGAACATAGCACTACGCTTCAAGGGGCGTGCCCCTGAGCTTCGCTGTTAGCTTTCAAAAAAAGTACCCGATGCCGACCTCAAACAATATGAACGACCAAAAAGATACTTCTCAACAATCGCAAGTTGTTGAAACCAACAAGGCTGATTATTATCGGCGTCAATCGATTGCCAGAGCAGAGGAAGCGTTTAAACATGGGGCTATCGAGGGCCTTTTATACGACAGCGGTGATTGCCTATTTTCAGAATGTATAGAGCGCGATGGAAAGCTATATTCTATCTTTGATGCGAAAAAAATAACGTTTAAGACAGATTGTAGATGTGGTTTTTCACCCTATAATAGCTCCTGGGGTATTTCACTTGAAGATCATATAGCAAAAAACAAGGAGCGTCGTGAAGCGCGCATGTTGGCAGCAAATCGTGGAAAAGCTAGAGCTGAGATAACGGCTCTTTATAGTAATTCCGATCTAGCCTCACTTTACGAAGCAGAAAAGATTTATAAGCAGTCAGATTTTAAATGGCACCCATATGATCTCAAAGAGTTCTCAGACAAGTTTAAGAAATTAAAATACTATGATCATGCCTTGATGTGGATCAGCGCTGCTATACAATCCCAAATGGAGGTTTTGAAACAAGAAGAAGATTCTCTTTTGGCATCACTTTATGTCGCTAAAGGAGCCATCTTTTACAGCATGGGGAAATATCAAAATGCCTTACAGGATTTTTTCGTCGCTCAACGCCACTACAATTGGACGCCGACAAAAACCCTTTCTTCGAAAATCACTTCCACACTAAAGAAACTCGACTTTGCAGACTCCGATTTTTTAGACGCTGTCGCTATTGGTAAACGCGAAGGGTTTTTAAAGGGCTTTTCTTATCTTCGTAGTCATCTTGGTTTTATAGAAAATAGTCAGCAGGTTGGGTAGGGCGACGTGATACCCAATGATGATTCTAACCATTCGGCTCGAGAGTGTCGCGAAAACCGCGCCCCTCAGCCGAGCCGTTATAAATGAGACTATGAACTATTACACTCCTCTTTCGCACGATCATAAAAGTGCATTTGAAACATGCCTAGTCAAAGTCCTTGAGATCGCCGCAGAAAATAACTGTAATCAAATATTATTGCTTGTCCCTCAGCGAGGAATGTTGACCGGGGTAATTGAAGATACGCTTGGCCATAAATGCATCAACGCTTTGATATCAAAAAAGAAAGCATTTCTTTCTCCGATTACTTTTTTCTTGCAAACAAAAAGGGCAAAGCCCGATGGTTTTGTTTTTGGCCCAGTATTAGCTGCCTACGCGTATATAGACCAGCTCAAAGAACTTGATAAAGATAAAACAAGTCCCGGTATCGTTTGGTATACGGACGAGCCTCATGATCTAGAGGCATTCAAAAAAATAGCTAACGTGAAAGAATTGGACATCCTCTTTGATTCCGAAACACATTAATTTGATTTATCACGAGCACGTATATATACACGACAGCCACTTAAATTATTTTAGAGCCAACATAAAACGACCTTGGAGAAGTTAACTTTGGGCGCATATCTAACAAAATCATTTTTCAAAAAGAAGCTCAAAGAATTTCTGAATGTCGGTGCCGAATATTTAGAAGTTGGCCCAGGTCCAGACTGTTGCCCGAAATGTGAGGCAAAGGCAAATAAACTGATTGCGATTTCAACGGCAACGAAAGACGATTATCCCCCATTTCACAAACAATGTAGATGCTCTATATTACCCCGTACCGCAGACCAACAGGCTGGGTTCCTAAAAGAACTCAAAGAAAAATATGCTACCGGTGCATACCCTATGAAAAGATGTCCTCACTGTTCTGAGTGGATTGAAGGCAATTCTCTATCCTGTAACCGCTGCGGAAAAAAATTATAACTTGAGGGTCGAGCGCGACGTTAAAAAGCGTCGCGCCTCATCCCCGCGTTAGTTATTGAATAAAAATGCGAGACACAGACAAAAAACCTATGAACATGCATTTCTCTTTGCCTCCTAACTATTACGACTATCTTAAGAAACAATGCAGCAGCATATTCCCTTATGTTGAAAAAGAACTGACTAATCTGAAAGAAAAAGGTTTGACTGGTCCTTTCTACAACATTGATGAATATTCAGCCTATGGACAAGATTATTTAAAATCTGAAATCGACATTTATTCAGAGCAGCTATTCAGCATGTTCATTGACCGCTATGGTGAGCAGCAAGCAAGGATACTGCTTGCTGAGTTTCATAAAAGTGAGGAAATGACAAAAACGCTTCACAGCTTTGAAACGAACTATACAACGGCCGTGAACTTTGAGCTTTTCGCAAAAAAAACTTTCTATATTACTCCGCACCTCTATGAACACCTTGCCCATACATCGATTGATACGGATTGTGCTCTTGCACGGCTTCCGTTTCCAAACTGCCTATTCGTGTACGACTCACCACAAGCTCTCGATCTTCTATACCAAATCGGAGGCCACGTCCCTTCCACATACAAAGGAGCGGTCAGCGTCTTCGCATCTGAAGTTCTAGAGAAAAATGAGCGCAAACTGCTTCTGAGTGTCTTTCATGCCGACATGGGTCAAGTGTATATCTCTGTCAAGCGTCAGCTACTTTTGCGAGAAAATTGGACATTGGAGCGCGCTCTCCGAACGGACTGGTTAAAATTAAGTCCCGAGGAAGATAATGAGACACCTTTTACAATCTCCGACGAAACCTTCTATACCGCTGGACTCCATTTTATCCGCAGTATTGTGAACACTATTCTTTATTTGGGCTCAAACGATCCAGATTTGCTTGAACAGCTTTCGACATTCCGACAACTGCAGATAAGGCTCGAAATAGTTAAATCGATAGTGAAACGTAAGAATATCAAGCGCGAGATGAAAAAGACGTCCCGACTTGATTATATTATTGTTGGGCGGAGTGTCCCGAAGTTGATGCCGGATAATATGGATGCTTTGTCCGATAACACAAAAAGAGAGTTACACGTCAGGTTTGTTGTTCGTGGACACTGGCGAAATCAGCCATACGGTCACGGAAATTCTTTACGTCGACCTCTCTGGATAAAACCTTACTACAAAGGACCCGAGATTTCAGAACTTATAAAGAATCGACCGTACATAGTATCCTGATTGCATTAAAGTTCAAGCACCGCTTCTAACCTGGCCTCGACAGCGACGCGCCAGAAGCGGCGTGTCAGGCGCGCGTTAAAACGATACCATTTCTTCCCATTGCCCAGATTTGTCGTCTTTGGGGAGCCAAATAAACAAAAAAGCCAGAATAAAATTCTGGCTTTTTTAATTATGACGATGAGCTATCGAGTATAAATCCTTCAAAGCCAGACAATAGGCAGATATTACTGCGGTCACACAGACGATCTCGATCGCCGACTGCGACAGCACAATGATCCAGATTATCATGGGAGTAAAACGACGAAACGATTTGAAGGCCCTTGGGCTGTGGTCTGGTCTCAACAGGTCGGCAGTCGCAGTGAGGCAATGATGCTGGAACGGCAAATCAAGAAACGAGGCATTAAACGCTTTCTGCAAAATATGCAATCAATAGAGTCCCGCCATCGGAGTGATTAAATCCGTGATATCGAATAGCGCTGCATAATTACCCCGGACGCAAATCCTGCTACCATCTGCTCGAATTTTATCCACGAGAACCTTTCAACTTTTATTTGACACGATTAGTGAATGGGCCTACAATCATTTTCATAATAGCTCTGTATTTTCAGGACCCCGTGTTACTGAAACGGGGGCAGGGGGCGCAGGATATTAGGCATTCTTTTTGCTAAACTCGCTAACACCGGAAATACGGTTTTAGTCCTTTTTTGAAAAACCATTTTACATAATCTTAAAACTGATATTTTTCTCAATAATTTCAGTACCAGCCCGTTTAGATAATAACTTGTTGGAATTTACCAACCACACGCTCCAGACGGTCAAACCGCTGAGCAGCTTAAAACCGAAAGGAGATAAACACCAGAGAGGGAGGCGTAGCCTTCCGCATCACATCTCTTTTCACCGGAGGTGCAGTATGAGCAAACTTCTTGCTCAGTTTATGATGCGGCGGCGTTCATTTGAGAACGATGGATAGAAGAGGAGAACCGATCGTAGGATAATATGGTCTCATCAACCATACCTACCGGCCCTCTTTTATATCAAAAATCTCAAATGGCACTCTTCACGGGGTGTCACACAGCACCAGCGTGATGACCTGCTCTACTGTGTGGCGCCTCCCTCCCTGGTATTTACTTCCTTACGGCAGAATAAGGAGAACATAAAAATGAAAAGATGGCATCGCATACTATTAGGCATAGTGTTATTGTCTGGCGGCTCACAACTATTTAAGAATAGTCATACAAATTCTGAATTAGGCGCTGCCCTTGTATTGTTTATTAGCTTCTGTATTATCATATGCTCTTTTTGGCTTTTCTTTGGCAAAATCAAAAAGACTGCGACATTAAATGCTGCCTCAAGCTCTTCCGTTCGGTATAAATGTGTTGACTGTAATAAAATCGTTCAGGAGTCTGATTTAATTAATGATGCGTTACTTTGCCCATCCTGCCACGGGCGTATAGAACAAGTCTAATACGGACTAGTAGTCTTGCGACGTAAATCATCCAACAAACGGATCGAGCCGACAATGCGGCTCATCCTTGCGTTAACCCCTATGGAACTTTATATCGCTGGCATAAATCATTTTGATCCTCTATGTAGGGTGCGTTTGGGTGAATGGCTTAAATATCAGTCATCCTGCCATAGCATGACGCCTGCCTTTATTGCTGTAGAAGCAGATGCGGAAGTTTATCGTCAATTACTTGTTCAGCGTGAAATATTTCGTAAGATGCTGGAAAAAGAATTTCCGAATCTTCAGCGTGATGTCAAAGAGATGCTCGCGCTGACTATCTACTATGAAGCTGATACCCATTCAACCGTCTTTCATGCCTCAACGATTATCTGGCTCGACGCCGAGAGGATGTTCTCGCGCGCTGCAATCACAGATTACGCAAAGGACCGCCTTGCTATCTACAGACGATTTCTTAATAAGGGAATGGCGTTGGACAAAATAAGTGAACAGCTGTGGAATTTCGATTGGAATGAACAGCCGACCACGCCCTTGGGCGATCCAGATCATACACGCGATGATGTTTTTTATAAAAAGATAAAAGATACTTGCGATCTCAAAAATGATTCTTGGGCAATTGCAATTGTCGGCGCGACTCACGCAGCTGATCGCGAGCATTCAATGCGACAGCTTCTGGAAAGCAGCGGGATTAAGTGCCATACAGCTATTCTAAATAGACAGGACCGGTAAATAGAGGAAGTCGAAAGAAGCCGTGATGTATAAAATATTGATAGCTATAACAGCGCTTTCGCTTGTTCCTTTAACAGTAAATGCCAAAACAGAAACCATTTACGCAAGCTATAAATACGTCATGGGTGACAACGATACCAAAAATGATGCAAAGCGGATTTGTTTTCTGGAGGCGAAGAGGTTGTTAATAGTGAAGGCAGGTGTCTTTATCCAAAGTGAAACAACCGTGTCTGATTATAAGCTCACTAAAGATCAGATTACTTCATATACTGCTGCAATCATAAAAGTAGAAATTGCAAATGAGGATATAAAATTCAACGGAGAAACACAGACTATTTCGATGACTGTAAAAACCGACATCGATAGCGACGAAGTTTACAAGACGCTGGCATCAATTCAAAAAGACAAAGGACTTCAGGATAAAATCCAAGATCAACAAAGACAACTGCGGGAACTTGAAAGAAATCTTGCTACATTGCAGGACAAGTTAAAGACTCAGAATGCTGATGAGGCAATTGTTCTAAGAAAAGAGCGGAACGTAGTATTGCATGAATTGTCAGAAAGTGAAAAAATAGTATTTACAATTAAAGCAACTACACAAAAGGCAATCGATACGGTTGAAGTTAGAATGACACCATCTGAGGTTGCTAAAGTCGCTGGCAATCCTAGGTCAACGGCTCTGTGTGCAGGCTACGTCGGTGACTGTGCGGGATGGAATTACGGCGATGTTTGGGTGCGATTTCGTAATGGTCTCGTGCAATGCGTGCTCAAAACGAGTAATTTCGATGTTTATAATCATTGTTCGAATTATCCGCCGCGTGAAGTAGTAAAAAAATAGACATCCACGGAAGATGAGACCGAAAGGGGTATCTCAACATGCACGTCCACAGCGACGCGCCAGAAGGCGGCGCGTGACGCGCGCGCTGGAATTCACCAACCACACCCTCCAGACGGACGAGGCCGCTGAGCATCTTACAAAGTCAACAAAAGGAGAAGCATATGACCATAGATATAATTGACCCTTTTACGCGCACGATTGCGGGCGGTATTATACTTATGATCATAGGGGGTACGTATCATTACATCAGCACGCTTGTGAAGCTCAATATTACTGACAAGAAACTCAGCAACATCCTTTCTTAACTTGATGCGCTTCACAAGAACTATAAAAAAGAAATCGCGGACATTCAAAAAAGGAACCACGAAGAAATGACAGATGCTGTTCAACATGCACTTGACAGTTACAGTAAACAAATGGATACGTTGCTTGCGCATAATATAGGCTCCAAACATAAAAATGTTTTATCTGTACCTTTTCTTGATTTTCTAAATTCTCAAAAATAACGTATTAAGTCCCATCTACGAATAAACAACTTTTCATTCAACCAGCGGTTTGTCATTATAAGGAGGCTACATGATTTTACAGCTTGTAGCTACACTGTTGGTTCTGATTAGCATTGTAACTGCCTTATTTCACGCTACGTTGGGCGTTGGTATTTTTGTCTGTATCTTTGGCCTTTTTGAAGCTTATATATTAGCAGCGGACCTTTTCGTCCGTCCCAAGATCAAACCATATTCCAACAAACTCGATATAGGATATGAAGAAACCCGCGCATTCAAAAAATACCATCTCTATTTTCGATACCCATCGGCATCTATAAGTTTCTCTGGCATCCTCAGCTTGATTCAACTATCAAACCTGATCTGGGTACCGCTACTATTGTTTAAACATTTGTGGTTGCCTGCACTAATATTCGGTGCAAACTGGTATCTTGCGGGCTATCTTGCCTTAAAACTCAATCCGACACGATTTCTGAATGATATGGTACGTAAAGGACATATTATATTTACATCTGAGCTTTCTGCTTTCAATGAATTATGCGAAAAGCTTAATAAACACGCTACCTGAAGATACCGTACTTATTCTACCGACTCGTTAGGTGATAAAGGAGAAAAGATGACACTGATTTCACGTGATGATTACGATAAAATCATTCGGGCGCAATTAGACGGCAAGCTAACGATAATGATCGATACTTCGGCATGGCGCCAGTTTCTTGATAAGGCAGACCCACAGAAGCTAAAAGCTCTTGTGAATTGCCCGGTGCGTGGTCAAATTACCTTGCTTCGATTGCTCTCGCGGATTGACATACTTCTTCTCCTCTATTGTGCTGGTCTCTCTATCTCTGCATTCGGTTGGTGGGCGGCAGCAATCGGGCCATTAACATTGATCGCTGGGCTTTTCTACAGATCCCGAGCCAGTATTGGTAGGCAAAGCTTGGTGGGAGTTACCATTTTCCTTGTATTGGCAATCATAGCCGTTGCCTATCAAACGTCATGGACATTATCTATCAAAACATTAATCCTTTCTGTAGCAATCACGTTTTTCTTGATTCGGTTTCTGTATGTTTTTACAAGCAGGTTTGTATTTAGCCTTATTCACTCGAGTTACCAATTCTTCTCGCAATTTTATCTTCAACCCGCGGAAAATGTTGGAGACATCGTAATTCCGCTGATATGGACTGAGCCAGCATATGAAATGTCCACTCAGGAGTAGAATTAACAACGACCAAGACAAAGATATGATTCCAAACTACGGGTCGAGAACGACACGCATCAAAGCGCATCATACACGCATGTTATCAATATTTCACTCTGTAATTCACAGTTGCTTCAATTTGCGAAAATTGCGGATTTGTAGATAAGTTCACAGTTCCGATAAGTCAATATCCTCTTGCCATTGCCCTGTTTTGTCATTTTTGGGGAGCCAGAATAACAGAAGGGCTGATTCTTACATAGAATCAGCCCTTCTTGCGTTCACGTGTTACGATTTGTCTGTCGATCTCACGAACCCATGACTAGACGTCCTCTGTTTTACGGTACGCGGAAACCTCATTCATCCTTAACCGCAGGTTGCGGCGCTGTTTATATCCCGGGTTTCGAGTATCTGTTTCGGGAAACCGCGCATCGCGACATTGATCATCGCGCGCCCTATCTTCTCGGTGGTAGTCAGATAGTGCGGAAAGAGCGCATTCAACAAGGGAAAGAGCGGTGCGGAGAGCGCGTATATGACACGGTAAAGCTTTGTTTTCGACTTGATGCCATGCAGCGGCTGAATGCCTGCTGGGCGAAAAAGATATACTGCCTTGAACGGCAGGCGAAGCAGCGCGTTTTCGGTTTTACCCTTCACCCGCGCCCACATGATGCTGCCTTGCTCGGAGCTGTCCGTTCCCATGCCTGATACATAGATGAACGTCATGTCAGGATTTAATGGTGCCAGGGCCTTTGCCGCCGCAAGGGTGATCCCATACGTCACCCGTTCATAATCTTCTTCCTTCATCCCTGCTGACGAAACACCCAGACAAAAGAAGCAGGCATCGAAACCCGTGAGGTCAGCTGCCAGGCCCGAGTAATCGAATAGGTTCTGGCGGACGATCTCGCGGAGTTTCTGATGCTCTCTGCCTGTGGCACTTCGCCCGATCGTTTGCACCAGTTGGACATCGGGGCTCAGCAGACACTCTCGCAGGACGCCTTGCCCGATCATACCGGTAGCGCCAAAAAGGAGGACTTTCAATTGATCAACTCCCCAGCCCTGTGCACATTCGTTACTTCTTCCGCTCAATCACCGATCATATCTTATCAATTTTCTCGTACACTACCATGTCGTTCTGGGTGTGAAGGTCGCTGGGATGGTATCGCGGGATCGGGTACTCCATCTGTTTTAACTGGACCGGCGCGGTCTTTTTATCCACGAGACCGAGCGCGACCGCAACGCCATAAATGATTGCTTCAGGCCGCGGAGGGCAGCCGGGGATGTAATAGTTCACCGGCAGTATTTTCTCCACCGGCCCGATGACGGGGTACGAGTCATGCCACATACCGCCGCAGCAGGCGCAGGAACCGATTGCGAACACCAGCTTGGGAGCAGGCATGGCCTCATATGCCCGCTTGAGCGCCTTCGCGGTGGAACGCATGGCCGGGCCCTGGCAAAGCATCACGTCCGCATGGCGCGGTGAGCCGACCAGCTTAATACCGAAGCGCTCCGCATCATAATAGGGCGTGAGCACATTCAACACCTCGATGTCGCAGCCATTGCAGCCGCCGCTGTTGGCATGGTAGACCCATAACGAACGGCCGAACATTTTCTTGCAGAGATTTTTGAGCATGGTTGTTATCCTAATCCGGGAAAATCGGAACCTAACGTCTTTAACCACGGGTCCGACAAGTCGGACACACGGAAGTCTAATTTTTTAAATACCGTCATTCCCGTGAAAACGGGAATCCAGTCCATTTTATATTTTCTGGATCCCCGATAGAAGCATTCGGGGATGACGACATCTCACGAGACCATTAATCCTTGGTCATTCCATCTCCAGCTTTATATCATCCACAACCGGCTCATCTCCGAGATAGCTTTGTGACTTGAAGATCCACCGATCGTTCTTCAGATCGTCGAACCGGTACCCTTTCATCTTCAGCTGTTCCAGCGGAGACGGCTCCTTGAAGCAGCGGCCGCAGCGCTGGCACGTGCTCATGAACAGTTCCAGCTTCTGGCTGATGTCGCCGATGCTGTTGGTAGCTGTCTCGAATTCAAGGCTCATGGTGATGGCCTTCTCCGGGCAGACATCGGCGCACCGGCCGCAGTAGGCGCACCGGCGTCCGAGGTACTTTACGATGCGGAGTTCCTGGCAGATATCGACAATCAGGATCTCGCGCGCCGGACAATTGCTTGCGCAGCCGCCGCAGCCGATACACTTCGTTGCATCGAAGATGGGCCTGCCCCTGAACTTCGGCGGCGCCGGCCTTGGTTGCGCTGGATAGGGCAGTGTCACCCGCCCCGCTTTCAGGCAGACGATCGCTTCTTTCAGTTTGCTCAGGACAGACATGCAGTCACCTCGATCAGAATCCGTAGCCTGCAAGGACCAGCGCTGACAGCGCAACCACCAGCAGTGCAGCAAAAAAGCGGAGGGCCTGGTCAATGCGGTAGCGCGCGTGTGTCGCCGCCACCAGCGTCACCAGCAGTATCATGACGACCACCTTTGCCCAGAACAGCAGCCATCCCAACGGGAACAGGAGTCCCGAACCCCAGGGCGCGAACATCGCCACGAACAGCGCGCTGTAGATGATCAGTTTCACCATCGACGCATACTTGAACATCGCCAGCTTCGGTCCTGAATACTCCATGAGCGGGCCTTCCATGATCTCCGTTTCCGCCTCGCCGATATCGAAGGGAACGCGCTCTACGAATGCCTGGAACGACAACAGCATCACACCCAGCATGATAAGCCCCGACCACGGGAAACCGTCGTTGGCGTAAACCGAACCGTTCAGCACCATATCCAGCCGGAAGGACCGCGTATGGATCGCGCCGATAATGATGGCCACGGCAAACAGCGGTTCCAGCGCAATCATGATCATCATCTGGCGGCTGATGCCGACGAGAGAATAGGTGGAGCCTGCCGACAGCCCCGCCAGCAGCGTGCAGATGCCCGAAAGGGTCAGAAGATAGATCAGCAGAATGACGTCCCCGTGCCCGTTCATCGGGGCGGAAAACCCCATCGGCACGAGGCACGCCACGGTAAGCACGGTCGCCAGTGACAGATATGCCGCGAAGCGCTGCATGACCGGTGAATCGCCCGATTCAAGGTCTTCCTTGCCGAGCAATTTCAGCAGATCGTAGTAAGGCTGCCAGATCGGCGGACCCTGACGGGACTGGATGATTGCCGTGACCTTGCGCAGTACCCCCTGACACAAGGGCGCCACCAGCAACACCATGCACACATTCGCCAGTCCGCCCAGTATCGTCCTGATCATTGTATTGTCCATACTGCGGTCTCCCGCCGCGATGAAAAGAAACCGGTCATCCCCGAGTGATTTAATCGGGAATCCGGTGTTTGCAGGCTGATGTCCAAATACCGTTCACCCTTCGACAAGCTCAGGGCGAACGGTGTGGACTTTGAGACATAAATTTTATCCGTTCGTGCTGAGCCTGTCGAAGCACAAAATCGGTTTGTGCAACAGCCCGTTTGCTTCTGATATCAGAAAACCTGGATTCCCTATAGAGGCATTAGGGAATGACGGTCTTATGATGCTTGTTTGATCGCAGTCATACGCTCGCTCCTATCCGCGTGTCCCGCTCTATGAGACCTGTGGTTAACTATTATTTATGATTCTTCTTCCGCGCCAGTTCCTCCAATTCCTTCTGAGACCACACCCTTGAAACACCCGACTTTAGATCGATCGTCTCCATCCGGTCCGTACACGAGAAACAGGGATCAATGCTCCCGAGGGATATCGTCATGTCGGCGATCTGCTGGTCCTTGATCATCATCGGTATTGCCTGGAGGTTCTGATAGGTCGGCGCCCGGACCCGCCAGCGGCGCGGTCGGTTGTTCTCGCCGGTGATGACGAAATGATGGCTCTCGCCGCGCGGGGCTTCAACCGACGACAGACCCATGCGGCCGACAGGCAGTTCGTCTTCTATTGTCACGTGAAGCGGACCTTCTTCCATTTTCTCCAGGCACTGGCGGATGATCTTGATGGACTCGAACACTTCCCTGGCCCGGACCAGGATGCGCGACCAGACATCGCCGTCCCGTTCAACGATCACGTTGAAATCAACACGGTCATACGCCGCGTAGGGATGATCGCGCCGGCAGTCCATGTCAACACCGGCGGAGCGCGCAACGGGACCGAGGAGGCCGAGGTCCTTCACCGCGCGATTATCGGCAACGCCCACGCCCCGGGTGCGCTTTTGAATGTTCTTGTCCTTGCTCACGGCGTCAACGACGGCCTTCCATTCGGCTTCGAGCGTATCAAGGACATGAAGGAGTTCGGTTTTCAGGTCCGGGCCGATGTCCCAGCGCACGCCGCCGATGAGGCAAAGCGCGTAGGTCTTGCGGTTTCCGGTGATCTTTTCAGCGATCCACATGATCGGTTCCCGGATGCGGAAGCTTTGCATGAACAGGGTATCGAAACCGACGATATGGCAGGCAAGGCCCACCCACAGCAGGTGGCTGTGCAGCCGCTCGATCTCGAGCATGATGGTGCGCATGTATTCGGCGCGCGGCGGCGGCTTGATGGCCGCGGCGGCCTCGACGGATTGCGAGTAAGCAACGCTGTGCACGCAGCCGCAGATGCCGCAAATGCGCTCGGCCAGCATATTGATGTCATTGTACGACATCACCGATTCCGCGAGCTTTTCGATGCCGCGGTGCACCATGAACCCGCGATATTCACAGCCGCGCACCATTTCGCCTTCCACATAGAGGCGGAAATGCGACGGCTCGTCGAGCGTGGGATGGAACGGTCCGAACGGCACGACCATGCAGCCCTCCGGCGGGTCGTCGAACAGGAACTCCCGGTCCTCATCGTAGTTTTCCGGAACGTGGTCCCAGCTCATGTCCTTGCGAAGCGGATGGAGGCCGTCGGGCCAGCCGTCCGGCAGAACGAGCCGCTTGGGATAGCGATGGCCCACTGGTTCAATGCCCAGCATATCGCGCATTTCACGCTCGGCCCAGCTGGCGGCAGGCACCACGTCGGTGATGCTGTCCACTTCCGGTTTGTCCGCGGGAACATGAACAAGCACGCTGCACAGCAGATGGTCCTTATCAAAAGCGAAGTTGTGCGCAACGAGGAACGTGCCGGAGAACGGCCGATCGTCCACGCCGATGCTGGTTATATAGCGTGCATCGAGATCACGGAAAATAAATTTGCAGATCGCCTTCAGCGCGCCGGGCTCGACGAAGGCGAACAAATTCCGGTTGTCCGGCAAATCGGCGCGCAGCAAAGCGGGGCCGAACTGTTCTTTTAACTGATTCAGCTTTTCGCGTGCGATCATGATCAAGGTCCCTTCACCTCGTCCTGCTTGCCCGGATCCGGATGAGGCGTGCCGCCCAGCCAGCGGAAGTAACGTTTGATCTCACTGTAGAAATTGTGGGCCGTGTACCGGTGGCAATCCGCCTCGCGAACATAGCCGCAAAGCCAGGGAGCGGCGATACGGCGTTGGGCCCCTCCGAGTTTTGAGATTGCCCTCGTGATCAGGAACATCGAGCCGATCAGCACGGCGAGCGCAAGCGGCGCGAACACGGCGATGTCCTGCAGTGCCTGTATCCCCGCAAGCGGCCCGCCGGTCATCGGCGCAGCATCGGCCAGCACTGCGCCGAAGCCCTGGCGGCCGGCGTCCAGCGCCTTTTGCAGGAAATGGAACACGACCGCGGGCATGATGCCGAGCCCCAGGCATGCCGCTGCGAGCAGCACCTGCGGCAGTTGCATCATCCAGGAAACTTCGAGCCTGCCGCGCTTTGCGGCCTGCGTCGTCACCAGGGTGCTTGGTCGCGAGAGGAAACTCACGCCGAAAAATTTGATGAAGGAAGCCAGGGTGAGGGCGCTGGTAAAAATGGCGACGATCGCGCAGAGGGCGAGATATCCGGCTGCCCCGCTGCCCTGAACAGCGGCCACGTAAATGCTCCACTTGCTTACGAAGCCGTTAAAGAGCGGAACGCCCGAAATGGAGAACGAAGCAACAAGCGCCGTGACCGCCGTCACGGGCATGAATTTCATCAGACCGCCCAGTTTGTTGAGGTCCTGCGTCCCCGTTGCGTACAGCATCGAGCCCGCGTTCAGGAACAACAGGCCCTTGAAGATGCCGTGGTTGATCACGTGATAGAGCGCGCCGAACAGGCCGATGGCGGCAAGCGCCGTGAGCCGGTGATCTCCGCCCGGAAGCAGGGCCATGCACGCACCCAGGCCAAGGAGGATGTAGCCGATCTGACCGATACTGTGGAAGGCGAGCAGGCGTTTCGACTGCTCCTGCCTGAGCGCCTGCATAGTGCCGGTAAAGAGCGTGATGGTTCCGAGAATGGCGATGACCATGCCCCATTCGGCCAGCGGGAACCGGGACCATCCGGCAGGCGGCACGAGCCAGAGAAAATACCGCATGAGACCGTAGACGCCGGTCTTGATCATGACGCCGGAGAGCATGGCGCTCACGGGCGACGGCGCGGCGGGATGGGCGTCGGGCAGCCAGATCTGGCCAAAGGGCCACATTCCCATTTTGATGCCGAACCCGACGAGGAACAGCGCAAAGGCCAGCATTGATATGCCGGAGTGCTCGTTCAAGAGCGCGGGCATGTTGGCGCTGACCGTGTCAAGATCATACTTCAGCGCGACATTGCCCGCTGAAGCGCCGGCAGCGGCGAGCAGCTCCGCGCCGAGCATGGTAGCGCCACAGGCGATCTCCATCATGAATAAATACTTGTTCGCGGCGCGGATGTTCTCCGGTTTTCTGTTCTCGTAGCGGATCAGAGCATACCCGGGCAGCGTCATCAATTGCCAGAAGATAAAAAAGAACCACATCATGTCCGTGGTGCTCAAAAGACCGTACATCGCGGCGAGAAAAAGCAGAAAATGGGGATAGTATCGTGCGGCCCCGTATTCCGCGTATGAACGCATATAGACGATGGAATAGAACGATGACGGCACGGCGATGAAGGCGGCCAGCGTCAGAAAGATCGCCGACAGGCCGTCCACATGGATGCGCAGGGCGAAGCCGAATTTCGGAAGGGACCAGAATTCAGCAGGGTGAAGCGAAGGCCCGGTTGTGAGTACTGTTGCGACTGCAGAGAAGATCAGGACAGCCGTTATCGAGGTGACGATGAAGGACAACCAGCCCGCCACGGTCTTGTTCCGTGAAACAACAAGGGTAAGCAGCGCACCGGCGATACAAACGAGGATCGCGATCAGGACCGACAATTCCGGAGTCATTATGCGTTCACCTCTGCGATAGGCGGTTCAACAAAAAAAATATTCATTACCGGGAAGACGCAACGAACGCAAAGGTCTTCATCGGCCTGCAAGCCGGCACAGGTGCATACTGACAGGCACGATCAAGCGTCCTGGCCATTCAAAGCGGTTGGTTCAATCATGTCAGGGCTTGAATACGGTACCTGGTCCCCTGTCTCTTTCATCGAGATCAATATTTCGCATACCAACTCACTGAGCAGTTCAACCGTTGTCTGCATCGTTGTCGTGAGTCCTCGCTCTGAGTTGAGCGAATCCGGCTGCACGCCGAGCAACCATACCTTCGTTCTCTTGCCCCCATTGATCAATTTTGCGAGCAAACCGAGCGACATCTTGTGCGTCGAGATCTGCGGGAACCGAGCCGTCAATTCCTCCACATTCAGCAAGAGAACCGAGCCGGGCGCTCCGCTCCATTCGACCGCGTCAAGAAACACCAGCTGATCAAAGTCTTTCGCGGTTACGTAGCCGATGTAACGTTCAGGCATCATGCCCGCACTGATCACCTGGCGGGCGAGAGAAACCTGGCCGCCCCTGGTCAAACGCGCCGCTATCGATTCCGCCAGGTACACGCCGAATCCGTCATCGCCGTAGTCGACGTTGCCGAGACCCATCAAACAGACGCGGCCCCGGAGGCAGTGCTGGAGCTGTTCACGAAGGTCAGTCATCAGATATCCTCTCCCAGTTTCTTGATCTGTTCATAGGTGAAGACCGGGCCGTCCGTACACACGTACGCCACGCCGATGCAGCAATGGCCGCATTTGCCGACGCCGCATTTCATGTACCGTTCCAGCGTCGATACGATGTTCTTCTCCTCGAAACCCAGATCGAGCAAATCCTTGATCACAAACCGGAACATGACCGGCGGACCGCACACAAAGGCGATCGTATTGTCCACCGGGACCTGCACTCCCGGTTTTTTGAAGAGGCTTCCCACGACGCCTATGTTCCCGGTCCAGACATCGGTGGGGCATGTCCTGTCCACCGTGAGCAGGCATTCGATGCCCGCTGCCTGTTCCCATTCGCGAAGGTTGGCCACATACATCAGCTCGTTCGGTGTTTTCGAGCCGCAATAGATCTGGATGCGTCCGTATTTATCGCGGTTATTGAGCGCGTACACGATACAGGAGCGAAGCGGGATCAACCCGATGCCGCCGGCAACAAACACAAGGTTCTTACCATAATAAGCTTCCATCGGGAACCCGTTGCCGTAGGGGCCGCGCACGCCGAACTTGTCGCCAGGTTTCAACCGGTGGAGCGCCGAAGTGCAACTGCCCACGGAACGGACCGTGAAGAAGGTCTGGTCCTCCGTGGGACTCGGCGGCAACGACGTTGGAAATTCGCCCACACCAAAGAGGGAGACCTGGGCGAACTGGCCGGGACGGAATTTTTTAAAGGCCTTCTGCGCCGTCTCGTCCTCGAAGTGCCAGTAAAACGTCTTGACCTCGGCGATCTCGTCCTTCACCCGGTCCAGGACCGCGGTCTTCGGCAGATAGATGTTCTCAGTCGGCATGGGTATCAGACTCCGTTGTTGCCCGGCGTATCATCTCGACCACGTTCGGCATCCCCACGTCCCCGTGGCACACGGCGGCGCACCGCCCGCATCCGACGCAGGCCATTGAAAGCTCCCGCTGAATAAAATAGTGCGCCAGCTTCCGGAAGAACCGTCGGTTGCGGCGGTCGTGAATGGCGCGGCGCGGATTGTGGCCGCCGGCCATGCGCGTGAACCCTGCAAGGGCGCACGAGTCCCAGATGCGAACGCGTTCGATCTCATCAGGCCCTGTCTGGTGATCGGAGACCGTGAAACAGGTGCAGGCGGGGCACACGTACGTGCAGCCCCCGCACTCAAGGCACCGGTTGCCGATCTCCTCCCAGGTCTTATCGAGAATCTTGCCCTGGGACACGTACCGGACGGTCGCAGAGAACCAGCTTGTCGTGTTTTTGAAATGTCTTCTCACCTCGTTCAGGATGGCGATGCGCTTCTCACGGTGGGCTTCAGCGCCTCGTTTGAAGATGCTGTCCGCGAACAGCGCCTCGCCTGCCGGCGTTCCCGCGACAACCATGAATTCGTCTCCCAAATCCATGAGCTGCAGGTCAAAATGGTCCCGCGCGGCCGGGCCGGTGTCCGCGCACATGCAGAAACATTCGTTATTAATGTCCTCCCCGGGATTGGTGCAGACAACGTTCACGAGGAACAGGTTCTGGCGGCGTTTCTCGTAATAGATATCGCGGTAGTCGCGGCCCAGATAGAACCGGTCGAGGTGATAGATGCCGGCCACGTCGCAGGAACGGATCCCGAAGAGGGCGCGTTTCGATTCCCGGTACGTCGGCTCTATCAGGAGGTCGCCGTTACTTTTGCGTACCGTGAGCAGTCGCTCCATATGTGGAAACACAAAGCGCTTCGGCGGATAGTACGGATTGGGCAGATGGATCTCGAAGCGCTCCCGGTTCTCGTCAGTGATGGACTCGAAGAACGTGTCGCGACCGCGTCCCCGGAACGGCGCAATGACATCATAGCCCTGCCCGCTGAGCAGGTCCGCGATCTTCAGCACGTCTGCCCGGTCGATGATGCGGGCCTTCATGCGGTCTCCCTTTCCACGCGGACCGGAAGCAACTGGATGCTTTGTTCTGGAACGCCCTGAAGCTGCTGCATGACCTGGCTCACGAAGTACGGCACATACACGGTGCCGCTCAGCACTTCCCGGGTGACCCGCGCCGCTGTTGTCGAAGTGCCCCTGGTTGTGCGAAGTCGGATCTTTTCGCCGTCGCGGATGTTGAACCGCTTTGCGTCGTCCGTGTTGATCTCGACGAACCCGTCCGGGTAGTCGAGCAGCAGCATGCGATACTCGCGCTTGAGCGTCTCACTGTGCCTGATCAGCACGTTCTGGTGCCAGTAATAGAGCGAATGGCCAAAGACCAGCGTGAGCGGAAACTCCTCGGTCGTTGTCACGGGCTGGGGGTCTTTCTCGATGGGAACAAACGTGAAGGTCTGGGGGGGATGGCCCGGCGCGAACAGGAACTGCGTTCCCATGGGATGCTCCCGGGTACAGGGCCACTGACGGCCGTAGTCATGGGAGAGATTATCGTAGTTCGCCCCGCTGTAGAACGGAACCACCGTGCCGATCTCATCCATTACATCGGCGGCCGAATCGTACTGCCAGTCCGCACCCATGGCCCGGGCCACCATCGTAAGCTGATGCCAGGCGGGATCGATCCCGGGCGGCGGGACAATGACCTGATCGGCAATTTGGATGCGCCGTTCCGTATTGGTGAACGTGACGCGCTCCTCGCCGAAGATGGTCGTCGGCAGCACCACATGGGCATAGTCGGCCGTCGGTGTCAGGAACAGGTGCTGCATGACGACCAGTTCGCACTGCTGAAGCGACCGCGCCGCCCCGCTGATAAAAGCGGTGCTCACGGGGTCATACCGGCAGAGCCAGACGGCCCGCACGGCGCCGTTGCCGCGGTGAGAGAGCGTCCAATTCGCCGTCATCCCGCGTTTGGCAGGGAGAACGGTATTCCAAAGCGATTCGATTTTCCCGCGTGCTGCATCGTTTGATATCGAAACGTACCCCGGCAAGCGGTCCGGCAGCATTCCCATGTCGCACACGCCCTGGAGGTTGTTATGTTCGGTCAGACTGAAGATGCCGGCGCCTTCCCTGCCGAGCTGACCGCACAGCAAACACAGATTCACCATGGCCTCGATGGAGTCCGCATCGCCCGCCTCGATACCCGTGGAATAGAGGATCGCCGCGGCCCCGGCCCGCCCATAGGCGAGGGCGGCGGCTTCTATCTGTTCTGCAGGCACACCACAGATCTCCGCGGTCGCCAGCAAATCGCAGTTGTTCGCGGTTGCGAGAAACGCGTCGTAGCCCCGGCAGTGCGCCTTGATGAACGGCAGGTCCATCAGGCCATGATCGACGATCACTTTCGCCATGGCGCCGTAGAGCAGCGTCTCGGTGCCGGGCTTGTGCTGCAGGAACAGGTCGGCGTTTTCGGCCACGCGGTGACGGCGCGTATCGATGACGATGAGCATGGCGCCCTTCAGCTTGGCCCGGATGACCGCCCCCCCGATCGTCGGCAACTGCCGGCCCAGGTCAACGCCGTTCACGATGATAACGTCGCTATGGCCCAGCTCCTGGATGGAGTTGGTGGTGGCCGGTACGCCGATCATCTTGAGCAGTACATTGAGCGAGTAATTGCTGTAGACGCCTGCGCCGTGGTCCACATTATTGGTCTTGATGACGGCGCGGGCGAATTTCTGGAGCAAATAGGACTCCTCGTTCGAACAGCGGGGGGAATTCAGGAACGCGATCGAATCGGGGCCGTGTGCATCGCGGATCTCCTTCAGGCGTGTAACAATGAAACCGAACGCTTCATCCCAGCTCACTTCCTGGAGCGCGCCATTTTTTCTGAGCAACGGCTTCTTCAAACGGTCCGGCGCGTCAATGACCTCGTGGACGTGCCAGCCGCGCACGCAGATCCTTCCTTCATTCGCCGGGTGCGACATGCTGGGAGAGACTCCCACCACACGGTTGCCCGAAGTCTCAAGGTAGAGACCGCAACCGACTCCGCAGAAGGTGCAGGTTGTAAGCTTATGCGCCATACGTGATTGTCATTGGAATGGATTTAAAAATGAGACGCACCCGGTTTTCCCTTATCAGCAATTATCCCTGAGAACAAGCTGATAGCCGACAATGCATCCTTGAATGATGTTTACACAACCATAATCTTATCATATTTTGAAAAATTTTGGCTAAGACTTCGGTATTCTATGGAATAAAAATTATTTTCCCGGCTCCGTCGTAACTGCCGCCGACAAAAAAATTTACAATCGGGGTTTTTCCATAATGACGGTAAAGATCGAGAGATGCCTCCCTGTTAGAATGTTTCAGACGGCGACGGAGTGGAAGGGGGCGCCGCGAAAGTCAACGGAACGATACAGAGCGTAAGATGCCGAAGAGCGTTCAATTGCGGGAGCTTCTGGATTATGAAATCTTTATCAGGGTCAACTCTGATCAGGTTGTGAAAAAGTCCTCTTTTGCAGCATAATTCGTCATCCCCGTGAAACTTGTCCCAGCAGGAAGTAAGCAGGGAACGGGGATCCAGTGATATCTTGAAAATCCTGAATTCCCGCTGGAGCCTGCCCCAGCATGACGTACGCAGGGGCGGGAATGACGGGAAAAGACTTACAAGATGTTTCAAGGCTGCTCCCTTGACATCTGCACGTCGTTATTTCAGGTTAGTGCCGCATTCCCCGCAGAACCTGACCGCGGACTGGTTCCCGGCGCCGCATTTGGGACATTTCATTATGGCAAGCGTTGCGCCGCAGTTTCCGCAGAATTTACCTTCGCCGGCCGGCTTGTTGCACTGGGGACAGATGGTCTGTTTGCTTTCTATCTTGCCCGTGAAAACCGTCGTGGCTTCGGCGGCGGATTGTATGTCCTTGACCATCTTTCCGGCTTTTGCCGCAGCCACTTCCACATTCATCCTCGGCGCGTCTCCGACGCAAAGGCCTTCCTGTTCGTTCCAATCGCTTTCGCAGACATATTTTCTGCACTTGGGACAGCGGTGGAAATGCTCCTTGGCCTCGTTCTGAGCCAGCTCAAAAGCCGCCTCGTGTTCCTTATGCCACTCGGGCGACATCCCGGTAAACCTGGCTGAAATGGTGTCCGCGCCGCGCTCCACATTATAGCCCAGTCCGGAATGACCGGTCAGATCGCCTATCAAACTGGCCGCGCTGCCCAGCATCCTGAAAAGACCTTTTTTCTTGTACGTCTTGGATTCAATGAACCTGGTCTTGTAGCCGTCCCTGCACAGGTCGCAGAAAAAAATACATTGAAAACCCGCCTCCGTGCTGTTGTCGCTAAAGTTTTCCGTGAAGGGCTGAAGCGCCATAAGAATATCCTCCTCCGATTATTTTAATTGAGAACCGCATTTTACGCATTTTTCGCCGATCGGCGGCTGTTCGAACCCGCATTTCCGATTGGGACAGGCCATGGCCAGCCGCGCGCCGCAGCTTCCGCAGTAATCACCGAAAAAAACCGTTTTAGCGCACTGCGGGCAGGTTGTCTCGAGGGAAAGCCCGCAGTGCTCGCATTTTTTCCAGTCTTTCTGGATCGGGCTCTGGCATTTGGGACACCTGAACGAGCCGAGCGGCCTGATCTTGCCGCAAAAAGGGCAGACATTTGCATCCGCAGAGATGAGCTTGTCGCAATAGCGGCAGGGATGTTTGTAGCCGGCCATTATTTTTTCTCCTGTCCGGGAACGGCTTGTTCCTCAAGCAGTTCCTCATTGTCTATTTTTTCCTCCGCAGCGTCCGGAAGCTGGCTCTTGAGCCATTTGGCGCGGTCGTCGTTGGAATGAATGTTGAACGCGAGCAGGTTCGATATATCCTCGATCCAGCTTTCAGACGAGGAATGGATGACCCTGCCTATGTATACATCACGCAGGGCCCGCAGTTCCGGGATCCTGGCAACCGCCGCGCGGTAACGCGCATACCGGGGCTCTTCAAGTTTCGAGTCGGATAAAAAAAGCGGCGCCCGCCTGAAATTCACGGCGCTCATGGCGGCGTTGAAAAACCGCGTGAAGGCGGTCATTTTTTCGTCCAGCCCGGAAATGTCTTTTGTGAGGGGATAATCCTTCCGGCTGGTGAGACGGAAAAAATAGGTGGCCCGCTTTCCGGCGTTCTCCCCGATGACCTCGTTTTCCTGTTCAGTCCTGAACGCCTCCATGGCCACCGCGTTGCCCGGTTTAGCAGGGTCCGCGCTGTAAACCGGGAAGAGGAGCAGGAAATAATCTTCTGAAGCGCCGCCCCCGAGACCCTTTTTAAAACCGAAGCAGATACGCTCCTGCCTGCTCAGGGACTTCAGCAAAGCAAATTCCTTTTTGTTCTCCGGGTCCGCGCCGAGAGTTTTTTCCAACCGCGCGAAAAAGCCGGGACAGATTTTTTCGATCTCCGAAAGCGGCAGGAGCCAGCCTTCTTTCAGGACCAGCGAAGCCTTTCTCAGTGCCAGGCCGTCCAGGTCGGGCATAATAGACTTCAGGAGTTTCTGCCCCATGAGAAGCATCTGGTTCATCTGTTCCGAGAGATGGGTCTTGAAGTAATCGAATTGCGCGCCGAATTTGGAAAGCAGGAGCTTTTCTCCGGAATCAAGCGTCAGCGACAACTCACGGTCCCCCGCTTGAACGCCCGCGGCATCACGGAAGGAAAACCTTTTCATCCCGGCCCCGTCCGGGACCAGCAGGAGGGCCGTTTCATAGATCCGCAGTTCGCATTGTCCCTGCGCCTTCTCGATGCCCGCGGCGTCTTGAAAGCTATAGTGCGCCTCTATCTGCGATTTTTTAAGCGGCTCATCCAGGAGGGAGTCCTTGATGAGCATTTTGTTCCGTAAGGCCGAAGCGATCCGCAAGAAGTCCTCGTACTGATAACCCAGGGAAGAGAATTCAACCCGGTCGCCGGAAAGCGAAGTGAGGAACACTTTGTAATCAGCGGCTTTCAGCTCCGCGATATCGCGCCAGGAAAACATCAGGCCGGCACCCGATTCGGGCGAGATCGTCAGAACGGCCTCCGCGAGATCCACGTTGCAGCTGCCGTTCTCCCGCTGGCCGCCTTGAGCGTTTGCAATCATATACTCCGCCGGAAAATTCATATTATTTTATGAAGATGTAGTTGACCGTATGCTTCACGCCCGCATATTCCGCCACGAGTTCAGCCGTGCCTTCCCGCAGCCCCCTGATAGCCACCATTTCGCCTTCAATCGGGGAAACTTCCAGCAGTTCCGGCCGGCTGGCCTGCCACCGGGGTGTGACCTTTATCGGTCGATTGTTCGCATCACGGCCCTGGGCGCTCAGATAAGCAGTGCCGCCTATGCTGAGGTTAAGGCCGTCCGCGCTGGGACCGCTCTCGCCCAGAGGGACATTGCCCACATAAACGACGATTTTTGAAAGCGGGCCGGCATGAAGGACGTCTTCTATGGGCGGGACGATTGTATTAAGATTGGAGGTGCAGGCCGCGAGGGCCGCAATCATGACCGCAAAAAGCAGGTACGTTTTCGATTTGTTCATTTTAAGAACCTCCCGTCAGACCATGATTGCCATCAGGTCCTTTTCCGATTTTTAATAATCCCTGACAATTATAGCAGAACGGACAGTCGGTCGGGGAAGCGGCTGGAACCACGTTTAGACCGATCCTTAAAAAGGTTTGGCATGCTGCGTTCTTTCCAGCAGAGTGATATCGAATCCTTTTTCCTTGAGCTTATCAAGGAGCTGTCCATACAGGGCATCGTCCATTTGGGGAGACCGGGCAAGTATCCAGAGATACTTTCTGCTCGGCTCGGAGACCACGGCGTAGTCATAGTCTTCGCCAAGATCGATGATCCAGTAGTCTCCCGAGAAGGGCCAGAAAAAGGACACCTTCAGCCTGGCATTCGTGGTTGTGTCGACGATCCGCGCTTTCCCCTTTGCTGTGTCCATTTTCCCCTTCCTCAGACAGGAGTTCAACACGCGGATCGTTCCGTCCGGACCGAGTTTGTACGCTGCGCTGGTATCGGTACAGCCCTTCTGAAAGCGGTTCGGATAGCGCGCGATCTCGTACCAGGTGCCTGTATAACGGGACAGCTCCACGTGTGCTACGACCTCGAGCGGGGGCAGGGGAGCATGCGTTGCGGGGAGGCAGGAACAGAACAAGGTGGCCGCAATGATAATGAAAATGGATTTATTGATCATGACTCCTCCGTAACTACTCGGGTCAATTACTTCGCTTCGGTGCAAGGACTATTTTGATTATAGCGCATATTCCGATTAACTACTGACAAGAGGCTGGAATCATTTTTCATGAAGATCGATGCGTTATTCGGTGTGCCGGGGTTTTTTCAAAAAACTGGTAAGCAGGATCGCAGCGCCGGCAAAGGCGGCTGCCATAAAGAAGCTGGATGAGAAGCTGCCGGTCCGTTCAGCCAGGATGCCTGCGACCGAGGGCCCCGCGATCTGGCCCAAACCGAAGATGAACGTGATCAAACCGAAAGCGGCGAGAGCCTTGTCAACGCCGACGTATTCGCTCACCGCGGCGACCATGATCGATGGGATGGACCAGGCAACGATACCGTAACAGAAGATCGAAAGATAGAGAAAGAGCGGCGGCAGGTTCGCCGCAACCATGAGATACGCGAGCGCCTGGAGCGAGAACACGATCATGAGCCCGGCCTTTCTTCCGAGCTTGTCCGAAAGCGTGCCGAACACGGGGCCGGAGACGAGGCTCAAGAGCCCCACCCAGGACCAGAAGTTGCCTGCAATGGTTTCCGAGAACCCCCGTTCCTTAACCAGCGTAGTCACAATGAACGTGGCATAGATCACGTAGGTGTAGCCGAAGAGAAAGTAGATCGAACCGAGCAGATAAAGGACCTTGTTCTTGTAAATGCTCTGCATCGCCGTGTGTTCCTGGAGAACGGGAGTGAGGACCCTGCCCTCGCTGCCCAGTGGTTGCAGTCCCAGGTCCTCCGGCTTGTTTCGCAGAAAAAAATAGCTGAGTGAAGCGATGATGAGCACGATTCCGGCGAGGATCAGCCAGCTCATGCGCCATCCCTCGGGGCCGATCAACCTGTTCACGAAAGGGATGAGCTTGCCGGAGATAATGATCGCGAACCCGCTGCCGATGACCACGAACCCGGCGGCCCGCCCCCTGATCGTCCGGTCGAACCAGGCGGTGATGAGCCCCATCACCGGAACGTTCGCCGCGCCGCTTCCCATGCCCGTGACGAAATAGAGTATGAGGATCGCAACAAAGCTTCCGGCCCGGCTGATAAGCGCCATCGAAACGCCGATAATGATGAGCGCGATCACGATCAACCGGCGGGAGCCGATCCAGCGGGCGATGTGGCCGCAGAACAGGACCGAAGCGAGATAGCCGATAAAATTGCCGGTGCTGATGAAACCGATCTGCGAGTAGGAGAGATTAAGTGTAGATGCCATGGAAGGGAGCAGCATGCCGAGCGCAAAACGGCCGAAGCCGAGGCAGGCAAAGATACTGAGCATGCCGGTTGCGACGATGATCCAGGCGTAGTGGAAGGGGAGGCGTGAGGCCTTCTGTTCAGGCATGGCAGAAACTATACCATGTCCGGAAAAAATGGCAAATAAAAATGTTTACCTGTCGTACCTTCTCAGGATGATATCGGGGAAGAGGTATTCACCAAAGATGACCCCCGAAAACCTATTTCGAGGGCAGGCCCCAGGAATACGGAGAACCGGTTCCAACCTGAGTAGTTACACCTGATTCACGTTGTGCACTATTCCGTATTTCGAGTGTGTTCGTATCCGAATTATATTCGTCTCGCCTTAAGCGCCCTGGCGGTCTTGCCCACATCCTTGTGCGCTACCCAGAGGATGGCGGCAAACCGGTCTTTGCCGGCTGACACAGCGTCGATGGCCGTAACGTTGATCTTTTTCTCCGCCAGCTTTTTGAGGAGTTTTGCCACCGCGCCTTTCCGGTCATCACCCTGGATCAAAAAACCGAACTTCTGGGGCCGCGTCGTGATCTTTGCCGCCTTCGCAGCTTTCTTAAACATGGCCACATCCTCGGGAATAATATCGAGTTGGGCTTTTCTGCCGTTTGGGAACCCTGAGAACGCCAGTAAATTTACGCCGCGATCGGCCAACACTCCCAGTATCTTCGCTCCCTGGCCGGCCCTGTTGGTAACGTCCAGTGCAAAATACGCCACTTTCTTCACGGTAGTCGCCATATCAACACCTCCTTTTGGTATTAATACAAACGCATTTAATTTCGATACAATCTTGCCCCTTACCTTTGTCCTCTCCCCAGCGGGGAGAGGGTAGGGCGAGGGGGGACTTTCGGAATGTAACAATAATTATTGCGTTTGTATTAGTATAGCACCTTTTATTTTATGACATCAGCCAAAGAGTCCTTCTTCCGGTACACCGTGCCCTGGAACAACGCGATCTTGTTCCCCTTATCGTCCATCACGGGGATAAGATACGTGGCAAGCCTTGGATTGAACGACGCCTCGTCGGCTTCGGCAATCAGAACACCGCTGTTGACAGCTTTGAAATACGATATGCTCACATTGATCGCCACGGCGAGCGTACCGTGGGAGTTTGAAGCGGCCGAAAACGCTGCATCCGCAAGAGCGAAGATGGCTCCGCCGTGAAGCATGCCGGCGCTGTTCAGGTGGTGGTCTTTGATCTCCATTTTTGCTTTTGCCTTGCCGTTTCCATATTCAAGCATCTCGATCCCGAGATGCTTTGCAAAACGATCATTCTGCACAAATCTGGTCATGTCATCCATGGGTTGTTCCTTCTCTCTCTCAGTTGGTATTATTAAGGTGTTGCCATTATAGCAAAAGAGACCTTCCCAGCTCAAGAAATAATATGAAAATATATTTACAAAGTCCTGCAATCTGGTTATAATAGCCCCGTTTCATAACAAAATCGCTGATTTTCCATCCGAAAAATCGGAGACTCAAGGAGCCGCCCATGCCCTGGAATGCCGAAGAATCCCTGTCACGACCGGAACTTGCGAAGCTGCAGAGCCAACGACTTCAAAAGGTCTGCGAGCGCGTCTACGCCCGAGTTCCTTTCTACAAAAAGAAGTTTGACGAAAAGGGTCTTAAGCCCGCGGACATTACTACCATTCAGGATATCGTCAAACTTCCCTTCACGAAGAAGGTCGACCTTCGCGATAACTATCCCTACGGACTCTTTGCCGAACCGCTCGACAACATTGTGCGCATTCATGCCTCGTCAGGCACGACCGGCAAACCCACGGTCGTGGCCTACAACCGGAACGACATCAACCTCTGGGCAGACGTGATGGCGCGGACCTTTACCTGCGCCGGTGTCACGAACAAGGATGTGGTCCAGAATGCCTACGGCTACGGCCTGTTCACCGGCGGACTCGGTGCGCACTACGGCGCGGAACGCGTGGGCGCCGCTGTTATCCCGATCTCCGGCGGCAATACGCAGAAGCAGATCCTGCTCCTGCAGGATTTCGGCACCACGGCGATCTGCTCCACACCTTCCTTTGCTCTTTACCTCTATGACGTAGCGTGCGAGATGAAGGTCAATCTCGATACGATCAAACTGCGCGTTGGACTGTTCGGCGCCGAGCCCTGGACCGAGGAGATGCGTCGCGAAGTGGAAGAGCGGCTCAGGATCAAGGCGATCGACATCTATGGTCTCTCGGAGATCATCGGCCCGGGCGTTTCCTCTGAGTGCATTGAGGCCCAGAGCGGCCTCCATGTCAACGAAGACCACTTCTACCCCGAGATCATCAACCCGGAGACAGGCGATCCGCTCCCCTATGGACAGGAAGGCGAGCTCGTGATCACGAGCATGTCGCGCGAGGCCATGCCGCTCATCCGCTACCGAACGGGCGACATCACGAGTCTCAATCCCGACAAGTGTGTTTGCGGCAGGACGCTGGTCCGCATGCGACGCGTCAGGGGGCGGGCCGATGATATGCTGATCATCCGGGGGGTGAACGTGTTCCCGTCCCAGGTGGAATCCGTGCTGCTCCGCACCAAGGACATTGCCCCGCACTATGTCATCGAGGTGAACCGGAAGGGCAGGATGGACGAGATGAACGTACGCGTTGAGGTGACCGCCGAGTGCATGGATAAACTGGCGGCCAAAGTGCTTACCACCGACCTTAAGTCCTTTGCACAGGAAGAAGAGGACCTCATCAAGATCAAGCGCGACATCCAGAAGAACGTCAAGGACATCATCGGCGTGAATACCGAGGTAACGCTTGTCCCGCCCGGCGCGATCCAGCGGAGCGAAGGCAAGGCAAAACGGGTCATCGATAATAGACCGAAGTAACAGTTCGGAGTTTAGAGTTCGGAGTGAGAAACGAGAGACAATTATTGAGGTGTAGCTTTGAATAAAGCAATTCTTTCGGGTAACGAAGCAATTGCGCGCGGGTTCATCGAAGCGGGCGGCAAGCTCGCCGCTGCCTATCCCGGTACGCCGAGCACCGAGGTACTCGAAACGCTTTCGCAGGCCGACGGTATCCATGCTGAGTGGTCCGTGAACGAGAAGGTGGCCCTCGAGACGGCCATCGGCGGCGCCCTGTCCGGCGTGCGTTCCCTTGCGTGCATGAAGCACGTGGGCGTGAACGTTGCTGCTGACCCGCTCATGACCGCGGCGTACACGGGCATTAACGCCGGGCTCGTGCTCATGGCTGCCGACGACCCCGGCATGTTCAGTTCCCAGAACGAACAGGACACGCGCCACTTTGCCCGGATGGGCAAGATTCCCTGTCTGGAGCCCTCCGATTCCGCGGAAGCAAGAGAATTCATCAAGGTCGCGTTCGAACTTTCCGAGTCCTTCGACACGCCGGTCATCCTGCGCACGACCACGAGGATCTCGCACTGCAAGAGCGTGGTCGAGGTCGGAACGCCCGACTCTCCGGCAGGCCGCGGGATGATCAGGGACTTCGGCAAATACGTGATGCTCCCCAGCAACGCAAAAAAACGACACGTGTTCGTTGAGGACCGGCTCCTGCGGCTTAAAGAATGGGCCGAGACCTCGGCGCTTAACCAGATCATCGACGGTGAAAAAGCACTCGGCTTCATTACCTCCGGCATCTCGTTCCAGTATGTTCGCGAGGCCTTTCCCAAGGCCACCGTGCTTAAGCTTGGCACGACCTATCCGCTCCCGGAGAAGCTCATCAGACAGTTCGCGTCGTCCGTATCAAAACTCGCGGTGGTGGAGGAGCTCGATCCCTTTCTCGAAGAACAGATCAAGGCCATGGGCATCACGGTCCATTTCGGCAAGAATGTGTTGCCGCTCTGCGGCGAATTCAGCCAGCGTCTGGTGAAAGAAAAGATCTCGGGCAGCCGGATTCCGATGAAGGAGCCCGTGGCCGGTCTCATCATGCGGCCGCCGACATTCTGTCCCGGCTGCTCGCATCGCGGTCTCTTTACGGTGCTTGCCAAGCTCAAGCTCACGGTCTCCGGCGATATCGGTTGCTACACTCTTGGCGCGCTGCCGCCGTTCTCCGCCATGCACACCTGCATCTGCATGGGGGCGAGCATATCCGCCGCGCACGGCATGGCCAGGGGTCTTGCCCTCCAGGGCATACAGCAGAAGCCCGTTGCCGTGATCGGCGATTCCACATTCGTTCATTCCGGCATCACGGGTCTGATCAACATGGTATACAACGGAGGCGACGCCATCGTGATCATTATGAACAACGACACGACCGGCATGACCGGCGGGCAGGAGCACGCCGGCACGGGCCGCACCGCCAGGGGGACTGAAGCGCCCCGCCTCGATATCGCGAAGCTCTGCCATACCATCGGCGCGAAGCGGGTGCGCGAGATCGACGCCTATAACATCAAAGATCTCGAGAAGATCATGAAGGAAGAACTCGCGGAAAAAGGACCGGCGGTGCTCATTTCGAACCAGCCCTGCGTGCTGCGCTACCGTATCGCAAAGAAGGTCTATGCCGTGGAGCGAAAGACCTGCACCGGGTGCAAGGTGTGTCTCAAGGCGGGGTGTATCGCCCTGTCCTTTACGCCCGAGGGTAAAACGGGTTTCGTGGAGATCGATCCGCTTCTCTGCAACGGCTGCGGCGTCTGCGCCCAGCTCTGCACCACGGGGTCGATGAAGACGACGTAGCGTAGCAGTTCGGAGTGTGGAGACTTCGACGAGCTCAGTCGAGTCGTTCGGAGTTTGGAGTAAAGAACGTCATTCCCGCCCCCGACTACGACATTCGAGGGCAGGCTCCAGCGGGAATCCAGTGTTCTTAAGTTACGTCAATTAGCTTGTCCTCGAATGCTTCAATCGGGGATGTTAATCCGTGGTAAAAAGTTCTGAGGGGTTATCGTGAACGTTTTTAATATTCTGATCAGCGGTGTGGGCGGACAGGGCGTGCTCCTGACGAGCAAGGTGATTGCCGAGGCGGCGCTCCTTGCGGGTCTCGATGTGAAGCAGAGCGAGGTGCACGGCATGGCCCAGCGCGGCGGCAGTGTGCTTTCGCAAGTGCGGTTCGGGGACAAGGTCTTCTCGCCGATCGTGAGCGAGGGAGAGGCCGACCTGCTGATCGGGTTCGAGCCCCTCGAAACTGCGCGGTATCTCCATTTCCTGAAGGATGACGGTGTGGTCATATACAATACCCGGTCCATCGGCACAATCGGCGTTTCCATTGCAGCGGAAAAATATCCTGTTGGTATCGATGCGGTCATCAAGGAGCGCGTCAAGACCGTCATGCCTTTCGATGGGACGCAGCTTGCCGTCGCAGCCGGGGACAAGCGCACGCTCAATCTCGTGTTGCTCGGCGCGGCTCTCACGTTTCTGCCGCTCAAGGAGTCGGCCGTCCTCGACGCAATCAAGAATACGGTGCCTAAAAAAGTGCTTGAGATAAATCAGAAGGCTTTTGCGGCAGGCAGGGCCCAAAGAAAGTAAGCGCGCGAGCAGGTGTCACTGAAATCTTCGCACCATTCCCGCTAAGCTCAGTTCATGCCCCTGTTGTGCTCAGGATATCAACGATGTTTGGTATGCAGAATTGATGATCGCTTGTCACGCGGCCGGTTCTGATACCGGCGCGTAATGCGGATCGCGTTAACCAGGTTGTTCGTCAGGCCGGGGACGTGTTATGGAGGCATTGGTGTCGATAAAGGACTCCAGGGCTTGTTCTGCATCCGCGGGAAGGTCCAGGAAGTGCACTCCGTACCAGTTGCTCTTCACTCCCGGCGCAGGAGTTACGGTACGGGCAATTTCTCCCGTTATCTGGATCTGTGACATATCGGGGAGGAAGAACGAACAGGAAAGCCGATCTCCTGGGTTAAAGATCTGGGTGGTTTCAATAAGCATCCCATCAAGGCTGATATCCAGCGAGTTGCAGACAAAGTGATTGCTGCTGACACTCCCTTCAACGGCAACATTGAGGAGCACCCGGTATGTTTCCCGCCAGGACAGGTTAAGGAGCTTTTTTGCCTGTTCCAGAAGTTGAGCGGGCTTGATCGGACGGGTAATTACCGCATCAGCCCCGCAGCGAGCGCTTTTTTCAATTGCCCGCTTGGTGTGCGCGCAGACCATCATGACGGGGACCGTACCCTGGTCCGCATTCTCCCTGAGGAGTGAGCAAAGCTGTTCACTATTCATTCCCGGCATATCGAGAGGGATGATGATCAGGTCCAAGCGGATCGTGCGATGGATTTGCAGCACCTCATCAGTCGTTGCAGCCGTGAAGACGCGCATGTCCGCCCGGTCTAAGAAATTGTTCTTTTTTTTCAGAATAGTGTTGATGTTTTCAGCTATTACAATTTTTTTCATAGTCCGATTTCAGGGGCCGGTCAAGATCCGCCTGTTGCCGACCGCGGATGTCAATCATGTACGAACGATGAATCAACAGCTGACCGCCCCTTACTCTCTCCTCTCATGATAGCATAACGTCATTCTACCCCATTACACAACTAATTTTAGCATAAACAGAATTATATTGTCAACCCTGAAACCAAGAAACAATGGAACACGGAACGCCATGATTTCTTATGTCTTTTTTAAGCCAAGGAGGGTAGCGGCATTCTCATAGAGCATCTTTTCTTTCAAGCGGTCTGATATTTTCAAGCGCAGTGTTCGCTCGAGCATTTCTTTCTGGTCAGTCCACGGACTGTCGCTCCCGAACAGGACCCGGTCCTCATCAAAGTTTCCGATAAGCTTGATGAACTCCTCGTCGCTCACTTCGCTCAAGGTCATCGATGTCTCGGTATAAACATTCTTGCAGTTGCTGAGGCAATGAATCCGGTCCCACTGCTTCCACCCCCCGACATGCGTGCACACGATGGTAAGGTCCTTGAACCAGTCAGCCACTTTCCTGACGCGCTCAACGTCCGCCTGGGTATTTTCGGGGAAGGCGAGATCGTAACCGGTGTGGAATATGATATAGAAGCCGAAGCTTGCGAGGAGCTCATAAAAGCCGTACATATGTTTATTGTCGATAAAGAAGCGCTGGTACATGGGGTGGAGCTTGACCCCGCGGATACCCGCCCGTTGGGCCTGTCCCAGCATATCCTCGACATCATCCGGATCGTTCATGGGATGAAATGAGACCAATGGATGAATGCTGTCGCTCTTGATCAGTTTGCAGAACTCAAGGACCGAAAAAAGTTGTGTCGGTTTCGTCGCGATGTTCGCCACCAGGCTTGCGGAGATGTTCGCCCGCTTCATGGAGTCGAGCAGTCCCTGCAAGGTTCCGTCCGTCCGGGGGCGGTAGTTGCCGGACTCCGCGGCAAGCGCGTCCATTGCAGCCTTGGCGATCTTATCAGGGAAGACATGAGTGTGGAAATCGATAATGTTCAACATAACCTCAATCTACCACGGAGACACTGAGGCACGGAGAAAACCAAGAGGCTCGATTCATGAAGACGGGAAGTTCACGAATATGAAAAAAGAAAAAACACCCTTTTTTGATTTGCTTTTTCTTCTGGTTTTTCTCAGTGTCTCCGTGTCTCTGTGGTTAACCTCTTAGAATTTCCTGTTGTCTATGACCCGCTTCGCTTTTCCTTCGAACCGCTCCAGCGATTTTTTCTCGACAAGTTTCACCTCGACGGAGATCCCGAGCTCAGAGGCAAGGCGCTTCTTGATGGTTTCCTTGAGCTGGCTTTGCTTTTTCATCTCGTCAAAGAACATCGATTCCGACACCTCAACATTGACCGTCGTATCATCAAGCGCGCCCTTGCGATCGATGATGATCTGATAGTGAGGGGCAACACCCTCGATCTCGAACAGCACGTTCTCGATCTGCTGCGGAAACACATTCACGCCGCGAATGATGAGCATGTCGTCGGTCCTGCCGTAGACCCTCGTCATCCTCCTCATGGTCCTGCCGCAGGGGCAGGGTCCGGGAATGAGACGGGTCAGATCGCGGGTCCGGTACCGAATGACCGGGAAGGCCTCCTTGGTCAGCGTGGTGATGACCATTTCTCCGAGCTCACCGGGCTTGACCGGCTCAAGAGAGTCGGGATTGATCCACTCGACTAGGAAGTGGTCTTCGGCAATGTGCAGACCGTTTCGTTCCAAGCACTCGCCGGCAACGCCGGGCCCCATCACCTCGGAGAGGCCGTAGTTGTCCGTGGCCACGATCTTGAGCTTGTCCTCGATTTCTTTGCGCATGGCATCGGACCAGGGCTCCGCGCCGAAGAGGCCGTACTTCAGGGAGAGGGAGTTGCGGTTGATGCCCATCTCCATCATCGTGTCCGCGATCATCATGGCATAGCTGGGTGTACTCACCAGCGCGGTGGTCTTGAAGTCCTGCATGAGCTTGATCTGGCGACGCGTATTGCCGCTCGAGATGGGGATGACGGAAGCGCCGAGCCGCTCCGCGCCGTAGTGAAGGCCGAAGGCGCCGGTGAAAAGGCCGTAGTTGAACGAGATCTGAATGACATCGTCCTTGGTGATGCCGCCGGCCGCCAGGACCCGCGCCACCAGGTTCGACCAGGTCTTGATGTCGTTTTTCGAGTAGCCAACGACGGTTGACATGCCGGTCGTTCCCGACGAAGCATGGATCCGGACGACCTCCCGAAGCGGAACCGCAAAGAGTCCGTAGGGATAATTGTTCCTGAGGTCGTTCTTGGTCGTGAAGGGAAGTCTGCTCAGGTCATCGAGCGAACGCAGGTCATCGGGATTAAACTTGACCTCATCGAACTTTTTCCGGTAATACGGGACGTTCATATACACCCGGCTCAAAGTGGACTCGAGCCGTTCAAGCTGCAACTGCTCCAGCTCTTTCCGTTCCATACCTTCGCTTTCAGGCTGCCAGTAGGTTGACATAACGACCTCCGATGTTAAAAAAGCCGATGGATGACAGACGAGGGATGACGGACGAAAAGGATTTTCTTCAGCCGATATCTTCCATCGTCCTTCGTCCATCGTCACTCAAGATTTATACATCAACGTCCCGTCCCAGATACGCCCGCTGCACATCCCGGTTCGCAAGCAGGTCTTCGGCTTCGCCCGAGAGGATGATCCTGCCTGTCTCGAGCACATAGCCGCGGTTCGCGATTTTGAGCGCGCTTCGCGCATTCTGCTCCACCAGCAGCACCGTATTCCCCTTGTCGCGGAGCTTTACAATAATGTTGAAGATCTCTTTCACCATGAGCGGCGCCAGGCCCATGGAAGGCTCATCGAGCATGATGAGCTTCGGCCGCGCCATGAGCGCCCTGCCGATGGCAAGCATCTGTTGTTCGCCGCCGGACAGCGTGCCGGCGAGCTGATATTCGCGTTGTTTCAGCACCGGGAAGAGGCTGTAGACACGCCCAAGATCGCTCTCCACCTCATGCTTGTTGCCGCGCTTGAACTGCACATACGCGCCGAGCAGCAGGTTTTCCTTCACTGGCATTGCGGGGAATACCTGCCTGCCTTCGGGTACGAGCGAGCATCCGCTGAAAACGATCCGCTCTGTCGGAACGCGTCCGATGTCTTGGTCGTTGAACACGATCTCACCAGCCTGGGCCCGGAGCAGACCCGTAATGGTCTTGAGCAGCGTGGTCTTGCCCGCTCCGTTCGCGCCGATGATCGTGACGATCTCTCCTGATTTCACATGGAGCGAAAGCCGCCGCAGTACGGTCAGGCTGCCGTATCCGGCATCGAGGTTTCGGATCTTAAGCATCGTCCTCTCCCAGATATACACGGACGACCTCGGGATTGGTCTGTACCGCACGCGGCACGTCATCGGCGATCATTTCGCCGTAGCTGAGTACGACAATCTCGTCGGAGATGTTCATGACCAGGGACATGTCGTGTTCAACGATCAAAACAGTGATGCCGAGGTCGCGAACCCTGGTGATCAGTTTTGCCACGTCCGCTGTCTCACGCATATTGAGGCCCGCTGCGGGCTCGTCGAGCAACAGCATGGTCGGGCCGCCCGCCAGTGCACGGGCGAGTTCCACGGCACGCTGCTGGCCGTAAGAGAGGCTCAGGGCCTCAACCCCGGTCAGCTTCGCGATCCCGAGAAAGTCCATCATTGCGCGCGCTTTGTCCCGGATCTCCTGTTCTTCGCGCCGGGTCCAGGGCAGGTTCAGCATGCCGGCGAGAAATCCCGCCCTGCTTCTGACATGGCAGCCGACCATGACGTTCTCGAGCGCGGTCATGTGGGCGAAGAGCTTGATGTGCTGGAACGTGCGTGACAGTCCGTACCCGGCGATCTCGTAGGGAGCTTTCCCGTTGATCGGCACCCCTTGATATATGATGGCGCCGGCGTCCGGGTATAAAAATCCGGACACAAGGTTGAACAGCGTGGTTTTTCCCGCGCCGTTCGGTCCGATGACCGCCTTGATGCTTCCTTGTTGCACGGAGAAGCTTACGTCTTTCACCGCCTGGACTCCGCCAAAGCGCTTGCTGATATTTCTTATTTCAAGAAGAGACATACGTTTAAGCACCAAATGACAAGCATCAAATCACAAATAAGCACCAAATCCCAACATAAATAGACTTTTCACAAACTGTTTTGGTCATTGAACTTTGATTATTGCGATTTATTTGAAATTTGACGCTTGTAATTTGTTATTTTCCCGATCAGATTCCGCAGATCCGATCCTATAATGCCATCAGGCGCGAAGAGCATGATGAGAATCAGGATAATCCCGAAAACAGCGTCGTCAAAGGTCCCAAAGTAGCCGCGAAGCGAGAAGAAGTTCAACACCACGCTCATAATGAGCGTACCCCAGAGGCTTCCCATGCCGCCGACGGCAACGATGGCAACATAGCGTACGGATTTAATGATTGACGCCTCGGACGGGCCGATTCCGCCGTTGAAATGGGTGAGGAAGACCCCGGCGATCGCGGCGAGAACGGCGCTCACCATGAAGGTTGAGAGCTTGTATTGGGCAGTGTCAACGCCCATGGCGTTCGACGCGTCCTCGGCCCCGTGGATCGCGCGGAGCGCGCGGCCGACCCGGGAATGGATGAGATTCACGAGCAGCACCATGGCCGTGGTCACGAGCAGCCAGGCAAAATAATAGTTCAGGACCCTGAGCGACGAGCTCCCACTCACGCTGATGCCGGGCAGCAATGGAAAAGGAGGCACGCCCGAGATGCCGTCTGCGGCTCCGAAGCTTTGGGTCCCGAGCACCAGACTGTAAATGATCGTCCCGAACCCCAGTGTCGCCATGGCGAGGTAATGCCCCTTGAGCTTCAGCACCGGGATGCCGATGGCCCAGGAAATGACGAGCGCAAGCAGTACTGCAACGATGCAGGCGGCCCAGGGATGGACGCTCAAAAGCGAATGGCCGTAGAGGTCCTGCCGGTTTGTCAGGATCCGGAGCTTCGTAAGCAGAGCGACAAGAGCGGCGTCCTTGAAGGTTGACAGATCCAGCGTAGTGAGGACGGCCGACGTATACCCGCCGATGGCGAAGAAGCCCGCATGGCCTAGCGAGATCTGTCCTGCGAACCCCATCAGGAGACACAACCCGACCACAATGAGCGAATAGTAAGCCGTCATCGTAAGCTGCGTGAGATAGAACTCCTTACCAACCGCCAGCGTCAGCAGCTGGACAAGGGTGACCACGGCAACGAGGGTCAGGATCTGAGTAAATCGCGGGGTCTTCATCAAAAATCCTTCAGCCGCATGGCTTCTTTATTTCCAAACAGTCCGCTCGGCCTTACGAACAGCATGGCAAGCAGGATGGAGATGGAGATCGTGTCCTTGTAGGCTGTCGGCAGGACCCAGATGCTGAAGGACTCGAGAATGCCGAGGATGAAGCCTGCTGCCACGGCGGCCATGCTGTTGCCGAGGCCGCCGAGGATCGCAACGGTAAAACCCTTGATGGCCAGACCGGCGCCGATATTATACTGCGTATACGTGATCGGCGAGACCACGCACCCGGCCAGCGCGCCGATGCCGGCGGAGAGGACAAAGGAAAGGGTGATCATATTCCTGGTCGGGATGCCGCAGAGCGCCGCCGCGTCACGGTTCGCAGCGCAGGCGCGCATTTCCCTGCCGAGCATGGTATGTTTGAAAAAAAGGTTCAGTAGAAAAACGATGACAGAACAGACACCGATGCTCCAGATGACCTGTGGGGAAATGCGGACATTACCGAGCGAGAGAGCAGAGATCTCGTTCCCCGTGAAGTAAGGCAGGGAGCGGACTCCTTCGCCCCAGGTGAAGAGCGCTGCTTCCCGTATCAGGATGGAAAGGCCGATGGTAATGATGATCATCCTGAGCACGGACGGCTTCACGAGCCACCGGATAAAGGTCATCTCGATAAGCCCGCCGATGATCATTGTGATCAGCACGGCGCCGAGCACCGCGAACGGAAGCGGTAGGAAACCATGCAGGGTCACGGCGATCATGCCGCCGAGCATGACGAACTCGCCCTGGGCGAAGTTGATGATCCCCGTGGCATTGTAGATAATGTTGAACCCGATGCCGACAATGGCGTAAATGGTGCCATAGGTCAGGCCGGCAACGAGGTATTGAAAAAAGAGCTCGATCAAAAAAGACTCCTCATCCGCGTAAGACAGATAGGATTGTTATTTACCACGAAGACACAAGGACATGGAGGAAATAAGCGGGCAAGATGGACGAAAGACGAGGTAAGAGAGACGCACTAGCTCAGGCGTACGCGTCCATCATCTTCGTGAACTAAGTCACGCCGCGGCGTGATCGTCCATTCTCCCTCGGATTTCAAACTCCGTGTTTCTGTGGTGAGGTCCTATTTTTCCAGCAACGCGAATTTACCATCCTTCACCGTCAGCATGACAAAGGATTCGATATCGAGGCCGTTATGGTCCGTCGGCGAAAAGGAGAAAATACCGGCGGTGCCGACGAATCCCTTTATGTGCTCGATGGAGGTCCGTACTTTTTCCCGGTCATAGCCGCCCTCGCGGATGGCCCGGGCGAGGATCATCAGCGCGTCATAGGCATGACCGCCGAACGTGCTTACCTCCTCGCTATATTTTGTCTCATAGGCTTTCTTGTAGGCCAGGACAACGGACTTTTGCGGATGCTTATCAGGGAGCAGGTCCGCAACGATGATCCTGCTGGCCGGGAAGATCACACCCTCGGCGGCAATACCCGCGGCCTGGACGTACTGAATATTGGCGAAGCCGTGGCTCTGGAAGACCGGCACCCGCAGTCCGATCTGGCGCGCATTTTTGATCACGATGGACTGCGCAGGCTCGATGGACCAGTTCACGATCGCCTGTACGCCTTTTGCCTTGAGCTTGGTGACCTCGGCAGTGAGGTCCGTCGCAGACTTGTCGTATACCTCGCTGATCAGGATATGGATGCCGTTCTCAAGCGCGAGCTTCTCGAGTTGCTCCTTGCCCGCCTTGCCGAACCCTGTATTACTTGAAAGAACGCCGATCTTCGAGATCTTCATCTTCTTCATCTGCTGGAAGATTTTCATCGCGGCGTAATTGTCCTTCGGCGCCACCTTGAACACATATTTCGCAAGCGGATTGACAATGACCTCGGCCGCGGCGCAGGAAAGAAGGATCGTCTTTCCCTCTTCGGCAATGTTCTTGATCGCCATGGTCTCACCGCTGGTGGATGGGCCGATGATGGCGAACACCTTATCTTCCTCGATCAGCTGCTTCGCAAAGGAGACTGCTTTTTCGGGACTGCCGCCGGTGTCCTTGACAAGGAGCTCGACCTTCTTGCCGATGATGCCGCCCTTTGCGTTGATGTCCGCCACGAGCATCTCGAGGGTTCGCGCCTCGGGCGCACCGAGGTTTGATGCGGGGCCGGTAACGGCAAGAATGGCCCCGACCTTGATCGTGTCCTCGGCGAATGCCGGAGCGGCAAACAACGAAAGAACACCGACTATTACCGCAATGAACTTATTGACCACCATGGTGAGTCTCCTCCTTACAGAGATACGCAATACTGCGCACGTTTCCCGGGTACGTCCTGCCCGGGATGACCGGATGTTGATGTTCTGAAACAACAGGGAGTGCCCGTCCCTGCCGGACACTCCCTGTCTGAAATTGTGCGTGCTTTATTTATCCAGCACCGTGAACTTGCCGTCCTTCACGGTCAGCATTTCAAAGGCCATGGTATCGAGGCCGTTGTGGTCCGTGGCCGAGAAGTTGAAGATGCCGGCCGTGCCGACCAGGCCCTTGATGTTTTCAAGGGCGGTCCTGACCTTTTCTTTGTCTGTTCCGGCAGTCTTGATTGCCTCGGCGAGAATGAGCAGGGCATCATAGGCATGTCCGCCGAAGGTGCTCACCTCTTCCTTATACTTCGTCTCGTAGGATTTTTTATAGGACAGGAGCAGCGACTTCTGGGGGTTCTTGTCGGACAGCGTATCGGCAACGAGGAGCCTGCCTGCCGGGAAGATGACGCCCTCGGCCGCGGCGCCCGCAGTCTTTACATAGTTGATGTTGCCGAAACCGTGGCTCTGGAAGATCGGAACGGTTATGCCGATCTGGCGGGCGTTCTTGATCACGATGGCCTGGGCGGGCTCGATGGACCAGTTCACGATCGCCTGGACATTGGCCGCCTTCACTTTCGTCACCTCGGCAGTCAGGTCCGTGGCCGCCTTGTCATAGACCTCGCTGATCAGGACCTGAATGCCGGTCGCCGGAGCGAGCTTCTCGAGCTGCTCCTTGCCGGCCTTGCCGAAGCCCGTGTTGGAGGACAGCACGCCGATCTTCGTGATGTTCATTTTTTTCATCTGCTGGAAAATCCTCAGGACGGCGTCGCGGTCCATCTGGGGAGTCTTGAATACATACTTGGCCACGGGGTTCACGATCACCTCTGCCGCGGCGCAGGAAAGGAGGATGGTCTTTCCTTCTTCAGCGATGTTCTTGATGGCCATGGTCTCGCCGCTGGTGGAGGGGCCGAGGATCGCAAAGACCTTGTCTTCATCAATGAGCTGTTTGGCAAAGGAGACAGCCTTCTCCGGGCTGCCGCCCGAGTCCTTGATCACCAGCTCCACCTTGGAACCGTTGATCCCGCCCCTGGCATTGATATCCTCGACCAGCATCTCAAGCGTCTTTGCCTCGGGTGCACCGAGGAACGACGCCGGTCCGGTTACGGACAGGATCGCGCCTACTTTGATCGTATTACCCGCCAATGCCTGGGTGATCGACAGGACGATGATGCATGCTGCGGTTGCTGCTAATTTCAAGAATTTCATGATCGTTTCTCCTCCTTAGAATAATAACCCTGCGCGCCGGCAGGGGATGATCCTACAATCTCTGTACTGCTTCTCCGCTCAATATCCTGACGTCCGCCTTCCGCAGTGCATCGATGGCCTTCTCGATATCATCGAACCGGAATATCAGGACAGCATTTCCCTCGCTCTTCTGGACGAAAGCGTACATATATTCAACATTGATGCTCTTGCCCTGAAGAGTGGCGAGAATGCCGGCGAGGCCACCGGGCTGGTCAGGCACGATCACGGCAACAACCTCATTCTTCGCAATGGTGAATCCCTTGTCCTTCAGAAGGGTGACGGCCTTTTCCGTATCGTTGACGATAAGCCGGAAGATCCCGAAATCAGCCGTGTCGGCCAGGGAGAGAGCCCTCAAGTTGATCCCATTCCTGGCAAGGATATCGGTAACCTCTGCAAGGCGGCCCGATTTGTTCTCGAGGAATATGGATATCTGCTCAACTTTCACGAGCTCCTCCTTCCACATTTGTACAGCGGGATCGCTGCTTCAAGGGAAACGCATAATAATATGTCGATTTCTGTGCTTTTGTCAAGGTAAAGCTGCAAAAAAGTGCGATATTCGAAGTGTGAAATTAGTTGCTATACGGTACAGATTACCCAAGTCCGTGGATGTGCCACAAGAAGGTTTCGGCGCGAATCCGAACGATTGCTCAGTGTGAGTCGGAACATCTTAGCGTCATTTGAGGAGACCTGGTGGTTCTGGATAAGAAATGAATAACGGGCGGATAGTGCCGGCGCTTTTTCCGCGATACTTTCTTTCCATGAGGGGGGGGCATAATGGGGTGTATTTCGTAAAAAAACGGAAATGCGTCTACACGGTCATGATCTCTTTTTCCTTGTGGGCGAGCAGATCATCGATCTTTATTATATAGCTGTCTGTTGTCTTCTGTATTTCGTCCTGCAGCTTCTTGACCTCGTCCTCGGAAACGTGGGTTTCTTTGTCCTTGCTCTTCTTCTTGATATCGTCGTTCACGTCCCTGCGGATGTTCCGGACAGCGACACGCGCGTCCTCGGCCAGTTTCTTCGCGTGTTTCACAATCTGCTGCCGTCGCTCCTCAGTCAGGGGCGGGATTCCGAGGCGGATGATCTTGCCGTCGTTCGAGGGTGTGATCCCGACGTCCGATTTCAGGATTGCCTTCTCTATCTCGCCGAGCATCTTCGGTTCCCAGGGCTGGATGGTGATCATCCGAGGGTCGGGCATAGCCAAGTTCGACACCTGGTTGAGCGCTGTGGGCGTGCCATAGAAATCCACCATGATCCCGTCGAGCATGCCGAGCGAGGCCCTGCCGGTGCGGAGCGTGGTAAACTCCTTTCTGAGGACATCGAGCGCCTTGCTCATCTTCTCTTCCGCTTTTTTCTTCTGCTCGCTAAGCATTGTTCCTCCCGGTCACGAGCGTCCCGACGGTTTCGCCTAACACGATCTTCTTGATATTGCCGGGGACGTTGAGGTTGAAGACAATAATAGGAAGGCCGTTGTCCATGCAAAGGGATATGGCCGTGGCATCCATGACGCGGAGGTCCTTCTGAAGCACTTCAATATACGTCAGGCTGTTGAACTTGGTGGCGGTCTTGTCTTTCATGGGGTCGGCGCTGTATACGCCGTCCACCTTGGTCGCCTTCATAATGACCTCGGCCCCGATCTCCATTGCCCGAAGCGCTGCCGCGGTGTCTGTCGTGAAGTAGGGGTTGCCGGTGCCCGCGGCGAAGATGACCACGCGGTGCTTTTCCAAATGACGCACGGCGCGGCGGCGTATGTACGTCTCGGCGAGTTCTCGCATCTCGATCGCCGACTGTACCCGGGTGACTACGCCCTTGTTCTCCAGAACATTCTGAAGCGCCAAAGCGTTCAGCACCGTGGCGAGCATACCCATGTAATCGGCGCTCGCACGCTCCATGCCCTTTGCAGCGCCCGATAAGCCGCGGAAGATATTACCCCCGCCGATGACGATGGCGACTTCGACACCGAGGCTGCAGACCTCTTTCACCTCCGAGGTGATCGTGTCGAGCACGGCATGGTCGATGCCGTACCCCTGATCACCCATGAGGGCCTCGCCCGAGAGTTTGAGCAGGATGCGTTTGTAGCGTGGTTTCGCCATATTATTTAAGCTGGGCCGCGACTTCCTCGGCAAAATTTTCCTTCTTTTTCTCGATCCCTTCGCCGAGCTGGAATCGAACAAAGCGATTGAGCACGACGTTTCCGCCGGCCTTCTTCAGGCACTCCCTGATCTTGAGCTTGCCGTCGGGGTCCTTGATGTACACCTGGTCCATGAGGCAGGCCTCGGAGTAAAACTTTTCGAGTTTTCCCTCTACCATTTTGCCGATAATGGCTGCGGGTTTACCCGATTCCTTGGCCTGGGCCTCGTACACCGCGCGTTCGCGGTCGAGTATTTCGGTTGGCACGGTTTCCCTGTTCAGGAACTGCGGATTTGCTGCGGCTATGTGCATGGCCATGTCCCTACCGAGCTGTTCGTCGCCGCCGGTGTAGTCCACCATGACGCCGATACGGGTACCGTGCAGATAAATAGCGATGTTACCGGAGGTCTCATAGCATACGAAGCGGCGAATCGCTATGTTCTCGCCGATCTTCTGGATCAGCGCGTTGCGCCTGGCCTCAACAGTATCGCTACCGATCGAAAGCTGTGACAGCGCAACTATATCGGCCGGCTTCTTGGCGGCCACGAGCTCGGCGAGCTCCTTTGCGAAGCGCTGGAAGTCATCGTTCTTAGCCACAAAGTCGGTTTCGCTGTTCACCTCGACCATCACGCCGGTCTTTCCGCCCGCCTGGATGGTGGAAGCAATCATGCCCTCGGCCGCCACCCGCGCGGCTTTTTTCGCTGCTGCGGACAGCCCCTTCTTCCTCAGGAGATCGACGGCTTTTTCAAAATCGCCGCTGGTTTCTTCAAGCGCCTTTTTTGCCTCCATCATGCCGACGCCGGTTTTTCCCCTCAAATCCTTCACTGCACTCGCAGATATTGTTGCCATCAAAGAAAACTCCTTTCATCGAAAATCGAAAACAGCGATGCGACGCGGAGAGCCGATGCTTCCAGACGGAACGGCTTACGTCCCGGTTGACCGATAAGTCGCATTGTTGCATCATCACTGTACAACAGGTGCGCACAGGGCCGGAAGGCCCCCCCTTTGTATTATGCTTCTTCTGCGGTGGCGTCAGCATCCTCGAGCGCGGGCTCCGATGCGGCAACAGCCGGCGTTTCACCCGCGGCTTTCTCTGCTTCCACGGCCTCTCCAGTTTCCTTGGAGATGGCCTGTTTGCCTTCGATGACAGCATCGGCGACCTTCGATGCCATCAATCGGATGGCGCGGATCGCATCGTCGTTGCCCGGAATAACATAGTCGATATTATCGGGGTCGCAGTTTGTGTCGACCACGGCGACCACCGTGATGCCAAGCTTATTCGCTTCCTGGACCGCGATCGTCTCCTTGCGGGGGTCGATGATGAAGATCATGGACGGTGGCTGGGACATGGTTTTGATGCCGCAGAGGATCTTTTCGAGTTTGGTGCGCTCTTTCTCGAGTCCGGCTACTTCCTTCTTCGTGAGCTTGTCGTAGGTGCCGTCTTCTTTCATCTTCTCGATCTTCTTGAGACGGTCGATGCTTTTCTTGATGGTGGCAAAATTGGTGAGCATGCCGCCGAGCCAGCGGCTTGAGATATAGTACATCCCGCACCGTTTTGCTTCTTCAGTAATTGCATCCTGAGCCTGCTTTTTGGTGCCGACGAACAGGATGTCTTTACCCTCGGAAGAGGCTGTGCGGACAAACTCGTAGGCTTCCTTGAACAGCTTGAGCGTCTTCTGGAGGTCTATGATATAGATCCCGTTGCGCTCTCCGAAGATGTACTTCTTCATCTTGGGGTTCCATCGTTTTGCCTGGTGGCCGAAGTGTACTCCAGCCTCCAACAACTCCTTCATGGTGATCGTGGACATGACGTCCCTCCTTCAGGTTTTTACCTCCGCGCCGATCATTCCCGGGCAGATCCCGTTTTAAATCGGGACACCCTGCCACAGGTCCTGGTGCGTGTGTAATGAGATATGCCTTTTTAAAAGGCGACCCATAAAATACCATATATGTGCTCACGTTTCAAGGAAAAATTTCTTTCCGCAGTATTTTTTCGCAATCCTATAAAACACCCGTGGGTTTTCTCAATTTTGCAAAATATAAAACGACCAATTTTTAATTAAATCAACAAGTTATGTTCTGGCACGGTTGATGCAATTTAATAATCAAGATTAAGCGAAAAAGGAGGACATGACCATGAAGACCACAATAGAAAGAAAGACAGCATACATCGGAGCAGGCGCAGGATTAGTGCTCTTCGCACTCTTCGGGCTTATGCCCGGCAGCCTGTTAGGCGGTGCCATGGGTATTAATATCGCAGGATGGCTCTTCGGGCTTCCGCTCCAGCCAGGACTTGTAGCCAGGGTCATAGTGCTCGCGTCCATGCTTATCGGGGTTCTGGTGGCCGGAATCGCGATGGTGACAGCCACATCGACCATTGGTTGGCTCGTGGGCAGGGTGCTTGAATCAGGCACTCATCCCAAAGAAAATGCTGGAAAAGCAAAAGCTGCACAGAGATAGTTGATAGAGATCGAAAAAAGATCAATAGCTTCGGCTAAAAGGGGGTTTGCCATGAGAAACGAGACAGTTAAAACAGGGATGAAAATCGGCGCAACTGCAGGTGGTTTGGTTTTTCTGGTTTTCGGGATAATGCCGGGATTCTACTTCGGGAGCTTCGGGACCCTGATCCTGCTCCAGAAGATTATGGGTGGTGCGGTTGAGCCCACGCTTTTCGTGAGGGCAGCCGTGGTCATGGGCATTGTGGTCGGGATAGCCTGTGCGGCAGTAGTGAGTCTCGTGGTCGGAGGCTTGATTGGAACGGTTTTGGGATATGTCGTGTCCGTGCCGACAGCGATAAAAGACCGACCTGCCGAGAAAGCGTAATTGCAATTGAGAAGAGGTGAATGAAGAAACGGAGGGGTGGTCCTGAGTGAGACTGCCCCTTTTTGGTCGGCAGGTGGAGAGAGAAGCAAACAAAGGCGGTGAGCAGTCATTGCCTTTGTTTTTTTTTAACCATTTGATACCGTAGCAAAGCCCGATAAGATGCAGCATAACCAATTGATTTTTAATGGCTAACTTGCCGTCGGCATATGCAGACATCTGATAACTCCCTACCTCTTCGTTGGATATCCCCATACAAAAATGCTTGACAAATCTTATGAAATTGTTTATATTCGCTATTCTTAAAAAAAATATTAAGATTACTACAAGGTGGGAATTATGGCTACGTATTCAGCAAAAGCAGAAGATATTGAAAGAAAGTGGTTCATCGTTGATGCCAACGGCAAGACTCTGGGCAGATTGGCAACCGTCATCGCCTCTGTACTGAAAGGCAAAACCAAACCAATCTACACCACTCATGTTGACACCGGCGACTTCGTGATCGTGGTGAACGCAGGCAAGGTCCATCTGACCGGCAGGAAGCTCGATAATAAAATGTACTACAGCCACTCGGGGTTTCCCGGCGGTCTTAAGACGGTTAGCGCAGGTACGCTCATGAGGACCAAGCCGGAGGACGTGGTGATGATGGCCGTCGAAGGCATGCTCCCCAAGACCAGGCTTGGCAAGCAGATGCTCACCAAGCTTAAGGTCTACGCAGGGGACAAGCACCCACACGCTGCGCAGCAGCCGGTGGAGATGATCGTTAAATAACCAAGGGTAAACTTGAACCATCTGAGGAGGATTTTTAATGTCAGCATCAGCGGCAACCGTATCAAGATATTATGCAACAGGCAGGAGAAAGAATTCCATCGCCAGGGTATGGATGATGCCCGGCAGCGGCAAGGTCACTATCAACGACAAGACCATGGACCAGTACTTCGGTCGCGAAGTGCTCAAGATGATCATTCGTCAGCCGTTTGAGGTAACCGGTACGGTGGACAAGTTCGATGTCCTGGTGAACGTGCTCGGCGGCGGAAACTCCGGCCAGGCCGGCGCCATCAGACACGGGATATCAAAGGCGCTCCTTGAAGTGGACGGCGAGTCGCGCATCAAGCTTCGCAAGGAAGGGCTGTTGACCCGCGACCCCAGGGCCGTAGAGCGGAAAAAGTACGGCCAGAAAGGCGCGCGCGCGCGGTTCCAGTTCTCCAAGAGATAAGGGATCATATACCTGTCTGTTTGCAGAGATTCATAATCCTGTTAGAAAAAGGGAAGGTAGAGATGCCTTCCCTTTTATTTTGCTCAATGCTCCTTTGGAATACATGAGCGGGGTGCACGACAATGAGTGACGAAAAACTGAACATAGCGATCGTGGGATCGAGCGGATACACGGGCGGAGAACTCATGCGCATCCTCCTGAACCATTCGAGGGTAGTCGTGACCGCGATCACATCGGAAAAATCCGCGGGAAAACCCATTGCGTCAATCTTTCCCCACCTTGCGGGATTGACCTCCCTGGTGTGCGAACCCCTCGACCCGGATGCCATTGCGAAGAAATCGGATTTTGTGTTTCTCGCTCTTCCGCATGTAACCGCGCAGGAGGCGGCATTCCGCTTCCACCTGCTTGGCAAAAAGGTAGTGGACCTCTCCGCCGATTACCGGCTCACGGACCCCTCAGTGTACGCGATGTGGTATGAGAACACGCACCAGTACCCTGAGCTCCTCAAGCAGGCGGTTTACGGTCTGCCGGAGCTGCACCGGGAAAAGATAAAAAAGGCCTCACTGATCGCGAACCCGGGGTGTTACCCCACGAGCGCGATATTAGGGCTTGCGCCTCTCATGCAAAAGGGCAGAGTAGACCTGGGGAGCATAATCATCGACTCCAAGTCCGGCGTCTCGGGTTCGGGCCGCAGTCCTTCGCTGGCGCACCATTACCCGGAAGTGAACGAGGGACTCATGGCCTACAAGGTCGGAACGCACCGTCATACGCCGGAGATTGAACAGGAGCTATCCGCTCTGGCGGGAAAGCAGATTATCCTTTCGTTCACGCCGCACCTGGTGCCCATGAACCGGGGTATTTTGACCACGATCTACGCGAAGCAGAAATCACCGGTAGATACGGACCAGCTCCACGCGTGGTATCGGGACTTCTACCAAGATGCACCATTCGTGCGACTGCTGCCAATAGGCCAGTTCCCGAACGTTCGGAACGTACGGGGCTCGAACTTCTGCGATATCGGCGTCTATGCTGATACACGGACCGGACGTGCGGTCGTGGTCACTGCCATTGACAACCTTGTCAAGGGCGCCTCGGGCCAGGCGATCCAGAACATGAACCTGATGATGGGATTTAATGAAGCGGAAGGTCTCAGGCTCGCCGGGGTTTTCCCGTAAGAACAACGTGAATCGACGTCGGAGAATTTGTTTTCTCCCATGCTCGCTGTTTCCTCGATTCATTTATAATTCAGGCAATCAGGGGTTGAATCATGAGAATTCTGGATACAAAGAATTTTTCCGTGCCGGGGTATAAGGCGTGGGGGATCCATTGCGGGATCAAGAAGACCGACAAAAAAGACCTTGCGATCATCTATTCCGACCGCGAGGCAGCCGTTGCCGGGGTCTTCACAAAGAACCGGGTGAAAGCCGCGTCAATTTTGCTGGACATGGCGAGGGTGAGGTCCGGGAAAGGGCAGGCAATCATCGCGAACAGCGGTTGCGCCAATGCCTGCACCGGCAAGCAGGGACTCACTGATGCGCGTGCCACGGCGGAGATCGCAGCCCGGGAGCTGGGCATCAAGCCTGAGGCGGTATACGTCGCATCGACCGGCGTGATCGGTGAATTTCTGCCCATGTCGAAGATGGCAACGGGCATCAGCACTGCGGTCGGCCTGCTTTCGACCTTTGGCTGGGAGCAGGCGGCCGAGGCCATTATGACCACGGACCTCTATCCCAAGATTTCGATCGTGCAGGAGGAGATCGGCGGCAAGACGGTCACGATCGCCGGAATCGCCAAGGGCTCAGGCATGATCCACCCGAACATGGCGACCATGCTCTGCTTTATCGTAACGAACGCAAACATCTCAGGGCCTATGCTCAAGAAGTCACTGCTCGCGTCCACGGAGAGTTCTTTCAATAACATCACGGTGGATGGAGACATGAGCACGAATGATCTGATACTCTGCATGGCGAACGGTGCGGCGCTCAACAAGCGTCCCGTTGCGGGCGGCAAGGACAGCAAGAAGTTCCAGGTGTGCCTCGATACGGTGGCACGCTCGCTGGCAAAACAGGTAGTGAAGGACGGCGAAGGCGCGACAAAGTTCGTGGAGATCGAGGTCAGGAACGCAAGGAGCCCCGTTGAGGCAAAACGCGCCGCCATGACCGTGGCGAAGTCAAGCCTTGTCAAGACCGCGCTGTTCGGTGAAGACGCGAACTGGGGCAGGATCATGGCAGCCTTGGGATATTCCGGCGTGGAGATGGATGAGGCCAGGACGGACATTTTTATTGGAAAGAGCAAGCTTGTTGAAAAAGGTCTGGGGCAAGGCAAGCATGCGGACCGCGAAGCAACACTTGCGCTTAAGCAACGGGAAGTGCAGATCATCATCGATTTGCACAAAGGCAAGGCTTCGGCAACGGTCTGGACTTGCGATATGTCATGCGAATATGTGAAAATCAACGCGGCATACCGAAGTTGATGACCGGCGGCAGGTATCTTTGCGCGCGCAAGTAATTAAAAAGTACTGAGAATTTTGTAACAATTTCCCTTGACATTCGAAGAGGGAGTGGTTAGTTTTAATGATTATGCCGCTTTTCTTCTAATAGAGGAGCGGTTTCACTGTTTCATGCTTCTTGACGTTTAGTAAATTTTGCCCGAACACCCACAAAAAACCATATATAACAATATGATATAGATGGCAGGAGGGGGGTGTAGCGAGAGTGCCCAGTATCAGGTTACGAGACAATGAGCCTTTTGAGGCCGCGCTCCGGCGATTTAAGAAGAGCATTGAAAAGGAAGGCGTACTTTCAGAGGTCAAAAAACGCGAGCATTACGAAAAGCCGAGCGTAAAAAAGAAGAAAAAAGCGATAGCCGCACGCAAAAAGGCAGCAAAGACAGCGCGTATTGTCCGGCATGGTTAAACAGGGAAGCGCTTGATGTTCAACGGTGTAACGCCGGCGATGACAGGTGTGAAAAGAGCGCATGATCGGCGTGTACATGAGGGGGGTGGCATGGGTTTACGAGAGATAGTTGACACGGATATAAAAAATGCCCTCAAAGCCGGCGCCAAAGACAAGCTTTCCACCCTGAGGATGTTGAGCGCGGCCCTCAAGAACAAAGAGATCGACAAGCGGCGGCCGCTCACCGAAGAAGAGGTGGCTGAGACCATACGTTCTCTCATAAAGCAGCGGAAGGATTCGATCGAACAGTTTGGCAAGGGTGGCAGGCAGGATCTCGTGGATAAAGAAACGGCAGAAGTTGTGGTGCTTGAAGTATATCTGCCCCAGCAAATGTCCCGCGAAGAGATAGAGGTCATGGTCCGGGATGCGGTTGCCCAGACCGGCGCGCAGGGTGCCAAGGACATGGGCAAGGTCATGAAGGCGCTCATTCCCCTGGTGGGCGGGCGAGCGGATGGAAAACTGGTGAGCGAACTTGTCAAACATGCGTTGGGGTAAAGGAAATGTTTCAAGCGCTGCAGCGTGTAATGTATCACTCCAGGGCTGAACAGGGGGCCATGAAGACCGGGGCCCCCTGATTTTTTTAACGTTCAGATTCAAATCATATCAATTCATAATATGTCGTAATATGGCCGTCCACATGAGTCAGTCAGCCCCAGTAATAAGAAACCATATCCCCGATAGGGGCACTCGAGAATGACCAATGAAGTGCCTGAAAATATCGTCATTCCCGAAGGTTTGATCGGGAATCCGGTTTTCCGAAGACACGCGCTTTCGTGTGGTCAGTTTGAGTTAAGTGGATATCCCGAATTAGCAAACAACATCATCTCATCACGTGGCACCATCTGAACGAATGACATGAATATCGGAACCCCCGGAGCTTACCTTCTTGTGTTTCTAACCACTCGGTGTTTCGGCATGTCTCTTTAAGTTTTTTTCTTGTCAGGAGTCTGTGCATTGAAACTTCAGGAATTCTTTAGACTCGCGATCCAGGCCGGTATTGATGCCGATCCGCGCGGAAGAGTCGTGGTGGAACAGGAACTGCACGAAGCGCGCAAGGCATACGAAGAGCTCAAGCCTGAGGACAAGGCAACGTTCGATCAGGAAAAGCTTGAGAATCCCTATACCGACAGCAGGATACTGCATGGCAATCCGGACCGGGAGGTGAAGAGCATCCTCGCGGGGATCGATATTGAAACTCCGGAGCTTTTGCTTGCCGACCGTCTTATTCAGAAGGGCACGGCTATCGATCTTGTTGTGGCCCATCACCCCGAAGGCCGCGCCTTCGCGAATTTCTATGAAGTAATGAAGATGCAGGCCGATATCCTGAACCGTTTCGGCGTGCCGATCAATGTCGCGGAAAACCAGCTGAACAGCCGGATGAAAGAGGTTGAGCGCAGTCTCATGCCGGCGAATCATACCCGGCCGGTGGATGCGGCGCGTCTCCTCGACATTCCCTATTTGTGCCTGCACACACCAGCCGACAACAGGGTAGTGAGCTACCTTCAGGCCCTGTTTGACAGGGAGTTGCCGGCCCGTCTCAAGGACGTGGTCAAACTCCTCAAGCAAATTCCCGAATATCAGGAGGCGGGCAGGAACAACGCAGGCCCCAGGATCCTGATCGGCTCGGATGACCAGCGGACCGGCAAGGTGTTCGTGGACATGACCGGCGGGACCTCGGGTTCCAAGGACACGCTCGAAAAACTTTCCCAGTCGGGTGTCGGGACGATCGTGGGCATGCATATGTCCGAAGACCACCGGAAAGAGGCGGAGAAGCACCACATCCATGTAGTGATCGCCGGGCACATATCGAGCGACACGCTCGGTTTCAACCTGCTCCTCGATGTCATCGAAAAACACGGCCCGCTTGCCGTTGTGGAGTGTTCAGGATTCAAGCGGATAAGAAGGCAGAACTGATGTTCCCGGCATGAATGACCATACCCTGAGAGTGCTGGAATATGACAAAGTAGCAGGCGTCGTCTCCGGATTCGCGGCATCGGAAGCAGGAAGGGACGCTGTTCTCGCCTTTCTTCCCGCAGTTGACGCCGTGATCGTCGAGTCCCGGCTCCAGGAGACAAGCGAGTTCATACACCTTCTCCGAAGCAACGAGGTTCCTCCGCTTGACGGCATCCTGAATGTAAAAGCGGCCGTCCAAAAACTCGGGGTGGCAGGCAGCATGCTTTCCCCTCTCGAGCTTGTGAACATGGCGACGACCCTTGGCGCCGGAAGGCGGACCAAGAATTTTTTCCATCGTTTTGAAGGAAAGGGGACCGGGGCAAAACCTCAGGCCCCGCTCCTGTGCGCACAGGCAGCAAAGATACAGCCGCTCAAACAGATAGAAGACGCGGTCTTTTCCGCGATCGATGATAAGGCCGAGGTCAAGGACTCGGCCAGCCCGGAGCTCCGGAAGGTGCGCAAACAGATCGTACGGACGCGCGAGGACATTCTGGGCCGCATGTCAGGCATCCTGCAGGAGAGCGGCTTTCAGAAGGTGATCCAGGAGCCCGTGATCACGCTCCGTGACGATCGGTATGTACTGCCGCTCAAGCCCAATTTCCGGCAGAGCCTGAAAGGCATTGTGCACGGGCAGTCCGGCTCCCGGTCCACGCTCTTTGTCGAGCCCCTCGAGATCCTGGAACAGAACAATCGTCTTGCCGAGCTCCGCATGGATGAGCGTGAAGAAGTTGATCGCATCCTGCGGGAACTGACCTCCCTCATGACCCAAGAGGCGGATACGATCAAGGACACGATCGAGGCACTTGCCGGGATCGACGCGGTGTACGCCAGGGCCCGGTTCGGGATCGAGTATGAGGGGACCGTGCCGGCACTATCGGCAGATCGAACCATCGTGCTTCGGGCAGCGCGTCACCCTCTTCTGGCCGTCAAGTTCAAAAACGCCATCGGCAACAAGAGCGTTATCACGAACGACATAGAGCTGAGCAGCAGCGACCACGCACTGATCCTGAGCGGCCCGAACGCCGGAGGCAAAACGGTGATCCTGAAGATGGTGGGACTCCTTTCCCTCATGGCGCAATCCGGCATGCCGGTGACCGCAGGAGAAGGAAGCGAACTGCCGTGCTTCGGCTCGGTGTTCGCCGATATCGGCGATGAGCAGAGCCTGGAACAGGACCTGAGCACCTTTTCGTCCCATGTGAAGCAGATCGCCGACATCCTCCGCGAGGCGGACCGGGATTCCCTCGTGCTTCTGGACGAGCTCGGGTCCGGCACGGACCCGAACGAGGGCGCGGGACTCGGCGCGGCAGTGCTCGAGGGCCTGATCGGGCGCGGTTGTATCTCCCTGGTGACCACGCATCACAACGCGCTCAAGCTTTTTGGCTCGCAGACAAGCGGCGCCGTGAACGCGGCCATGGAGTTCGATCCCCGGACGCTCAAGCCCACGTACCGGCTCATTCCCGGCAGGCCCGGCAGGAGTTACGGTCTGGATATGGCGACCAGACTTGGTATTCCCGACGACGTGATCGACCGCGCACGGGCCCGGATCAGCGACGACGATATCAGGCTTGAGACACTGCTCAAACAGGTGGAGGACGACACCCATCTGCTCGCATCAGAGCGGGAACGGCTTGAACAGGACCGCAGGGCGGCAAAACAGGAGCGGAGCGAGGCAGAGGCCCTGCTCCGGGCGGCGAAAGAAGAGGCCCGTGCTGTAAAAGCAAAGACAAAAGAAGAAGCGCGGGAGGTGTTGTCCTCCCTGCGCCTGAAGCTCCGGGAGCTTTCGCGGTCGGCGGTGCTGGAACAGGCAGAGGTACGGAAGGCATCCTCAGAGGTCGAGGATCTTGCGCGAAAACTTCAGCCCGCTGAGCAGGAACACCAAACTGTTTCCGCAACGATGCCTGATCTGCGCCAGGGTGACCGGATCAAGCTGGTGAGAGCGAACAAGACCGGTACGGTGCTCGGTTCACATCGGGGAATGATCGAGATCGAGGTTGACGGCAAGAAAATAACGCTCCCTTCGCGCGATGTCTTGCTGCTCGAACCTGTTTCGCAAGGGCAGACCGCGGGCAGGGTGCCGGGCTGGGGTACCGAGCTCCACGAGGAAGAAGGTCCTCCGCGCGATTACGCGCGGCTGAATCTCCTCGGACTTCGCGTGAATGAGGCATTGGACGAAGTGGACCGATTCCTCGACCACGCGAGTACGCGTGGCCTTTCGGTCCTGACCATTATCCATGGCCTGGGGACCGGCGCGCTCAAGACAGCAGTAACGAAATTTCTCAAGAACCATCCGCTGATCACGGCAATACGGCCGGGAGAACCGGCCGAAGGCGGCGCAGGCGTTACCGTGGCGGAGTTGAAAAAATAACGTGTTCTCCGAAGATATCATAAGCAGGGTCAGGGACAGCGTTGACATTCACGACTTGATCTCCGGCTATGTTTCGCTCAAGAAAACAGGAAAGAACTGGCTGGGGCTCTGTCCGTTCCACTCGGAGAAAACGCCCTCGTTCAATGTGAACCCGGAAAAGCAGATCTTCCATTGCTTCGGGTGTGGTGTGGGCGGTGACGTGTTCAAGTTTCTCGAGCTGCAGGAGGGGCTGAATTTTCCCGAGGCCGTGAAGCAATTGGCGGCCAAGGCGGGGATACCGCTTCCTGCCGACAGCGGGTCGCGCAAAGAAGACAAGAGGGCCGAGGATGAGCGCAAGGCGCTCCTCACGATCATCGCAGATGCCGCGGATTACTATCGGAAAGAGCTCGAAGGACCCGCGGGCGGCGCAGCCCGCGCCTATTTGAAAAAACGAGGCGTGACCGACCAGGTTGTTCAGGATTTCGCGCTCGGTTTTTCCAGGCCCGAGTGGGACGGCCTGCTGAAGGAGCTCAAGCACAAGGGATACTCCTTCAGCCAGATGGAGAAGGCCGGGCTCATCGTCAAGCGCAGCGAGGGTGAGGGCTACTACGACCGGTTCCGGGGCAGGATCATCTTTCCAATCCGTGATATTTCCGGGAACGTGATCGCCTTCGGCGGCCGCGTGATGGACGACTCGCTTCCCAAATATCTGAACTCTCCGGAGACCCCGCTGTACAGCAAGAGCAACGTGCTCTATTGCCTGGACAAGGCAAAGGAGCCCGCGCGGAAGCAGAAGTATTTCATCATCGTCGAGGGATATCTCGACGCGATCGCGTGCCATCAATATGGGGCGCAGAACGCGGTGGCCACGCTCGGCACGGCGCTCACCGAAGGGCATCTCCGGCTCATGCGGCGGTTCGCGCAGAATCTCGTGCTTATCTTCGACCCTGATCCGGCAGGCGTGAAGGCCGCCATGCGGGGCCTCGACCTGTTCGTATCGAGCGGCATGAAGGTGAACGTGGTCTCGCTTCCCGACAACGACGACCCGGACACGTTCCTGAAGAAGAACGGCTATGAGGCCTTCGCTTCCTGTCTCAGGAAGTCGGAGAAGTTCATGGACTTCGTGCTCGGCCAGGTGGTGAAGGGCGGTCATGACGCTTCGATCGATGAAAAGGTGGAAAAGGCCGGCGAGATGCTCGGGTTCATCGCCCGGCTTCAGAGCGGCATCGAACGGGACCACTATCTGAAACGGACCGCGGAGGCCCTGGATCTGGACGAGGGAGTATTGAGGCAGGAAATGCCGAGGCAGGTAAAAGGCACGGCGCATCATCCAATGACAGAAAAAGCCACAGCAGCGCCCCGCGGACACCGGCCCCGGGCCGAGGAGACACTCATTCACTTGATGCTTAAGGATGCGGAGATCGCGCTGAACTTGAAGGACCAGATGAAGCCGGAGGATTTTACCGACCCGCTGTTCCAGCTTGCCGCGAAGCGAATTTTCGGCGCCCTTGATGATCAGGGCAGGTTCGATGTCAGTGCCTTGTTTCGGGATGGGGACGAGGAGCTCAAGAACCTGATTTCCCACTATTCCGTGCTTGAAATGGTGTATGATGATCCAGAGAAGTCATGTCAGGACTGCGTGGAATTGATCAAGCAGCAGGACCCGGAAAAAAAGATGAAACATATCATACGAGCGATGAAAGAGGCCGAGTTGCGCGGTGATAGTGCTGAGTTGGTGCGGCTTATTGAAGAGCAAAAGGATCTGAGCAAGAGGCCGGGCAGGCGGATCCACGGGTTGTAGAAGAACGGCCTGTGGAGCGGGTCTTTGTTGATTTTTATGAACATACGCTTGTGAACGTTTAACACAAAGGAGCACCACAGTATGGTAAAGCGGGGCAAGGCAGGAGAGTCAAAAAAGACGGGCGCAACGGACAAAGAGCGGAACTATGCGCCCTTTGAAGAATCCGGCGACGCGATCCCTCACGAGGATGTCTCAACGGAACAGCTCGACACTATTATTTCCCTGTTCGGCGATGGTGAACTGGAAATGGACATTGCTGACTCGCGGCATGACGGAAAGACACGTCAGGCGGCGGATGAAGACCTGGAAGAGGGTGTCGAGCCGGACGATGTGAGCCTCGAGGATGCTGTGGAGGAGGAAGCAGAAGAGGAGGAGGTGGAGATCGGCGTCGGCAAGACCGATGATCCTGTCCGCCTTTATCTCAAAGAGATGGGCACGGTGCCGCTCCTTTCCAAGGAGGGAGAAGTATCGATCGCGAAGCGGATCGAAGAGGGCAAGCGCGAGGCTGCCCAGATACTGTATAATCTGCCGTTCTCTCTGCAGGACGTGCGGGAGCTGGGTGACAAGCTTCGAAAAGGGAAGATCAGCATCCACGAGATCGTGCACGCAGGGGATGATGATTTAGAGGAACTTCAGACCCAGAACGAGGAAGAGCTCCATGTCCGGGTGATCAAGCTCATCGGCGAGATCGACAAGCTGAGCAAAGAGATGCACATCCTGATCACCCACGTGACGGGCGACCATATCAGCGATCACCGGAAGAAGAAGCTTCGGGAGAAGCTTCAGACAACGCGGTACGCCCTGTTCGCCAAGCTGGAGGCGCTGAATATCCATTGCCGCCAGACTGACCGGCTGGTCATGAAGCTCCGGGAACTCGTGAGTGAAATCTACTTGTCGGAGCGCGAGATCCACAGTATCGAGCGTAAGATGGGTCTGGACCTCGCCGGGGTCAAGGACGTGTTCAGGAAGATGCGGCAGGGTACGCGCGAACTTAAAAACGCCGCTCGCCGTCTTGAGATGAAGCAGGATACGCTGCTGGGGCTGGAAAAGACATACCGGAACGCGGTGAAGCGGGTGAAGAAGGTCGAAGAGGACTGCGGCATCCCGGCCGAGGACCTCAAGAAGGCGCTCCGCGCCTATGAGCGGGCCGAAGAACGGGCCAAGTATGCCAAAAGCGAGCTTGTGGAGGCCAACCTGCGGCTGGTTGTCTCAATCGCCAAGAAGTACACCAACCGGGGACTCCAGTTCCTCGATCTCATTCAGGAAGGTAATATCGGCCTCATGAAGGCCGTGGACAAATTCGAATGGCAGCGGGGCTACAAGTTCAGCACCTACGCCACGTGGTGGATCCGGCAGGCGATCACGCGGGCGATCGCCGACCAGGCGCGTACCATTCGCATTCCCGTGCACATGATCGAGACCATGAATAAGCTGATCCGGACCTCCCGCGGCCTTGTGCAGGACCTTGGCCGTGAACCGACCACCGAGGAGATCGCGGCATCCATGAAACTGCCGGTCGAGAAGGTCCGCAAGATCATGAAGATCGCCAAAGAGCCCATTTCGCTCGAGACGCCTATCGGCGAGGAAGAGGACAGCCATCTGGGCGATTTCATCGAGGACAAAAAGGTCGCGTCACCGCTCGAGTCGGCCATCCGCAAGAACCTTCACCAGCAGGTCCGCAAAGTGCTGAACACGCTGACCCAGCGGGAGGAAAAGGTGCTTCGCTGGCGTTTCGGCATCGGCGAGCAAACAGACCATACGCTTGAGGAAGTGGGCCAGGAGTTCGATGTGACCCGCGAGCGCATCCGCCAGATCGAGGCCAAGGCGCTCAGAAAACTGCGCCATCCAAGCAGGAGCAAACAGCTCAAGAGCTTCATGGAATAAGCAGGCCCGGAACGCGCCAGTCTTGACATTTGTCGCGGGTTGTGTCAATATGCCGCTTACATTCTCGCATCGCGAAGGCAAAATGCAAATTGTAAAAGTCAAATTGCAAAGTGAAAAAGAACTTTTTGGTTCTCATTTTGCATTATCAATTTTGCACTTTGCCTTGGTGTTAGTATGCATCCGGGCCCATAGCTCAGCTGGTAGAGCTACCGGCTCATAACCGGTTGGTCCCAGGTTCGAGCCCTGGTGGGCCCACCAACCTATTTGATCGAAGGGAACACTGTACATGTTCGGAAACTCAAAGACACTGTCATATGTCCCTGTTGACCGGATGAAGACCGGGAAGTAAAACAAAAAAATGCGCCGATTGGCGCATTTTTTATTTTTTGGAGGTTTCATGGAAGAACAGCTTAACTTGCTCATACAGCTTCAGGAGATCGACGCGAAGATACGGACGCAGATCACGCAAAAAAATCGCCTGCCCGAGACGCTGGCAATCCTCGAGCGCAGGCGCGTTTCCCTGAGCGATAATCTGGGAAAGGTGCAAGAGGCGCTCGCGGAGGCGCAGAAGAACAAACGCGACCGGGACAAGGACCTTGAGACCGGAGTTCAGAAGGTCGAAAAGCTTAAGACACGTTCCTCTGAGATCAAGAATAACAAGGAGTACCAGGCGCATCTCAAGGAGATCGAGGCGGCAGAGCAGGAAAATAAAGCGATCGAAGACGACATCCTCGGGCTGATGGAGAAGATCGATGCCGCCGCGGGACAGATAACCGCTGCGGAGCAGCAGGCAAAAGACGAAGCCGCCGGGATCCAGGTCGAGCAGAAACAACAGGAAGCCGCTTTTGCGAAGCTCGAAGAGGAATTGAAGGCAATTGAAGAGGAACGGCAGAAAGCGATTGCCCGCATCCAGAAGCAGGTACTGACGCAGTATCAGAAGCTGCTCGGCACCAAGGCAGGTATCGCCGTCGCGGAGGCGCGCGGGGAGTCCTGTTCCGGCTGCTACATGAGCATCCCGCCCCAGGTGTACGTGAACGTCAAGAAGAACGAGAGCATCATCACCTGCCCGAACTGCGGCCGCATCCTGTATTTTAAAGAAACGATCGTGCAACAAAATACCTGATCACGAATAGCAGGAATGAAATCGTGAAGGATTCGGTGTTAGGGGTAAGAGAGTCAATTCTTTTTACGCGCTCACGCCTTCCTCCTTACGGCTTTATTCGTGTCATTCGTGTTCTTCATGAAGGATATATCGTGGAATTGACCATTTACAGCGACGGAGCGTCGCGCAACAACCCCGGCGAGGCCGGGGCGGGCGTGTACATCATGCAGGACGACCGGCCCCTGGAAAGGATCGCGCGGTATCTGGGGATGACGACGAATAACATTGCCGAATATACCGCGGCAATCACCGGACTGGAGCGGGCCGTGCAGCTCGGCGCGTCGAGCGTCAAACTGTTCGCGGACTCCGAGCTTCTCGTGAAGCAGATCAATGGTCTCTATAAAGTGAAGAACGAAGGCCTGAAACCACTGCATGCCAGGGCCAAGGAACTGATTGCATTGATCGGCAGGGTTGAGGTACAATACATTCCGCGGGCAATGAACAAGGAAGCGGATGCGCTCGCCAATAAGGCGATAGATGAAAAGCTTAAATAATGCAAAATGCAGAATGCAAAGTGCAAAAGGGAAACCTCAGATTATCAATTTGACTTTTGCATTTTACAATTTGCATTTTGAATTGTTCTTTGATTTCAGAGCGGGTTAGGTGATCGCTCCCCGGAAACGGGGGGAGGAAAGTCCGAGCTCCGCAGGGCAAGGCGGTCCCGAAACGGGACAGGGGGCGACCCCATGGACAGTGCCACAGAAAAGAAGACCGCCCCGTACAGGGGTAAGGGTGAAACGGTGGGGTAAGAGCCCACCAGACCCGGCCGCGATGCCGGGTGCTTGGAAAACCCCGCCTGGAGCAAGACCACATAGGGAAGCGTCCCCCGCAAGGGGGTAAGGACGGCCCGTCCGAGACTTCCGGGTAGGTCGCTCGTGCCTTCGAGCAATCGAAGGCCCAGATAAATGACCACCACTCCCGGGCAACCGGGAGGACAGAACTCGGCTTACGACCCGCTCTGATTTTTTTTATTGCACAAACCCCTCACCCCAGCCCTCTCCCCCAGGGGGAGAGGACCAAGGTGAGGGGGGACTTGTTGTATTGTCGCGAGTGTGACCCATGGGCAACAAGATCTTTGCAATCCGTCCCTTTGAGAAGCTCAAGAAAAAGATCGAGAGCAAACCCGCTGTTCCCGCGCCCGCACCTGCCCGTCAAAAGAAAAAGGAACACCTGACCGAAGAGGAGCTGTTCAGTCAAGCCATGGATGCGGTTCTTGAGAACGAAGACTTCCGATCTCTTGCCTGCGCTCACCATCCGAAGAAGATCGCAGTGCGCGCCGGCAAGACCAACCCCGACCATGAAGCGCTTGCCGTCCTGGGCGAGATCGTCGGGGGACAGCGGCCGATGCACCTGCCGGACACTCAGGAGTATGTCGAGTGGATCAATCCCGATTATCACGACGTCATCATCCTGAAACTGCACGAAGGCCGCTTTTCCGTTCAGGCCTTTCTCGATCTCCATGGCTGCACGGTCCCGGAGGCTGAAGCGGAGCTCCATGATTTTCTGCAAGACGCATTCAGGAAAGGACTGCGCTGCGTCAAGATCATCCACGGTCGCGGGCTCCGCTCCGTGAAAGGGCCGCGGATAAAAGACGCTGTGATCAGGCGGCTCGCCGGCCGCTATCGCAAGAACGTCATCGCCTACGTGACCGCGCGGCAGTGCGACGGCGGCCTTGGGGCGCTCTACGTACTGATCAGAAAATAATAAGCATCTTGATGTTCAAATAATAACCGGTAATGATGCCGAATAAAACAGCCATGATCAAAAGAAACAGTGACAAGAGGCTCACCCGTGCTCAAGTTCGCGTATTCCAAAAAAATATCTACGCCTATTATGATGCGCACGGCCGCGATCTTCCGTGGAGAAGAACACGGGACCCTTACCGCGTAATTGTTTCCGAGATCATGCTTCAGCAGACGCAGGTCGAGCGGGTGATCGAGAAATATACCGCGTTCATCAAGTTATTTCCCGATTTTCTCGCACTATCCAAAGCGCCGCTGAAAAAGCTGCTCACGGTCTGGCAGGGCCTGGGTTATAATCGCCGAGCGCTTGCACTGAAAGCGCTTGCTCAAAAAGTCATTGATGGGCATGGAGGCAAGCTTCCATCCGATCCCGCAATGCTCCTCGCCCTCCCCGGGATCGGGAAGTATACGGCAGGTGCAGTTGCTGCTTTTGCCTTTAATAAGCCGGTGGTGTTCATGGACACGAACATCCGGCGGGTGTACATCCAAGCGTTTTTTCATGATCGGGCGGATATCCATGATGACGAGATAATCCCTTTCCTTGAACAGACGATGGATGTCGAGAATCCGAGGAAATGGTACAATGCGCTTATGGATTACGGGGCCATGCTCAAGAGGGAGCAGGTCAATCCGAATCGCAGAAGCGCGCATTATACAAAACAAAGTCCCTTCGAAAATTCGAACCGGCAGGTGCGGGGAAGAATCCTGAAAATACTCGTGAAGGAAGCACCGCTTACCCAGGCGCGGATCGTGAAGAAAACCGGCATGGACCCGGAGCGAATAAAGAAGAATCTTGTGCAGCTTGTGGAGGAAGGATTTATTAAAAAGAAGGGGAGGTCCTTTGCGTTATAGCCGCGCTCAGAAGCCCCCCTCACCCCAACCCTCTCCCCGAAAGGGAGAGGGGGTCACTTCAAAACAAAACATGAGAACAGCACCCGACTACATACAGTTCTACCCAACGCTCCGGTGCAACCAGTCCTGTGAGTTTTGTTTTAACCGTTCCCTGTCGTTTCTGCCGGATATGGCCCTTGACGACTTCATCGTGATGCTCGATAGAATCACCGGTCTCTCCATAAGGACCCTGGACATAATGGGAGGAGAGCCGACGCTCCATCCTCATATCGTGGGATTTGTTCAGGAGGCAGTGCAGCGCGGACTGAACGTAAATATCAGTTCCAATGGTTCAAACACCACTGCGCTCGAAGATCTGCTGGACGCAGGCAACAACGTCAGCATCGGCATTTCAATCAACGATCGAGCGTCACTGGTTCGTTTGGCCGGATTTATTCAGAAGAACAAGGTGGTCGTGAAGTCAGTATTCCATCCAACAAAGGATGAACCCTTGATCCGCGACATCCTCGCGCTCAAGCCAAAGAAATTCTATTTGATCTATCGCGATGCACTGGACCGCAAAGACTTGCACGAGACCGTTCCTTTTCATCAATTCGTATCACTCGTAGAAGAACAGTTCAACCCTTCACAGGCGGACATGGTCTTCTGCTCGGGCTTCATACCCGACAGCGTGAACTATCCGGAGCTTACGCGGGTGCGATGTCCCGCCGGGACCACGAAACTCGGCATTCTGCCTGATGGTTCTGTCTATCCCTGCAATCTGTTATTCGGGAAAAAGGAATTCCTGCTCGGCAACATCCTGAGCGATCCGTTTGAGTCGATCTGGTCACACAAGGCGCTCACCTACTTCCGTTCTGCTCCGGGAAGAGACTGCCCCAAAACAACCTGTGAACTTCATACCCGATGTCACGGCGGCTGCCCCGCGCACGGTTTCGCGTATACCGGTTCCTTGAGCGCTCCTGATCCGCGCTGCGTCGGAGGTTGACAGTTTTCAAGCAGGAGAGTAAAATCGAATGCAGATTAAACAAAGCACCGAAGGAGGCCATTCATGGTGACTGCTCTGGTCCTGTTAAATGTTGAGAGGGGCAAGGTGAATGCTGTAGCGGAGACGCTTGCGGAGATGAACGGCATATCCGAGGTCTTATCGGTCGCCGGCAGATACGATCTTGCAGTTGTCATTCGCACGAGCGACAACGAGCAGATGGCCGAGTTGGTGACGGATCATATGCTCAAGGTCGGCGGCATCATCAAGTCAGAGACGCTTATCGCCTTCCGCGTGCACTCCCGCCACGATCTGGACAGCATGTTTTCCCTGGGAATGTAGCGTGGTATTTGCGGGTCATTCTCACCGGTGGATCTGAATAAAATATCATTGAGAAAGTCCACAAAATAGTATACTATTGCCAAACGTTGCCGCATTTATCTCAAGACACTATCTGATTGAGGAGGATGTATGAGACAGACGAAGATCGTTCTTTCCGACAAAGAAATACCCACCAAGTGGTACAACATCATGGCGGATATGCCGAACAAGCCAAAACCGCCGCTCCATCCGGGCACGCATCAGCCCATTGGTCCGCAGGACCTCACCCCGATATTTCCCATGGATTTGATTTTACAGGAAGTGAGCCAGGATCGCTGGATCGACATCCCGGAAGAAGTGCTCGATATCTACTCACTCTGGAGGCCCTCGCCGCTCTTTCGGGCGCACCGGCTCGAGAAGGCGCTTGGCACTCCGGCAAAGATCTATTATAAATACGAGGGCGTGAGCCCTGCGGGCAGTCACAAGCCGAACACCGCCATCCCCCAGGCTTATTATAATAAGAAAGCAGGCATCAAGCGCATCGCTACAGAGACGGGCGCCGGGCAGTGGGGGGCATCCATGGCGCTCGCGGGCAAGCTTTTCGGACTTGACGTCACGGTGTACATGGTAAAGGTAAGCTTTGGCCAGAAACCCTATCGAAGAATTCAGATGGAGACGTGGGGCGCAACGGTGCATGCAAGCCCATCGAAGCTCACGAACTCGGGAAGGAAGGCCCTTGAACTGGATCCGAACAATCCGGGAAGTCTCGGTCTCGCTATTTCCGAGGCAGTGGAAGACGCGGCCACGCACGATGACACCAACTATGCCCTCGGCTCGGTGCTGAACCACGTGTGCCTGCACCAGACCGTGATCGGGCTTGAGGCCAAGAAACAGATGGAGATCGCGGGCGACTATCCCGATGTCGTGATCGGTTGTTGCGGCGGCGGAAGCAACCTTTCAGGCATCGGCTTTCCGTTCGTCCACGACAAGATCGAGGGCAAGAATGTCCGCATTATGGCGGTCGAGCCCGCGTCTTGCCCCACGCTCACCAAGGGCGAGTTCAGGTACGACTTCGGTGATGTAGCCGGACTGACTCCCCTGATGACGATGTACACCCTGGGCCATGACTTCATGCCCCCCGGAATCCATGCGGGAGGCCTGCGCTACCACGGCGACTCGCCGCTCATCTCACAGCTTTATCACGACAAGCTTATCGAGGCCAGGGCGTACAACCAGATACCGGTATTCGAGGCCGCCTTGCAGTTCGCCAACACAGAGGGGATCATCCCGGCCCCTGAGAGCGCTCACGCGATCCGCGCAACCATCGATGAAGCGCTCCAGGCCAAGCAGGAAGGCAAGCAAAAGACAATCCTCTTCAACCTGAGCGGCCACGGGTACCTTGACCTCCAGGCCTATGCAGACTATCACGACGGCAAGCTTCAGGACTATGAGTATCCGGCGGCGAAGATCAAAGAAGCGCTCGCAAAGCTTCCCAAGATCTAAATTTAACCTTACTTGCGCTCCCCGTCTTTGGGCGGGGAGCTTTTTTTATTTGTATCGAGACAACAGGCGGGAGGAGAGGATAGAAAAGCTGGGTCAAACGGGCGCACGATAATCAGCAACTGCAGTGCTGGTTCTTCTATATCCTATCACGCTTCTTGATCTGCTCCAGAGCATTGCCGGCGATCAGCAGGCTTCCTTTTAATTCCCTTACGATGCCTTTACCGGAGAGCCCCTTCAGGCACTTCGAGACAGCTTCCCTCGAACATCCGATGCGCGCGGCAAGTTCCTTATGCGTCAGTTTTCCCGCGTTGCGAAAGCCGGTTGTACCGGCGTCGTCATTTGCGGCAACGTCGAAGAGCGTCCGGATCAGCCGCTCGCCGACCTCGAGAAATGCGAGAGATTCTATCATGTCATCCGCATTTCTGAGCCGTTTCACCAGGGTGGTCATGAGCTCAACGGAGATTTTCGGATTGTTGTACAGCAGGTCCAGGAACACCTCCTGCCTGAGTATGGCAAGTTCCGAATCCGTGTTTGCCACGATCGTTGCCGACCTTCCCTTGCCATCCAAAAGGCTCAGCTCGCCAAAGAACGCGCCCTTTTCGAACAGAGCAAGCACCATTTCGCCGCCGTCTTCGTCAGCCAGCACTGCCTTGAGCTTCCCGGAATTCACAATATAGAGGTCAGTGCTCATGTCGGTCTTGTAAAAGACGACATCGCCTTTCTTGTACCGGACGTTCTTGCAGAGAGACGCTATCTTCTTGAGCTGGGCTTCTTTAAGGTGATTGAAGAGCGGTATGTTCCTGATATAGTCTATAAGCATAATGGGTCCGAGCGCATCAATTCACCGATGTCGTTGTTCACCGGCGTATCCCGGTTTTCAGCGCTCATTCTCCTTTGCAGTCATTATTACGAAGGACAACCTACGTTACCATACTTCCAAGAGAAATAAAATCGGATAGAGCCTCCCATGACTTGCAGCTCAATAGCATTCTACCCGGCTCACGTTATGGCTGCGCACTTTGCTTTGAGGCGCCGTCCTGTATCCACTCGAGCATAAAGTTCGCGATGAGGGACCTGTCCGCGCGGCTGATCTTCACGAACTTCAGTCCCATACCGGGCTCTTTGTACGGCCCATCGTCAAAGGATACCGTATACAGGACAACCGCCTCAACCTTAATAAGGCTGTCCTTCATGGTGAAACTGAGCGGTATCTTCGCATTTACCGGCCGGGGATCAAGCGTCATGAAGAACATCCCGTATTCCGAAAGCACCGTGACGAACCCCTCGCTCTTATCCTGGCCATCTTCGAGTCTTGCCATCAGACGAGTTGCGATCCTGAGGTTCCGTCGAGGGCCTTTCTCGATAGCTATCTGAACGATCTGGTAGAACTCTTCCACATTATTTGGCTTCCTCAGATAGGCGGCGAATCCCCCTTTGTTGGCGCGGGCCTCCAATGCAGGGTTGGGCCACCATGAAAGGAGGACGAGGGGAATGTCAAAAAAGCGAGGGTCTTTCGAGAGCCAGGAAAACATGGTGGAGCCATTCAGATCGGCGTCAGCAAGGATTGCGGTAGGTGGAGACACGGTTATGAACTCAATCGCCTCCTCCGCGGTCCGAGCGGAAAAGACGTCGTAGCCGAACCGCTGAAGCAGCATGCACGTATAAAAGCGGTCGTTGACGTCGGCATCCACGACGAGAATATACTGTTTACTCCCTGCAGTGCGGACCCCATTCATATTTTATTACTCCGGCAGATCACCAACATAGTATCCGGCGAACGGCTTCACCTCAGCGTGTGAATGACCTCGTGGAATCTGCTATAGTATACCATGGATCATATCCGCTGAACGCGTAATGTTGAGCAAGCCGGTAACTCGTTCTGCTAAAGCACGGAAGGCGGTTTTTAATTCCGATAAAGAGGATGGTCGGTAACAGCGTATGGTTACCGGAAGTCATACTCCGCGTTGATTGCCGCATTTCCACCGCTGCAAGCCTACCTGTTTATTTCCTGTACTTCCCTCTTGAACTCAGAGGTGAAGTGGAACTTGATCTCGGGGTAGGCCTCGATCATATTCCGCAGGACCCAATCCGATTCAGCGAGAAACACGATATTGCCGTCCTTGTCCGTGGCAATGCGGTCCGACTTGAATCTGCAGAATTTGTCCATTTCTTTTTCGTCCTTCGCGGTGATCCAGCACGCCTTGAAAATCTTCATCGGATCGAACCTGCAGGCCGCGTTGTATTCGTGCTCCAATCGGTACTGAAGCACGTCGAACTGAAGCTGGCCCACCGTGCCGACGATCCTGCGGTTGCCCTGCTGCTGGGTGAAGAGCTGGGCCACGCCTTCGTCGGTAAGCTGCTCGATGCCCTTTGCAAGCTGTTTCGATTTCGAAGGGTCAAGATTCACGAGCTCCTTGAACACCTCGGGCGAGAAGGTAGGGATGCCCTGGAACATGAGCTTCTCGCCTTCCGTGAGCGTGTCGCCGATCTTGAAATTGCCGGTATCATACAGGCCGATCACATCGCCGGGGAAGGCCTCGTCCACGATGCTCTTGCGCGCCCCCAAAAAACTCGCCGGGCTGGTGAACCGGATCTGTTTGCCCAATCGGACATGAAGAAACAACTTGTTCCGCTCGAACTTGCCCGAACAGACCCGGATGAAGGCGATGCGGTCGCGATGCCGGGGGTCCAGGTTAGCGTGGATCTTGAACACGAAGCCGGTGAACGCAGCTTCGTCAGCGTTCACGACGCGCTGGTCCGTGGGCCTGCTGCCGGGCGTAGGGGCGATCTCCGTGAAGGTGTCCAGAAGCTCCTTGACGCCGAAGTTGTTGATGGCGCTTCCGAAGAAGACCGGAGCAAGGTCGCCGCACAGGTAGGCATTGACGTCAAAGGGATTGTGCGTGCCTTCGATCAACTCGACGTCCTCCCTGAGCTTTATTGCATAGTCGCCGAGCTGCTGGTCAAGGACCGGGTCGCCGATGCCCTGGATCTCGAGTACATCGCTCGCGATCCTGACGCCGCCGGGCCGGAAGAGGTAGAGGCTGTTGTTGTACAGATTGTAAACTCCCTTGAACGAGGTTCCCATGCTGATGGGCCATGAGAGCGGCTGGACCTTTATGTTCAGCTTTGTTTCGAGCTCGTCCAGAAGTTCAAAGGGGTGCCTGCCCTCCCGGTCGAGCTTGTTCACGAAGATGATGACCGGCGTCCTGCGCATGCGGCAGACTTCCATCAGCCGCAGGGTCTGTTCCTCCACACCTTTGACACAGTCTATGATGAGGATGACGCTGTCCACCGCGGTGAGCGTGCGATAGGTGTCCTCGGCAAAATCCTTATGGCCCGGCGTGTCGAGCAGATTGATCTTGAGCCCGTTGTAGTCGAAGCCCATGACCGAGGTTGCCACCGAGATGCCGCGCTGGCGCTCGATGTCCATGAAGTCCGAGGACGTGCTCTTCCTGATCTTGTTGGACTTGACCGCGCCGGCCACCTGGATCGCGCCGCCGAAGAGCAGAAACTTCTCGGTCAGCGTGGTCTTTCCCGCGTCAGGGTGGCTGATGATGGCGAAGGTCCGCCGCTTGTTTATTTCGTCAGTGTAGTCCATGGATCACCGGCCCCCCCTTTTAAAATGGGGGGAAGTTTTTTCTCAAAGAAGCGATGCAACATAACAACTGGGGGGCAAAATGTCAAGTTCTTTCGGTCATTTTTCAGATCGTTAACCCTGGACATGATGACGCGAGCATGGTTAGGAGCTCCTGCTCGTTATAATTTTTTGAATGATCCCCCCATTTGACAAAGTATGATAGACTAACATCAGGTCTTATGCCGATACGAAAAATGAGCGCGACAAAACGACTAACTATAGACTAAATCAAAAGGAGGCCGCTATGAAGAACAGGTTCGTAATATGGGGAGTATTATCAGGAATGATTATAGCGCTACTTATTGTTTATGCCTGCGGGAAAAGTAGTAGTAGCGACGAAGTTACAACGTCAGCGCCTACCTCTGTTAAGATGAAGGCTGATTTCACAGCTTCCGGCGCTCCAGCCCTGTTCAAGGCCGCATCGGTTGCGCAGCTGAACTCCTGTCCGAGCGACACGCTTCCCATGGACGGCCCTCCCTACGCGGCGGGGCTGGACTGTGATAAGGACGGCGGCAGCACGGCGTATCTTACGCCCCAGAGCTTCAAGGTCGCGGTCAAGCGGCTCTCTTTTGTGAAGGCCAACGGTGATCATGTAGATTTTATCCCCGATCGAGGGTTGCTTGCGAATTCGCTGGTATACGATCTTACATCAGAGGTCACGGTATCCCAGCTGACGATCTCGGCGGGCACCTATGCATCGGTAGAGGCCGAGATCTACTACTACGAGATCAAGATGCCGATCAACAGCACTCCGACCACGACTCAGAGCATCAGGGTCTATTTAAGCGACGATGATTTTTCCGCTGAAGGCAGCCTGGGTCATCATCAGGGTGACATCACCTTGGTCGATGACAACGGACAGGAGCTGGGTTGGGTCGGCGTGGCAACGGCCTGGACAACGACCGCCCTCCAGACAGACAAAACATCGGTAAGCCGCCCCGGAGGTACCGATACGGAAACCGGACATCAACGCGGGCTCTTCGGCAATTCCGATCTGTGGGACCAAGCGGTTTTTACGCAGGGTGCGGACCGCGACATCTTTCTGATCAACGAACCTCTCGGGCTTACGGTGAGCGCTGATCTGACGAAAACAGTCACCCTCATCTTCAAGGTGAAAGACAGTTGGTTCTGGGAAGATTTTGATCATGACGAAACATTCAATCCTTGTGAGAACACTAATGACGCCTGCATAGACTATGCCGAGTGGGCGCCGATATTCAATCTACCTGTACTGACCATCCAGTAAGTCTCTTCGGGCGTCCACGCGTCCTTACAAAAACCGTTCCTCAGACCACCACGGCTGATCCTGACTCAGTACAGGATCAGCCGTAGTACACCGCATTGATGGCCTCGTATGTTTCCGCGGCCAGGTCTTTCCGCGACTGCAGGGAATGTACCTTGATTGCCTTGAGGGGGATGACCTCCAGTTCGATGGACCTGAGCGACAGGAACCGGAGGAAGTGTTTCAAAAAAGTCGCTCCTCCATAGTAGAAGACGAGGTCGCGATTCTCCGGCGTGAGGCGCTCGTTGTTCACGCGGGTGTAGCGAATACAGATCGGGACGATATCGGCCCGTGTCAGGACAGCGGCATCAAACAGGGAGTTCTTGAATGGCTGCACGCGGTCGCCATTCGACGTGGTTCCTTCGGGAAAGAGCGCGACGGGCAGGCCCTGGCCGAGTGCTACGGCAATGTCCTCGATCTCGCGCTTCAGCCCCGACGGTCTTCTTCGCTCTACAAAAATACTTCCACTGAGCCGGGCCAGCGTACCGAGCAGCGCGGTGTTCTTCAGCTCAACGGAGGTGATGAACACCGAGGGTGCGAGCGCGGAAAGGACAAGGATATCGATATAGGAAAGATGATTCGAGACGATGAGGCGTCCGTCGCCGGTTTTATGAAGGCGTTCGCGATGCTTCACGTGAACGCGGACGCCGAACAGGATGAGAATGATTCGCGCGATGCGCGAGGCAATCCGTATTGCGACAACACGTTTTGTTTTCCGGTCAACGGGGAGCAGACCGATGATCCCTGTTATAAAAAAATATACGAGGAGAAGGGGAATGATCCCCAATCCCCTGAAAAGGGCTCTCATAGCCTGTGTCATCGCTCCTGGTCCGCCAAAATTCCAACGTGCTTCGTGTTTGCCAAAATCGCTGTTTGCGATTATTGCACATGCCTTCGTTGTTTTCAATGGAAAAACGCCTGGTTGGCCACGGAGAACGTATTCTCTGACGGGGTTTACATCAGCGGGAATCGCGTCTATACTTGAATCAGATGCAGGTTGTCATGGATGATCATGGCGATACTATCTCTCAGGAGGTTTCATCGTATGAGCGTTATGGTGGAATTCAGCGTGGTACCGGTTGGGAAGGGTTCCAGCCTCAGCACCGTGGTCGCGCGCGTACTTCAGATCGTTGCGCAGAGCGGAGTTCGCTACAAGGCAAATCCGATGGGCACCGTGCTCGAAGGGTCATGGGAGGAGGTCATGGGCGTTGTCAAGAAATGCCATGATGAGGTCATGAAGGATGCGGAGCGTGCCGTGACCAGCATCAAGATAGACGATCGCAAAGGGAAGGATGCGCGGATCGAGAAAAAACTTGAGTCAATGGAACAGAAGCTAGGGATGAAACTGAATCGATAGGAGAAAAGAGCTACTTCTTTTCAGGGAAGTAATCCGGATACAGTTTGTTCGCACACTCGGGACAGATGCCGTGACTGAACTCGGCGTCAGAGTGATCGCGAACATAAACCTCGATCTGGCTCCAATACCCGTCGTCGTTCCGGATCTTTTTGCATGATGAGCAGATCGGGAGCATGCCGCGCAGGGTTTTTACGCTGTCCAGGGCCTTTTGAAGTTCCCTTGTTCGCTCCTGTACACGCTCTTCCAAATAGTCCCTGCCGTGACGCAGGTTTACGGACATCGTATTGAATGCCGCGATCATGTCCTGCAATTCCTTTCCGGATGATATGTCGATCACTTCACCGAGATAGCGTTCGTCCGTTGCAATCTGTTCCGCTTTATCCCGGATGTTATTCAGGGGGGCGAACAACAGTCGCCTGTTGATCAAGAACTGAAAAGCATAGAGGATTGCCAGCGCGAACAACAAAACACCCGAGATCATGAGAGAAACACGGTTTGTCTCCGCATACGCCGCAGCGAGCGGCACGCGGATAGAGATGGCGGACACGACATCGCCGGTGCTTCGATGGAAACTCCGTTCCGCTCCGTACTGCCGCACGAGGCCTCCTGGCGCGTTCGCAGGGGTGCTATGGCATCGCATACAATCTTTTTCCAGCACTTCTCCTCTCCTCAGAACAACGAAGTACGGTTTCCCCTCAATGGTTCGAACAGCCGTATGCTCGACAAGCTTGGGATCCGTGTTCAATCTGAGAATGAACGCTCTTTCATAATCGTCCGCTTCGTTCTCGGGACTTCGCGCATTGATGGCGCATTCTTTATAGTAATAATCCTGCGTTCCCAATGATTTGAAATATTTATTCAGCTCGCGGACCGCATAGGTGGATGACATCCAGGTTGGATCGAAATAATCCTTCGGCCGATAGGGGTCAGTTAACGCGAAGAGTGCCGGTTTCAGGTTGTGCGAATAATATGCATGCGTTGCCAGGTTCCTGTCGAGAAGGATGCGGGCCCTGACCTGAGCTTCTGCCAATGCATTTTGCCTGATATAATGGGTTACAACGAAAACGAGGCAACCGCCGGCAATAAGGAACACCAGGAGCACGACGATATTATGGAACGTGCTGATCCTGATATTTCTGATAGTTCCGAACATGCTATTTCACCGTATCCGATCACTGTCACGCGTGCAATATCTGAGAAAAGAGAACCGGATTGCCCCGGGGTGCGGAAGCAACCTCTAAAAAATGAATATCATATTATCGAGAGGATGTCAAACCAGGCGAGGGCAGTTTATGAGAATATCCCGATGACCGCGCCCGTCATGCAGGTCGCGAGGGTTCCGGCAACGAGCGCTTTCAAACCGAGCGCCACAACCTCGTCCCGCCGCTCCGGCGCAAGGCTCCCGAGGCCGCCGATCAGGATGCCGAGACTGCCGAAGTTGGCAAAGCTGCTCAGTGCATAGGTCATGATCAGTCTGCTCCGCGGATCAAGCGCCTCTGCAGGGAGCCTGGCCATTTCGAGGAAGGCCAGCAGCTCGTTCAGGATTGTTTTGGTGCCCATGAGGTAGCCCGCGGTCTGCGCCTGGGACCAGGGAATGCCGAAGAGCCACACGATCGGCGCCATGACATAGCCGAGTATTCTCTGGAGGGTGAGCGGTTGGTTTCCCGCGTCCGGGAAAAGGCCGATGAGCTGGTTTGCGAGGTATACCAGGGCCACCATGACGACGAGCATGGCAACGATGTTCAGGAGGAGGTGGAGGCCGTCAAGGGTCCCCTTAACCACGGCGTCCATGGAACTTGTCGCTGTCCGCTGGGGGATGAAGTTTCCGGAGGTCTCTTCCCCGGTTTCCGGGACCATGATGCGGGCGATTGTGATTGCCGCGGCCACGTGAATGAAGGACGCGACCAGGATGTGGCCGATGGGATCGGGGATCACGCCCTTCAGAATTGTCGCGTAGAGCACCATCACGGTCCCGGCAATGCATGCCATGCCCACGGTCATCAGCGAGAAGAGCTCACTTCTGGTCATGTTTTTGAGATAGGGCTTGATAACGAGGGGCGCCTCCACCATGCCGAGAAAGATCGTGGTTGAAGCGCCAAGACCGAGCGCGCCGCCGATATTCATGGTTTTTTGGAGAATGAAGGAAAAACCCTTCACGACAAAAGGCATGATCCTCCAGTAAAAGAGAAGGGCGGAGAGAGCGCCGATCACGAGCACGAGCGGAAGGGCCTGGAACGCAAGAATAAAGTTCGCTCCCGGGTCCTGCAGCATGAAGGGCGGCGTCCCGCCGCCGATGTATCCGAACACGAAGGAGGTACCCGCCCTGGTCGCAGACTCAAGCGACAGGACAAGGTTGTTCAGAAGCAGGAAGAACTTCTTGAACAAAGGGACATACAGCAGGATGCCCGCGATGCAGAGCTGGACCACGACGCCAATCAACGCCGTGGCGTACTTGACGTCTTTTCTGTTCTCGCTGATAATCCAGGCGATCCCCGTGAATACCACGAGACCGAGCAATGATTGAAAAAGCATAAGGTGCTCCCCTCAGTCGATAAATCTATTGTACTGTTTTTGCATTATGGCATGGCAGAGGACAATTTTCAATTCAAAATCGCATTCGCCTTATGCCATGCTGTTTTCTCCCGCCTTGTATGCTTCCGGTAATCGAAGTAGCTTTACTCCATCAGAGCTTAATGCTAAAATGGATTAGATTTACACGATGTTTATTAACGGCACGGAAAACCCTGAAGGAACCGTTGGATGCTTAAAAAAATACTCCTTATAACCCCGCCGTTTACCCAGCTCAATACCCCGTACCCGGCAACGCTGTATTTGAAAGGCTTTTTGAAATTGCATGGGTATGCGGTATTTCAGGCCGATCTCGGGATTGAATTGGTAAATAAAATATTTTCTCAGAATGGCTTTCAAGAACTTTTCGATTTTACTAAAAAAAACAGCAATAATATTTCCCAAAATTCACTTCGGATCATAAGCAATGAAAAATGCTATTTGCAAACCATCAAGCAGGTCATGGATTTTCTGCAGTACCGGGACACGACGCTTGCCCAACGGCTCTGCAGCGACGATTTTTTACCAAGGGCGTCACGATTTGATCAATTGCCCGACCTGGAATGGTCGTTCGGAAACATCGGCGCGAATGATAAGGCCCGGTTCCTTGCAACGCGGTATGTTGAGGACGTCGGCGATCTGATAAAGGATGCAGTGACACCCTTTTTCGGCTTTAGCCGTTATGCGGAAAAGCTTGGAATATCGGCGCATTCTTTTGCTCCGCTCGAGGCCGCTTTACACCAGCCCGCGAATATCATTGAGACCTGGCTGCTTGAATTGCTGAAGGACCATGTCGAAAATTATAGGCCCGATGTCGTCGGGATAACCATCCCCTTTCCCGGCAATCTCTATGCCGCGTTGAAATGCGGCCAATTCATTAAAAAACATTTTCAAGACATCAAGATCATTGCGGGCGGCGGATATGTTAATACAGAGCTTCGCGCTTTATCAGAACCTGCTCTCTTTAACTACGTGGATTTTATTACCCTGGACGATGGCGAACTTCCCTGTTTAAACATTTTAAGATTTCTTCAAGGAGAAAGAAAGGCAGAAGATCTCAAAAGAACGTTTATCCGTAATGAAGATAAGGTGAGATATATAAATAATGACAGTGAAAAAGACCCTTCCCCCGCAGAGACCGGATGCCCGGATTATTCCGATCTTCCCCTGGATGACTATCTTTCTCTCATAGAAATTGCCAATCCCATGCACCGTCTCTGGTCCGATGGACAATGGAACAAGCTTACCCTCGCGCATGGCTGTTACTGGCATCAGTGTTCATTCTGCGATACCACGCTCGATTATATAAAACGCTATGAAAGTGCTTCGGCCGGCGCGCTGGTTGACAGGATCGAGCGCGTGATGGCTCAGACAGGGCAAAGCGGTTTTCATTTTGTCGATGAGGCGGCGCCACCCGCTGTCCTGGGAGAATTGGCCCTGGAACTGCTGAGAAGGAAAATCAGCATTTCCTGGTGGGTAAATATCCGCTTCGAACATGCTTTTACCGGGGACCTCTGCAGGCTCCTGGCGGCATCGGGCTGCATTGCGGCAACCGGAGGTCTGGAAGCGGCCTCGGACAGACTTTTAAAGTTGATGAATAAAGGCGTGACCATTCGTCAGGCCGCTCAGGTCTGCCGCAATTTCAGCGAGGCAGGCGTCATGGTGCACGCGTATCTGATGTACGGTTTTCCCACGCAAACCGAACAGGAAACCATCGACGCCCTGGAGATCGTACGGCAGTTCTTTCACGAGGGGCTGATACAATCCGCGTTCTGGCATATGTTTACCGCGACAATTCACAGCGACGTCGGAAGACATCCGGAAAAATATCAATGCAGGATCATTGCACATCCTGCCGGGAGCTTTGCCAACAATGATCTCCTCCACGAAGATCGTATTGGCTGCGATCCACACGGGTATGCGCAAGGCCTGAACAAAGCGATGTACAACTTTATGCATGGCATCGGTACGGACCTATCAGTCAAAGCGTGGTTCGATTTTCACGTTCCCGCGAGTTCAATCAAAAAAAATCAGGTGAAGCAGGTGATCAATGAATCCGCCGCGGTTGACAGCAAAAGATTGAAAGCCAGGCTCCTGTGGCTGGGGAATAAACCGCAATATTTGCAGAGCGATTCGACGAAGGGCGGGAAACAGGCAAGAAAGGCCACGCTTCTTTTTCATATGAAAAGAGAAACAGTGTCGTTGGTCACCACTGCCGAGACGGGGAAATGGCTGGATACGATTTTTGAAAGATTTATCATCCAGAATTCAGAATTAATATCGCTCGAAGAATTAAGAGAAAATTATGAGAAGCAATTTTCTTCTCCGTTTGGATCTTTTCTGATATCCGATGAATGGAAAACCTTGAGGGCAAAAGGATTATTGTTGATCTAAGGTGATTATTGTATGAAGCAGCCCGGAGATTCATCATCGCGCAGCGCGTATTTCAAAATAATAATCATCTGCAACTCGACTACTTCTTCCTCGCCTGGAATACCATGGCAAAGGACTTATTTGCGTTGATCGTAAGCAAAGTGTTGATACCGCCGGGGTTGACATTTCCGATCGAGATGTTCTCGGTGCCAGCCGGTCCAACCAGATCTCGAGCAGAACCAATGTCATCGCCGGCGCCGTCCGTGAGAACGACGGATGAGGCATCCGTTGCGGCGGTATAGATGACCGCGTTTGATGCGGTATCCGCCGGCGCGGATACACCGACAGGGGAGCTGGTCATGGAGCCCGCAAGGTAACTAAAGCCTGTGGAACTTTCGTCCAGAACGTCTTGAAAACGCACATCCGTAACCGCTTGCGCCGAGGTATTTTTCACGATGATCATAAATTTTATCACCACACCTGCCGGCACCGTGACTACCGAAGTGGAACCACAACCGGCATCGGCCGCATCGGAGCTGGCGATACACGCTCCGGAGGCATTGTAAATTTGTTTGATTAATTTCAACGGCACGACGTTGTTGGCGGCGAATGCCGATGTACCGTTCACGGCATCGGTGGCCGTGGCGCTGAGCGTATCAAGTGCCGCCAAGCCGCCGCCCGTCAACGTGACACTCATTGTTCCTGCAACGCCATCCGTGTCCGATCCGCTCACATACGGACCCACACAGGCCCCGCCATTGTCGACACAGCTCCCTAAAAACAGATAGCCTTCGCCAGCCGGCGAATCCGGGGTGACAGCGGGAGAGGACCCATTGTTCGCACGGAAAAATTCGATCGTATCGCCAGTTGCCGGGACCGTGGCAATGACAATAAAATTGCCGCCGCCGGGAGTGATGGTGTTGATCGTGGGCGCGGCCTTGTTGTTATTGGATCCATCGCCGGCGAGGCTGATCCCCAGCCCCGTGTTATCGAAGATCGAGTTGGCGGAGAAAATATTGCCGTCCGTATCCACGCCACTGATGTCAATGCCGGCGCCATTGTTATACGCGATGCGGTTCGCGGCATTGGCGGCGGTGCCGCCGACGACGGTGGACTTGGCGCCGCTGCTCACCCGGATACCGGATCGATTTTGTTCCATTGCGGTGCCTTTGTAGTCCACGCCAATGTAATTGCCCTGGACGACATTGTTTGTCGCGGCAGCGCCGGTAATTTCCATGCCGGCAGTGACCGCACCGCCATCAAATCTGCCGATAATAAGGCCTTTTACCGTGTTGCCCGCGGAGGTGATGGTCAAGCCGTTAAAAGCCGCGCCGTTGCCGAAGAGTTGGATCTCGGGCCCGAGGGTATTGGGATCGCCGCCAATGAAGGCAGTCTGGGTGGTTCCGTCAATAATCGTATTGTTGGCGGTGATCGTTGGCAGTGACGAAAGCGGAACAATGCGCCACCAGCTATCCGCACCGACGGTTTGTTTACCGGGGTCGGCGCCCGGAATATTGAAGCGGATAGTCGTGCCGGGGTTGCCGTTAGCGTAGTCAATACAGGCACGCAAAGAACCAGTACCGCTGTTATTTGTGTTCGTCACCGTCGGACAGGTATCGGTAAACCATGCTACGTTATTACCCAAGTTGATCGAATTGGTCGGGTTGACGGGTTTTTGCGAAATATCCGACCCCGAGGCATCAGAATCCATTACCGCCACATAATCGATGGCCTTGGTGGCGCCGGCATTGACAATGAAGTTCCAGTTGGCGCCGGGGGCAGACGAGCGCAGGCTCAACAGTTGCCCCGAAGCCCCGGCCAGTGTGACGGTACCCTTGATGGTCTGGGTCGACCCGGCCGCAAAGGTCAAGGTATCGGCACTGGTCACGGTTTTTTTGAAATTATTGAACATCGTGTTGCCGCTCATGGTCTGGGCCGTCCCATTGAGCTCTAGGGTGGAGGTTTGAGAAAGAAATCCGGCAGTCTTGGCGTTGGTCCAGTTGCCGGAAACCGTCCAATAAGAGCTGCCCATATCGACTGAACCAGTGACAGCATCAATGAGCAAGACATCGCCATTAATATCGATGGCGGACCCATTTGCAGATAACGAACCGACCACGAAAAAATCGGAACTGACGGTTAGGCCGTTTGCTGTGATATTGTAATTGGACACGCTGGTATCGAGCGACAATACTCCAAAGACGGAAGGAGAAACGTCAAGCTTTCCGTTTACCACCAAGTTGCCGTTTAATTGATACGATGTTCCCGCACCCGAATTCCCGCCGCTGATCCATAGTTTATCCGTCACGTTATACGTGCCCCCGGCAACGGCAACGGTTGATGAACTTGTGCTGCCGTAGATAAACCGGTTCGCTGATACGGCCGCGCCGTTATTAACGAACGGGGTGCCGTCACCGGCAAGGGTTATGTTGTACCCGACAGCCCCATCGGTGATCGTGCCCGTGGAGGCTGCAATCGTGAGGACATTATTGACAATAAGATTGCTCGTTATGGTAGTGGTCCGGGTTGCCGCGCCAACGGTGAGGTTATAGAAGGCATCGCCTGTGGAATCGAGACTACCGGTACCATCCAGGACCACGCTTGAAGTCCCTGCGGTGAACGTACCGCTGTTTGAATCCCAGTTGCCGCTGGCGGTGATGGTGTGACTTTGGGCATCACAGGTCCCCTTGATCTTGACATGCACGGTGCTGACGTTGCCTCCGGGGGCAAAGATTTGGCCCGCGGGAACGTAAAGTCTGGTATTGGCGCCCATGACGGTTAATGCGCCGGCAGCAACTGAATACAGTATCTCGGCATCAACGTACGCCCCCCTGGCGGCATCCATGTTGGCGTTGGTCAGGGAACCGCCGTTGTCCTGGCGGGTGATGATATGATCGGCATAGATATCGATTCCCGCCAATGAGGCCCCGCTGGTAACGGTTACCGTAGTACCGTCATAGGTCGCGTCTCCATCGATATAGACAAGCAAGGCATCGCCGGCAACCGCACTATTAATTATTGTATAATTCCCCGAGGCATCGGTGGCAGAGGTGCCCTGGCTCACACCATTAGTGAGCAAGCGAACGACCTTGCCCGCCCCCACATTGGTGACGCCTTCATCGGCGTAGACGGTGCCGGAGATATCGGCGTGCGCTTCCGGAAGGTGGATCAATTGAAACAGCAGGAGAACACCCAAAAACAGCGACTGATGCAAATAGGGTGAAAACATCGCTTTTACCGTCGAACCGCGTTCTTTCTTCATCTTCATACCGCGGTCAGTCGAGCCTGAAGACAGCCGCTCATGCCTGCGCCAGGCGGGAAGATTGGCAACAAGGTGGTAACGTTCTTTGCGTTGGAACAGGCGCTGCATCTTGTCTGTGTCAAGATGCCTGCCGAGGGAATGAAGCGGGTGAGACAAGAGATGGAGGATACGCATGAGCCGCAACCGGCCCCGTTTTTTCTCAGGGATCCTATTTGGATAGTTCCCCAAGCTTCCTGCCGCAATTGATCTATTTCTGTTCAAGGAAATCATCATTCATTGATCCGCAGTGCGAATATAAGCAATTTTGTGATGTTTGTCAAACTCGTTATATCCAGGAATAACCGGTGACGAAAACCTTCTGGAGAAATGGAGGCTTTGAACATTAACGCCTGTCTCTTCTCCATTGTACCAGATAGTTCAAGCGGTAGGTCCCACCGGGTCGCGCAAAGCCACTATTCTGAGCTTCAGGAGAGGATCTGTCGAACCGGCTGTCGATGATGCAAGCTGACCCGTTCAAAGGTGGGCTTTTATCATATTTTATGTTATGATTTGAAACAAATACGGTCGGGAAAACGGATGAGCGATTAACAGGCTGTTGAAAAACGCTCCGTTTACCCTTCGACCCTTCGGCAAGCTCAGGGCTCAGGGCGAACGGAGCGTGTATTGTATTTATTCGTATTTATCCGTTCGTGGTGAGCCTGATCATGGCCGCTGTTTTGCCTGTCGCCGCTAACACGACGTTTGCCTTTCATTTCCAGGCGACAAAAAATTAGTCTTCGGGACCGTGCAACGGTCATTTGATGAAAAACGGCCATGAGCGCGTTGCGGCTCTCAGGCTTGCGGCGCAAAAGGACATGACGAATCATGTTTGAGTCCGCCGCTTACATAAGGGCAACGTGAGGGGAGCGCCTGGTTGAATGGATCTTCAAAGTAAATACAGGAGCGCTTTCGCTGAATGCTTTACGGCGGGCATGATGATCATTGTTCTGATGCTCGGTTGCCCTTTTGTCGCTTTCCCGGCTTCGAATACGGCAGTTGATCCGGGTGGCGGGAGTGTATCACTCGGTTCCTCCGGACCGGTGACCGTAAACAGCGTTCAACTGGCACTGGTCAAACAGGCCCGCGACCTTGCAGGTATGGTTCTGGCAGCCGGCGCCTATGTTGCGCCTGGCCAGACGATCTATTTTGTTCTCTTTGTCGATAACGCCACCGCTGTTCCCGCCAATGACATTCAAATTACCGACCAATTAGACGAATCCGCATTCACCTATGTTCCCAATAGTATTGAGGCTGCCGTTGTCCCCACGGGATCCAATGACGCCGCGATCTGGGCAGGCGTGTGGTCTTCATTATCCGATGCTGTGGGCGCGCCCGATGATAGTGCTTCGATAACCGACAGCGGCGGCTTGGCGGGATTGGACCGGTTGACCGTCGGCGCCGTTGCAGTTCAGGCGAACCAGCCGTTGAATATTTCCGGCAATACCCTGCGTGCTGTCCGGTTCAGGGTCACGGTGAACTGATCATGGTGCTGGTTCTTATACAGAGGGCATTTCCAAGGCAGAAGTCTTCCCGGCTGAACGGCGCAACGCGCCATTCTGCCCTGAAGATTCTCGCGGTAATGCTCTGGATCCTGGTCCTTTGCGGAATTCCTTTTGGGATGACGGCCCATGCAATCCAGAACACAGCGACCGGCACGGTCGGGGGGAGTTCCCTGCTTGTCACGAATGCGACCGTCACACTGACCCGCGTCGGCAACGATGTCACCTCCGCTGTCTCCGAGATCACTCCCAACATGATTGCCGCGAACTCAACCGGCAATGCATTCATCTACTCGATTTTGCCGGTCATCAACGCCGGGGATGGCGGACTGGACCAGGTGGTCATTGCCATCCCCGGAGGTTATTCAGCGGTGACGGTCACGCAGGCGGCGGTGAATGGGGCATCCTTCTCGCCGGCTGCATCCTGTCCGCCCGCCGGTCCCAATCAATACTGTGTGTCCGGTGGCACGCTCACCGTCCGGCTGCCCGGCCCGGTACTTGCCACCACGGTGAACAAGCGTATTACGGTCAATTTTACAGCCAGCGCTCCGAGCGCACCTGGAAACACTATTTTCAGCTCCACGGTGGACAACTCCTCCACCGCACACGCACCGCTGGCCGCCATTGCGGGAAATGCGGATGCCGATGCGGCCAATGCCAACAATACAACGGTCACCGTGCTGCTTATTTTGCCCAGCGATCTCAACACAACGGTCACCGCGACCCCGCAAATCGTCATTGCCGATGGAACAGCCGCCAGCACCATCACCACCCTTTTGCGTGATACGGCGAATCAACCGGTCAGCTGGAAAACAATAAGCCTGTCATCCGACAGAGGGGCCGATGTCTTTACGCAGCCGGCTTCACCTTCCGATTCAGCGGGCGCGGCAACCGGGACCGTCAGATCGAACACGGCCGGGGTTTCCACGATAACGTCCACGGACGTAACCGACACAATTGTATTTTCAGCAAAGCCCCAGGTATTTTTTACCCAGGGGAATGTCCTGGAACTTATCAAAGCGGCCAATAAGAAAGAGGCCGTCGTCGGCGAGGTGGTGACCTATCTGGTTGAGCTGAAAAACAAGACCACCCGGGACGTGATCCTGGTCAAGGTGGACGACCATGTCCCGCCGAATTTCAAATATCTGAAAGGGAGCACGCTTATCAACGGCGTCAGGACGCCCGACCCCGCCGGCAATCGCACGGTGACCTTTGATATCGGGACCGTGCCCGCCCTTGTTGATACGAATAATAATCACAGCGCCGATAAAGGCGAGGCCGGATACATGACGATCAGCTATCAACTCGTCATCGGCTCGGGGGCGACGCCGAAGGATTACGTGAATACGGCGCAGGCAAAGGATGTCTGCGATGCATGCTCTATTTCGAACGCGGACAAGGCCACGGTAACGGTCGTCCTGGACCCCCTGTTCGACCTCGGCACCATTATCGGCAAGGTCTTTGAAGACAAGAACAAGAACGGGTGGCAGGACCCGGATGAGCCGGGCATTTCCTCCGTGATGGTCGCCCTCGACAACGGCACGTATGCCCTGACCGATGAGTACGGCAGATATCATCTGCCGGCGATAAAACCAGGACAGCGTCTCGTCAAGATCAATCTGCAGGGCCTCCCCAATGGGGCCGTCACGACAACGGATGAAGCGCGTGTCGTCGACGTCACCCCGGGACTTCTGGCGAAAGCCAACTTCGGGGTAACGTACGCGTACGATGTGGAGAAGATCGGAAAACCGGCCGAGATGGGCGTCGAAGTGACCAGCGCCGAGAAAAAGTCACCGCTGAAGCTTATCGGAAACACCGAAGCGTTGACCATGCTCATGAATGGAGAAAAACTCCCTCTGCATTCCAGCGAGGTCCACCTGCAGGTCGAAGGATTGGATGACATCATAACCACAAAAGGGAAAAAACTGGGGAGGGACATTGAATTCCTTGCCGATGTCGCGGCGCCTGACGCAGTGAAGACATGGACACTGACTATTTTCAATTTCTCCGATGAGGTTGTCAAGACCCTTCAAGGGAGTGGCGCGCCTCCGACATCCATCACGTGGAACGGCATGACGGAGAAAGGACAGATCATACAGGGCGGAGAAGTCTATCAGTACCAGATGGAGATAGAATATCTTGACGGGACGGGTTCCGCCAGCACACGACGGACCTTTGGCGTCAATAATGTATCCATCATTTCTGTGCGGCTGACCGGTTCGGCGTTTAAGACCGGCTCGACGACGCTGAACGAGAAAGCAAAGGAAATACTGAAGCAGGCGGCGATCGTTTTCCGGGAGTATCCTGATGAGAAGATCATTATTGAGGGACACTCTGATGCGAAAGGAACGGATAAATTGAACCGCGAGCTTTCCCGGAAACGGGCACAGGCCGCCGCTGATTACCTGGTCCAGGAAGAGAAACTCGAACCGGGCCGCTTCAATATACAAGGGTATGGGAAAACGAAACCGATTGCGAGCAACAAGACGGAGGAAGGGAGAGAGCAAAACAGGCGTGTCGAGGTGCAGGGAGAGGTCAAAGAGGTCGAAAATTCCAAATTGAGGGACTACTACCGCACTGAACCGTCGATATCGATCAATGGTGAATCATTACGGGTAGGCTCCCAGGGGAGATTTTCCGCGACACTGCAGGAACCGCTATCGGAAAAACTGGACATCAGCCTGGTGAACAGCAGAGGCCGGTCAATCAAAACGAGTCTGGCCGTTCCGTCCTTCGAAATTATTGAGCCGAAAGGTGAAATACAGCTGCCCTTTGGGAAGACCGGGAAAGGCAATCGTGTCTTCAGCGCCTCTGACAAGGAAAAAGTGATGGTGTACCGGCTGGTCGGCAAAACCGGGCCGGGCAACACGATCGAACTTGACGGAGAACTGCTGTCCGTATCGGCCGAGGGCGGCTTTACCGCCGAGCTCAAGCTCAAGGTTGGGCGCAATAATTACGGACTGGTCGTCAGGAATGCGGAAGGAGTAACCCGTCTGGCAGAGCTCATCATTGATGTCAAAGACGCTGATGAATACGGGCAACCGATCATGGTTTCGAAACCCATACCGAACATCTCGGTAAAATTTCCTCCCGCGGGAGCGCGGTTGACGAGCGAGACGTTGATCGTTTCAGGCATAACGGACGCGGGCAACACCGTTGAGATCAACGGCGCGCGGGTAAAAACCGACGCGGAAGGACAATTCTCCACCTCCCTGAAACTCCCGCTTGGCAAGAGCACGGTTATCGTTAAGTCCGTTGACCTTGAAGGGAACGTCGGGACCCTTGCACGTGAACTCGAGGTGACCGACAACAAGATATTCCTGCTTGCCTTTGCGGACGGGAAAATCGGCCAGCTCGTCGGCAAGGGCAATCTCGAGGAAGCGGGAATGGACAAACAGAGGGAATATTATACGGAAGGGCGGGTCGCATACTATCTCAAGGGCACGATCAAGGGGAAATATATCATTACCTCCGCTTTTGACACGGGGACCCACACGTTCGGTGAAATGTTCAACAACCTTGACAGCACGGAAAACGACCGCCTGCTGACCAACCTCGACCCGGACAAACTGTATCCCGTATACGGTGATTCCGGAACCGTGGTAAATGATGTCCAAAGCCAGGGCAAGCTGTATCTTGCGATCGACAGCGATGAATTGCACGTGATCGTGGGCAATTATGCGTTGAACCTCGGTGACACTGAACTTGCTTCGTATCGACGCACGCTCTATGGAGGCCGCGTGGCATACCAGTCCGTTTCCCGCACACAATACGGCCGGCCCGATACCACCGTCATGCTGTTCGGCGCCGAGGTGCGACAGGCGCATATCCAGGATGAATTGAGGGCCACCGGCGGGTCGCTCTATTATCTGAGCCATAAGGACATTATCGAGGGGAGCGAGCAGATTTCCCTCATCATCCGGGACAAGACCACGGGACTTACTCTGGAGAATGTCCCGCAAAAGCAAAACATCGATTACACGATAAAATACGAGGAAGGCCGCGTCCTCTTCAACCGGCCGATCCTCCAGAGTGTCGAGGGGTCCTCATTGGTGAGCCTCAATGCGGCGCAGGGGAATCCCGTCATCATCCGGGTGGACTACGAAACCCGGCTGGCGGCATTCGATAAGAAGGCGGATGGCGGACGCGTGCGAAAGCAGATCGGCGATCACGTTGCTGTCGGCATGTCGTATGTAAAAGATGAACTGCTTGACGCGAACTATGAATTGAAGGGAGTGGATTCAGAGATCAGGCTGGGGAAAAACACCCGGATAACGATGGAATACGCGGAGAGCATCGGGGTCGCCTCCCGGACGTTTACGAGCGACGACGGCGGGTTGGCATATCAGCAGATCACCCCGCTGGGCGCCCGGCAGGGGCATGCATGGAAGACGACCGTTGAAACGGATGTGGGCGAATGGGTTGACCGGCCCGACCGTCTTTTCCTGGGCGGATACCTGAAGAAGCTGGAGCCCGGTTTCATGTCGAACGGCAACGCTTTTGAGGAAGGCACCGAGAAACTCGGATTTAACGCCAAACTGCGAATGACCGAGGCCGATACCTTGCTATATCGGTTTGAAAGCGAAAAGCAGAACTCCTCTTTGACCACGACCGCCGGCTCGAGCACGTTCGATACGAACACGATCCAGGCGCAGCACCATGAGAAGCAATGGTCCGCGGAGGGCGAGTATAAGTCCGCTGCATCAGACTACGGTTTGAACCCCGGAAACCATGCCAGCTACGGCGCGGGAAGATACCGGTACAAAGTGACTGAAAAGCTCACGGCAAGCATCGAACGTCAGGAGACCATCACGGGGACACGAAATGACCAGACCACCGCGGGCGTCGATTACCAGATCGTACCATCGCTGACCATCAAGGTCAGCGAGACACAGGCCACTGCCGGCGACTCGGCGCAGGCTGGAATGGTGTATAACGCGAATAACAACCGTCTTTACGTGACCGAGCGTCTGGCGGACGATCAGGCGGGTAATAACACGACGTCCACGATCGTCGGCGGGGAAACCCCGATCGGGCCCTCCAGCAAGCTCTACTCCGAGTACCAGTGGAACCGCGCGGACGGGGCCGCGCGCGATGTTTCCCTTATCGGGGCACTCAGGAACTGGGACGCCGGGAACGGGTTGAAGTTCATGCTTTCGGGGGAGCAATCGGTCATTGACTCGAATGCCGACCGGACGAAGCGCTACAGCCTGGCCTCAGGCATCCTGTATTCCAGCAAGACCGGATTAAAGGTGTCGACCAGGAACGAGATCAGGCGGGATTACGGCACGAATGAAATGGTCCAGTATCTCACCGTGAATAATCTTGAATATAAACTGAACACGGACCTCACCGTGATCGGGAAATATCGATACAGCCTGTCCAAGGACCTCAGGAACAATACGATTATCGCCGGGTTTGATGAAGCCTGCGCGGGATTGGCCTATCGGCCGGTCGCGCACGATTGGTTCAACGCCCTTGCCAAGTATACGAGCTTGTCCCAGCAGAATGCGTCATCACTGGCGCCGACGCAAGAGGTGAAGACAAAGACCGATGTGTTCTCCGTGGAGTGGTCGGCCGAGTTGTCCCGGTACGTGGAATGGGTTGAGAAGGAAGCAGCCAGGATAAAGACGGAAAAGACCGAAGACAGAGACCCGATGACCACGCATACCTATCTCTCTATTCACCGTCTAAATTTCCACCTCTGGAAGCCGGTCGACCTCGGCATTGAATACCGGGTGCTGTGGCAGAAAGAGGCCCAGGACCAGCGGGAAGGATTTGTAACGGAAATTTCCTGGAAGATGGTAAAATACCTTCGCTTCGGGGTGGGTTATAATTTCACGGACTTCTCGGACAACGAATTTTCAGACAATAATTACTCGGTGCATGGATGGTTTGTGAGGCTGCAGTCCCTTTATTGAGAAAACAATGGGTTTTGTCAGGAACAATTTAAGGCTGTTGATGGAATTGGTGGCGGTCGTCGGACTGGTGCTGTTGTTTTTCAGCATCTTCCTCGGAACGCTCAATATCATATTTCCCACCGGCACCAGCTTCAGCGAATTGATGGAAAAAGGGGGGGGCTTGTCCCCGGCTTCGTCGAGACGCCAAGCAGGCCGGGATGCCGACACCCTGGAGCAGCCGATCGTATTAAGCAAGCTGACCAATATGGTCAAGAACAAGCGTTCGGACGATATGGTGTGGACATTCTCACACGTTGGGCTGAACTTGTATGATCGGGACGCGGTCCAGACGTTCAAAGCCGCATCCGTTCACCTTACGATAGATTCGGGAGATAATTACCTTGAGATGGGCGAAAACTCGCTCATCATAATAAGCCTGAATGAAAAAAATGTGGGAACAAACAAGAAGAGGTCCCTCCTCGTCATGGTCGACGGGCAGCTTAGAGGCAAGCTGTCGCAAAGCGGCAAGGAGCAGCGCACGATGGAGATCTCGACCCCATCCGCCGTGATCCGCGTTCCTGCGGGGGAGAAAGACCTCAGCGGCGCGGAATTCAAGGTCTCCATCAACAAAGACCAGTCATCAACCTTCACGGTCCTGAAGGGGACCGCGGAAGTCGTCGCGCAGGGGCAATCTGTCCTGGTCAAGGGGAATCAGACCACGACCGTCAGCGTGAACGAGCCGCCCCCGGTTGCCCGGGACTTACCCCGTGAAGTGACGCTTATTGATCCGATGCCTGAGCAGGTCATGTATTATCGGGACATTCCGCCCCGGGTCAGATTTTCCTGGCTCCCGTTTCCCGATGAACGGGAGTATCATATTCTCGTGGCGAAAGACAGGGAGTTCAGCACGCTGGTCACGGATGAATGGGTAACAGAGCCTTTCTTTGTCCACGGAAATCTCAAGGAAGGCATCTATTTCTGGAAAGTGGGCCTGAGGAAGAAGACTCTGTGCGAGACGCGGCAAATACGCATGGCGCGCATCACGAAGGCCCCGGCCCTCCAGTTTGAGTCGATTCCCCGGGTCGTACGGGCGGATCGTTACGTGATCAAAGGAACGACCGACCCCCGCGCCCGGGTGATCATCGAAGGCAGGGATGTGGGAACTGATGAAGCGGGCAGGTTTGAATACACCCTCAGGCTGCAGCAGGGTGTCAACGTCATCGTTGTTGAAGCCATGGACAAAGCAGGCAATATAACCTATGGGGTAGTCAGAATAGTCGCAAAAAACTGAGCGAGGTATCTATGTTGAAAAACATGCGGTTCCCGATACGATTTAAAATCCTTGTCATTTTGCTTCTTCTGGTGACCTCGGCGGTAAGTCTCATTACCCTCACGATGGCGAGGTTCTTCCACGACGATAAAACAACCTATATTCGCGATATCACGTCGGTGGTCGCTCTTCATATGGCGGAAGAGACCCGCTCGATGATGATCGGATATGAGGAAAAGCTCAGGATTTTTGCAAACCTTATCTATGACCGGGGTCTTTCGGAGGAGCAGAAGTCTGAACTGCTCAAACGGTTGTTCGCGGACCTGCAGCAGTTCGTGGCCATTACTGTTTATCAGAATGGAACGGAGCGGACGGTCGTGTATGATGCTTCGACATTCAATACAAAGGACTTTACGCGGGATGCCTTTGCGCACTACCGCCGTACCCATCCGCTTCCCCTTGAGCGGATACAGGCGGGCGAGGTCTATGTGGAAGACACCCTGCTTTCGGAAAAGGTGCCCACCTTTACCATGGCGATCGCACCGCCGATTCCGGACGCGAATGCGCCCGTGGTGATTGCCGCCCTGGTACGGATGGAAAGCCTGATGAACCTGTCTTCCCGCTCAAAGGTTTTTGAGACTTTCATTTTTGACGCGAATGGCGTATTCTGGTCACACACCGATCCGGGCCAGCTCTCCAGGCAGGTTTCAAAAAAATGGATGGATACCGTTACGGGTCTCAGGGAAGGGAAAACCGCCGGGACGACCATCGAGTATACCCAGAACAACATTGAGATGATCGGAGGGTTCGCCAACGTCAGTTTCGGCGGTTTGACGGCCGGGGTGCAGATACCGAAAAAGGTCGCCTATCTGACCGCCCGGGAATTGCTCAACAACCTCATCTGGGTCGCCCTGGCCATTCTTATCGTGTCCGCGATCGTGAGTCTTTTCGGATCACGAATGCTGACAAAACCGATAGAAAAACTTTCAAAGGCATCCCGGATCGTCGCCAAAGGACAGTTCGACGTCAAGGTGAACATAACCTCGCGAGATGAGATCGGCATGTTCGCCGATTCTTTTAACCAGATGGCCTCAGAGCTCGAAAGCCGCGAAAAGGCCCTCAAGGACTCGCAAACCGCGCTTATTCAATCGGAAAAGATGGCCGCCTTCGGGCAGTTGGGGGCCGGTATCGCGCATGAAGTAAAGAACCCGCTGGCAGGCATACTCGGGTTCGCCCAGCTTACGCTGCGAAAGCTCGAGAAGGACAACCCTCTCTACGACAACCTTGCCATGATCGAGAAAGAGGCCAAGCGGAGCAAGACGATCATTGAAAATCTTCTCAAGTTCGCCCGGCAGGAAAAAGTGGTCTTCGACAAGGTCGCCATCAACCTGGTCGTGGAGGAGTCCATGGCGATCGTCAGGCATCAGCTCGAACTGAACAAGATAAAGCTGGAAAAGGAGCTGATGCCGGAATTGCCGCCCATTGACGGCAATGCAAATCAGCTTGAGCAGGTGTTGATGAACCTCTTCATGAACGCCCAGCAGGCGATGGCGGGCAATCCCGGCAAGATAAAGGTGTCGACGCTCCTGCTCCCTCCCAACAAGGTGGAAGTGCGGATCAGTGATGCGGGTCCTGGAATGTCCAAAGAGGTCCAGGCAAAAATATTTGAGCCGTTCTTCACTACGAAACCGGCGGGGCAAGGCACCGGGCTTGGGCTTTCAGTAAGCTACGGGATCATCAAAGAGCATCGGGGGGATATCCGCGTGGAAAGCATTCCCGGAGAGGGGGCGACGTTCATCATCACCCTTCCCGCGGCAGTTCAACCGGATATGACGCCTTTACCGGGTGATCACATCGGTTCTCCGGCATGACGTTGAGGAATAACATTTGCTGAAGAATACCGCGGATAAGCAGAGGCAGAGAAGCAGCAGAAAACGGCAGAAGGATGGGCCAACGATGAATACCTATCAGGACAGGAGACGACCATGAAGCCGGGTATTCGTATTATGGTTGTTAATGATGACGAAAAGCTCAGGGACATTGTTTCACAGACCCTGAGCGATGACGGTCATGAAGTTACCAAGAAAAGAAGCGGTGAGGAGGCATTGGATGCCTTCCGAAAATATCCGTTTTCCCTGGTCATCGCAGATATTGAGATGCAAAGTATGAGCGGAATAAAGCTTCTTCAGGAGGTCAAAAAGCTTCACCCTGATTCCGAGGTCATCCTGATAACGAACTATCCCGCTATCGAGACGGCGATCGAGGCCCTCCGCCTCGAAGCCTGTGATTATATCATGGACACCTATGACAGCCTCGATTTGATCTCGTCCGCGGTAAACCGCGCAGTCGAAAAGATAAAACAGACCGAAGAACATTACCGACTGCTCGATATGCTCACGAAGCAGAACAAAGAACTGGAACAATCCCGGATAAAATTCACTGATTTGGCCGTCCGCGACGAGGTAACGGGATTATACAACGCCCATTATTTTCATGAGGCCCTCGCCATTGAATTGAACCGGTCCAGCCACCACCATCGGAACGTATCGGTGGTCTTTCTTGATGTCACCTGGCATAACTCCGACCGCAGCACCCGGGGACATGAGGAAAAGGCACGTCTGCTTTGCACCGTGTCCCAGATTATAAAAAAGAGACTCAGAAAGTCCGATCTGCTCGTGCGATACCGAGATGAAACATTTGCAATCCTTCTCCCTGAAACGCCCCGGGACGGCACCCAATGCGTCATCGAGAGCCTTCGGCGGCTTTTGTCTGAACATCCCTTTCAGGGAGCGGAGGGAAACATCACGGTCAGCATGAGAATGGCTGTTTACCCGGAAGACGGCGCCGACGGCACTGCTTTGATCAATAACGCTACCCACTGTTAGGCAGAGGGATCGAGCGGCAATGACAGGGCGCTGCGGTTTTCAATAGCTTCGAACGAAGGGATGGACCCCTTTGGCTCCTGATTCAGTTTCGTCCGGGGATGTTTTCTTAAACGCACGGGTTGATATTCCCCGGACCGCTCTGCTTCGGATTGGAAGCCGGGGACTGATCGTCTTCTGTATGGATTTGCAACGTGATTTTGAGGTATGATGTGGATCGTTGAGGTTCCTTCCGGCCAGGGAGAACTCGAGGAGATGGGTCCCGGTGAATGAAAAGATGGCAAAACCTTTTCGAATACTGGTTGTGGATGATGACGAAAGTCTCCGGACCGTGGTGTCCCAGGTGCTCACCGAAGACGGCCACGAGGTGACGACCGCGAGAAGCGGCGAGGAGGCGCTGGAGGTTTTCCGAAAAGATCCCTATCCGCTGGTTATTACCGATATCGTGATGGAAAACATGAGCGGCATGGAACTCCTTCAGTCGGTCAAGCAGCTCCGCCCCGATACCCAGGTAATCATCATGACCAGCCATGCCACGCTGGACACTACGGTTTTTGCCATTCGGGCCGGCGCCTATGACTATCTCATCAAGCCCTTTGAAGAGATTGAGTTGATCTCCACCGTGGCCGGCCGCGCACTGGATAAGATCCGCCTCATGGAGGAGAACCAGAACCTGATACTGCAGCTCAAACAAAAAAACGAGGAACTAAAAGGGGCAAACACCCTTCTCAAGGAACTGTCCATCCGTGACGGACTCACGGGATTGCACAATCATAAATACTTTCAGGAGACCCTTGCCCTGGAGATTCTCCGGTCCCGTCGAAAGGGGGTGATATTTTCCCTGATCTTCATGGACGTGGATTTTTTCAAGCGGTACAATGACACCTATGGTCATCCGGAAGGTGATAACCTGCTCATCCTGCTGTCAAATTTTCTGAAAGAATGTTTCCGAAAGTCCGATCTCATCGCTCGGTATGGAGGAGAAGAATTCGTCGCCCTCCTTCCCGAAACATCGAAAGAGCTTGCGTTCCAGATTGCCGAGAGTGTTTGCCATAAGGTCGCTGAATATCCTTTCCCGGGAAAGGACACCCAGCCATTCGGGAAGGTTACGATCAGCCTGGGAGTTGCCGCCTTCCCGGAAAACGGCAATGACGGCTCCACCCTGGTCAAGCATGCAGATCAGGCACTCTATCGGGCGAAGGAGAGTGGAAGGAATAAAGTCTGCTGAAGAATCCCGCTCGGCGACCCCGCTTTTCGTTTACCCGCGGCTTGTTACGCCCATCCGGGCATGCATGTTTTCTTATGCAACTTCATACACCGTAACCGTGCCGAACGCTTTCCGTTGTGCGATAACCATATTCCGGCATCACCAATATCTTTGTTTCGAATGATCGGGGAAACAGCATCCAATGAATGGAGCGCATTGAGGGGAAAAGGATTTCTGTTGCTTGATCCTCCGGTGCGGCGGGATTCTCATGAGACTTCTCTGCGGATTCTTGAAAACGCTGCAGGGGCCTGGCTCTGAAACACGAGGAACGAGCGAGAGAACAGCACATCAAAATTCAAGGGCTTGGCTGATCCTCATCTCTTCTTCCCGTCCCCGGCTTTGGGTGAGAAAGCCCAGCACCTCTCCCACCGGAATCGGATGACTGATGATGTTGCCCTGCATCGCATAACAGCCTTCAGCGCAGAGTACCTTCATCTGCGGCTCCGTTTCCACCCCTTCCGCCACAACATGAAGGTTCAGACTGCGCGCCATGGCAATGATCGCCCTGGCGATCGCCGTATCATCGACGCCGATAGTAATATCCTTGACAAATGCCCGGTCAATTTTTATTTCGTGGATGATAAAACTCTTCAAATAACTTAATGACGAGTAGCCAGTGCCAAAATCATCCATTGAGAACCGCACTCCTCTGCTCGATAATTCGTAAAATATGTCCATAATCTCGGCAGAATGCTGCATGACTATGCTTTCGGTGATTTCCAGCATGAGGTAACCGGGTTCCAGGCCGCACGCCTCAAGCGCGCCGGCTACTGTCTCGATAAAATTATGCTGTTGTAACTGCTGTCCGGATATATTCACTGACACGCGGAGCGAGGCATGACCGTTCTTCTGCCACTCCCGGTTCTGTGCACATGCGGTGCGCAGCACCCATTCTCCGAGAGGCACGATCAATCCCACCTCTTCAGCCAGGGGAATGAACTCATCCGGCATGATGATCCCCCTGTCCGGATGCTGCCAGCGCAACAATGCTTCCATGCCGATGATCGTGCCGGTGCGGATATCTATCTGGGGCTGGTAGAAAAGCACAAACTCATCTTGGTCCAGCGCCCTCCGCATGCGTGCCTCCATGGACAGCCGTTCGACCGTCGTCACGTTCATGGTTTGCTGGAAGTACTGGTAATTATTTTTCCCCCTGCTCTTGGCCTCGTACATGGCGATATCCGCGTTCTTGAGCAGAGTGTCAAGGTCCTCACCATCGATCGGATACAGGGCAACACCGATACTGGCGGTGATGAACACTTCATGGCCGGCGATCATAAACGGTCTCGCCAGGGTTTCGAGGAAGCGCTGCGCCACGATCGCCGCGTACGGCGACTGGTTGATCTCGGTAATCAGAATCGTGAACTCATCGCCGCCTTGACGGGCGATGGTCACTCCGGAATCCTCCACACTCCGGTGGGTGACGGTATCAGTTGAACGGATACTCTCGGTCAGACGCAGGGCAACCTCTTTCAAAAGCAAGTCTCCGGCCTGATGGCCCAGGGTGTCATTAATACGTTTAAAATTGTCCAGGTCGACAAAGAGCAGCGCAAGAAGGTGTCGATGACGCATGGCATGAGAAATGGCCAACTGCAGGCGGTCCTGGAACAGGAGGCGATTCGGGAGATTGGTCAGGCTGTCATAATAGGCCATTTTTGTTATCTGCGCCTGTGCATGCTTGAGGTTGCTGATATCGATAAAGCTTTCAATAAGATGATTCCGGCCTTTATACGGTATCTGCACAACGGACTTTAAAATCGGTTTCCGGCCGCCATTGGCAATCAGGAGTTCGCGTTCGGAGTTATCGATCAAAAAGTGATGGTCGGAAATGGGGCAGTTCCCGATCTCCGCGGGGCAGATGAAGTTATGACATACGCGTCCGAGGACCTGTTCCTTCAAAGAACCGATCATCTTAAGGGCGGCATCATTCACATCAACGATCTTGTGCGTCTCGGGATCAATGACGACAACACCGGCATGGATCGAATCCAGGATCTGCTTCAGTTGTGTTTCGCTTGCCCGGAGGGCATCCTCAGCCAGTAAGCGTTCCTTAAGAACCGCGTTGATCTGATCAAGCATTCGGTTGAAAAACCGGGCGAGATAGCCAAATTCGTCCGCCGCACGGGTGTCGAGCCGGAGAGCAAGGTCTCCTCCTGAAACAGCGTTCGTGGCATGGATGAGTGTTTGAAACGGTCTTGTGATAAACATGCGGATAACCCAGGTGAGAAAGAAGCCGAACAAAAGGGCCACGACTCCCGTTAAGGCGAACAATCCATTGCGGCGGGCCTTGGCGCTCTCATGGATCGGCGGGAAAAAGATCTCCAGTGTCATTGCCTGTCGTTGTGTCTGGAGCTCCGGCCCGTTGATATGCACCAGCCGGATGAGGGAGAACGTCTTGTCGGGCGGTTGCCCCACCAGAAGTCGCTGCTGATTAAAGGTCAGGGCGACACCTGAAAAATGAAACGATGCGAAATGCCTTCGAACAGCGGATTCGATGGTAGACGCTGCTATTTGCGGAGAGCCTTCCAGGTCCGCCGCGATCTGGTAGGCAAACTGGTCTGCCTGGGCAGACCAGTCGCTTTTTATTTTATTTTCGACATTTTGGAGAGAAAATATGGTGAATACAAGGCCGACAAATACAACCCCGTATAACACCGCGGCCGTGATCTTGATAGCGATACTGGCCCGCCAGTTTTTTACCCAGTCGTCGGATATGTGGAGACCCTCATCCATTATCGAAAGCCTAATTTCTTAAATGAGATCGATATGGGGCAGATGCCGGTAATACCCGCCATGAAGAGGGCAAACCCCACGAACCAGGGAAAAAACCAGAGGGTCCTGGGAAAGACGAAGCAAGAAACAAGGAGGAGAATCGAAATGACCAGTCTGAAAGCACGCTCAGCCTCAAAGTTGTACTTGCCTGTTCGTAGAGCGTCCGTGGCTATCTCGAGATATGCGGGACTCTGTCTCAGTTTTGAAATCATACTGGGAATGCGCCAGTTAGTAAGACCTTCGAAGGTGATTATGCCGATATAAACATACAGGAGGTCATTCCATTCGAAGAACATGATGATAAGCAATGTCGCGCCAAGCAGCAGTCTGAAGATACGTTCACTCATGCTGTCCTCCGTTCGTCCGATCTGATTTCTTCAGGCAATACACACCGGTGTCCCGGGTATTCTTTTTGATTCGGGATGATTTTACATGAAACTTGAGGGGAACACAATAAAAAACTGTCGGGTCATTACACACGATGATGCAACGCGAGACCCACGCACAGAGTTTTATTTTTCAAGACAGGAAGAGCCCGTGTCGTTATGTGTTCGAGGACAAAGATCATGGTACAACCAGGGCGCCGAACAGTTGAACGTTGATACTGCAGGCATCTTGACCGATTACGCTCGTCATCAATACTTCCGCAGGGATGTAGCCCGATATCTGCTTGCTGTGCAATAAGAAAATGCCGGTTATGAGTATTATTTTTATGCAAACGTACTTTAGTTGTATTGACTTCATGTTATTTCAGGTATTTAATAATAATCATTGTATGCTCCGCGCTTATCAGACGGCAGCGCGTATCTGCTTTTTTGCACACCAGTAATTATCAACTCGTTTGAATTAATTCAACCTGACACATAAATAATCCGGTAATATAGTATATCGGGTATGAGAGCTTTCATTGAGAAAGGAGACATGCATGTTAAAAGAGTTCAAGGAATTCATCCTGCAGGGAAATGTAGTGGACCTCGCGGTCGGCATCATCATCGGCGGGGCCTTTGGAAAGATCGTCACCTCGCTGGTGAATGATGTCCTGATGCCGCCGCTCGGGAGGATCCTGGGCAATGTTGATTTCAGGGGGTTGTTCATCAACCTTTCGGGAACATCGTATCCATCGCTTGTTGCCGCCAAAGAAGCAGGGGCGGCCACCATAAACTATGGGATGTTCATCAACACAATAATAGATTTTATCATTGTGGCGGCAGCAATATTTATCCTGATCAAACAGGTCAATCGTTTTAAGAAACCAGTGGAAGTTGCAGCTCCGGCCACCAAGGCATGTCCCTACTGCCTGTCCAATGTGCCGATCAAAGCGACCCGTTGTTTCGCGTGCACATCGGATTTGAAAAATGCGTGATAAAAGAATACGCTGGAGTCAATAACAACAGCAGCAAAAAAATCGATAAAAGGAGATCACAGTATGATGAAACGCAGTCTGGTCGTGATGGCAGTCGGAATTTTTTTTCTGGTAGCATCGTTTGCATTTGCCGGGATGCCCAAGACATACCAGGTGACAGGACCGGTGCTGGAGCTGACAAATGACATGATCGTTGTTCAGAAAGGGAAAGATCGCTGGGAGATCGCCCGCGGAGCGGATGTTAAAGTGACGGGCGACCTCAAGGTCGGCTCGAAAGTAACGATCGAGTACCGGATGAATGCAGCTTCGATCGAGGTCAAAAATGCAGAAAAGAAAAAGGGCAAGTAAGGAAGTCGCAAATTTCTGATTTACCGGCCAGCCGGGACTGAGTGAGCAATTATATCCTCGCGAGACCTTGGGACAAGGTCCTTGCGGGGATTTTTTTTAAAGAGAGGGAGTGACAACGAAGAAAGCAGCAGCAATAAAAAACCGGCTTATTTCATCACGGCAGGTTACCTCGGACCGGCAGTGGTTGCATCGAGTGATACCTGTTCCCATCTAAATAACTGCGGGGACATGTTTCATGTGCATGACAAATTGATCCGTCATCACAGACATTTTCAACAACCTGCAAATGAGCGACCCAATGATGTTCCGGCCTTCCCGTCGTCGTGTCGAGCAAGACCTTTCACACCTTCAAGGAACGATTTCTCCTGGAGAGCCTCATCCACAAATAGCCTGCGCCTGCGAGGCTCAGGATCGGAAGCACCGGCAGGTCGGGCAGATGCAGAACAGACTCCAACCACTTCTCGAACCCGCTTTCATTGCTGAGGATCGCGGCAGCGAAGATCAGCGAGGCAATGATGAAACCGTGTGCGATGTTCAGGCCGGACCTGTCCGTTCCGCGCGCATTGCTTCGGTGGTCATTAGCCGCGCTCCAGGAGGCCGGTTGGTCGAGCAGGCTTATTGCCCTGGCCCCATACTTGGAAACCAGCTGTTTCAGCCTCTTTGCCTCGAACGGGATCGCCTTCAGCAGCTTCTGCACGTCATCGAGCTTGGGGGCAGTGGTCATGGTCTTCTGCACAAAGGCGCTCATATACTCCACGAGATTGATCTCCGGGTCGAGTGACAAACAGGTTCCCTCAAGCGTGGTGATCGCCTTGGACATGACCACGAATTCGTTCGGTATGATGATCCCGAAATCCAGACAGGTGTTCAGCAGCCGTTCCATCATATGCGAGAACGGGATCCCCGCCGCCTTAATGATGTGCATCTCCGAAAGGACCTCGTTCATCCGGCGGCGAAAATTCACCAGGTCTATGTCGCGGCTGTTGACGTTGCACAATTCCAGGAACGAATCGGTGATCCTCGTTACCTGTTCCTCCGACATGCCGTACAGGATGTCAAGGGTCCACGCACGCATGTCCTCCGGCAGATAACCCACGATCCCGCAATCGAGATAGGCGATGGTGTTGTTCTTCAGCAAGAAGATGTTTCCCGCGTGGGGGTCGCCGTGAAAGAACCCGTCGACCAGGATCTGCTTCAGCATGGAGTCCGCAATGAGGCGGGCCACGACTTTTCTGTCGATCTCGTCCAGCGGCGCCTTCAGGACATTGACGCCACGGAGGTATTCCATCACGAGGACCTTCCTGGTAGTGAGGTCGCGATAGATTCTGGGAAAGGACACTCCGGGATAGTCCTTGAAGTGGTAGGCAAAGTGGAGCGCGTTCTTCCCTTCCTGGCGGAAATAGAGCTCCCGGTCGGTCCATCGAGAGAACTCCCGGATGAGCATGACGGGCCGGTTCTTCCTGATCGAGGGGAAGAACCGCTCCAAAAATTCCGCAAAGAACATCATGATAAGGATGTTCGACACCGTCTCTTCCCGGATCCCGGGCCGCTGGACCTTGACCGCCACCTCTTCACCTGTCCGGAGCCGCGCCCGATGGACCTGAGAAATTGAGGCCGCGGCCACGGGGGTCTCGTCGAATTCGCTGAAGATCTCGGCATAGTCTTTTCCCAGCTCGCTCTCCAGCACCGTTTTTACCTCGGCAAAGGGGAACGGCGGGACCTGGTCCTGCAGTTTTTTGAATTCCGTGCAGCACTCGAGGGGGACCAGGTCCGGCCTGAGGCTCAGGAACTGTCCTAACTTTATATACGTGGGCCCGAGTTTTACCAGGGCCTCCCGCGCGACGTCCGGCGCGTTGTAGTTCTTCTTTTTTGGCATGAGGTACTTGCTGATGACATTCCCGTATTTTGCGGAGGGATCGAACTTGAAATGGTAGGGCAGGCGGAAAACGTAATGATTGCCCAGGATGAAGAGAATCTGGGCAAAGCGTTTCGTACTGCGAACATACGTGAATACCGATGCCATAGAATATATTCCTTTCCAGAGAAGGCATGGTTGTGCTGACGGGGAGGGTATATCAATGTGAATGTATACAATTATATGCTTATGTTCTTTATTGTCAAGGGGAAGGCTGGAATAAGTTCAGCATTCAGTGTTCAGCGAAAGGACCGGACGGGGATCTCTGTGCAGACAGTTGCCACGCGAAGCACCGTTAGTACTCTACAATATCTCGTGATGTAGATCGTTCAAACTTGGATTGGGAGCCCGGTCTAAACCTTCGCAACCCGTACGAGGCTGTTGTTCTCGTTCAGGCCGTCGATGATGGCGCCGAGACCCGCCATGTTCTGGAGGTAGTTCAGGGCGTCCTGGGAGATCTCTTCTCCCGGGACCAGCAGCGGAATGCCCGGGGGATAGACGGTCACGATCTCTGTCGAGACCCTGCCGACGGAATCGTTCACGTTCACCAGCTCGCTGTCCGAATAGAAGGCGTCACGCGGGGTCATGATGAAGCTGTTCGTGAGCAACGGCGGATGGACCTTGTCGAGCGGCAGGAGCGCGCCCTGGAGCCCGGTCTCGGCGGATATCACCTTGAGCGCTTCCACAAGACGATCCAGATCGTCCTGGCGGTCGCCGATCGAGACGATGACGAGTACGTGGAAGGGATCCGCCATTTCAACCTGGATATCGAACCGGGCGTTCAGCTCATGGGACACGTGGTAGCCCGAGAGTCCCATGTCAGACACGGTAATGGTCAGCTTGGTCACGTCCATGTCCGCCATGCCGGCCTGCTTTGCCTGGTCCTTGGTGAAGCAGGTGATGCCGGGGATCAGATTGATCCTGGCGCGGGCCTCCTCGGCGAGCTTGATGGTCCGGGTGAGCAGCTTTTTGCCTTCCGTGGCCATCTGCATGCGCGCCAGGTCGAGGGAGGCCATCAGGATATAGGACGGGCTCGTGGTCTGGAGGAGCTTCAACGTATTGGTGACGTCATCAAGGTTGACCCTGCCGGCGTTTGCGTGAAGCATGGATGCCTGGGTCATGCCGCCGACGATCTTGTGGGTTGACTGAACGCACATGTCCGCTCCGGCCTCGAGGGCGCAGGTGGGAAGCTTGGGGTGGAACTTGAGATGCGGTCCGTGCGCTTCGTCCACAAAGACCGAAAGACCCTTTTCGTGGGCAAAGGCAATGATCTTTTCGACGTCGGCACAGAGCCCGTAGTAGTTCGGGCTGGTGATCAGCAGCGCACGCGCTCCGGGATTGGCATCAATGGCTTCTCTGACCGTTTCAAAGGTCACATTCAGGGTAAGTTTGAGGTTATGGTCGAAATCGGGTTGGAAGAATATGGGCTGCGCCCCGCTCATGATCAGGCCGGTGAGGACCGACCGGTGGCAGTTTCGGGCGATCAGGACCTTGTCGCCCGGGCCGGTTGTGGCCGCAACCATGGCATGGTTCCCCACGGTGGTTCCGTTCACCAGGAAATAGGATCGGTCCGCGCCGGCTGATTTGGCTGCAAGCTCCTGGGCCTCTTTGATAACGCCCGTCGGATTCTGCAGGGAATCCACTTCATCGAGGGTGGTGAGGTCGATCGAAAAGACGCGCGGTCCCACGAACTTGCGGAACCGGGTGGCTATGCCTTTGCCGCTCTTATGTCCGGGGGTATGGAAGGAGACCTTGCGGCTCTCCGCAAGGTTGACCATTGCGTCAAACAGGGGGGTGCGGAACTGCTCATCCTCGATTCGTGAAGGAGGAGGATTCATCGGCGTCAATGATAGGTGAAGAGGGGCGCATTGTCCTCTATGATCTTGGTCTCTTCAGCCAGGGCCTTGCGAATATGTTTGGGCAGCATGAACATGCCCTGGTTCGTGATGCCGTCGTAATAACGGTTCTCACCCTTGATCCGCTTCTTGATCATGGCATCCAGGTCTTTGGGGGCGAATGTTCGGGGATCGAGGTTCTTCGAGGCCAGGGTGAAGCCCCAGGGGAGGGCGAAGGACGGTATGGACACCGCATAGGGCGCCACCACCGGGAATACCGCGTTCAAGGTCTTGTCCACTGCCGTGAAGTTCAAAAGCTGATGCAGTGCCGTGGTGCCGGCCTGAAGTGATATGGTGCCGTCCGGGCTCAGCCGCTCTTTCACGATCTCGTAGAACTCGCGGGTGTACAGGAGGTATGCCGGGCCTTCTTCAACAGGTTCGGAGATATCGATGATGATCACATCATAGGTGTCGGTCGTTTCCTCAAGGTACTTGCGCGCATCCATGTACCTGAGGTCGGTCCGCGGGTCATCAAAGGCGCCCTGGTGCCACTCGGGCAGGAGCTCCTTTGATTTTTCAACCACTTCCTGGTCGATGTCCACCATCATGCAGTACTCGACGCTGTTGTGGCGGAGCACTTCACGAAGCGTGGCGCCTTCGCCGCCGCCCACGATGAAGACGCGCTTCGGGTTCGGGTGGGTAAGCATGGCCGGGTGGACCAGTGCCTCATGGTAGATGAACTCATCGGTGACCGTGGACTGCATCTTGCCGTCCAGCACCAGGCACCGGCCATAGCTCCCGCTGTCCATGATCTCCATCTTCTGGTATTTGGTTTGGCTCGCATAGTGGATCATCTTGATGCCGTGCAGATGCCCCTCGTCGGGGCTCGTGTACTCAATGAACCACTTGTTGCTCTTGGGCTCTATCATGCCTGGACCAGTTCTCCCTGCGCGACGGGCTTATGGGGAAGCTTTTCGGTGCCAAGGACGCCCCTCTTTATCTCGAGGATCGAGGGATTCTGGGATTGGAACTTCTCAATGAGGTAGTTTGCGGCGACCCTGGGGTCGATCAGGTCCCCGCAGGTGAAGACATCGACTGCGGCATAGCCGTATTCCGGCCAGGTGTGGATGGCAAGGTGGGATTCGGCGATGACCACCATCCCGCTGATGCCAAAGGGGCTGAACTCGTGGAAAGCGACTTCAACAATGGTCGCTTTTGCCTCAAGTGCGGCATTTTTGAGTGTTTCCTGTACAAACTCTAGATTACTCAGTGTTGTGCGGTTGCAATCCCGCAATTCCAGCAACAAGTGGGTTCCTAATGCGTGCAACCTGTTTGCCTCCTTCTCCGCCTGCTTCACAAGCTCCGGGATGCCACCCGGTCTCCGCAGACACTGCCTCCCGATCTCTCCGGAGGGTTAAAGTTCGATGCCAATCCGTCTCAACGTCAGACGGTGCCAAAAAAAGAAAAACTTAGTTGTCATTTATCAAAAATTGAACTCTTTGTCAAGAGTAAAAGTGATTCGCGCTCATTTTTTTCTTCCACGCTGTTCTCTGTTTCGCCGAGACCGCTCGCGAGGAGTTCGAGGGCTCTTTTTTTGTTGCGCAATATACTCTTTTTCTCACCGAATGCAAGTGAAAATTGACGCCCGCGAAAAAAAACTTTACTTCTATCCCCGATAGTTTTAATATTGCCCCCTGTGCTCCCGCCGGGAGTCGCCGGAGCGTCACCATTCGGGATTTTTGGGGCTCGAAACCCCCGGTCTTCCGACTTCTGACCTCTGTATTTTGGAGGAACCGCCATGTCGTCAGACAACAATGGCTTCATCGAGATCGCTTCCGTGCTTGTGAACCCCGAGATCTTCACCCGTCCCTACACCTGCGACGTGGTCGGCTATGACTGCAAATCGCAGTGCTGCTACCGCGCCTGCATCGTTCCCGGGCACGAGACCAGACGGATCGAGGCGAACTTTGACGACATCCTTTCGTATCTCGGCCCGGAGAACCGGGAAGTGCTCAAAAAGAACGGTACGATCCTTGCCGACTGCAAAAAACAGTGCCCCAAGGGCTGCGAGATCCACGAAGACGAGGCGCAGGCCATCAAGCGGGCCTTCGGGGGCGAGGAATTCCGCTGCGTGCTGATCCATAACAACATCTGCTCCCTGCTCTACACGAACAAGGAAGGGCTCAAATACTGCGCCGTGCATACTTACGCCCTGGACAAGGGCCTGGTCTGGGAAGAATACAAGTTCGCGGACTGCGTTCAGTACCCACTTGCCTTCTACTCGGACAAAAACGGGAAGCAGGTGCTTTCGATCCAGGACACGCCCTACCTCAACCACATCCCGTGCATGAGCAGGCCGAAGGGCGAGCCCATGTACAAAAGCCTCAGGAAGACCATCGAGACGTACCTGAGCAAGGATTTCTATAAGGAACTGGATGCTTACGTTGGGAAGAGTGCGGAATGCCCCCGATAGAGGCTTTCGAGGGCAGGCTCCGTGCGGAGTGCGGCAGAACCGGCGGCAAACACTGGGAAGAAGGGTAAGAAGAATTAAAGAAGTCCTCTCCCCCGGTGAGGGATCGAGGTGAGGGGCGTTACATGAATCGCCGAGCCTCGACGAAGGAGCTTTTCCAGTAGGGGTCTTCGAGGCTCTCTGTTCGGACCTGCCCACCGGTGCTGGGGGCGTGGACAAAGGTATCGCCGCCGAGATAGATGCCGACATGGGAATATGTCTTCCCGCGCTCGTTAAAGAACAGAAGATCGCCGATCTGCATATTTTCTTCGATTGGCAGGGTGATGGCCCTGAGCGCCTTCGTGCCGTGGGGCACGTCCAGGCCAGCGGCCTGATAGCTGTATTGCACCAGGCCGCTGCAGTCGAAGCCCGCGGGGCTGTTTCCTTTGTACTGGTAGGGTCTGCCGATCATGGAGACTGCGGTGAAGGCGGCTTGCTCACCGATGGTTGTCTCGACAGGGTCGGCTATCTCGCCGACAGCGGGGATGCGGTCGGTCTTCTCGCCTGTCGTTGTGGGGATACGGTCGGCTTTCTCGCTGATATCGGGGGTATTGTCAAATGGGGGCACAGTGGTTACCGTGGCGCACCCGGAGAGAATGCTGATTCCGAAAAGAACAGTAAAATGAAGAAAATGCTTACGAAAGGTCGAGCATCTTCGGCCTATATTGCGACTAATCTTCATACGGGCCGAGGAACCGCTTACCATTGAAGTGAAGAAGATGTGTCGGGGATTCGGCAAACCAGGCTTCCGTCTCCCATGAGATATCGTTAAGATACTTGATCATTGCGCGCCGTTCTAGAAACGCCGTCACAAACACCAACCCGATCTTTGCTCCAGCAAAAAGCTCCTTCAGTTCCTGTCTCCGCTTCGGGTTTACCGGGCCGTGGCTTGTTACTGCTTCGATCAGAACAAGCCAGTCCTTCTCAACGTGATGCACCACAACATCCGGCATCTTTCCATGTTCTTCAATCTCTACCCCAATCGCCCTCAGAGCATTGGGGTCGAAATATGACCATTTTTCCTTAGTATCGCTAACATAAAGTACACGCCCAGCCGGAGTATACAGTGAGCATAAATTATCAAGGACCTTCTTTACCAATACATTCTGCCTGCCCGGCAAAAGCTTGATCTCCTTACCGTTCGACAGCGCAACCGGGATCTGCCGCATCTCACGTTCTTTTCCATGACGCTTTTCCAAAGTTTTCATGGTTTGCCTCTACTCGCTCTCTTGGCTCATTAAATTATCTCGCCGGATTCCCGGAGCAGTTACAAACTGCACGTTGCATTAGGCTACAGGAATATCCCAACTTGGGTTTATCGCCCGCCTCGTGGTATAAATGACTGAATGAAAAACTCGCCCTATGATATTGCCTACCTTGAATTACGTCGGATACTTAAGGACTTACGAGAAGCGAAGCAATTGACCCAGGCTCAACTTGCTCGTAAACTTTCTGTTCCCCAAAGCTTTGTCAGCAAGTATGAGACTGGTGAGCGTCGGATAGATGTTATAGAAACCGCACAGATTTGCCGAGCACTCGAAACGTCAATGACCCAGTTATTGTCTAAACTTTCGAAGCGGCTCAAGTATACTGTTAAAATCAATCCGAAAAACTCAACCATGAGGGGGACTTAATGGCCGACAAAAAGATAAAAAAATCGGCGATTTTGCATACTCCCGAGTTGACCACCCCAACGATGACTAGGATAGTGGATAAAAAGAGAGTTGGTAATGCAACTGCGCGCCGAGCTGCCCAAATCCTTGTAGAAAAACAACTTGGCTTTACTCTACCCACACCTAAACAGAAAAAAAATATTGTCGTAGCTTTTGTTAAGAAAGATATGATCGTCTACGGACGTGCTTTTGACATTATTAAGCTTCTTGCACCTGTTGATCTCGACGACCTATCAGAAGTTGAAGCAAAAATAAATAAGATTCAGCTTCTCGAGATCAAATCAACAAACAAAGATAAAATCAACGTCAACTTTCGAGGATATTTTTTTGGACTTACTGCCGCTGAAGTTCTTGTCGCCCAAAGTCTAAAACAACAGTTCAAATTTGCATTGGTTAACACTCTTACCAATCACCACATCGAACTCAGCTTGAACGAGCTGTTCGGTCGAGCCAAAGGCATTTATCCCACCTGGAGCATTCTGCTGTAACTATATCTGTTATCCTTTGCTGCCCCCACCAGGGACCACCAAGGATCAAATCCCCCAGAGAGAAGCACTTTGGTGATGTTGTTTCTAACCGCGCTGTCCGTCCTTTCGTCAAAGTCGTTCCCGATCCACAATCGATCATCAGCTTCGCGAGGGTTCTTCCATCGATCAGGATCATCTTGGGACTCAGTATGACGTAAAACAATATCGGGAAATCACGATGAATGGCCGCGGCCAAACTCCATGACATGATTTGTCAAAACAACCAGATCATCGAGATGATGCTCAATAACATCCACCATGATCTTTATATCCATTTCCTGGTACTGATGGACCATAATATTGCGAAACCCGACCATTCCCTTTAATTTATTCGCAAGCTCCTCGGGGATGACCTTGACCCGGGCGAGAATCTCAAAACTTTCCTTGCTGTCCTTCGGCATGCCAAGCTTACCTTTTCTGATGACATGATTTGCCAGGTCGATGGCCTGTTCTGCGGCCCGCTGAAGATTTGCGGCGATGGCGTCCTGTTTCAGGTGGTCTTTTTCAAAAGGCAGCTCGGACGGCATGGCATAGTATAGGCGTATCTGCTGTATGCAGCGCTCAATGCTTTCTTTTTTGTTTAAAATCACGTCCAGCATCATTTCAATATTCTCCCAGTCTCCAATATATCTTCCAGGATACCCGCCCGTTCCTCGTTCAGCTTTTGGTAAGAAGAAATGACCTGCATCTCAAATTTATCGACAACACATTCGCTTTGCTGATAGATGATTCTGCCGTGCTGTATGATTTCGTTCTGAAAAACGGTATTTACCGTCCGCATGTTGATAAGGTCCACCGTTCTTTTCAAAACATTTTCGAGTGCGTCCCGGCAATCGCTCATGGCAAGATTTTTCAAGAGCTTGGCTCTTTCATGCGGGAAGAGAACGGCAATGTCCGCGTCGCTGTCCAGTTGCTGGTCCGGCGTCAGATAGGAGCCGAAGAGATAGATCCCCTCCACGTCAGGATAAAAGCTCAGCACTGTTTTTACTATTGTTTCGCCATTCATACACTCACCTCAACAACTCTCATCGCATCGTTCTCGAAAATGTCCGCAACTTCAGGGCAATGCTTGAGGAGCTCTGCATCGATGTTCACAAAATCCCGTAGACACCATAGGCTCTCATTTACAAGGACGAGGAGTGTCCTGGTATCCATGCTTATTCCCCCGGAGTATATCGGAACAGTAACATTATTATACTCTCTTTGCATTTCGAATCAACATCTTGTCGTCTTCACGACGCTTACGATTGCTTTCTTTCTTCGCATCGCCTTTCCGTCCCCAATAAGAGCCGCAGCCCTTTTTCGATCCTGAATGTTCCGTCTTTTTCGCGTTGTATCCCATATCAATTTGAAATTGGGCTGGTCATAGGCTATGCCTTGCGGATCATCTCCACCAGTTCATCGAGCTTCTTCTCGGATATCTTCTTTCCTCGCAGGGTCCGGAACAGGATCGGCAGGCTTGCCGCGATCTTTGCATCATTCAAAAGCTCTTCGGGAATGCGCCCCCCTTCAACAGCGGCGAGGTCGAAGAAAGTGTACCAGTCGTCGGTGCCTTTCCTGATATGCAGGTACTTGGCGTATTCTTCGAGCTTGTCGCTGCCCTGGGGCGGCTGCATGAGCCCTCGTTCGAGCTTGCTGATGTTGCCTGGATCGAGCTTGTTGTCAAGGCAGAACTGGCGCAAGGTCTTCTTGAGGTCAATTCGTTTTTCCTTAAAGAACTCTCCGAATGTCATTTTTGTCGACATGGTGAGCCCTCCCTTCTTTACTGTTGTAATCATAATACAACACTCAGATAGGGCTTGTCAAGGTCTGAAGTTGTATGTTGGTAAACCATGTTCTGGCCATACAGACTGGGGGACCCAGAATCTCCTTGACCCTTTTTCATCGCCCTGCTATATTCAACTCATGAAACGCAAGGTCACCATTCTCCCCGACAACGTCACCGTCGATGTCGATGACAACACGAACCTTTTCAAGGCCGTGAAGGCTTCGGGCGTCTATGTGCTCTCGTCCTGCGGCGGCAAGGGCAACTGCGGCAAGTGCAAGGTCGTTATCAAAGAGGGCTCGGTCGAAAGCGGCAAGTCCCGTTCCTTCCTGTCTCCTGAAGAAGCGGAGCGCGGTTACGCGCTCGCCTGCCTCTCCCGCGTCAAGAGCGACCTGATCGTCGAGATCCCGCAGGAGTCGCGCATGCAGGCAAAGCACAAGATCGCAACGGGCGCGAACAGGGATGAGCTCATCAAGCACATGCAGGAGGCCGGCGGGTGCCTTGAGTCGCGCATCAGCCGCATTTACCTTGAGCTCAACCCCCCCACGATCGACGACAACATAGCGGACTATGAACGGCTCCGGCGCTGCCTCGACAAAAAGGGATTTGATGCGTCCCACCTGCACATGAACTACCTGGTGTTGAAAAAGCTCTCCCATGTGCTGCGGGAAGAGAATTGGAAGGTCACGGTATCGGTCTTCAAGGTCAGCGAAGTGCTGGAGGTCCTGGACATTTTCCCCGGAGACGCCACGAAGACGCGGTACGGCGCCGCCGTGGACATCGGCACAACCACGGTGGTCGTATACCTCGTTGATATGACGAACGGCAACATTATCGGCACCGCTTCGACGTACAACAGCCAGGTGAAGTGCGGAGACGATGTGATCACGCGCATCGTCTATGCAACTGAGCGGAACGGGCTCAAAGAACTTCAGGGCCTTGCCGTGGGCAACATAAACCTGTTGCTTGCCGAGATCGCGGAAAAGAACAAGGTGCCGCAGGGCATGATAGACTACATCGTGGTCGCGGGCAACACCACCATGATGCATTTGTTCTACGGCGTTGATCCCCAGCATATCCGCGAGGAGCCCTATATCCCGACAGCGACCTTCTTCCCGCTCATTCGCGGCAAGAACGTGGGACTGCAGATCCATCCCCAGGCCGTCATTTACTCCATGCCGAACGTGGCCAGCTACGTGGGCGGCGACATTTCCTCCGGCGTGCTCGTATCGCAGATCCACAAGCAGGACAAGGTCTCGCTCTTCATCGACATCGGCACGAACGGCGAGATCGTGCTCGGGAACAAGGAATGGCTCGTGACCGCGGCATGCTCGGCAGGCCCGGCGTTCGAAGGGAGCGGCATCAAGTTCGGCATGCGCGCCATGGAAGGGGCCATCGAAGAGGTCGAGATCGACCCGAAAACGTATGAGGTGAACTTCCGCGTCATCGGAGATTCGAAGCCCATCGGCATCTGCGGTTCCGGCATGATCGACATCCTCGCCGAGATGTATCTGAACGGCGTGATCGACCAGAAGGGAACGATCCGTGAAGAGATCGGGTCAAAACGCATCCGCCGCGGGGAGAGCGGTCTGGAGTTCGTGATCGCCTGGCGCGTGGAGAGTGCGATCAACAAGGAGATCGTGATAACCGAGGTGGACCTTGACAACCTGATCCGCGCCAAGGCCGCGATCTACGCGGGGTTTGCCACGCTGCTCTCGCACATGGACGTGGGATTCGGCGACATCGAGAAGCTTTTCATCGCCGGAGGTTTCGGACGCTATATCGACGTCGAGCGCGCCATCACCATCGGCATGCTGCCCGATCTGCCCGTGGAGAAGTTCCAGTTCCTGGGCAACACGTCCATCATGGGCGCGTACTACGTCCTCCTGTGCGACCAGCTGCGCCACGAGGCGGAAGAGATCGCGAAGAAGATGACCTACATCGAGCTGTCTGTTTCGCGCAGCTTCATGGACGAGTACATGTCCGCGCTGTTCCTGCCGCACACGGATCTGAACGCTTTCCCGACGGTGAAGAAGGAGTTGGAGAAGAGGAAGAAGAAGGGGCAGGGTTGAGGTCTCCTCTGGCCGGATCGCATTAAAACATCCGGAAACCGTTCGGCAGGGTTAATGACCCCCCCCCGAAAAGATCAACGACGACAATAAATTTATTTTTTTGTAACTGGGTGGGCTTTTTTGCCAGACAGGGAGCCTTCAACAGGGTGCCCCAGCGATACTCCCTCCGCGAACCGCATCAAACGCTTGCAGTGTCTTACGACGGCTTCCCAATCCCAGAGATCCGGGTTCTTCAGATGGGGATGAGAATCGAACCAATTCTCCGCCTTTTTCTGACTGTTGCACGAGACGCAGCAGTTGATGAGGGGTAGCTTTTCGAAGTTAAGCTGGAGAATGATTATACCCCAACCTCTGATGACATGCCGGACAACGTGCTCCGCGCCCTTTTGTGTTTCCCGGACGACTTTCCTCTTTTCAACATAGCCCCGGGTGTCCGGGTACCATATTGTGAATCCCACAAATTGCCTATTCGCCTCGATTGCCGCATCGATAAAAGCATTTACGTCCCTGGCCGAAACGAAGTCGCCTGTATTTTCCCCCTCGTCCGTGTTCCTGAGATATACCTCGGGATTTCCAGATTCAAATATGCTTACGATCAGTTTGCCAAGGCCCGTGCGGTCAAGATTTGTGTTTGTCTGCATTTTCCCCGATCTTCCGATCTCCGGCGTCTCCGTTATTATATGCCGCGATTCGTATTTGTCAAATGAAATTGAGTTTGTGCAGGCAACCACCTTGACGTCGAGCGCGTCATCACCATCGGCATGCTGCCCGACCTGCACGTGGACAAGTTCCAGTTCCTGGGCAACACGTCCCTCAGGGGTGCCTGCTACGGCCTCCTGTGCGACCAACTGCGTCATGAGGCGGAAGAGATCGCGAATAAGATGGCCTCTATCGAGCGTTCCGTTTTGCGAAGCTTCATGGACGAGCACCTGTCCGCGCTGTTCCTGCCGCACACGGATCTGAACACTTTCCCGACAGTGAAGAAGGAGCCGGAGACGAGGAAGAAGATGTAGGATTGAGGTTTCTCCCGGCCGGTGCTCGCAGTACCAACCGCAAAGCTACGCTCCTATGCATTATCCATATTCACGGCTTTTTTCACCATATCAAGAATGCCCGGGATGGCCGATGTCACCCGGTTCCAGTTCGGAATAAGCGGCGTACCCATGGGGTTCTCCATGAACATCTTTGAGGCCTGCGTGATCGCGCGGGTAAAGGCTTCAACCGCCTTCGCTTCCGCATGCCGGTCGAATTCCAGGCCATTGATCGCCGCATCGGCCTCATATTTCATGATGGTATCCTCGGCGCTCCTCAGATAGGCCACCGAAAGGGATTTAAAAAAGCCTTCCGAGAACACAACCCCTTCCGAAGCCAGGGTTCTGAAAATAGACTTGCAGATGTCAACGGTCATCTTCATCAGGCCCTTTTCCGCGTCATCCGGCGAGAGATCCTGATGTTTATGTTCGTAGGTCTCGGCAATATCCACCTGGCAGACCCTTCGCGGAGAATAGTTTCGGTAGACTTCAGCAAGCGAGCCGACTTCCAGCCCCCAGTCCCAGGGGATCCTGTTCACCCGCGCCAAATCCGTCGTCATCGAGAATTCCCCGGAGAGTGAATACCGGAAGCTGTCAAGAAACATGAGAAACCCGTGTGGACCGATGAGCTGCTGGATGGAACGGATGATCGGTGTCATCAGAAGCCGAGTTACCCGGCCGTGCATTTTGTTCGTCACCCTGCTGTAGTAACCCTTGCAGAACACATAGTCCAGGTTGGGATTTACCACCGGGTAGCAAAGCCGGGCCAGCATCTCCCGGTTGTAATTGACGATATCGCAGTCATGGAGTGCGATGACATCCGACAGCCCGCGGGCAAGCACGTAACCGTAGGCCAGCCATGCGGAGCGTCCTTTGCCGCGCTGTCCTACGTCAAGGCCGTTCCGAGAGAGGGTTTCATATATTTCAGTGATCCGTTTGCCGTCATTGTGGATGATCTTGACATCGGCAGATATCGGCGACAGAAACTCCCGCACCCGGAGAAACTCTTTTTCCGAAGCCTTGTCGAGGACCAGAACGATCTCCTTCAGGTAATTCACCTTGGCGAGTTCCTTGACGATCCCAGGCATGGCCGGACCCTCGAACTCGGAATAGAGTGACGGCAGTACCAGGGCGATCGGCCGGGTCTTTGAAAAACCATGAAGGTCCGTCTCCATGCGCTCGAGCGATGGGTTGCCGAGCTTGTGCAGCGTGGTAATGATCCCTGTCTGATAAAAATCGGTCATGGGCCTTCCTCCGGTCAGATATGCTCGATATCATCCTTTGCTTCTTCCGCGCGCTTTTCCACGGTCTCCCGCTCGATCATTCGTTTTGCCGCATCGATCCCCCCCACACCGAAGGAGATGGAGAGTGCCAGCACGATCCCGCCGAAGATGATCGAGAAGGCGGCGAGAACGATACCCGGCGCGACCTGGAGCTGTTCCAGCACCATGGCCAGGATCAGGACCGTCAACAGGATCCGTATCGCTTCGGCAAGCAGCCTGGCGTAGTGATACCCGCTGTTCACCGCGGTTATCAGCACCGCCCTGCTGACGAAGCCGGTAAGCGCATAACCGACAAGCAGGATCAGGATCGCGGAAAAAGCACGGGGCAGATACATGAAGAACTGCGATACCAGGCTGTCGATCGCCTGGACCTTGAGCGCGCTCATACCCATCATCAGCGCAACGATGATCATGATCCAGTACAAGATCGAGCCAAGGGCGAGAGACGGCTTGGCCCACAGATCGCCCTTGCGCATGAGCGTTGTCACGCCCATCCGGTCGGACCAGCTGTCGAATTTGATTGCTGTCAGGAACCTCACGAGGATCGCACGCAGCACACGGGCAACGAAAATACCGATGATCAGGATGACCAGCATGGCCAGCAGGTTCGGCAGGAATTGCTTGATCGTGTGAAACACGTCCCGTAATGGTTCAAGTATCAGGTCCAGAAAATCCGTCATAGGGCACCTCCCAAAGATTATTTCCAGCTTGCTGTCAGATATTCCTTGCAGCTCTCAAACTCCTGGCAGAGTTTTTCGATCTCGGCCTCTGCCTCCTCCTGACCCATCTGCTCCACCTCGAGAATGAACGACGCGGTCTTCCCAAGGTAGAGGGGCGTCAGGGACTTGATCAGATGTTCGATTGGCAATTTTTTGTTGTGGAAGGCGATGGCATAATCGTAAATGACCCGCGTCCAGAGCGCGAGGGGGAAGCGAAACTCCCCGTCCCTCAATGTGCCGAGTCTTTCCACTTCCCGGAAATCGCCGGTCCCGAGAATATCGAGCCACAGGTCATGAAGATTATTGAGGCCCTCCCGGAACAAATTCAGCATCCTGCCGGTATTCACCTTGACCTGTTCGAGCCCGACCGAGTATTCAAAACCAAAGGCCGTTACCGCTTCAGACCCGCGGATCGGTTTCCAGACGTCATGATACGTTTCCATAAGTCCGAATGTTGCGCCAACCACCTGATAGAGCATCGCGCTCAGATCAGCGCCGGGGTCCTTGGCATCGTGGATTTTGGCGCCGAGAAACGATTGGGTGACCTTGAACTGGTTCGCGATCGCTGTTGTGGTCATCCAGATGTCGATGCCGAACCGTGCAACATCGGTTTGCCAGACATCCTTGGTGAGGTAAAATTTTGCAAGCTTGCCCGAGAAGCCGAAGTCCCCGCCGATGGGCTGGCGCACACGTTTTCCATAGAGCGCGCGGGTGAGCGGGTAGACGATGCTGTTCGTGATGGTGCCATCATACTTATGCCGGTGGTACAGGGGGGCGATATAATCGAATCCGTCCTCAAGTACCGGCTTGACAAGGAGTTCGATCCACTCGGGCGTAATGCTCCTCAGGTCGGAATCGACGACAACGCATGCCTTCGCGTCCAGCGCTTCGGCGACCTCAAAGATCGTGCGGAAGGCGCTTCCCTTGCCGGGAAGTCCGGAATAGGGGGTTGCGATCTTGAACAGGGGCTCCACCCGGTGGTGCAGAAGGATCGAGGTATAATTCTCGATTGACGTGTTTCGCACCACGTCGAGTGTGCTGTCCATTGAACCGCCATCGGAATTGACCAGCACGCTCTTCCGGTCAGGGAAATACTTTGCCAGCCCGGCCTGGACCGCTCGGACGACATGGCCGATTGTCCGGGCGTTGTTGAAGCTCGGAATGCCTACGACGATATCGGCCTGCTGTATCTTCTCGAGCTGCTCCTGAACTTCTTTTCTGAAGGCAACGGTTTTCATCGTCCGGATCACGCTCCCTTTTTTGCCAATTCCTTCTCAGAATCGCCGCTTTTTTCAAGTAGCATGATCTGGAGGTCCATGACATTCGTTCCCGTGGGTCCTGTTATGACATGGCTCTTGTTACCTGACAACGCGTCGAAGCGCTGGAAGAACAGGTACGAGTCATTATAGTCGAGACAGCGGACAGGGTCTATGCCTAAAGCACGCGCATGTGATGCGGTGCTCCCGTCAACGATGGCGCCTGCGGCATCGGTCGGTCCGTCGGTGCCATCGGTGCCAGCCGACAGCAGGGACACCCCGGTTAGCCCCTCGATCTTCAGGGCAAAGGCCAGTGCAAGCTCCTGGTTCCTGCCGCCCTTCCCCGGACCCTTCACGGTCACCGTGGTCTCGCCGCCGGAGAGAAGACATCGCCTCTCTCCCGGTCTCAGCGCATCGTGCGCGCGAAGCGCGGCCGTTGCCAGAAAACGGGCGGCATCACGCGACTCTCCCTGGAGTTCCCCGGTAATGACCTCCGGTGAAAAGCCGAGTTGCCGGGCCTTCTCTTTTGCAGCGGAAAGGGCCAGGGTAATCCCGCCGATAATCACATTTCTGGTCTTATGAAGACACGAGTCACCGCTTTTCACGGTCTCAAGCTCCTGGTCTTTCATTCCCCGCTCCAGAAATGACAGCACGCGTATTGGTATTTTCTCCTTCAGCCCGTATTTATCGATCACCACCATTGCATCGGCAAAGGTCGTACTGTCCCGGGTGGTCGGGCCCGAAGCGATCACGTCGAGCCGGTCGCCGATAACGTCGGACAGGACCATCGTCACCACCTGTGCCGGGCATGCCGCTTTCGCGAACCGTCCTCCCTTGACCGCGGAAAGATGTTTCCGCACGGCATTCAGCTCTTCGATGGAAGCGCCTGTCTTCAGGAGCAGTGAGGTCACTTCCTGTTTATCGTTCAGCGTCAAGCCGTTCATCGGCGCGACGAGCAGCGCGGAAGCGCCGCCGGACAAGAGACAGATGACGAGGGTCTTCTCATTGGCAGCCCGCACCAGCTCCACGATCCTCTTTGTGCCCTCCACGCCTGCTTCGTTGGGAATGGGATGGGCGGCTTCCACCTGCGTGATGATCTTGAGCGGGGCAGTATGGCCCTCCTTTACGACGATGAGTCCCTCGGTAATCCGGTCACCGAGTGCGTCTTCAATCGCCAAAGCCATGCGCGCCGTGGCCTTCCCGGCCCCGACTACCAGGACACGGTCAAAGGTATCGAGTTCGTACGCCGCACCTGCGGCGTGCAAACAGGTATTCTCGAATGTTATGCTCCTGGTCACCGCAAGGTACGGGTCAACGGCGGCAAGCGCGGCATTGAAGATGTCGAGAAGGTGGCGGTTTTTCATCGCATTATCCCTGATCCCGTTCCCATTAATTTATGCACAGCCTCGTTCCATCCCGCAGGGCCTATTTTTTTGGTGCGATAGAGACCGGGAATATCGATCCTCGGATCGTGACTCCCGTCCTTTCTGCGGACCAGGACCGGATGATCAACGGCCAGAAGAAAAGGAAGATCGTTCAGGCTGTCGCCGAGTCCGACGATACTGAGCGGTCCCTTCGCCCGCTCATAAAGCGTACGCAGAAGAGCAACCGCCTTGCCCTTGTGATGATTTCCCATAAGGTGAAACAAGCGGCCCTGAGTCCACCTCAGGCCGGAGGCCTCGATTGCCTGCAGTACGCGTTCGTCCGTTGCGCCGGGAAATACGAAGGGTTCTCCATATTCCCGCTGTTTCGCCAGAACTGCTTCGTCGAGCGAAAGGCCGGTCAGCGCCGCGACCCCGGCCGGGGTCATATCCCCGAAACCGGTTAGCGGTATCTGCAGCGTATCGCGGAGGCGGATGAACTGTTCGCGGACACCGGCGTAGGGCATCCCGAGGGAAATGACCCGGTACCCGCTGCGTGTCTTGCCTTCCAGGGGGAACGGGAAGTAGCCCTCGGGAATGAAAATGCCGCCGCCGTTTTCAGCAATGAAGGGATGGCGATTTTCAAGCCGATCCCGCCAGACTTCCAGCTCCGCTCGCGTCTTGCTGGAGCAGAGTATCAGCGGCACCCCGCACTCCCGGATCAGTTTCAGTGCCGGTCTGGCCGCGTCGAAGGAGTACGTCGTCGGATGGAGAAGGGTCCCATCCAGATCGGTAATAATGATTATATTCGGCATCATCCTGTTTCCCGCAACGCATACTGAAAATAAATATTGATGACATATGCGAAGATCAGCGCCAAAGCGTCCCATCCAATGCGAAGGAAAGCCTTCTTCTCGAGTCGGAAGGTAAGACTCACCATGGCGATCCCCGTCATGATCACCGCCATAAGGCCGGTGACAGCGTGGGTCTGCGATACATGGGACAGGAGAGGACCTTTTGCATAAACGAGATCGTCGATTGCAAGAATGAAGATGTTGAAGAGGTTGCTTCCGAACAGGTTTGCAATGGCCATATCAGCAGCGCCGATCCTGAGCGCGGCGATTGACACGACCAGTTCGGGAAGCGACGTGGTCATCGCGATGAACGTCGTACCAATAAAACTCCTGCCGAGACCGGTCTCCACGGCAAGCCGGTTTCCGAGAAACGGGAGCCATGCGGCCGCGCCGACGATGATAAGGGCGTTTATAGCATATTTGAACGCCGTTTCCCGTGTCGTCATATGATCATATCGGGCGGCCTCCGAGATCTCACCAACGAAGGTCGCGATCTTTTTCTTTTCGAACAGGAAGACGCTTCTTATACCGACACCATAGATCACGAGGATCGCAGGCGTATACAGGCCTATATGGCCAAACGACGGGATAAGTTCGCCGGCCAGGAGCGACACGGAAGTAAGACCGATCAGGACCACGCCGAAACCCGCCGAGAGGATATGTCCGTGCTCCACCCTGGAAAAAATCGGGGTGGGACCGTGAAGCATATCCATGAGTGATATGATCGCCAGGTTGAAGACACAACTGCCCATGATATCTCCGAGGGCAATGTCGGGGGTGTCGGCAATGGTGACGGAGCTGATCCCGGTGATCAGCTCAGGCAATGATGTTACACTGGCCATAAGAATGAGGCCGACCCATGCCCGGCCAAGCCCCGTCTTTTCGGCGATCACGTCCCCGTATCGGGACAATTTGGTACCGCAATACACGATCACTGCGGAGCACAAAATAAACTGAAGCCACAAAAGGAGCATCAGATCGCCATCCCTTCAGTCTGCCATGATCTTCTATAAATTAAAAAAGGCCAGCAGAAACATTCGAAATGTTTTTCTCTGGCCATCTTTCCCGTCAGGTTTTCACCAGGTCGGGCGCGTCAGTCCGCATTATAATAGTTGATTGATGATAAGCGATCTGCAATCTTTCACGGCGGTTTCACCGGTATCACCATACTATTCAGTATACCGAAGGCTTTAATAAAAGTAAACCCCGATAGTTGAAAAAAAGGGGGTGGGGAACATACTCACTGCCGGATTCACCTAGGGTCGCAAGTCCGAGACCTCCCCAGTATTGTCCCCGATATCCCACGCGCCCGGCCTCACCCTTTTCCCCCTTCCCTTTTAAAGACAACCATACCCAGCGGCGGTAGGGTGATAGAAAGAGAATCATATTTTCCGTGCATAGGCACGGGTGTTGCCTCGACACCGCCGAAATTGCCCTGCCCGCTTCCGCCGTACTCGGGGGAATCGCTGTTCAATATCTCGCGCCAGTATCCGCCCGTGGGCACCCCGAGCCGGTAGTTTTGGCGCGGCACGGGCGTCAGATTGCAGACCACGAGGAGCACCTCTTCGGGTGCTTTCCCTTTTCGGAAATAGCTCACGATGCTCTGCTCCCAGTCGCTGATGTCGTCCCACTCAAAACCGGTATTCACGAAGTCGAGATCATAGAGCGCGGGCTCGTGGCGATACAGGATGTTCAGGTGTTTCATCCAGGTCTGGAGCGCCTGATGGGGAGGATACTGCAGCAGGTGCCAGTCAAGGCTCCTATCATGGTCCCACTCGTCCCACTGGCCGAACTCGGCGCCCATGAACAGGAGCTTTTTACCCGGGTGGGTATACATATATCCGAGGAGCAGCCGCATGTTGGCGAACTTCTGCCAGGCGTCACCCGGCATCTTGTTCATGAGGGAGCCTTTGCCGTGCACCACTTCGTCATGGGACAGGGAGAGCATGAAGTTCTCGAAAAAGGCGTACCAGATGCTGAAGGTCAGCTGATTGTGATGGTATTTCCGGAACACGGGATCAAGCGAAAAATACGCGAGGGTGTCGTGCATCCAGCCCATATTCCACTTCATCCCGAACCCGAGTCCGCCCACATACACCGGTTGCGACACCATGGGCCAGGCCGTGGATTCCTCGGCAATGGTCTGGACGTCGGGATACCTGCGATAGACCTCTTCGTTCAGCCGCCTGAGGAAAGTGATGGCCTCAAGGTTCTCATTGCCGCCGAACTGGTTGGGGATCCACTCTCCCTCCTTGCGCGAGTAGTCGAGGTAGAGCATGGACGCGACCGCATCGATCCTGATGCCGTCAATATGGTATTTCTCCAGCCAGAACAGGGCGCTGCTCACCAGAAAGGCGCGGACCTCGTGCCTGCCGTAATTAAAAATGTAGCTCTTCCAGTCCGGATGAAAACCCTTTTGCGGGTCCGCGTGCTCATAGAGATGGGTCCCGTCAAAGTAGGCAAGACCATGCTCGTCGCTCGGAAAGTGCGACGGCACCCAGTCGAGGATCACGCCGATCCCGTTCTGATGCAAGTGGTCCACGAGATACATGAAGTCCTGCGGGCTGCCATACCGGCTCGATGGAGCGAAATAACCCGTGGTCTGATACCCCCAGGACCCGTAGAACGGGTGCTCCATCACCGGCATGAACTGCACATGGGTAAAGCCCATTTCCTTCACGTAGACCGCGAGGGAGTCCGCCATTTCCCGGTAGGTGAGAAAGCCGTTGTCCCGCTCCAGGGACCGCCTCCACGAACCCAGGTGAACTTCGTAGACCGAAAAGGGGACGTTCAGGTCATTTGCGCGGCGCCGGTCCTTCATCCAGGCGTCGTCGCCCCACTGGTATGCAAGGTCGCAGACAATGGAAGCCGTTCTCGGCGGCGCCTCCCAGCAGAAGGCAAAAGGATCCCCCTTGTCGGCGCGATAACCCGCATGGCGCGAGATGACGTGATATTTATAGAATGCCCCTGCTTCGATACCCGGGATGAACCCTTCCCAGATGCCGGACCCGTCCCAGCGCGCACTCAACAGATGGGATTCCTTGTTCCAATCGTTGAACTCTCCAATGACCGAAACCCGCTCCGCCTCGGGCGCCCAGACCGCGAAGAGCGTGCCCTTCAAGGTATTGTGGACCAACGGATGCGCTCCGAGCTTGTCATAGAGGCTGAAGTGGTTCCCTTCCTTAAACAGGTAGATGTCGTGTTCCGTCAGGAGGCTTATCCCGGGGACGACGCCTGCGGGTCGTATTGACGCCGGCATTGTTTCTTTTTTTGTTGCTTTCTTTTTTACCATGGTGTCTCCCGGTGAAGTGCGCGCTGCGGATACTCTGTGTCATGGCCGTTGCCTGCCATCCGACGGCCCTTGTTCGATGGATCTTCTCTTTTTGATCGATCTCCTGAAGCGCCAGAAAGAAACCGTCGCACCTCCGATCAGCATGCCGATGAGCACGCAAAGAAGTATGATAACGGCGAGTGACGCCTCAAATTTCCACGATAGAAAGGAAACGACGACGGGCGCCGCGTTTTGTACTGAAAAGAGGACCATTACGGCTGCCACTGCAATTACAAAAACGAGCGTAATCATGCATTCTCCCTTCTCTTCCTTCTCATGAGGGCCGTGATCAAGAAAAGTCCAACTGTCATAAGCCTGCGCCAAAAGAATGAATCGGGCGTGGTCCGGCAATAACACGTTCGATGGCGCTGCGGTGATCAGGCGGGTGTTCATGAGAGTCGACCGCATCGATCTGCAGGGAACGTCCGTCAATGCGCATGAAAAGGGCGGGTGCCCCGGGTACTTTTTGAGATCCCGGGCGCCTGCAATGTGAAACGGGTATGGTCATTGATGCAAAGAGCGGCGGATTTATCGTTTGACGGTTTTTTTTGCGACCGTGGTTTTTTCCCCTGATTCGAGAGCTTTGATCTGCGCCTCGAGTTTCTTCAGCCGGGAGACGATGTTCCTTGCTTTCGCGTCGAGCGACGGATTTTTTGTCCGGGCGCCCATGAGCACATATACCCGGGCGCCAAGATCAGAGAACCCCTGGTGGACCTTTGTCTTGAGCGTAAAAAGCTTATACTGAAGTTTTCCCTCGTCGCTGAGCTCGCCGACTTTCTTTTGGGCAACGATCGCGCCTTTTTTTAAGGCCACCATGCCTTTTCCTATGCCTATTTGCAGGTCCTTCTTGATCGTTTCCCATTTCATGCCTTCAAAATAGCTCATCCCATCCTCCTTGTGGAAAGACCTTCAAGTGCGTGATGTTATTATACCATATGCCGGAGCCGTTAAAATAAAAAAGCGGGATGGCCGATCGGCCATCCCGCTTTTTAACGGATCACTATTGTACCGCTGAACTACCTGCCCATCGGACCACCTGGGCCACCCATTCCACGCTGCTGTTTCATATCCCCCCGCATCTCCATCATCTCTGCCCGGTGTTTTTCCCTGCAGGTCCTGATGTCGTCGTGGTTCGTTGCCGCCTGTATGCAATTCTTTGCCTCTTGAAGGCTGGTCATCCGCCCATCGAGCATCTTCAGAATATCACTCTTCCTCTGGTCAAAATTCGGTGGCGGTGCATTCTGCGGCTGGCCGCCATCAGCCGCGAATGCCGATACCGCTAATACCAGAGACAATGCTACTGCTGCGATCAAGGCTCTTTTCATAATTCTTCCTCCTCCTCATGGTTTTTTTATCAGTGCAACGCTGTATGGTAAGACACCATGAAGGTGAAAAGGTTAAAACAGTATTTTCATAAAAAAGATCGATCAGTTTTTCGTCTTCACAGCCTGCAGGAACGAGTCGTTCTTCAGAAGAGCGTAGATCACATCGATGCAGGCGTTACTCAGGGCCTCATTATAGTTGTCGGCATTATAGGATCTGCCCCAGCGATTGGAACTGACCGCGGTCATTCCTTCCCAGAGCACGTCGCCAGTCTTTGACCTTATCCGTACCTTCAAACCGATATCCGCCTTGTAAGCCGACTCTTCGGTCACGTAAAATTTGACGACATCGGCCTCGAGCGACAAAGTGCCCCCGTCTTTGACGACAGCGATGTCAAATTCCGAAAGAATTTTTCCGAATCTGTCGGTTAACCATGCGGCGACATTGTCCCGGGTGGTTACGTAGCGTATCTTGCCGAAAGATTTGGTCTCGACATTTTTACCGATCTCAGAAGGCCTCTTTCTCAGATCATTGAATGGTTTTATGGTGAATGTCGCCTTTTGAAAGGCCGTCAGATCGATCGCATCCAGGGCACTGATCGTTTCCGTCGGCTTCCAGACAAGCGGGATATTGAGCAGGCTGGAACCGGCATACGCATTTTCGGCGTCAGTGATTTGCGGAACAGCCTTCGGAACATCCTGCGTTTCGCCGATCGAAATCGTGGTCATGCCCTGCAAACCTGTCAGTAATAGTACCATGAAGAACAGTTGGACGATTCTCATCCTATTGACTCCTTTCCGCAAGAGAGAATAAACGCGGCGGGTAACCTGGTTCACCGGCGTATTAACGTACAGTGCGCTCACGCGGGGATACCTCTTCGCCCGGAGAAGTGCGGGATGGCGGCACGATCCGTTCTGAGAACGGCCGGCACCTGATCGCAGCATTGCCGGAAAAAAACAGTGCCCTACGTTACCTTGACCTTCTTGTTCAGCTGTCTGATCTTTGCCAGGATCTCTTTTGTCGAGGGGAGGTCCGCGGGAGGCTTGTCCGGCGCCGTTATCCCCTCAAAGAACGTGGCGCTATAGAGATTGTAATAGTCGAGGATGTCGAGACAGTCATTGCCTATGGCTGTTCCATACCGGAGGTGATATATCTGTCCTTCCTTGAAATACATCCGGAGGATGTCCTCGCTGGTTTCGCGGATATTGACATAGAGTGCGCCGTTCTTTCGTGCCGTAAGAATATCCTGGATAACGTCCGCGAATAACTGCTCCTGTTCCATTGGTCACCTCCGATAACGCGTAAGACCGGACCTCCGGCCGATTTTTGTTGATCGTGCAGCAAAGAAAGATATCAGAAACGGGTACAATTCTCGATAGTCGTCATGGATGGATCAGCAAGGGGGCAATACACTATTCAACGCAACGAGCGCACCTTCATCTCCACCGGCTGTTTCAGCGGTCCGCCGCCGACCCGTGCGGGATGGCCCACGGGGACCACGGCCATGAACTCGCCTTCGGGCTCGCCAAGGAAGCGGAGCACTTCGTCCTTGATAAGATAGAGCACGCCGAGCCAGACCGTGCCGAGGCCGAGGGAGGCGGCGGCGAGCAGGATGTTCTCGACCGCAGCGGCCGAACTCTGGACCTCCATGGTCCGGAAGAAGTCGTGGGCCGTCTCCTTTTCCACCTTGAAGAGCTCGGTCCCGTGTTTGATGAGTTCTCCCGTGTTCGCCACGGCGATGACCACCGGCGCCGACACGATGCTCTTCGCTCCCATTCGCAGGAGTGCCGCGGCCGGCCGGGGAAAGGCCGCCGACTGCGCGGTCACGAGCTGCGCCAATTCCTGCTTCTTCCCGTCCCGGAGGATGATGAACCGCCATGCCTGCCGGTTGTGGGCCGACGGCGCCGCGTTTGCCGCATGCAACAGGACCTTGATCTCTTCATCGTTCACGTCGTCCCTGGTGAAGGTCCTGACGCTGTGGCGGTCCTTGATCGTTCTGAGGGTCTCATTACGAAAAAAAACGGAATCATCGGGCAGCATGATGTGCCTCCGTATCATTGCGATATAGCGTGAACATATCAGACATGGTCTTTGAAGTCAAGCTTGACCGCATCAAAAGGGGGAGAGAAGGGGTCATGCACAGGGAACAGGGAAGGTGTTCCATCGCTTTATCGCTGACGGAGGACAGGATTAACTTTAAAAAGGAGCCTTCTTGAGAATGCTGTGACCATCCCACCCTACTCTTTACTCATACGCTTTCGCAGCTGCTCGACGAGCTGCTTCGCTGCCGGACCGTCTTTGATCCTTACCGCACCAATGACGAATCGGCCAGCCTGCTCGACAAATACCTTTCCGTACAGCGGATCGATCGCTTCCAGAGAGGTCCGGCCCTTCCCGTCGGTCACGAGAGCGTCGCTTCCCGATGTTTTTAAATAGGAACGGTATTGATCAAAGGTCTTGCGAGCGGCATCCCCCGATTGCTCGGTGACGACGAAGACCTGCACCTGCTCGTTGTTCAGCAATGCATCAGCGATCAAACCCCTCCGGAAAAAATCGTACCCAAGCAGGCTTTGAGCAACATACCGTTCGCTCCTCTTCACTACGGCCGGGACAGCGAAGGCATCGAGTTCCTCAGGCCTATCCGCGGACTTCGGCAGGTTCTGCGAGATGGCTTTTGCGCAGGCGAGGAACACCTCCTGTGCAATGCTCGTCGCACCCGTGACCTGGAGTCTCACAAAGTAGCGGTCCTGGTAAAAGAACACCTGGGACGATGAGATTGTTCCCTGTACCCCGACGGCAATGTCGGCATCATCCTTTCTGCGATAATTGGCGAACATCCCGAAGGCATCGAGCAGCGAGCCCATCTTATAGACATCGGCATCCACGGCGATCTTCGGGTCCTGTTTATTCTCGTATCTCGCGTACGCGAGCTTTTCGAACCCGTAGGGAAAATAGAGCTCCGACTCTCCATTGATACGGTCGAAGAGCGTGTTCTTGTCAAAGAGGGTCACTTTCCCGTCCATGGTCCAGCCTTCGGCACAGGCGACCGCGGGCAGGGACTTTTCCATTACGATCTCCGCGCAGAATGCCGGGATTGCTGCCGAGATCATGGAGAATATAACGACAGCGATCAGTTTGGGGTAGTGCATTGATTCCCTCACAATTCAAACAGCGCAAACCGTGCTCATGGTTGTCCAACGCTCTCTATGCCAGCATTGTCCTTGCTTGCTGCATCTTTGCCGCGATGTTCAGTCCCTTTTCACAGTGCGCCACACAGACCGGACATTCAAGACATGCCATGGCCGAAGCGGTCCTGGGGACCTCGCGGTACGTGGACAGCGCGAGCTCACGGCTCTTGTACCCTTCCGCGTACATCAATGAACGGTTGATGGTGCTGATCTCCACGCCCCGGGGACACGTCCCTTCGCAGGTTCCGCAGAGATCGCAGTAGAAGCCTGCCACGGCGGCATGATATTTCCGCAGGATCTGCGCATCAGCGGTCTTGAACGGCATGCCCATGACCGCGATGTTTTCCCTGAGGTTGGCCAGGTCTTTCATTCCCGGGATCGCCATGGTGATGTTCGGGTTCTGGAGCGCCCACTTGAGGGCCGCCTGATGGGGGCTGATCGCTCCCATTGCCTCGGTCTTGTACCCGCCCGCCTGCGTCTTCATCGCGATGATGCCGATGCCGGCCTTTGCCGCCCGTTCTATCGCCGCACCAATGTTCTTGTGACTTTCAAAATTATAGGCAACCAGGGCCGTATCAAAGAACCGGTCTTTGTCGTCCACCAGGGCATTCAGCACTTCGGGCTGGTTCTTGTGCGTGGTCACACCGAAGAAACGCACCTTGCCCTGCTGTTTCAGTTTGGCGAGGGCCTCGCGGGTCTCGGGAATGAATATCCGCTCCCTGTCCGTAAGATTATGGAGCTGGATCACGTCGATATAATCGGTCTCGAGCGTCTTGAGGCTTGTCTCCACATCCCTGATAATGTCTTCCTTTGCTTTCGAGCCCGGCAGGGTCTTGGTCGCCACATACACCTTGTCACGCCTGCCTTTCAGTGCTTTGGCGACGATCTCCTCGTTCTTGCCGTCCATGTATTTTCGGGCCGTGTCAACATAGTTGACGCCGTTGTCAAAGGCGATCTTCAAGACCTCCGGCTCCGGCGTGAGCATGGCGCCAAAGCTCACGACCGAGATCTTCATTCCCGTCCTGCCAAGGGTCCGGTACACCGGCTTGGGAAAAACAAACGGTCCTGGCGCCGCAAGGTTCTGCACGGCCCCGGCAAGGGCGCTCCCTCCGAGCAGGACCGACGTGGTCCCGACCATGCCGACTTTCAAGAACGTTCTCCTGTTCATTCCTCCCGGTTTTTTTTCGTTGTCCATGGCAACCTCCTTCACCTGAAGTTTTCATTACAACCTGCGGCATAACGCCGCACGCTGTAATCGGTCGAGAACTTATTCTTTAACGGGGGTTATGTTTTCCGACATAAGTTTTGCTATGGACTTGGTAAAGGCGGCGGGGTCCTTGAGTTTCGAACCTTCGAGCAGGAGCGCCTGGTTATACAGCAGGTCGATATATTCCTTTAACACCTGTTCATTGCCGCCTTTGTCGATCAGGCTGTTCATGGCCTCGAGAACCTGGTGCGCTGGATTGATCTCCAGGATCCTCTTGTCCGACGGCACATCCTGGCCCATGGACTTGAGCAGTTTCTCCATCTGGGGATCAAGCCCGCCTTCGTCGGCAACAAGGCAGCAGGCCGAGTCCTTGAGCCTGCCGGACAGGCGCACGTCCTTCACCTCGTTCTTTAATTGCTCTTTTATGATGCCGAGCAGTTTCCCGAATTTTTCCTTCGATCGTTCCTTTTCTGCTTCGCCGGACTTGTCAAGATTGACATCGCCTTTGATGACCGATTTTATCTTCTTGCCCTTGTATTCCTTCAGGTCAAGCATGATGAAGTCATCGATATCATCGTTCATGATCATGACTTCATAGCCCTTTTCGCGGAAGGCCTCGAGGTAGGGCGATTGCAGGACATTCTCATCAGGCCTGCCGGTGATGTAATAGATTTCAGCCTGCGCGATCGGCATGTTCTTCACATAGTCGTCGAAGGTCGTATACTTTCCCGGCTCGGTCTTGGTGGAAGAAAACAGCAGGAGATCGGCGATCTGCTCCTTTTTGGAAAAATCGAAATGGATTCCTTCTTTCAGGACCCTGCCGAACTCCTTGTGGAAATCGAGATAGGCGTCATAGGTGTTCTTCTTCATGTCCCCGAGGGTGTCGAGCACTTTCCTGGTGATGTTCTTTTTGATGACCTCGACATGTTTGTTGGACTGCAGGATCTCGCGCGATACGTTCAGCGGAAGGTCCGACGAGTCGACCACGCCCTTTACAAAACGCAAATACTCGGGAATGAGCTGTTCGCAATGGTCCATGATCTGCACGCGTTTGACGTACAGGGTCGGGCCGATCTTGTAGTCCTTGTACAGGATCCCATAGGGGGCCTTCGCAGGGACATAGAGAAGCGCGGTGAACTCCGAGGTGCCCTCGGCGCGGTAATGGATGACCTTTGCCGGTTCGCCGAAGTCATGGGAGATGTGCTTGTAGAAGTCATTGTATTCCTCGGCCGTTATTTCGGACTGGTCCTTGAGCCAGATGGCCTTGCCGGCGTTCATGGTCTCTTCCTCGGAGACCTTGATCTTTTTGTTCTTGTCGGCCGGATCCTCTTTTTCCCGTTCAATGTCCATGACCACGGGATGAGCGATGTAATCGGAGTATTTTCTGATAACCTGCCTGATCTCCCATTCATCAAGGTAATTCTTGTCCTCACCCTTGAGATGAAGGACCACATCGGTGCCGGCCCGCTCCTTTTCCGCTTCGTCGATGAGGAACGAACCGTCGGCGGTGGATTCCCATTTGACCGCTTTTTTTGTTGTCTCCGTGGCTTTCCGGGTCATTACCGAGACCTTGTCGGCAACCATGAAGGATGAATAGAAACCGACGCCGAACTGCCCGATGAGCTCGGGTTTGTCCTTCAGGGCCTTGCTCTGGAGGGCCCGCAGAAAATCCTTTGAGCCCGAATGCGCGATGGTGCCGAGCTCCGCAATGACCTCGTCATGGGTCATACCGATGCCGTTGTCGCTGACCGTCAGCGTGCCTGCTGCTTTGTCCACGATGATCTTGATCTTCCATTCGCCCGTATTGGCCAGGATGTCCTTGTTCGTGAGCGATTCGAAGCGGGCCTTGTCAATGGCATCGGAGGCATTCGAGATCAGTTCCCTCAGAAAGATCTCCTTGTGAGAGTAGAGGGAGTGGATCATCAGGTCCAGAAGCTCTTTTACTTCGGTCTTAAATTCCATTTTTTCAGCGGTCATAGGGACACCTCGTGATGTGATTAAGGACATATCAACGGCTTGACGGACATGAGCCGTACCGTTCATAAGCGGCAGCGAGAAACCGCAGGGTTTTCAAGAGACTATATATACCCATACTGTTCGTTTCTGTCAAGGGCTTTGATGGAGTTTTCCGGGTAATTAATATTCAGTTGATTTTTTCAAGAAAAGGAATATAATCCTGCCGTTTTGTTCTGATGCTGCGGATCTGAACCTGCCAGGTAGCAGGAACAGGCGACAGAGCTAAAAGAAAATCATCGCTGCAGTGCGTTTTTCATCTAATTTATCTTATTTCGACAAGCGCGCGGCAGTTACTCTCATGAGAAGAAAGGGGGTGAATGAACGTGAAAAAGATCTATGCAATTATAGCAGTCCTGACCGTGGCCGCGGTTTTTGTTTTTGCCGGATGCCAGAAGCAGGAGGCGCCGAAGCCTGCGGAACAGTCGGCACCGACCTCGACGATGCCTGCAGCAACGCCTGAAGCGAAGTAGTCTCCCGGCAGACAAACCACAAAAGGCCCTCCGGCTTGTCCGGCGGGCCTTTTCTAATTTGTTTTTAGCTTCTTTCTGAACACCTCGATTCCGTCGGGTGTATAATAAGATCAGGAAAGTGAGGAGCGTGCCATGTTAAAAGAAATTCTATCAGGCGTCGTGGTCCTTCTATTAATGATGCTGGTCAGTGTGCCTGCTTATTCCGGCAGCGAACAGCCAGAGGGAAAAGCGCTGGTTACGGAGATAAAATTTATGAAACCATCTCAAGAAGAGTTAAAGCGGAAGCTGACACCTATGCAGTACACGGTGACGCAGAAGAACGGTACGGAGCCGCCATTCAATAACGAGTATCATGACAATAAACGACCCGGCATCTACGTTGATATCGTCTCCGGCGAACCTCTGTTCAGCTCGCTTGATAAGTTCGATTCAGGAACCGGCTGGCCGAGCTTCACCAAACCCCTCGAGCCGGGTAATATCGTGGAAAAAGAGGACCGGGGCTGGTTCTCTGTCCGGACCGAGGTCCGGAGCAGGAACGCCGACTCGCACGTGGGCCATGTTTTTAATGACGGCCCCAAACCGACGGGCCTGCGTTACTGCATGAATTCAGCCGCGCTCCGGTTCGTTCCCCGGGAAGACCTGGCGAAAGAGGGGTATGGAAAGTATCTGCCGCTCTTCGAGAAACAGTCTCGTTGATCTGAAGCGGAGACTCTATGCGCTTGCGAGATATTCGATGATCTTTTCGCGGACGGTCTTGAATGTCCGCTCGAACCGTGTCTCATCCGATTCGAGAAGCGTGATGCGGAACCCTTTGAGGTCGCAGCTGAACCCGGTCAGGGGGACTACGCAGATGCCGGTGGCGGCGAGAAGATAATACACGAACCGCTTGTCAAGCGCCACGCTGCTGGTTATTCGCTCGATCAGTTCTTTAACGGCTTTGTCCTTTATGGGCAGGGACTGTTTGCCGTTCAGCGCGTCTTCCTCGAACATCACCGTCATATAGAATGCGCCGTTCGTCCTGTTCACAATGGTTCCCTTGATGCCCTTGAGCAGATCGTAGGCGATGTTCGAGCGCTTCTCGTACATCTTGTTTCTCCGTTCCACATTGGCGGGATACCGCTTGTCCCCGAGGATTCGCGGTATTACCGTCTGCGGAAGGGTGGTGGAGCAGACCTCGAGCATCTTGTCGTCCAGGATGCTCTTTACGTACTTCGTGAATACCGGGTCGTTCTTCTGGTTATAGACCTCGATCCAGCCGCATCGCGAACCCGGCCACGGCAGTTCCTTCGAGATGCCCTTCATGGAGATGCCGCACACATCACCGATCACCTCGGCGAGCGGCACCGCCTTTTTCCCGTTGTAGGCCATGTTGGTATAGATCTCGTCGCAGACAATGAACAGGTCGAACTCCTTCGCGATGGCCACGATCTCCTGCAGGATCTTTTTGGGATAGACCGCGCCGGTGGGATTATCGGGGTTGATGACGAGGATCCCGGAGATCGCGGGATTATACTTCACCTTCATCCTGAGGTCGTCGACGTCGGGATACCACAGGTTCTTGGGGTCCAGATTGTAGGAAAGATATTCCGAGCCTGCATGCGACGCCTCTGCCGATGAATGCGTACTGTAGGCCGGGCTCGGCCCGATCACCCGGTATTCCTTTTTCAGTTGGCCGTAGACTTTGCCGATCGCGTCGCCGAGACCGTTGAAGAAGATGATGTCCTCTTTCGTGATCCTGACGCTGCCGTTCTTGTTCGCCAGCTCCGCCAGAAACTCTCGGGTCGCCTCAAGTCCTTTGGTCGGTGAATAGGCGTAGGTGGCGTCCTCACGCGTTGCCGCAGTCACGATGTCCTTGATCCAGTCGGGGATCTTTTCCCCCTTCTGCACCGGATCGCCGATGTTCTCCCAGATGATCTCGATGCCGAGCTTGCCGAATTCCTTGGCAACGGCCACGATCTCGCGGATCTCGTACTTCAGTTCGTCGGCGCCGATGGAAACAATATTATTTCTCATACCGTATTTTCCCGCTTTCTCATTTTCTCATTGCGCTCTGTCGGCGCTGTGGTGCAATCCGCTCCATTCCGCTGTTCTTTTTTCATATTACCAAATAACAGGGGGCTGAGTAAAGGGAATTATTGTGCAATATAAGCAGGTAATAATGTTTCAACGCGAGCGCAGTCTTCCGCTCACGTATTCCCGCATGATCTCGATCGCACCGGCGATTTCCTCGTTCCGCGGCAGCATTTCCGCGATCTTGCGAATGTAGTCCCGTTCCACAACCATCCGCAGGGAGCACGTGAAATTGAGGTCATAGAGCCAGGCCAGTTGCAGCAGCTTGAAATCGTTCAGGGTCGTGAGCGCATCCTTCCTGGCCATCTCTCCCCGGACAAGGCAGGCAAGGACTTCCGGTGAGTATTTCCCCGGCACATCGGGAAGGCCGAGCGCAACGGCCTCCGCCCTGCTCCCTTCGTCCTGCTCAAAGTATTCGATAACCACCCGCAGGATATCGAGTTTATCCGCATCGCGGATGAGCCTGGCGAAACGAAGGGATCTCTCGTCAAGTCCGCCGGGAAGAGTGAAGACATTATGCAGCGTCACCGAGCGGATAATGAGCTCCTGCTCCTGCTTCGGCAGGCCGGCCAGCACATTGTTTTCCAGGATCACCTTTGTCCCCAGGACCGCATGATTTACCGAGATACTGTCGTCGAAGGTCTTGTACTGCTGATATTGCGAGAACCTGCCGACGTCATGGAACAGGGCGATTGCCTCCGAGAGTCGCGCCTCCGGCGCGATCAGGCCCAGGTCCTCCGCGATCCTTACGGCGTTCAAACAGACCTCGTGCGTGTGATCCCGCTTTATGGCGATGTTCCGCTGGTCCAGTTCGGTCGGCAGGGAAAATGATGCGCAGTAGTCCGCAAACCAGTCCTTCAGTAAAATTAGTTCGTTTTGATCCATCGATGCCCGGCTCCGTGAGTTTGGTGATTGTACTGCAATGGCAACTGTTGAGTCAAGGAGTTCCCGGCCGGCGGGCGATTCTTTTGTAACTACTCAGATTTGCCGCAAAAGAACTCAAAGAAAAAACCTGAAACCATGTATTTCAGTTTTAATTCTCTCTGCGATCCTTGCGTTCTTTCGCGGCTAACAGATTTTGACCTGATTTGACCTGAGTAGTTACTTTCTTTTTGTAATCCCAAAATGATAATGTCCTAATTCGCCAAAATAGAAATGTCCTATTTCCAGTTACAATGCCTAACGTTAATAGGAGGGCATTGTGGCAGAAAAGGACATGATCACCATGAGCAGGGAGGA
>Ga0265292_1000088_pt1 | contig 191364 bp, 185 predicted proteins | sample Munlanlewell296A_FD_189080 | JGI IMG/M metagenome (GOLD analysis project Ga0265292, IMG submission 189080) | Leachate microbial communities from a municipal landfill in Southern Ontario, Canada - Leachate well 296A | ecosystem: Engineered > Solid waste > Landfill > Unclassified | place... | reverse complement strand
TGCCGATTTTTAAATACAATCACGTTAAACACTCGGTGTTTAACAAATTAAACCCGCACCGACCTGCGCCATCAGCACTTTCTCTTGTAGCGCTATAGGAAAAAGGAAGCCTTGCTTCCTTTTTTTTTCTTGGTTTTAAAAAACATACTTCTATTTTTATTGACTTTCCGCATCAGGGGGTACTTCAAAAAACTTTTTAGATATAGTATAATTTTAATATGCAAAAGATAAAAGAAAAGTTAAAAAAACATCCAGTAGTATATACAATATTATTAATTCCAATAGTTGGAGTTTTTTTGCTTATCGTATATCTTACAGTAGTTTTTGGTATCATTCAGTATTATGGTGGTCAAAAAAATGACCAAGAAAGCAAAAGACTGGAATCTCTCATACTCTCAAATAGAGGTCTACCACCCCCTGCTACCGATGTTCCAGTAATTCTTCCGCCCGATCCTGGGGAAGCTGGCAAGAAGACACTTGCTGGCATAGATTCAAACAATGATGGAGTACGAGATGACCTCGAGCGTGAAATTGTCTATATGTATCCGCAGAATGAGGAAGCAAGACGAGTGCTTCGAGCTATGGTAAAAAAAATTCAAGATGTAATAACAACTAAAGGCGATCATGAATATTTTAAAAAATTAATGATTTCAGCGTTTGAACTTTCAAATTGCTATATTTACAAAGTTTTTCCACCAAATGTCTATGATCCAATAAATGAACAAATTTTATGGCATATGGCTACTAATACATCTGCACGTGAAAAAGCAAGAAAAACAAATGAAAACAAAGCTACACCCTTTTCAAGTATTGCGGGTGGATCATCTGGCTCATGTGAAATTGTAAAAGGCCAATATTAGCTAGATCGCTTAGCTTGACTTCACCACTTAAATAACATAGGTTGAACTTAGGTCTAAACACCATGAGTACACACTCAGTTTAGTCTCTCATGTTGTTTTTGTCTTTTGACAATTGCATAGTGAAAGATTGATTGATTAGTGTATCGCATAGGTGAATCTCAAAAGGAGTGGCATGAAAACCATTCTGAAACTGCTTGTAATGCTTTGGCTGCTGGTTCTGTCCAGTGGCTCGGTAATGGCACAGACAACTACGGTCACGCCTTGTCCAACAGGAAAGACATGCACTGTGTTCATTTGGATGAACGGGATTAAGGGTACAAGTCCTGTGGATTGGAGAACGAAAGTTATTGCCTATGGCAATACTTATCGTGCTGCACACAACCCATCGCTCGACCCAACCTATTTCGTCTTCGACTCCGTCTTCAACCACGGCGGGTACTCGACTGAAGATCTGGCTCAAGCTAGTGCTCAATGGATATCTCAAGCTATCAAGCAAGTGGATTTCAGTGATCAGGACTTCGTCGCTCTGATCGACATGATACGACTGTATTCGGGCAACGGCTACCACGTCGTGCTCGTCGGCCATTCACAAGCCACCTTCTATACGAACTTCGCCTATGAGGCTATTCGTGACAAGAAGGTATTTCCAATCCCAACAATTCCGAATCTTCCAGATCCGACGAAACTCTCAGTCGTGAACATCGCTTCGGCGTCGGATCATGTGGCGGACGGTACCGGGAGATACACCACACACTGTGGTGACATCATGCGCATTGTGCCAAGAAGCTTGCCGAGCAACATCAACAACGACGGCTCGACGGGTTGTTCTTCGGGATTAGGAGTTCATCCTATCGATATTCATCAGCTTGATGCGTATCTTGGCTATGGGTCTTTATCTCAACTTCAGATCTATGCAGATCTTGATCTAGCGGCCAATCTGCCTGATCCAGGGTGCGCAGGCGACATCAACTGCTATCTGAAGGATAACTTCATTGGCTACTACGGCAACAACTTTCGTCAAGTCGGTGATCCGATACTCGCATACGGTTCCACCATCGACACAGCATCGCATCTTGGGACACTTCAGATGACGAGCTACAACAACTACAGCCCCGTTCTGACCGGTACGGGAATCGCATCCGCTCCGGCTCGCTTAAGCTTGCAGAGCAGGCGCGTCTTCACCGGCCCGTTCACAGTCAACCTTCGGTACAATGCTGTCAAATCCGGTGACGGATTTATACACATCAGCTTGAACAATGCTTCAGATGGCTCTCCGGAATTTGGATTAAGCGCCATAAAAACCGGTTGGCAGACACTGGTTTTCTCAAAAACGGACACAGAGATTAGCTTGTCCGTGGATGGAGTTCTGTTGGGGTCTACTCCATCCAGCGCAATGAATGGCTACTACTTGGATTTTGATTTACAGGGGAACAACACCCTGCAGGTTCAAAACCTCTCAGTAGTTCGCGGAGCTACAGCACCACAACCACCCACCATGACCTTGACCCCAGAGACTAACAATCTATCGGTAGTACAAGGGAATTCCGGTTCTGTCAACCTGACTCTCAAGAGCCAGAACGGCATGACAGGAAACCCAAGTCTAGGTATGTGGTGTATGGGAAGTTGTCCTAGTGGTTTTAGCTACAACTTCCCGAACGGCACAACCACAAATCTACCAGCCAATGGTAGCATTTCCGCACGTGTAACTTTTAACCCCACGACAGCTACTCCCGGAACTTACAAATATGAGTACCGTGCTACGCTCTCTGGAACTACTGCAGTCGCCAAGATTACAGTAACAGTTACAGCTCCAACATCACAAACACCCACCATGACACTCACTCCAGCGAGCAACGCTCTGAGTGTCGTTCGTGGAAATCCTGTGACGGCCAATCTGGTTCTCACGAGCCGGAACGGCATGACTGGAAACCCGACCATAACATTGTATTGTAGCGTAGCTTGTCCAACAGGCTTCAGCTACAACTACACATACGGTTCAGCGAGGACCCTGTCGGCAAATGGGACTCTTCCCATCTCAGCCACTTTCACCCCCTCGAGCTCAGTCACTCTCGGTACCTCGAATTTCCAGTATTGGGTGACACTAAACGGCGTGACGGTAAAAGCGACGATCGCTGTCACCGTCACCGCCTCAGCTACAACTACAACCACGGGCACAATTGTTGTTAGTACGACGAATAGTGTTTCCACGCCGTGTACTCTCAATGGTGTCGCCATTACAGCACCAGTGATTCTAACCAATCAAGTAGTTGGTACGAAGTCGCTGAGTTGCACGGCACCAAGTGGTTACACGCTCAATTCCGTTTCGCCTAGTTCGCAGAACCTGTCTGCTGGTGGAACGGCAAGCTTCGCTGTCAATCTGACGGCAATTTCACAAGTCGGCACCGTCGTCGTAAGAACGAATGGTACAGTGCCGAGTGTCTCTTGTTCTTTGAATGGTATAAGCATCACTGGTCCAGGTACCTTCACTAATCAACCGATCGGTACGAAGACTCTCTCCTGTACGCCACCCATGAGCTTCACCCTAACTTCGATCACGCCGTCCTCTTCGCAGACGCTGTCTGCCGGGGGAACAGTCACTTTCACGGTAAACTTAACGGCACCGACACCAGTGATGAGTTACTTAACGGTCAACACCCAGCCGAAAATAAACACAACAATCAATGTGTCAATCTTCGGCAGTAACTTCGTCAACGGTGTGCAAGCCTATATCTGCAACTATCCTGGCGGAACTTGCACCGCCACAACTACCACACTAATGAGTAGCGGCCAGCTCTCATTGCCTTACGTGCAGTGGAGTACACCCGCCACGATCTACCTTAGAGTAGCGAATCCGGGAAACATTTACTCGGTGAACTTTCTAACTATGGTTGTGATCCAGTAGTGGATCCATCACCAAGGTTCGCCAACACATATCAAGTTGGCAGGGTCGTCCGTACCTCTCAAACGGGCAGGCGAGATTCGTCTCGCAAAACATCAAGGCGTCCCAACGGGCCCCGTAGAAAGGGCTATCAGTTGGACGCCTTTTCTATTGCCGATTTTTAAATACAATCACGTTAAACACTCGGTGTTTAACAAATTAAACCCGCACCGACCTGCGCCATCAGCACTTTCTCTTGTAGCGCTATAGGAAAAAGGAAGCCTTGCTTCCTTTTTTTTAGGTTGAAAATAGATTAAGCACCATGGATACACAATCAAATAATGTCTCATGCTGTTCTTGTCCCTCGACAATTACATAGTGAAGGATTGGCTGATTAGTGTATTGTATAGGTGAATCTCGAAAGGAGTGGTGTGAAAATGTGACTGCGCAAGAACCGTGACTGCGCAAGAACCGTTCTTGCGCAACAGAAGGGGCTAATGCAACTTTTTCAGCCCTTTCTCTTTTTATTTTGTAATATAAGTATATAATTTAAAAAATGTGGAAAAAATATTTTGAAAAACATTTAAAAAGAAAACCTAGAGAACAATTAGTTCGTGCTTTTTCTTTTTGCACGAATAAAGAAAACGCTCTTGACCTTGGTGCAGGCACTCTTATCGAATCAAAATTCCTTATCAGAAAAGGATTTAAAAATGTTGTTGCTGTTGATAATGCGAAAGAGGTAAAGAAATTTGTTAAAAATTTAAACAAAAAAAAACTTATTTATAAAAATACTTCTTTTCAAAAATATAGTTATCCTAAAAATACTTTTGATTTAATAAATTCACAATTTTCACTTCATCTTTATGGCAAAAAGGGGTTTAATATTTTTATTAAAAAAATAAAAAACTCTTTAAAACATAAAGGCATTTTCGTAGCTCAGTTTTTAGGTGTAAAAGACAGCTGGAATGGCAATCTAAAAAGTGCAACACCCAAAGCTAATTATGTATTTCATACAAAGAAACAAGCTCTCGATTTACTGTCAGACTTAAAGATTTTGGAATTTATAGAAGAAGACGAGGACGGAAAAACTATTTTAGGAGTAAAAAAACACTGGCATATTTTTTATTTTATTGCTCAAAAAAGATAATTGTAACACAAGATATCTTCCCTAAAACAAAATAGAAATAATTGCTCCGATACCAACTAGAGAAATCAATACGAATGTTCCCCATCCTAAAATATTACTCATTTTTTTATTTTTAAAACTACCCATTATACTCTCATCTCCACTTAAATGAATAATGAAAAAAATCATAAAGGGAGAAATTATTCCATTTAAAACAGCTGAGTAAATAAGCATTTTAATAGGATCAAGACCAACAAAATTTAAAATAATACCCAAAAACATCGCAACGATTATAACTCCATAAAAAGAAGTAGCTTGTTTTAATTTCCTATAAAGTCCCGTCTTCCAACCGAAAGATTCTGAAATTGCGTAAGATGCTGAGCCCGCAAGTACTGGTATAGCCAGAAGCCCAGTACCTAAAATTCCTAAAGCAAAAAGCATAAAAGCAAAATCTCCAGCAAAAGGACGAAGGGCAATAGCTGCATCAGAAGCAGTAGCAATATTTGTAATTCCATTAGCAAAAAGTGTCGCTGCGCAAGCAGCAATAATGAAAAACATTATTAAATTCGAAACGAACATACCAGACCAAACATCAATTCGCATATTTCTAATATCTTGTATTGTGTTATTAGAGCGACGCATTTTCTCAGTTTTTTCTCCTTTTAAAATTTCTTCTTCAACTTCTTGTGAAGATTGCCAGAAAAATAAATAAGGGCTAATAGTGGTGCCAAGTGCTGCGCAAATAAGAATTATTACCTCTTTTGAAAAATGAAAACTTGGAATTATTGTATTTTGAAAAACTTCTATCCAATTAATTTTCACTGAAAAAACTGAAACAACATATGCGAAAAGAACAAAGGTAAGATATTTTAAATATTGAGCATATCTTTTATATGAAATAAAAATTTGAAGGAATAAAGAAATTAAAGCAAAAAAGAAAATCAAAAAAGTGAAAGAAAAAGTAGGGAAAATTAATTGTGTCCCCTTCGCCATCGCTCCCAAATCTGCTCCAATATTGAAAACATTAGCAAAAAGTAAAAGTACTGTACATAAATAGAGGATTTTTTTTGAATAATGTTTTTTAATGTTTGCCGCTAAGCCAACTCCAGTTACAAGCCCAATACGAGCACACATTTCTTGCACAACTCCCATTAATGGAAAAGAAAAAAGTGATAACCAAATAAGTCCAAAGCCTTGCGAAGCACCCATCTGAGAATAAGTAGCAATACCTGATGGATCATCATCAGCTGCGCCAGTAGTAAGCCCGGGGCCTAGAGTCTTCCAATATTCTCGCACAGCTTTTACTGGCTTTTTTTCTATAATTTTATGTTCCAACTCGTGTTCAATCTCTACCCCTTTTTCTAAAACTTCAGCTGGTGTGCTAAAGAATTTCTTCCAGATGCTCTTTTTCATTCTATAATTATGACATATTTATTCTCTTAATACAGTCACAGAGCCATCTTGGTCTAATTTAATAAGTTTAGATGCTTTATTATTAACTTTACCTCCATCTACATACAAGTCAATAAAATTACCAAAATATTCTTTCGCTTCAGCTATATTTCTAGACGGAGGCAATCCCTCAGGATTCGCAGAAGGTGCAATAAGTGGTCCAGTTTCAAGTAATAATTCTCGAAGCACTTTAGAAGCTGGTAATCGAAATGCTAAAGTTTTAGTATTACGATGTAAATATGAAAATTTTTCATTGGGACAATCGAGAATAATACTAATTGCTTCCTGTTGGCCGATATCAGCCATGGCTGATATCGGCCAACATTCTTCTAATCTATTTTTTTGCTCTTCTGAAAGAATAATAGAAAATTTTTCCAACTCTGCAACATCTCCAATTAAAATTATACAAGGCTTTTCAGGCGCTCTTTTTTTTATATCATAAATACGAAGAACTATATCTTTGTTAAGAGCTTTTCCAACAATTCCATAAATAGTATCAGTTGGCATTACGACAACTCCATTCTCTTTTAAAATATTTATCAAATTTTGATTATTCCAAATATTTTCTTTTTGCATAAATTTACCTGAATTCCAATTTTCTACTACCATTTTTTTGATGAGAAAAATAAACATAAAAAGAATCTTTGGGGATAATTTTCTGAACATTTTCCGGCCACTCAATAAAAACCAAATTCCCTTTTTCTTTAATAATCTCTTCCCATCCTAAATGCGACAACTCTTTTTCATTTTTAAGACGATAAGCATCCAGATGAAATAAAAAATTATAATCTTTTGTTTTTTTAATGATATATTTTTTAATAATAACAAAAGTTGGACTATTAATTTTATTTTTTATATTTAAATGTTTAGCGACAGACTGAACAAATGCTGTTTTACCAGAACCTAAATCTCCAGAAAGGCCGACAACAATAGCACCTTTTTGCATATTCCTGTTTTTCAATATTTCTTTAAGAAATATTTTAGCTATTTGGCGAGTTTCTTTAATATCTTTTGAAACTCTTATTGTCTTATTTGGCATATTTTTATATTAGCATAATTTAGTGTATTATTAATTTATATGATAATAAAAAGAATTATAAAATATTTTGACAAATTAGAAGACAAAATAAGAGGCAAACTAAGCCACTACCCAATACTATATGCAATCATTGGTGGAATTGGTGTAGTTCTATTTTGGCGTGGAGTATGGCATACTGCAGACTTTTTCTCTGATTTAATCTTCTCTTACCAACAAAATATGTCTATTGATTTGGGCAATCTAGCTTGGTGGGACGGACCTTTATCTCTTGTCTTGGGTAGTGTTTTACTTTTATCTACTGGATTATTTGTTTTCGGTTTTATTGGTAATGAAATTATAATTTCTGGTTTAAAAGGAGAAAAAAAGTTGGCCGAAAAAACAGAAGAAGAAGTAAGGACTGAAACTGGTGCAATAAAAGAAATAAAAAAAGAAGTGGGAAAAATATCTGAGAGGTTATCTAATATTGAAAAGAATCTATAAAACAACTAGATACAGAATTTTAGAAAAGTTTATCTAATAAAACTATAAAACTAAAAATACCAAAAAATACAAAGATGAGTCCAATTATAATTTTTCTCATCAAGCTTGGACGAAAAACCTTCGGTAAACTTTTATGATTAAGTATGGAGACTAAAGCTAAATGTATAAACATTGCAAAAGCATTAATCACTGCGCCTAAAATTATTAGGGTTTTGGGTTCATAAATATTAAATAAAAACAAAACTATGCCAAAACCAATCTGTGCCCAAACAAAGAAATAGTATATCTTAGAAAGATTAATTTTGCCTTTTTCTTGTCCATCTAATTTAGAAATAGCTAAATTTTCTGCCATAATGCGTGAAGTTGAATCCATCACCCCTAACTGTGTTTGAAATAACATAATAGAAACTACTACTAAAAACAAAGTACCTATAAATGGAAATACCATCTGTCCAATTACCAATCCCTCATTTATCACAAAATTAATTCCTTCAGCATTACCATTGAGTCCAAAAGTAGTTACATAAGATAAAAGCATCAGAAATACCATAGACAGAATACCCAATAAATAAAAAACAAAAAAATGTTCCATATTAATTAATTTCCACCATTTTTTAAAACGGTTCACATCTTCGGGAGTTTCTGCACATTCAACACCTTCTAAAATAATTTCATTATCTTTTTCTTTAGAAAATAAACTAGAAATTTTTTGTGAATAAAATCCCATTCCATAACCCTTTTCTTTTATATAAATAGACTGAGTTAAATTTAGATTCCCACCAGCCCCAGAATAAGCAAAAGCAGCCAAAAAAGTGGCAATACTTATACCTTGTGGTAAGAAATAAAATCCCTCCCCTTTTCCAATTATTCCACTAAGTAAAAGAGACCAGTCAGTCTTTGTGGCTAAAAAAACTGCCAACAAAAATATAAAAGGAACTCCAATTAAAATAATAATTTTAGTAATGCGTTCCATCATTCCATAGACAGTCTTACCCGTACTTAAAATCAAACCAATGATTAATAAAAAGAAAATAGCAAGCATTTTAAAATTCCCTATACCAAGAACGCTCGCCATAACCTTCGCTGAAGCAGCAACAATCCCAGGCAAACCAAAACCAATGAAAGTAGAAATAATAAAATAATAAGTTGCCGGCTTAAATAATTTATAAATACCCACGAAAACACTCTCGCCTTTCACGAGAGCATAACGCTCAATCTCCATATTCATAAAGTATTGAAAAGTAATTCCCAAAATCGCTCCCCAAGCAATACCAAGACCATAATTAGCAACTAGATAAGGCCACAAAATAACTTCGCCGGAACCAAGTCCAAGAGCAAGAATTATAAAACTAGGACCAATAAGTTTCTTAAGAGACACTGGTTCTGGAAATGGTTTTGTTTCTTTCATGTATTTATATTATACAAGAAAAAAGAAAAATTCATTAGTTTTATTTAAAATTGGGTGCCTACAGGGATTCGAACCCTGACTAAGAGCTCCACAAGCTCTAGTGCTAACCATTACACCATAGGCACCATGTAATCTAAGTTATAGCAAAAAAGATAAAAAATTGCTAGAAAAAAAACTCGCATGTTATAATAAGCCATAATATGCAAAACTTTAAAAGATACCCAAAATTAATGGTTCTCATCGTTATTTATTTGGGAACCTTTTTTTTGTTTAGTTTTTTCACAGTTTACATAGAAAGTATTCTGACAAGATTAGGCATATTGGGAGTTTTCTTTTCTGGAAGTTTTTACACATATTCTTTTACTAGTGGCATAGGCACAGGAACATTTATCCTATTAGCAGATACATATTCTCCAGTTTTCTTGGCAATTTTAGGTGGAGTTGGCGCTGGATTAGCTGATTTGTCTATCTTGTTTTTATTTAAAGAATTTAATCTAAATAATGAATTAAATTTAATAAAACAAGAAAAGTGGGTAAAACATAAAATTTTAAAACATAAAATTTTTTCGTCAAAAATATTTCTAACAGTTTCAGGAATTATAGTATTAGGATCTCCTGCTCCTGACGAAATTGGAATTATTTTAATAGAAAAAGGAAATATTTTATCTGAGAGATATCTTTTTATCACTGCATTTATAGCCAATGCTTTGGGTATTTATTTAATTACCTCTTTATTTTAAAACTAAAAAACATATCTTGTTTGCAAAAAGCAATTGGTGCTCGGGGGGAGACTTGAACTCCCACGGCTTGCGCCATACGAACCTCAATCGTACGTGGTTACCAATTACACCACCCGAGCCTAATTAAATACAATATTAAGTATAACAAGAGTGTATTAAAAATAAAATAAATTATTCTGCAGCTTTTTCTACTACCTCTGATGCCTCTTCTTGATTAGTCACAGAACGCATTTTGCGACGAACATCTTTAACTGCTTTAGTGCGAATATAGTAGAGTTTTGATCTACGAGCACGAGACCTCTTTGTTATTTCAATCTTGCCTATCATTGGAGAATAAAGAGGAAAAATTCTTTCAACTCCTACACCAGAAGCAACTTTCCTAACAGTAAAAGTAGCCCCAGCTTCAGTGCCATGCTTACGAGCAAGAACAATACCTTCAAAAACTTGGAAGCGGAATTTGCTCGTTTCACCCTTTTTACCAGAACCTTTTTCGTCTAAGATCTTAGACGAAACAGAAACAGTGTCCCCTGCTTTGAAATCAAGAGCTTTACGCTCTTCAATATTTACTGGACTAAATTTTATTTTATTAATTTTATTTCCTGCCATGATGTGAACACATTAACACAAAAGTATGTTCTAAGCAAATTCCTGCTGATAACATTTCTCACAATACACTATTTCTAAACGTTCGGGTCCATATGAAGTTCTTATTTCTTTATTACATTTCGCGCACTCGCGATCATAGAGTTTTGGTATTTGCAGTTTGGTAAAAAGAGTTTTTTCTCTGCATTTTAAACATCGCGCGGGAAGTGGTATATTCATTTTACGCAAAAGATCAAACTCCAATGATGCTATTTTATATTTCCTATCACAAGTGGTACAAGAAATTATTTCTTTCAAAATTGACTCATCAACTTCACTAATCGTTTCTGGTAAATCTTTTCCAGAAAAAGTTGCTTCTGCCTGTTTTTCTTCCTCATCATTCCAAGCATAACCACACCCGAGCGCTTCTTCTTTTGTTTTAGGAAAAAATTTATTTGCATTTGAATTGTTGTAAGCAAATTTACTAAACCCAGGCTGAAAAAATTCTCCATATGGCCAAGATCGTCCAAGCTCATCAACATATGGATTATCTTTCATATCTACAATTATTTTTTCTTTCAAAATTTCGTATTCTTCTTTAGAATACTCTTTATTTAAAATACAATATGATTTTCTTTTTAAATTTACACAGCCAAAATTATTCTTTGAAGTAACACACCATAAAGAATATTCTGTATTAGCCGCGTCTGACCAACAAAAAGTTGAAAACTTTATATTACTAACCCCATCGCCAACAGTGGCGGATTCATAAACAAGCTCGGCATTATTCCCCCAGCCAGAGTAATCTACACAATCTTTTACTGGTCCAACTGTAATGAATTGACTCCATTTACAATTTTCCGCACCGTTGCTGCATATATATACATCTTTACAATTTTTACTATGGTAAATATACTCACCAGTAACATTTAAGTTAAAAGTGTCCCCACTATAAAAACGATAAGGAAATTTTTCCCAAAATATTTCAGATTCTTTTTGCAATGCGTTTATTCCAGAACGAGTGTCTAATTTAAGCTCTTTTAATTTTTCGGTGTATTCTTCTTTTGAATATTTAATATTAAAAATACAATATGAAGCTCCACGAAGATTCACACACCCAACGCAGTTCATGCATCCGTAACAATTGCGGGAAAACCACACATCCGTACAAGATTCACACTCTTTTGAATAAAAAACTCGGTATGCTTTTTTTTGACCCATTGATTCATAACATAATTCAGAATCAAATATTCTAAGAGAGTCAGCTGTATCTTTTGCTCCCCTCAGAATAGAAGAAAAGTAAACACTTTCGCAATAATCTGCCCAAATTGCCAAGGTGCAATTTTTGGAATAAGCAATTGAATTACTATAGTCGCAATTTTTTAAAGTTAAATAAGCTGTCTCTAAAGCAGTATAAGGAGTCTTTTCTGATAATTCTTTTACTTGTTCTAAAAATGGACGCGATTGATCATAATCCATACCATATTCTGTACCATCCCAATCATCCGCCCACCAACATGGCTGACAATATACTGTAATTTTTTGTGACGACGGATACATGGAGAGTGTGCGCTTTCCACATTTATCGCAATTTCTATAAAATAGAGACCAACCATTTACACAAGCGATGCGTCGAATCATGCGACATTCTGGGCACCAAGTGGGCGCAGGAACTTTCATCTTTTCATAAAAATTAAAATCCTCTATTTCTATAGTGAAATCTTTTTTACAATTTTGACAAGCTTGCACTGAGCCTGTCGAATGTGTTTTATTTTCTTGATTCATAATTTTCTCTCTTGCCTCATTTACGCCATGGCTGAAATGGGGCTAATACACTTCTTGCTGATAACATTTCTCACAATAAACTATTTCTTTTTTTTCTTCAATATGTCCAGTTTTAAATTCTTCTTTGCAAAGCTCCTCCCCATGAAAATGTTCTACTGTATTTTTATAAATTTCCGTAACATCTTTCTCTCCAGCACACATACAAGACCTTTTTTCTAATTTAAGTTTCAATCTATCTTCTATTCTTCTTTCAAATCTGCAATCATGACACATTCTAGGAATTGGAAGATTCTCTTTTTTGTAAAATAAAAGTTCGTTTTCTAAAATACGGTAAGGATTTTTGCAATTTTTGCATTCAATAATCTCTTTTAAAATTTCATCACCAATCTCACTAATAGAATCTGGAAGTTCTTCAGATTTTTTTGTAATAGAATATTCACCATGAGGAACTTCGATCCAAGGATAACCATTTTGGAGTGCCTTTTCCTTAGTCATTTGAAAATGCTGAATAGCTGTAGAATTATTATATCCAAAAGGAGAAAGCTCTATCGGGAAAAATTCTCCATATTTGTAAATATTTCCTTTTTTATCAAAATAAGGCACATCATTCATTTGCTTCTTTATTTCTTCTATCATTTTAAAATATTCATCTTTGGTATATTGTTTGTTTAAAATACAATATTGTTTCTTATTTAACCCAACACAGCCAAAACAATCCGAAGAGCTGAAACAGCTTATGCAATATTCTAAATTCTTACAATTTGGCCAGCAATCAGTAGAAAATTTTACATTGTAAGTATTTCCGCCACAAAGACAAGTCTCATACTGCATTTCCATATTGGCTCCCCAAGCAGAAGCATCATAACAATCTTTGTTTTTAGGAACTTGTAAATATTGACTATATTTTATATTCTCCCCTTCTCTAATTAAAAAACTATCATTTACATTTTTACACTGTGTAACATGAGAACCTTCTGAATTCAAATTCTTCAAACCATGTTGTGACTTCGTGGGTTGTGTTATCCAGAAAGCCCTAGATTTCTCTCTGGCTTTTTCAATTCCAACAAAGGTATCAAGCTTCATTTTTTCTAATTCTTTTTCATATTCTTCTTTTGTATACTGTTTATTAAAAATACAATAGGAAGATTTGCGCAAGTTTGCACAACCAAAACAATTATTACATCCAAGGCAATTACGACAAAAATACATATTATAAGATTCCGCCAACATTATAGAAAAATAACATTGATAACAATTAGAAAACCAAAAACATTCATAACATCTCTCAGAATGACTAATGTGAGAATTATCAATACAATCTTTACTAAAATCGGTAGCGTTCCCATACATACAATTTTCTGAATTATTACAATTAAAAAGAAGGTAAGAATTTTTTAAAGCTGTAGCATTTGCACAATATGGGCTATCCACCATAAATTCAACTCTTAATGAAGAAACTGGCACCTTTTTTTCTAATTCAAAAATTTGTTTGAAAAAATTTACAGAAAAATTATAATCTTGTCCATATTCTACAGCATCCCAAGAATCACCAAACCATTCATCTAAAGTTACGGACTTTTTCCCACTCTCTCTCGGATATAAAGAGAAAATATCTTCCCCAGAAAAAGCATCCTTAACTCTAAAAAGTTTTCTCTCATTTCTAAAAGCAAGTCTTCTCTCTGCCCGACAAAGTGAACAGAAAGTTGGTGGAGGCACCTTTATCTTTTCATAAAAATTAAAATCCTCAACTTCGATCATAAATTCACCATCACAATTCTGACATATTCTATTTTCACTATTTTTTTCCATATCTTTTTTACAACCTGCCCCGTACTGAGCTTTGCTCTAGTATGGGGTTTTGACAGACTATATTTTGAGCTTCCATTTTCCTATTTTACCATTTTTTTAAACTCTAAAGGAATATTGGATTCTACTTTTATAGTTTTACCTTTTAGGTCTTTAAATTCTATAGATTTCGCATGAAGCCCCATACGAGAGATAATTTTCGGACAAGATCCTTTGGGATTATACAAACTATCACAGACCACTGGATGATCTATGAACTTCATATGTACACGAATCTGATGTGTACGCCCAGTCTTTGGAGATAATTCTACATATGTGAATTTATGAAGCAAAACCTTGTGAGATTTTTTAGCCGTGTCGGAGCCCTTTAGGGTAAAGCGGGAAAAAATCTCACAAGGTTTTGCTTTTTTTTCAAATCTTTTTAAAACTTTATATTGAGTCAATGCATCTCTCATTTCCCCACGTGCACCACGACTAGATGAATACTTACGAAAATCCGATGGGCTTCTGCCGATTGGTTTTTTGATTAATCCCCTGTCATCTTTAATCCAACCATCCACGATAGCTACATAAATTTTCTTTACAACTCTATCCTGGAATTGCTTTTTTAAAAATTGGTAAGCTTTTTCATTTTTTGCTAAAAGCATAACTCCTGAAGTTTCATTATCCAGCCTGTGCACTATTCCTGGTTTTGGTATTTCTACTTTTATTTTTTTATTTTCAAAAACCTGCATTTCGCCCACATTCTTCATTTTTGGATAATTTTTAAAAATCCAATCAGCAATAGTCTTATCTTTACTCCTTCCATCTCCATGCACTGAAATACCAGACGGTTTGTCTATAGCTAGAATATTAGAATCTTCGTATAAAACTTTGATTTTCATAAATTTAGGTCACTAATATTTTTCTGCTGAAAAATTTCGCGACCCGCTCCTCGCGCCGTCGCGCTGCGGACTCACAAAACTTTCAGTTTTGTGCCCTTGGTAGGAATCGAACCTACATCAAGGCCTTAGAAGAGCCTCGTTTTATCCATTAAACTACAAGGGCTGTGTGCGCGGTGTAGGACTCGAACCTACGACCTTCCCGGTGTAAACGGGTTGCTCTACCAACTGAGCTAACCGCGCATTATTGTTTTATTCTAACGCATAAAACATTATTTCAAATTACCATTTTTACAACGAAGGGTCAACAATACTACTCGGAGAGTTTAAAATTACAGCTGATTTTTTTTCTCGTTCAAAAAAATATTCTAACACCTTTTCTAATCTTTCCTTCTTAACTATTTTGTCTTGTACTTTGATTCCCGTACTTGGTATAACAAACTCTTCATTTGTCTTATAAAAAAGATAAAAACCAAAAATAATTGAAATAATAATCATAAAAAACACCAAAAAAAGTATAAATTTCCAACCAATGTTTGGATTAATATGAAATCCTCCTTTCTTAAATTTCTTTTTTATTTTAAAAATTTCTATTTTCATATATTCTAATAAAAAATGTTAACTTTAATTAATTTACAAAATAAAACTTAAAAGTTGTATTTTAAAAGTAGCACTCCACTCTGGATTTATAACTTTTTTGTTAGAATCAATTTGAATATTCGTTCTCGCCATTTCAAATGAAGAAAATTCAAGCTCATATGAAGAATTTTCTAAAAGTTTTAAAAATTTATAAATTGATTCAAAGCTACCAAATGTTCTTATCACAACTAGAAGTATACTTTTATCTTTTACAATGTCGACAGAAACAACTTCAGGCTTTATTTCGACCGCAAATGCAAGCTTTTCAATAGTATCTAAAAACTTTACAACATCTGAACTTTGCGCAAAATGAGACTCAAGTAAAATTCTATCTTCTTTTATTGTTTTTATTGAGCGTTCAAGTGATTTTATTTCATCACGTCGATCTGACTCATCTTGCCATTCTATTTGCATTTTTTCTGATACCACTTGATTTTTATTTATTTCTTTGTATAAAAATATAAAAACGAAACAAGAAAATCCTAAGAAAATTATAGAAAACAAGAAAGGTATTTTTTTAAATTTTTTAAAATTGTAAGAGTTATTTTGCATATTAAGAAGGAATTATATTTAAATAAAACTCTATATTGGACCCCTTTGTAAAATTTGAAATCGGCAAATCAATCTTTTTAAAAGCTACATCATCTTCAAGCGCACGACGAAATAATAATAATCTTTCACGACTTGGCGCCATACCATGTATACTTATTGTTTTACCACTTAAGAGATTATCTTCATAACTAATTTGGTTAATTTTAATATCAGACATTTTTCGAAGAACTATTTCATTTATTACTTTTTGAGAAACAAGATATTTATTTTTTTGAACATTCTCAATTAAGTCCAACTTTTTGTTTAAATCTTCTATTATAGTAATAAAATTTTTATCAATTAAGAGTATGGGTTCATTTTTTTGCATTTCCAATTTTGTATTTGCTAAATCTCTTTTAATAGAAGAAATAAAGTAAGATGGTAAAATAGAAAAAGACGCAATAAGAATACAAATACCTAATGCTAAAAAGAATATAACAGTTAATCTAAAGTAAAAATCTTTTACCTTTTTCTTCTTTTCTTGATTTGGAATTAAATTAATCATATTCAAAATCTCCCAATGCAAGCCCTAATGCAGCTGCAAATGTAAGCGATTGATTAAAACTTATTTCTGGAACATACATTTCTGTTTCTGTTATATTTATCCAAACATTTGCCATTTCTACGACACTCTTCATACTAATAGAAATATAATCCGAAAGACCTATTAAATTTGAATCACCACCACAAAGAATTATTTTTTTAATTTGAGCATGATTTTTGCCTTCTTCGTCTTTATGAGTATTCCAGTATAAAAAATTCTTCATCATCTCATCCCGTAAAACTGAAACACTATTTAATAACACAGCAAATACTTCTTTATTTTCAACATTTCGCTGTAAACCAAATTGCATTTTCATTTTTACAGCTTCTTCTAAACTTACATTAAAATTCTTCTGAATCATTTTATCTAGCGACTCTCCTCCAATATCTAAAGTAGATGTAAATACAACAACACCCCTAGATACAATAAAAATGCCTGTGCGAGTTTTTCCAAAGTCCACTATCATATAAGTTTCCATATCCCCCTTTCTAATAACAGACCTCGAAATAGCCTGAGCTTCGAGTTCAAGAGATTGAATAGAGATAAAAGACTCTTTAAATACAGAAAGATAATTTTGAATTACATTTGTTTGTATAGCTGCCACCTGAACCTCTAAACTTTTCTCATCCTCACTAACTAAATCATAATCAAAAATCGCATCTTGAGCTCGTATTGGTATATGCTCCTCAAGAGCAAGCTCTATTCCCTCTCTAATATTATTTAATCCTGTTTTATCGAGTCGAAGCTGAAAAAGATATACCTGTTCTTCCGGTAAGGAAACTCGCACAAATCTCATATTTTCTTCTTTTCGTAAAGAAAGTAAAACTTCTTTTAATTTTACTGAATTCTTAATCTTCCCTGATTCAATAATACCTGGTGGAATTTTACGTTCTCCATGTCGCCCCATTCTAATACCATCTTTGGTCATTAAAAGTTCTACAAATTTTAATGATTCATCTGATATATCTAAACCAAAAGAAGGTGCCATTAAAAAATTAGGCGGAGGAAAAAATCTATAAAATGAATTCCTGAACATAATTATATTATATCATTTTATTTTGCTCGTGCACCAGCAGGGATATCATTATTTATTTCTAAAAGAGAAAATTGTCCATCTCCCTCCTCTCCGGCGGGCAAGTCGGTAGAAACTGCGAGTATCATTCCATTGCTTTCTATGCCACGAATAAGTCTCGGCTCTAAATTACTAACAAACATGCATTTTTTACCGACTAAAAGAGAGCAGTCTGGAAAAAACAAAGAAATGCCAGAAACTATTTGCCGTGGTAAAGCTTCACCCATATCAATAGATAGCTTAAGTAGCTTATCTGTTTCTGGAATTTTCTCTGCAGATAAAATTCTCCCAACAACAATATCAATTTTTTTAAAATCTTCTAAAGAAATCATGAATTTCTTGCCCCGCTTTTGCATGGCTTATTTATTCTATCTAAATATCTTTGTAAAATAAGTGCGGCGGCAGATGCATCTACTCTACCTGATTTTATTTGCTTTACTTTGCTATGTGCTTGCAATCCTGGATTTCTTTTCCCGCCTCCGGCGGGACCCCGCCAAAGGCGGTGGTTATTATTTCCAATTTTTCTAGCCTCCACAGAAGTTAAAAATTCTTTTTGCTTATGAATTGGCAAATTAAATTTTTCTTTCAACTCTAAAATAAAAACTTCAATTCTTCCCGACAATACATTTAACTTTCCTGAAAAGTCTACAGACTCTCCAACAACAATCTCTTTTATATTTTCTTTTATAATTATTTCACCAAATCTTTTTGAAGTATTCTTATCATTAAGAACAATCTCTTTCGGAAAAGCTAGTGTATGATTTTCATCTGAAATTGCAATTCCGATTCTTTTTGTACCATAATCGACACCCATAAATCTCCCTTTAGTCATATGAGAGATACTAGCATAAATAAGATTTTTCTGATATAGTTTTCGCATGAATCCATTTTATAGTAACAACTTTATGTTCGTATTAATATTAGCTCTTTGGACTCTTCCTTGGAAAATCTATGCTATATGGATCGCTGTAAAAAATAATCAAAAAAAGTGGTTTGTGGCATTGCTTTTATTAAATACTGTTGGAATTTTAGAAATTTATTACATTTTTAAAGTTGCAAAAAAAAGTTGGAAGGAGGTACGAGAAGCTCTCAACAATGCATTGTCTGGGACAAACTCAAGCAAGGAAGTATAGTTAGAAAGATTTTATGGCATACTGTTAGATTAATATTAGTGAAATATCGGGAGGGTTCGCCTAATGGTATGGCAATAGTCTTGAAAACTATCGGGAGCAATCCCTTAGAGGTTCGACTCCTCTACCCTCCGCCAATTAGGAAATAATTTTTATGCTATAATTAATTAAGCATGAATATAAACGAAAAGTTATCTTGGTCTGCATTAGAATATGAAGAAAAAGAACGAAGCAAAGATTGGTTCTGGGCACTTGGGATTATCATAATTACAAGTTCTATCGCTTCAATTATTTTTAATAATTATTTTTTTGCTATATTGCTTATTTTAGCTGGAATATTGTTGGGATTTTTTGCAATTAAAAAACCAGACATAATTACTTATGAATTAAATCAAAAAGGATTACAAGTTCGAAATCGTCTTTATCCTTATGAAAATATAAAATCTTTTTATGTACAAATAGACCAAGCTGGAGAGACAAAATCAAAACCAATGCTTTTTATACATTCGGAAAGAGTATTTATGCCAGTTATTTCAATTCCAATAGAAAATTATATGGCAGAAGAAATTCACTCTATATTATTTTCGCAGAATATCCCTGAAGTTGAAATGAAAGAACATCCATCAGAAAAAATTATGGAAATGTTGGGATTTTAAAAAAATTCTCTAATTTAATTTGGATTTTCTTAAAAAAACTGCTAATCTTCAAAAATAGCTCTGCCCCCGTCGTTCAATGGATAGGACGTAACTTTGCGGAAGTTATGATGCAGGTTCGATTCCTGCCGAGGGCACCACATAGGAAAAAAGTTTTTTATTTTTTTGATTATTGATTGCCTCTTATTGATTGTTTCTATATCCTCTAAAACCCTGACCCGGCTCTATATTGTTTTCTTGCAAATACTGCTTCATCATTCCTCGCATTGGTCCTCGGCGTAGCAAGGTATCATTTAATCCAGTCATATCAAGAACAAATCCTGCCACAACTATTGCTAAAATAAATCCAACAATTATGACTTTAAGATTTATTTTATATGAAAAATCATATCGGCGAAGCAACCATATTCCTATTACTAATCCCAAGACAGCAAATACAGGACCCCACCACGAAAAACGAGAAAGCAGTTCTTCCAATCGGAACTCTCCCATTGGGCCATGAATTCTTAATGAAAATCTCATTAAGCCAACCAAAAAAACCGAAGTTAAAATAGATAATACTAATCCAATAAAAGTAAGTAGTGTCCCGATAATAAAATATATTCTTGGGCGCATCTTAACTTTGCCTTGGTGGATTTTATCCATAACAGCACCAGTGATATTTTTTAATTCTTTTGACATATATGTTTCATTAATATTTTTGCTCGACTTATGTGAATAGCGACAGTGCCCATTGGTATTCGCAATATATCACTAATTTCCTCGTATGATTTATCTTCAATATAACGAAGGGTAAGTGGTTCAGAATATAATAATGGCATTTTTCCCAAACATTTTTCTACCTTGGTGATAATTTCTTTTTTAAAAAAATCATCTTCTATATTTTCTTCACTTTGAAAATCCACATCTTCCGGCATTGGTATTTCTTTATAGTATTTCTTTACAGCATTTATAGCTTCATTATGAACGATACGGTATATCCAACTGGAAAATTTTTTTTTAATATTAAAACCATTCAAGTTAATGAAGGCTTTAATAAAAGATTCTTGGACCACATCAATGGCTTTATGTTCGTCTTTAATTAAATTGGTGGCATAGCGTAAAAGTTTGTTTTGATATCTTTCTATAATCACAGTATAAAACTCCTGATCGCTTGACCGAACTTTTTCAACTATTTCTTCATCAGAAAGTTTTTCGTTATCACTCATAATAAAATTATATCAAACGCAAGTCATTTATACACTAAAACCCCGACGTAATCGAGGTCTAGTGTAATGAACTATTTACATTTTAACGATTCATACCTCTGTGCATACCCATTCCGCCTGATATTTTTCCGGAACCATTATGTAGTCCTAAACCAAGTTCTTGGCGAATTTTTTGCGCTTCAGCAGTCTTCCCTTGAAGAGCTAGCTGATGAGCTTCGGCGAATTTAGCAAAATTATCTTTATTGACAACTTGCGTTACTCTACCTTTCCCCTGCATCAAATTCTTCCAAGCGTCATAATCTTTATTCTCAAACGCTTTTGTCATCGCTGTATGGCGTTCCACCGAATAATTCGGACCTTTCACTGTCGGATCACCTTTGTATGCTAATGCTGTACCGGCAGAGAAAACCGTTACTCCCAAAACAAGCGCCATTGCTCCTAATCCTAATGTTGTTTTTTTCATATGTTTTTTATCTGTTATTTATTAACTATTTCTTTCGACCTTTCTACCCTTAATACAAAGCAGAGAGGGTTTTTCTTTCATTTTTTTTTAATTTAAGCTCGCCCGAATTCAAAAACAAAAAAAATTAAAAAAATAAACTTACACACTTTAAATAAAATGTGTAAGTAAATCTCATCTTGACAAACATTGACTCAATTTCAATGGCTCTTGCTATTTTTTATAGGATGTGATATAATCCTAAATGAAAAAGGTGGGGCACTCTGCCCTACCTAGTACTTCACAAGGAGAAGGAAATGGAAGATTTTCGTAAAATGCTGCTGCTCCTGGTGGTTCTTGCCATCGTGGCCGGACTCGCCAGCGCGCAAACGCCCACCCCGATCACCCCGGTTGACCACTGGTCGACCAGCACCGAATGTTTAGCGGCAACCGCCGCCCCATTCTATCACCCTACCGTTATCACCAAGCAGAAGCTGAGAAAGAATGAAGTCGTCTGGGGACATCCGACTGGCGGGTGTTTCAAAATGAAACTACCAGATCGACTCGGGGGCGAAGGTTGGGTAAAGGTAGAGGCTGGAAGGGAGTTCGTCTACGAAATCGTGGATAACGTTCGGGTAATATTAAAACGAATGAAGAAGTGCAATAATTCCGTATCTGCATTCGTTCATTTCCCGCTCACCCCCGCTCCCCGAGACGGCATCGACGGACAACCCGGCCCCGCCGGACCACAGGGTCCCGCAGGACTGCAAGGACCACCAGGACCGCGTGGTGTCGCAGCCCCGCTCCCAGACAAAGACAACAAGTGGCGGAAGTTCAGTGACCCGCCACCGAAAGCTCGGTGTGGCAAGGGTTGCAAGGTGATGATCGGGGTCGGAGTGGCGGGAGGAATCGTGGGAGGCATCTTTGCCACTCGCGAGAAAAATACCCCAAACCCCGATGGTCGCGGACCCGGTGGCTGGACCATACCAGCATGGTAGTTATCTTCTCCTGACAATCAACATCTGTCAGGAGGGAGAGTGCGTTGCACAGCCTCCCTCCTGCACTCTCTAAAGTTACGTGTCCCGTTAGAAGTCACGAGGGCTCGCAGTGAGCACATACTTCTAATGGGATGAATAATATTCCGTAGTTTTAGAGAGTGAAAATGTAAATTTTTACTTTTAATAATTAATCTACTTCTCCAAAGAGGTACAAAAACAATATGAATAAGAAAATAAAGTTGTCTATCGGGTTGATGTTGAGTGTCATTACACTCTTTGGATTTTTTGCAGTTACAACTCCTGCCTCTGCAATGACTTGTGATAGTGCTACTCTCGCAGGAAATGTTATTACTGGAACTCCGCCAACTCATGCGAGGTTCGCATACAGTACGAATTATAATACTGTAGCAAATGGAGGAGGGACAACAACAGCAGTCCAATATTTCTATAATGATGGAACTTTTCCTATCCAGCAATTTGTTTCTGGTCTCTCTCAAAATACAACTTATTACTTCAGACTAGAAGTTACAAATAATTACGGAACAGAAAATTTAAATATTTTAAATTTTACAACCCCTTCATGCGCAGGGGCCATCGTCCCTCCTCCAGTAATAACACCACCAGCACGATCTCCAAGTGCTACTATTACGAGCACACAATCTTGTACAGCACCATGTAATGCAAATGTTTCTTGGACATCTTCTAATGTATACAATAACAATCCCGCAATCGTAACTATTTATAAAAATGGAGCTTCTCTATGGAATCAAGCTGGTAATATTTCAGGGTCACAAACTGACTGGAATCTACCACAAGGCACTTATCAGTATTGTATTCGTGCTGTAACTTCTAATTGGTCTAATACCGGCAACCTTGCTTGTTCTACAACCAATGTTACTTCCCCTGCTCCTGTAATAGTTCCTCCTGTAAATAAATACGCAACACTTTCAATAAATAAAACAGCTTTCAAGGTTGGTGAAACTTGGACACTTTCAATTAATTCAAATATCCCAAATAGTCCTGTGACAATATGCTCACAGACTCCATCACCTTCAGGAAACTCTTGTACACCAGCATCAAATCTAGGTCTTCCTTCTAGCACAAATTCATCTGGTAGTTGGTATGCAGCTGGTATTCCAACTAATGCTGAAATAGGTTCTTGGGATGAATATGCTGTAATTAGTGGTACTAATTCTAACCATGTTTATTTCACAGTTTCTGGCAATCAAATAATTCCTCAAGTTTGCCAAGACACAAGTGCAATTAACTACGGTGGAGCACTTCCTTGTAGATACAATCAAATTATATATCCAACTGTTAATATTTCAGCTAATCCAACTTTTGTTTCATATAATGGAGCATCTACACTTACTTGGAACTCAAACAACGCTACTTCTTGTAGCGCAAGCTCTGGAGTTAATGGATGGTCAGGTTTAAAGAGCACCTCCGGTACTTTCTACACTGGAGCTTTGACTAATACAACTACTTACAATATTACTTGTACTAACAGTACTGGCCAGCAAGCTAATGCTTCTGCGACAGTAACTGTTGCAGGTCAGGTCATCCCTCAAGTTTGCCAAGACACAAGTGCAACAAATTACGGTGGATCACTTCCTTGTAGATACAATCAAATTGTATATCCAACAGTTAACCTTTCAGCTAATCCACTTTCAGTTTCATACAATGGAGCAAGTACAATTACTTGGAACTCAAACAACGCTATTTCTTGTAGCGCAAGCTCTGGAGTTAATGGATGGTCTGGTTTAAAAAGCACCTCCGGTACTTTCTACACTGGAGCTTTGACTAATACAACTACTTACAATATTACTTGTACCAACAGCACTGGTCAGCAAGCTAATGCTTCTGTGACTGTGAATGTGGGTCATTATTATAATAATGACCAAATACCAAATATTAATCTTTCTGCAAGTCAGACATATATTAATTCGGGTGGTTCTACTTATATAAATTGGAGTCCAACAAATAATCCAACATATTGTACTGGAAGTAATGGCAGTAACTCTTGGTCAGGAACACGTAGCACTTATAATGGCAATTTTTACACAGGCCAACTTTACAACACTACAACTTACACAATGACTTGTGGTAATAACGCAGGCTCAGCAACTGAATCAGTATCAGTAGTTGTAAACAATCAACAGAATAATAATCAACCATCTGTTACAACAAATAGTGCAACCAACATAACAAACTCAAGTGCAACTTTAAATGGTTGGGTAAATGGAAACAGTATCTACACAACAGCTTGGTTTGAATATGGAACAAATACTAGTTTTGGATATTCAACATCACAAAATTCTTACGGTTCAGGATCTTCTAGTTACAACGCCAACATTGCAGGACTAATTACAAATACTACTTATTATTTCCGAGCTGTAGCACAAAGTTCACAAGGGTTAATTTATGGAAGCACTCTCTCCTTCAACACAAACAATAATTACATCTACCCACCAATTATTAATACTCAACCAACAGTAGTAGTCTTTGCTAACGAAGCAAGTGTAGCTTATAACGGTAGTGCTACAGTAAGCTGGATTACCACAAATGCAACCTCTTGTAATGCTTCCGGTGGATCTGTCGGCTGGGCAGGAACAAAAAGTATTGGTCCTGGTAGTTTTTACACTGGATCATTAACATCAAGTAGAACTTATACACTTACTTGTAGTAACAATTTTGGTTCTGTTGCAGATAGTGCAACGATAAATGTTCGTGGACGAATAATTACTAATCCAGTAATTCCAACTTCACTAGTACTAATCACTTCTTCCGTAGATCGTAATCAACCAATTGTTCCTACAATAGATAATACACGACCACGACCAGGAGATGAAATTAATTATACTGTGAGTTATCAAAATGTAGGTACTGGATCAATTACTGGTCTTACTCTCCGTATAAATCTTCCTTATGAAGTAGATTATATGTTCTCAAACCCAAGCAATCCTATAAGATCTGGAAACACATTGATATTCAACTTGGGAACATTGCGAGCAAATGGAGAAGGTACAGTAACAGCAAGAGTAAAAGTAAGAGAGAATATTCCTACTGGAACAAATTTAAATTTCCCTGCAACATTAAGCTATATTGATCCTTCTGGTTCTCCTCAATCAGTAAATGCAAATGTTTCAGCGCAAGTTTGGAGTGAGCCAGTAGCTCCAGAAGTAGTTGAAAAAATATCACTTGGAGCTAATGTCTTCGGAGCTGGTTTCTTGCCAGAAAATATCTTTGGTTGGCTTTTGCTTTTTATACTTATGCTCATATTAGTACTTCTAACAAAATATCTTTTTGGTGAATCTTTCAACAAAAAAACTACAACAACAATTGATCAACCATTAGGTAAAAAAACTACAACAACTACAATAGAGTAAATTATTAGACTAAAAAATACTTCTACAAATACAGCATTTTATGCTGTATTTGTGTTATATTTACATTATGTTAAATGGAATGCGCATAAATAAATATTTAGCAGATAAAAAAATCTCTACTCGAAGAGGAGCAGATGAATTAATAAAAGAAAAGAAGGTTTTTATTAATGGAAAATTAGCAGTCTTAGGTAGTCGGGTAAATGAGACAGATAAAGTAGAAGTAAAAAATATCGAACCTAAAGAATATAAATATTTTGCCTACAATAAACCAATTGGTATTGAAACAACGACTCCGAAAGAGGGTCTCTTCCCCATTGGAAGATTAGATAAAAATTCTCATGGACTCTTGATACTTACTAACGACGGACGCATTACAGACCAGCTTCTAAATCCAAAATATATTCACGAAAAAGAATATTTAGTAAAAACTAAAGAGAAGCTTCGTTCAAATTTCAAACAAAAAATGGAAACTGGAGTAAATATTGAAGGCTATGTAACTCAGAAATGTAAAGTTAAAATAATAAATGAAAATACATTTAGAATAATTCTAACTGAAGGCAAAAAACATCAAATTCGTAGAATGTGCGCGAATCTTTTCCAAGAAGTTGTTGATTTAAAAAGAGAAAGAATAATGAATATAAAATTAGACAATCTTAAGTCTGGTCTCTTAAAAGAAATAAAAGGTGGAGAATTATCTATTTTTCTAAATCAAGTACTTCATCAATCCTGATTTGTTTTATGAATTCTGGCACATGGGACACTATTATCATCGCGCCTTTGTATTTATCTAAAGCTTCGGCAATAATTGGTAAATGACGAAAGTTTATATGATTCGTAGGCTCATCTAAGATAAGAAGTCCTGGCTTTTGTAATACTAATCTTGCAAATGCAACGAGCCCTTTCTGCCCTTCGGACAAACTACCTATTTTCGTACGAATAAATTCTCCGGTAATAAGAAAACCTGAAGCAATAGATCGCATCTTTTCTTCATCTAGCCTCTCTCCACCTTGCAACATTGCACTAGCTAAAGATTGATACACAGTATCTTCAAAATTAAGCGTAGAAAAATCTTGTCGATAATATCCAATACGAGTTCCATCTTTTACCTTTTCTCCAAGAGCATGTCCACTAGCTAATTTTTCTAATAAAGTTGTTTTACCAATACCATTCGGCCCTTGTAAAAGTAAATGTTTATTTTTATTTAAAGAAATTTTAGTTTTTCGTTTTACAATCTTTCCATTCTTCATAGTTGTAAAAGAAGAAATATTTAAGATCTCTCCGATAAGGTCAGACTGAGCAGGAATAACAAAAGGTCTAATAGCCTTATCTTCTTTTCGAACATCCACAATCTCTTCTTCTAATTCTTCCGCTTTTTCACGCATTCTTTTTGCAACCAATCTTAGTCTTCCACCTTTATAAGCAAAGACATTGGCTTGATCTTTTTTAGCTTGAATTTCTTTAGCCAGTTGGGCATTTTTCATATTTTCCTTCTCAACTCGAAGAGTTATTTCTTTCACAACATTAAAATAGTTACCGACATATTGTTCAATCTTTTTTATATAAACATCTAAATAAAATACACCTTGTGTAAAAGCATTAAGAAAATTTGCATCGTGAGATATAACTAAAACTGTTTTTTTATAATCAATTAAAAATTTAGTTAAGTGGGCAATACCTGCTTTGTCTAAATTATTCGTTGGCTCATCCAAAAGAAGTAAATCAGGATTTTGGATAAGAGCAGAAGCAAGAAGTAGTCGTGCCTGTTGCCCACCGGAAAAACTACGAATAAGCCGGTCATGAATTTCATTATTCTTTCCGCCTTTTCGGCAGATCGCCGATGAGGCGATTAAATTAACCACTTCTAAAATTTCATCTATTCTTGGATCAATATCATAAACTTTTTCAGTAAAACATTTCTCAAAAAATTCTCGCACTGTCAAATCCATTTGATCTCTTGGTATAACTTGTCTTGCAGAAGCAATACTTATACCATTTACAATATTAATAACTCCAAAAGATGGAGAATAAAATTTAGAAATAAGACCAAATATAGTACTTTTCCCAGCTCCATTCTGTCCCATTAAAGCAAACTTAACTCCGCGTCTGATAGTGAAATTAACCTCGTCTAAAATAGGCTTATTAATTCCCCACTCAAATGACACTTTGTCAAATCTAACTATAGCTTCTTGAGTCTTTTCTGTTTCTTTGATTTTTTTAGACATCCATGTAGATTAGCTTATTTTGAATAAAATAGAAAGACATTGTGTTAAAAAGTAATTGTTTTTTCTTTTAAATTTTGTTATTATTTTAATAATGGAAAGAACTAAAATGGAAACTCAAAAAGAACCAAGTTTAGATGAGCTAACCAAAGTGAGAATACAACAAGCTGTTGCTTCTATTCTCGTGAAGCTAAAAAAGATTGATGGGAAAAAGGGTTACACTCCGGAACAATTGGAATATATATTTGATATAAGAATTTCAGAAAATCTTTTATCTTATTTAGAAAATAAATCTAAATGGGTAAAAAATGAGCAAGGCAACTATCAGCTTGTGGAAATTTATAAACCATCAAAAGAACCGCAAATAACTAAAACTAAATCAGGAAAAAATCTTGCGCAAAAAGCCAAGCAAGAACTAAAAGCAAAAAATGAAGGTCCAGGCAGGTACTTAAATTTAAATAAATTTGAAAGTGATCTTTTGGATTATTTAAAATCTTGTTTTAATGAAGTAAAGTTTACTGCTGATGATATAAAATTTCCAAATGCTAGGGTCAAGGGTCGTCGCTTAATGTTTGAACATTTGACATACTTAACTAATAATAATTACTTAGAAAGGTTGCCAACCGTGTATGAAAGAAATAAGTATTATCATTATTATCAATTGGCTAAAAAGCTAGTAGCATCGAAATAGCTTGACAAATTGATCGTAATATACTATACTTAAAAGACAAAATAGGTCATAGATCCTGAGAACTTTAGTTCAAATGGATAAAGAAAAGAGTCGATTTCGTAGAACACTTTTGTATTTAACAACTTAATTAAAATATCAATGACTGGTACAATAAAAAGACTCACTGATAAAGGTTTCGGCTTCATTACAGCAGAAGGGCTTGCGAAGGATTTATTCTTCCACAGCAATTCTCTAGTTGGCGTAACTTTTGATGAGCTCAAAGAAGGTGATACTGTTTCTTTTGAAACAGAGGAATCACCAAAAGGATTGAATGCTACAAACGTACAACGTGCGTAATATTCTCTAAAATAAAAACCCCGACATTGTCGGGGTTTTTATTTTGCCAAAAAGAGATCCGTATAATGTTTAGTTAAAGCAATATCTTCTTTTCCTTTATTGCTCCCCAACAAAGAAGCCCACTCTTGAGCTTTCGTATATCTTTCATCAAGAACAATTTCTAAATGCGCTGGCTTTTCAATAACTACTCTACTATCTTCTAAAACTTGCTGAGCAAAATATAAAAGACATTTATTTTTATAATCTTGTTTTTCTTCTTCTGGTATTGTTAAACCTCCTCCTTGTATATTAAAAGCATAGACCATTGTCTCAGGTGTTAATATTCCATTTTCTAACATATATCGAAAACCACGTTTAAATTTAAACTCTTCTCCACTGTTCTCTCTCCCACCAGTAGGAAATATTAAAAATACACCACCCTTTTTAATATGTTCTCTTATTCGTTCAAAAACTTTTATTACTTCAAAAGGCTTCGGAGTTCTAATAAAATTTTCTTCTACAACAGTTCCTTCCCAAAAATCTGCTTCATCCGCCATAACCAATACATCATTTCTAGATAACAATGACAAGATAGCTGAAGTATCAAAAACAGAAGGATGATTAGCAATAATAACTCCAGCTTCTGAATTTAATTTCAACCTGTCTGTTTTAAAATTTACTGAATGCTCCTGTGCGCTTTTTAGTGAAACATGTATCTTCTCAAGAAACTCTTGATAAAAAGCTGAAAATTCAACCATGGAGTGAATTTCTCTTGAGAATCTTAATTTTAGAGCTTCTTTAATTTTACCTATTGTATCTAGCTCCAATTCTGAAGTATCCAAATTATTAAAATCTGTTTTTCTTCTTAAGTCATCTAGATTAGGATTTCCTATTTTAGAACTCATAAATTATAAAAAAAAATTATATATTATTCTCCTTTAGCCCATTTCTTAAGTCCTTCATAATCTTCTTCTCCACAAATCCATTTGTTAGTTTTTGTATTATAAAAAAATGGCACACCTCCACAAAACTCCTTATCAAGTTCAAGCAAACGTTTCTCGTTTTCTTTATTATGCCAAACTTCCAAACTTTCTACTTTTATACCCTCCTCTTTTTCTAAACGCAAAACAAGCTCATGCATAGAAACACAATGTGGACACTCGGTTCCATAAAATTCTAATAGATGATTCATATTTTATAAAAAAATTACTTTACTAATTTTGACAAACGAGACTTCTTACGAGCAGCATTATTTTTCTTTATAACACCCTTTTGAGCTGATTTATCTATTGCCTGAAAAGCAGAACTCAACATTTTACTGGCTTCAACTTTATCTTTTTTGGCAGTTTTTTCAATCTTCTTTATTATTTCCTTCATCACACGCTTTCTTTGATCATTAAAAGCTTTCTTGCGAAGTGATCCACGGATTGCTTTTTTAGCTGATTGTGTTATTGGCATATATTGAATATAGCAAAAAAAACCTTTAAATGCAAATTCAGAACCTCACCCCTTCGCCCCTCTCCTTGCCAAGGAGAGGGGTTGGGGAGAGGTGTATCTCATGTTATGATAAAAGCATGATTGGAAGCATAAAAGGAAAAATTGTTTTAAAGACAGAAAAATTCTTAATAATAGAAACTGGCGGAGTTGGATATAAAATAAATGTATCTATAGAAACAGCATCTCGCCTTGCCCTTCACAAAAGTTCAGGACAAAAAGAAACAGACGAACTTGTTTCTTTTTGGATTCATACTCATGTTCGTGAAGATGCGCTCGACTTATATGGATTTTTAGACAGAGAAGAATTAGAATTTTTTGAAATGCTTATAAATATATCTGGTATCGGACCAAGATCAGCGCTCGCTATTTTGGGAATTACTTCAATTGAAACCTTGCGAAAAGCTATCGGTACAGGCGACACATCATATCTCACAAAAATATCTGGCATTGGTAAAAAAACAGCCGAAAGAATTGTAATTGAATTACGCGATAAAATGGGGGCAGATCTAGAAGAAATTTCTTTACAAGGAGAATTGGATGCCCTAGAAGCTTTAAAATCTCTAGGTTATTCTCAAAGCGAAGCTCGTGAGGCACTAAAAAAAGTTTCTCTTGAAGTTAATACTAATAATAAAATTCGCGAAGCTTTAAAAATACTCGGAGGAAAGTAAACTATTTTACAAAAAAATAATTCTTTATTCCTTTTGCTGTAAGAGTTGCCATATCATCATATGTTTTATGACGAGTTGTGTAATTACGGAATTTTTTTTCAGACACATAGCCATATTCTATTAAAATAGACCTTGTACTTGAAGAAAGAGTTCCGTTTGAACCAAGAGCAATTAGAGACTGGTCTTGTATAAGACCACCAAGTTCTTTTTCATAAGTACTGGTTGTATATTTTTTATGTAATTGTGTATAAATATCTGCTCCAAGCTGTCCACTTTCAAAACTATTTTCCATTTGTCCGTCTGGTATATAAATAACAAAACCAAAATACTTTCCTATGGTCCATTTTGACTTTCTCGGATAATCATTAAAATGAATATGAATTACCGCATCAATATTATTCTCATTCGCCCATTTATTAATACCATAAAGCACAATCGAAGTATTTTCATTAACTCTATTGTGTGGGACAGTTTCTTTTTTAAGAAAAAAACCATTATCTATTAAATTTAATAAAACTTTTTTTGCACTTTCTCGAAAAGAAACTATTTGTTCATGCTCAGTAGAAAAATAATCAGCAAATTCTTTAACATAGCCTTCATTGTCGCGAGTAATTAAAATTTCAAATCTTTTATCTTTTTTAAGAATATTATTAATTCTACTAGCTACAGCTAAATTCATATTCGCTTCTTTTGTATTTCCATACTGTGCACCCCAAACAACACTATCATGCCCAGGCACTAATAAAATTTTAATAGGAGGAACAGCAGGATTAGCCCCAATTTGAGAAAAAGGTATGATAAAAAACAAAGAGAGTATAGAAAATATGAATAATAGTCTTTTCATTATATGATTATACCATGCCAGAGCTTCCAGAAATTGAAAATTTAAAACAAGGTTTAATTAAAAATATTTTAAACCAAAAAGTTCTTAAAATAGAAATACGAAAAGTAAAACTTGTTTCGGGTAAAGGGACCAAACGAACAATTTCTCTAAAAAAGAAAAGGGAATTCGAGAAGGGCGTTCTCGGAGAAAGTTTTATAAATGTAGAACGTCGAGCAAAAAATCTAATTTTAAAACTAAGTCATGGGAAAATATTAATTACACATTTGAAAATGTCTGGGCAATTCGTATACCTGCCTTCACAAAAGGCTTCGGCAAGGCAAGTCAGACAAAATCAGAAAGTTATTGGCGGACATCCGATAGAACTTTCAGAAACAGAACTACCAAACAAGCACTCACACATAATTTTTACACTACAAAATGGCACACTTTATTACAATGACACCAGGATGTTCGGCTATGTTTTATATTACCCCAACCTTGAATCTTTTGAAGAAGAAAATCATTTTGAAAATTATGGTGTCGAGCCTTTGTCGAAAGAATTCACAGAAAAATATTTTTTTGAATCTCTTAAAAAGAAGAAAAGTAAAATTAAAACTGTATTAATGGATCAAAAAATAGTAACTGGCCTGGGCAATATTTACGCAGACGAGAGTCTATTTGAAGCGAAAATCCGTCCAGATCGAGTTGCATCTACTCTATCTAATCTTGAAATGAATAAATTACACAAAGCCATAATAAGAATTTTAAAAAGAGCTATCGAGGTTGGTGGTTCATCTATAGCTACTTATCGTCTACTTGATAATACTCGAGGTAACTACGCCCGAGAACATAAAGTTTATGGGAAAAAAGGCAAAATGTGTATTAACTGCAACAAACCACTACGAAAAATAATAATCCAAGGACGAACAACAATATTTTGTCCTAATTGCCAGAAATAATTACAACATTCCAAAAAGTGCTACACCTAGAGCTACAGATACATTTAATGATTCTTTTTTGCCTTTCATTGGGATTTCAGCAATAATGTCGCATTTTTCCAATATATTTTTAGGTATACCTGCCACCTCTGCACCGACAATAAAAACATTTTTGCTTTTTGGTTTCACTTTTTTATAATCAATAGAATTTTTCGCTTGCTCTATAGCTATGATTTGATATTTTTCCCGTCTTAAGCTTCGCAAAATGACGGACAGGTTTTTTTTAGACTCCCATTTTACAAATTCTTCCGCACCTAAAGCTGACTTTGCTAAATCTCGTCTTTTTCTACCGAAACGATCAAGTGGTGTTGGTGTATAACCTATCAAATAAATTTTATTTATTCCAACAGCATCTGCAGTACGAAACATCGCACCTACATTCTCCACACTTCTTATATTATGCAATATTAAAATATTTTCTTGATTTTTCAACATATTTCTTATACTATCATAACATGTGCCCGTAGTTCAGCTGTAGCGGGTTCAACAGACTATTTACTAAAAGTTCTTTTTATTAAAAATATCATTATGCGCCCGTAGCTCAGTCGGTAGAGCAGATCCCTTTTAAGGATAAGGTCGTTGGTTCGATCCCAACCGGGCGCACAGCACCAGAGAAAAAAGGTTTTTCAAAACCTATTTTTCACGGTGCTGTGCAGGCACAAATCGTGATGCTTTAGCATCTCTGGTTGTGTCGCACAAAGTTTTTATAGTATTATTATGTAATGTTTTATGTTTACTTTATACAAAGCCAGAAAAATCCTGATTGGACATATGTCGGATTTAGTGAGAATTTAAAACAAAGGATAGAAAGTCATAATAAACACAAAAATCTAGCTACAAAACCATACGCGCCTTTTGTTCTTCTGCACTATGAAGCTTTTAGAAAAAGAGAAGATGCGCTACGAAGAGAAAAATATCTCAAGACCTCAAAAGGAAAAAGAACTTTAAAACTTATGCTCTCTGAAGATTTATAAACATATAAACAAAATTATTTCTAAACACAAAGTTAATACACAACACAAGACCCAGACCAACATTATGAATGGTATAATTAATTTATGGAATTAGGCATATTTACTCCCGACAATTTAAAACAGCCACAAAAACCTTTGGATTCTAAATTAGGTATAAAAAATGATTTAAAAACATCAAAAGAGCGTTATGAAAAAGTAGGGGAAACTCTTAGTATAATAGTTAAAAAAATCTTAAGCTTATCTGTCCCACAAAAAACAATTGAAGAGTGGAAAATTTTATCACCTGCTATTTTTACAGTAGACAAAAAACTAGACAATATTACTGACCCAGTGAAAAGATTAGAATTTGCAAAAAAAATAATTGATTTTTTAAATGGAGGTGTTGTTGATTTTTCCAATGACAAAGAATTAGAAAAATCTATGTTGAGTGTAAAAAATTTATCCGCAAATCTTGGAAAAAATCAAAGAGAATTTTTTATTAATTCACTTTCTGTTTTTTTTAAGCTCACAGAAAAAATAAAAATTGAAAAAGACCCATTAAAACTAGTTGAATTAACGAGAATTGAAGGACAACTAGCTGGCAGACTTTATTTATTATTTTTACCCCAAGAGTTTAAATTGAGTAACAAATACAACCAACTTGTACATGCTATTACAAGACTTGGTCGGGCTGGTAATAGTTTTGACAGTTTTATTGATTTGCCAGATGATTACAACAATAAACAAGCACAAGTCTCCCCAACTGTTTTGAATAGAGTCTTATTCTTGGGTGCTGTACTTTCGGATGGTTTATCAACAATAAAAAATATGGGACTATCAAAAGACCTAATAAAAATATTTTTGGGGGCCACAAAAAATATTATTCAAGATGCTCCCAGAAAATTAAAATAGTATTTTATTTTTGAGTATTTTTAATTTTTTATTTTAATATAATCTAAAACTTTTTCAAAACATATTTTAAGCCATTCCGTGTATATTTCTTGATTTTCTTTCATATCTTTCTCTAGCCATTTTAAATCAACCCATTTATAAGCATTTACTTCTTCATTATTTGGAATTATTTCATTATCATATTTTCCAATAAAAACATGGTCAAATTCATTTTCTATAAGTCCATTATTAAAAATGGCTTTATATTTAAAACTAAAAATTTCAATAAGTTCGCAATTAAAACCCATTTCTTCTTGTAGTCTTCTATGTGCAGCATTTATAGTTTCTTCTTCGGGCCTAGGATGACTACAGCAGGTATTCGTCCACAAACCTCCTGAATGATATTTATCTAAGGCTCGCTGTTGAAGCAATAATTCATTTTTATTATTAAAAACAAAAATAGAAAAAGCTCTATGCAAATTCCCACTTTGATGAGCTTTCAGTTTTTCTTCAAGCCCTATCTGATTATCATTTTCATCAACAAGAATAATAAGATCATTCATAAAATCTAAATTTATTATTTACCCAGTCTTCGCTCTCTTAAAGAAAATTCTTCTAAAATTTCCTTAAATTTTTTATAATTAAAGTCTGGCCAATAAGTCTTCAAAAAGAAAAGCTCACTATATGTGGACTGCCAAGGTAGAAAGTTAGACAAACGCATTTCTCCACCAGTGCGAATAATTAAATCTGGATCTGGAACATTAATTTTCCCAGTCCACAAGAATTTAGAAAAATCTTCTTCTGTAAAATTTACAATTTCTTCCTTATTTTTTACTTTTACAATTTCTTTAACAGTATTTAAAATCTCTCTTCTTCCTCCATAAGAAAAAGCAAATACAAGATGTAATTTCTGTAATTTAATATTTTCTGTTTCTATTTCTGTTTTTTTTATAAGTTTTTTTATATCCTCTCCCACTAAAGACAAATCACCAATAAAACTAACTCTTACACCTTTTTCTTTAAGAATAAAAAATTCCTTTTTTATCAAAAGTTTTATAATTCCCATTAAATAAGAAACTTCTTCTTTAGACCGTTTCCAGTTCTCTATTGAAAAAGTATACAAAATTACATTTGGTATTTTTTCTTTTATAGACCAATCAACAACTTCTTTTATTTTATTAAATCCAGCCTGATGTCCTTCAAAACTATGAAGATTTTTTTCTTTCGCCCAGCGACGATTACCGTCCATTACCATGGCTACACATTTAGGTTTTTTAGATATTTGTTTTATTTCTTTCATAATTAAAAGGCTTCTAATAAAAATTGCTCGAAAACTGACTCAGCATCAAGACCTTTCTTGCGAGCTTCTGGTAAAAGATAAGAAAGACGAGCAATAAAATCTTTAAGTTCTTCTTCAGAAAATTTGCTAAAATTTTTCCTCAAAAGAGCATCTTTCATCTTCCAAAAAAGAACACCTATTAATTCTTCCATCACCACACCCTTATCTACTGCTTGTCTAAAATAAATCCAAAGATTTAATTTATCTTTTGCTAAGAAAGCGTTAGGTAAAAGCCAATTATCAAATTTTTCTTTTTTTTCTTTAGATAATTCAAAAATGTTTATTCTTAATAAACTATCTTTATCCATAGATAAAACTTTTTTAAAAGCATCCAAAATAGGCTTATTTAATTTGCCTTCTAAAAATATAAAAGAACTTGAAGACTTTTCCATTAACTTTAATTTATCTAAAATAAAATCTCGTATTTCTTCATATTCAAGAATATTTGAAAAAATTATAGATGACAAACTAGAAAATAAAGCTGAACTAGAATAGAAATTTTCTATTTGAGCTTTATTAAAATCATTTCTATTTATAAAAAAAGTCTCCGTACTTTCTGGTATAGATTTTATAAATCTTTCATAACTTATAATTTTATTCTTAGTATCATCACCAGAAAAAAGGTACAGCATAAATATTTAATAATTAGAACTTAACTAATTTTTTATATTCTAAATATGGAGCACCATACTTTTCTTCAAGAATTTTTTCTTGTTTATCTAAGAAAATAAATTTCCCTAAAATAAAACAAATAAATGCAAACAAGACAATAAAGAAGGCATTTATAACTAAACCGAAACCCAACATTAAAAAAAAGAGACCAAAATTAGTAGGAGTTCTTGTAAAACGATAGGGACCATGAAGAAAAATTTCTTTATTTATTAAATCTTTTTTAAAATTTCGTGAAGTTTTTTGAGCCCAGAAAATCAAAACTGTACCCAATATTAAAAACAAAACACCGACAGGCGCTACAAAAAGATTACTGAAAATTTTAAAATTAAAAAAAACATCTAAACAAACACCCATTAAGAAAAAAAAGAGATAAACAGAATAAGAGTGCGCTAGAATTTTATGCACCTTATTTTTATGTAAATATTTATTTTCTGTTTCCATAATCTATATTCTATCACGAAATTCCTTATTTAACTTCTCCAAAATTATTACCAAATCCTGAATGTACTAAAAATGGAATATCAGTTTTGTATTGTAAATACGACCTTTCTAGCACATTTTCCATAGCATTTTTTATTATCTTATCAACTTCTAATAATACACCATCTTCAACCTCATAGACTAGCTCATCATGTACTTGAAGAACTAGATGCGCCTTTTTTGAAAATCCTGCCTTTTTTAAATCTTCTTCGGAATATCTAATAGCAAGTTTGATAATATCAGCAGCAGTACCTTGAATAGGAGCATTGGTCGCAGTACGCTCTGCCATATTTTTTAAAAATGGAATTCTAGAATTTATATTTGGAAAACTTCTGCGCCTACCGAATAAAGTTTCTGTAAAAGAATTCTTCTCTACATCTATTTTTACTTTTTCTAGAAAATCTCTCACACCAGAAAATTGATTGAAATAATTATCATAAAATTTTTGCGCTTCTTCACGAGTACCTCCCAAGTTTTTCTTTAAAGATGAAACTCCCATACCATAAATAATACCGAAATTTATAACTTTTGCTTTACGACGCATTTCACTATCTACTTTTAGAATAGGTACATCAAAAACAAAAGATGCAACACCAGAATGAATATCTTTTTTCTCTCTAAAAATTTGAGTCATTTTCTTATCATTTGAAAGCATGGCTGCTACTCGTAATTCAATCTGGCTATAATCAAAAGCGCAAAGCTTATACCCTTTTTGTGCTATAAATCCATTCCGAATTTTCTTACCAAGTTCTGTTTTTATTGGTAAATTTTGCAAATTGGGATTTTGAGAAGAAAATCGTCCCGTAGTTGTGTTGTTTTGTAAGAATTTTGCATGCAGTCTATTATCTCCCCCTGCCATTTTAGGAATAACATCAATATAAGTAGAAAGTAATTTCTGTAATTCTCTATAAGCTAAGATTTCTTTTATAATAGGATTTTCTTCTTCTAATTCTTCTAGAATAGAAACTTTAGTGGAAAAAGACCCACTAGAATTTCTTTTTTTATTTGTTTTTATCCCCATTTTGCCGAAAAGCACTTCGCCCATTTGTTTTGGAGAATTAATATTAAATTCTGTATCAGCCATTTTGTATATTTTTGTAGTTAAAAGATCTAATTCTTTATGATACTCTCCAGACAATTTTTCAAAATACTTTTTATCTATTAAAATTCCATAATCTTCCATCTCTTTCACTATATTTATTATAGGTTTTTCTATTTCTTCATAAACTTTCTCTAACTTCTTTTCCTTTAATTTTTTAAAAATATATTCATACGCAACATCAAATGAATTCGTGTTTGCAAACATTAAAATGTCATTTAATTGCGGATTTGAAATATCAGAATTAATAAGCCAGAGAGCAATACTAGTTTCTTTTAATTTATTTTCTTCTACATTTTCTTTAGTTTTTTCTTCAACAAAAATAGTTGTGTTGTTTTCAAAAAAACTTCTTAGTCTCGCAAATAAAGATCTAAATTCAAACAAAACAAAAACTTGTTCTATTTTCTTTAAATCTGCATTTTCCCAAAAAGTTTTCTCAGGTAAAATAAAATTTATTGGAGCATCAGTTCTGATTGTGGCTAAAGTTTTTGAAAATAAAGCTTCTTCTTCATTATTTTTAAGTAATTCAATCATCCGAGGAGAAATTCCAATTTCTTTAAAATGTAATTCATAATTCTTAATTTTTAATTCCTTATATATTTCTTCTATTGTTCCAAATTTAGAAATTAAAATTTCAGCTGTTTTTTCACCAATACCTTTAATACCAATAATATTGTCTGATGGATCACCTCGCAACCCTTTATAGTCAGGTAAAAATTTTGGTTTAAAATTAAATCGAGTAAAAACAGCATCTTCATCATACAAAATAGTATCATTAATACCTTTCTTTAATGTATAAACTTGTACCTTTTTACCATCAACTAATTGCATCGTATCCATATCTCCTGACGCAATAATAATTTTTAATTTATTATTATTTTTATATTTTTCAACTATAGTTCCCAAAACATCATCTGCTTCAAAGCCAGGACTATCGTATGTAGGAATATTAAAAGCTTCAAAAATTTGCCGAGAATTTTTTAATTGTAAAATAAGTGCATCTTCAGTTTTTACTCTACCTGCTTTATATTCACCATAAGCTTCATGTCTAAAAGTTTTCTGAGGTAAATCATAACAAGCAACAATATAATTAGGTTTTAATTCAGTAATTATCTTCATGAGCATACTAGAAAGACCATAAAGCGCTCCCGTTGGTTCCCCTTTTGAAGATAAAAATTCTGGCAAAGCATGATAAGCCCGATGGATTATGGCATGAGCATCTAGTAACACTAGAGTTTTAAATTCATTTTTCATTTTATTAATTATACCATTGTTTTTACTCATCGTTTATTGCTATAATTTATACCTAATGACACACTTTGACGAAGAAAAGCAAAATAAACAACTACAAGACTTACACAAGCAAGAAGAAGAAGAACTGGTGGCGACACTCGCAGAATCAAAATATAATCTTCCTTATATTGATCTATCTCGTCTCGGTGTAGACAATGAAGCACTTAGAGCAATTTCTGAAAAAGATTCCAGAGAAATGAATGTTGCGCCTTTTAAACTTTTTGGAAAAAACATTTTTATAGCTATACACACTCCTTCTGATGACCTTTTAAAAAAATTAAAAGATGATATGGAAAGAAAAAGCTTAATCCCCACTTTCTATATGGTATCAAATGCAAGCTTAAATAAAGTTTGGGAAGGATATAAAGAAATTTCAATGGCAGAAAGTTCTCAAGTTGGAGGACTGGATATTTCTGGAGAAATTTTACGAGAAACAGCTAAAAAAATAAACAAAATACAAGATATACAAAAAATGGTGACAGAAGCATTGGAAGGAAATAAAATTCATAAAATTTCTCGTCTTCTTGAAATAATTCTTGCTGGTGCAATTTCAATAAAAGCATCAGACATACACATAGAGCCAGAAAAAGAAAGAGGAAGATTGCGACTTCGTTTAGATGGAGTTCTTCAAGATGTAAATTTCTTTACTTTAGATGTATATCGTCTCTTAAACTCAAGAATTAAACTATTGTCCGGCATGAAATTAACTTCCAAAATAGCCCAAGATGGGCGTTTCAACATTATGGAAGAAGATGAAGAAATAAGTATACGCTCGTCACTCATTCCTGGATCTTATGGTGAATCAATTGTAATGCGCATACTAGATCCAAAATCTCTCCAAGTAAATCTTGAAGAATTAGGAATTGAACCATATCTTTTTGAAATAATAAAAAGCGAAATTGTAAAACCAAATGGTTTAATTTTAGTTACAGGACCAACTGGATCTGGAAAAACAACAACTCTTTATGCTTTTTTACGAAAAATATATTCACCAGAAATAAATATAATTACAATAGAAGACCCAGTCGAATATCACTTAACAGGCATAACTCAAACTCAAGTAAATATTGAAAAAGGATACACCTTCCCAGAAGGATTACACTCGGCACTTCGCCAAGATCCAGATGTAATCATGGTTGGAGAAATCCGTGATGAAGACACAGCTGGAATTGCTGTGCAGTCGGCACTAACTGGACATATGGTTTTCTCGACACTCCACACCAATAATGCAGCTGGTGTTATACCTCGCTTAATTGACCTCGGAGTCAATCCAAAAATTCTAGTCTCGGCATTATCAATTTCTTTAGCTCAACGCTTAGTTCGCAAGCTCTGCACTTTCTGCAAAAAAGAATATGTCGCCACAACAGAAGAAACTAAAATAATAAAATCAATCTTAGATAAAATGAAAGAAGAGGGAAAAGACTTTTCGAAATACAATCTAAAAATAGATACAGATTTTAAAATTTTCTCTAAGGTGGGTTGTGAAAAATGCAACTCCACTGGCTACAAAGGACGAATTGGTATTTTCGAAGCAATTAAAACGGACGAGGCTATAGAAAAAATAATACCAGAGAATCCAAGCGAAAGAGAAATTAAAAAAGTAGCCAGTCTCCAAGGAATACTTTCTATGCAACAAGATGGGCTTCTTAAAATATTAAATGGAATTACTTCGTTTGAAGAAGTAGCCAGCGTGGTTGATTTGAATGAAGAATAAACTTTAGCATTAAAACTTGCTTGACTTTTATATATACAATACTATATACTATATACATGAATAACGCAGTAATAAATTTTAATACAGACCCAAAGATAAAGAAGGAATTTATAAAAACTCTAGACGATATGGGGCTTACTCTTTCTATTGCTTTAAATCATGCTGTTAGAAAAATCATAGCCGAAAAAAGAATAGAATTTACAACACCGGAAATTCCCAATGCTCGACTAAAAAGATCTACAAGAAATGCTCATAAAGAATATGCTAGTGGTAAAATGGTTGTTTATAAAACTTTTGAAGATTTAGAAAAACATCTTTTGTCTTTATGATTAATATACTAACTTCTAAAGACTACGAAAAATCTTTCAAAAAGAAAGATAAATTCGTGCAAAAGAAAGCCCTCGAAAGAATCGAACTTTTTATGCAAGACCCTTTTAATGTTTTATTAAACAACTATAGACTTACAGGTGAGCACAAAGATGAAAGAAGTTTTAATATAACTGGTGATTATAGAATTATTTTCTACTATGTTAGCAAAGACACAGTTGTTTTATCAGACATCGGCACCCATCCGGAATTGTATGAATAAAACTAGCATTACTTCCTTTAAAGAAGTGCGAAGCGTCGTAGATTTAAATGAGGAATAGACCCTTCGACAAGCTCAGGGTAATTTTTATAAATAAAAATTAAAAAAACATTAATCTCCAAACAATCCTTTTAGGGCTGGGCCCCAAGAGTAACAAAATATTATAGGATGGCTCCAGCAAACTAATAAAAGCGCCAAAACGTCCTATGCAAATTCGTATAACCGGTGGCTGATTGCTTAGAGATTAATGTCTTCTTAAAATCTCACAAAAACAATTATACTATATGTAAATAACAACAAATGCTATAATGTTGATAGCTATGTTGATACTGTGTTAATAAATATACTAACTTACATAGTATAGCATATTGTAAAAACAATGTCAACCCCGTTCGCTCGCGAGCGACAGGGTCAAGTAAAAAAGACCCCATATGAAAAAAGACGAAAAAAAAGAAATAACTGATGATTCTTTTTTAGATCAGACTCTTCGTCCTGTCCGCTGGGATGAATACATAGGCCAAAAACATATAAAAGATAACATTAAAATCCTATTAACTGCTGCAGAAGAACGCGGACACATCCCCGAACACATCCTCTTTTATGGTCCACCAGGATTAGGCAAGACAACCCTTGCGCATTTAATTGCTAAAGAAACTGGCAGACAAATGAAAATCACTTCGGGACCCGCTATTGAAAAAGTTGGAGATTTAGCCTCTATTCTTACGAATTTATCTTCTGGTGATATTCTTTTTATAGATGAAATCCATAGACTTAATAAAATGGTTGAAGAAATTCTCTACCCCGCTATGGAGTCTGGAGTTCTAGATATTATCATCGGCAAGGGACCATCCGCACGCACTATTCAGCTTGACCTTCCCCCCTTTACACTCATCGCTGCGACGACTCGTGTGGCTCTCGTATCATCTCCCCTTCGTTCTCGTTTTTCGGGTGGAGTTTTTCGTTTAGAATTTTATTCCAATGAAGAAATTGCAAAAATTATAGACAGATCAAGTAAACTTTTAAAAATAAAATTAGACGAAGATGCGCTCAAAGAAATTGCCAAGAGAAGCAGATTTACCCCACGCACTGCGAATTACTTTCTGAAACGCTGTCGAGACTTTGCTCAAGTTAGCCCCGAAGGAAAGCAAGCTTCCTACGGGACAGGCAAAAAAAATTTTATTAGTAAAAAAATTGCTGTGGGGGCGTTAAATATGCTTGCTATAGATGATATTGGACTCAATTCTTCAGATAGAAAATTCTTAGAAATATTAATTGAGAAATTTAATGGTGGACCAGTAGGACTTAAAACTATCGGCGCAGCAATGTCTGAAGAGGAAGCAACTGTTGAAGAAGTAATAGAACCATACTTAATCCAGCTCGGACTTTTAGAACGCTCCCCTCGTGGACGAATAGCAACAAAGAAAGCGTATGAGCATTTAGATTTTGAATTACCAAAAGAAAAACAAAATAGATTAATTTAGTATGTATTATCATCCCGATAAGAAATATTTTTGATATTGTTACCGTTTTTTGTCTGCTCAAAAACAATGCGTATTCTACCTACTCTAACTCTATATATATTTTTGCTACCCCTTAATTTTTTAATATCAAGTATCGAAAAATTTCCTAAAACAATTAGAGTGATAACTTTTTCAATAATTACTTGAGTTTTCTTGTCTAATTTGTAAAGAAACTTATCAAGTTTATTCATATGCCTTTAGACGCTTCAAGCTCGCTAAAACTTCTTCAGCTTTTACCCCACCTTTTTGAAACTTAGTGAAATCAACCATGGTTTTCCAAATTCCTTCATCTCCCCATTCATCAATAGGTATAATGTTAAAAATGGGTTTGGACCGACGAATAACGGTAAAAGACTTACCTTCTGCAATAGCATTGATATATTTGTCTGCATTTAAACGCAGTTCTTTAAAACCGATAATGTTTGTTTTTATGGACATATTTAAAGTTTAACTTAAGATAAACTTAGATGCAAGCATAAATGTGGAAAACTTTAATAAAAAATTAATCGAGGACTCCCCTCGATTATTATAAAAGTAGTCTAGAAAGTAAAACACCCCGGAAACCAGAGGTTTCACGGGGGAGTATTGATATGTGTGTAGTATAAAACTACACAAAGCTTCTCGAGACAGCGAGAATGCTGTTGGGGCCGACTTGGCGACCCCCTCCAGTCTGGAATATCGTGCCAGACCCACCTTGGCGAAGAACCTACTTCGAATCGACTCCAGTGTTGTTGTTGGCGGCATTGCTGACGCCGGGGCTGTTGGTCATGGTGAACCTCCTGATGCGTCTTTTTCGAAGACAAAGAACGCATCTACTGAAAAGATACATCTATCTATCTATCTATCTATCTATCTATGCAAGTGGAGTTATCCACAGGGTAGTAGAGCGAAGCTCACTCCCTTGCAGGCAGGGTGAATTTGAGTTTGATTCTCCTCTTGAGGAGTACCCGACTTTAGTCGGGGGAGGTGGATGCATTTTCCCCTCTCCTTCACAAGGAGAGGGGTTAGGGGTGAGGTCTATCCACCCCGGCGCAAGCGCCACCCCTCAAGAGGGGAATAAAAATGCTAAAATAATAGTATGAGAATTTTAGGCATTGACCCAGGATATGAAAGACTTGGTATCGCTGTATTAGCCCCTGTCTCTCACGAGCGACGGGGTGGAAAAAACTATAATCATGAAGTAATTTTCTCTGAATGTTTTAAAACTTCAGCCAAATTAAGATTCGAAGAAAGATTAAAGTTAATTGGCGAAGAAGTTAGAAAAATAATTAAAAAATATAAAGTAGAAGTTCTGGCAATTGAAACTCTTTTTCTAAATACCAATCATAAAACAGTTATGCATGTTGCTGAAGCGCGTGGAGTTGTAATATATGAAGCAGTTTGCGCAGGGATGGAAGTCTTCGAAGCTTCTCCACCACAAATTAAAATAGCTACAACAGGCTATGGTAGAGCAAATAAGGACCAAATAATGAAAATGGTTAGAGTGTTAGTGGATATAAATAAAAACAAGACCTCAGATGATGAATTAGATGCTATTGCTATAGCATTGACCGCTTTTGCACATTTAAAGTGTTGACAAGTTTTTTATATTTTGATACAAAGTAGGCATTACTAGGTATTTTAATAATAAAAAAATAAATTTATATGTATGACGAGGACGAAGAAATAGAAAGTGGTTTTAAAATGAACGCTGATGAAGATGAACCTCTTGATATACCAGAAGAAATAACTGATTTCGGTTTAGACGAAGAAGATCCAGATAAAGATAGATAGTAAAATAAAAAAAACATCTAAAAAGGGGGTTTTGTGAGCGACGGCGAGCAAACTTCAGGATTTTTTAAGCTTCAAAAAATCTGTACCCTTTTGGGATGTTTTTTTATTTTACTACAACTTTTATAAATCTTTTCTTGCCTATTTTAAGTGTTAAGTTTTCTGAAACTTTTAAATTTACATCTGTTATATTTTCATTTTTAAGCAAATCATGAATAGCATTTTCTAAAACAAGCCTTCTCCACTCACCCTTAGAAGATAAAATCTTACTTCTTACCAAAACCTCACTTAATACTTCCCCACTTTCACACTTTACTTCTTCCATATCTTCTGGAATTTCTTTCTTTTGAAAAGTATTAATGAAATTCTCTTCTGCCTCTTTTGCTTTCTTTTCTCCGTGATAAATTTTCACAATTTCAAAAGCAAGACGCATCTTTTGATCACGAGGATTTATTTGTTTTATTTTATCCACTTCAGACATAGACACTCTGGTGCAGATTTCAAAAGCAAGAGGCATAAGTGTGTCCGGCCAGCTCATTATTTTACCGAACATATCTACTCCACTATCTTCTAATGTCACCATATTGCCCTCACTTTTACCCATTTTTTTACCAGTTGGATCTGTTAAAAGTTTTGTGGTTAAAACAAACATCTCTTTATTCTTTTTCCTTTTCATTAAATCACGACCAGCAAGCATATTAAACATTTGGTCATTACCACCAATTTGTAAATCAACATCCATCGATACGGCATCATATGCCTGAAAAATAGGATAAAGAAATTCATGAGCATAAACTTCTCGACCAGCTTTAATTCTTTCCTGAAACATATTTCTAGTGAGTAAATTTGAAACTGTAAAATGAGAAGCTAGTTCTAGTAGATCTTCCGGAGTAAGTTTGTTTGTCCATTTTTCATTATAAACAAAGCGAACATTTGATTTTTTTAAATCTAAAATCTTACCGATTTGTCTTTTATACCCTTTTGCATTATCCAAAACCTGCCGATGAGTGAGAGGTTGCCTGGTTGCTTGTTTGTCTGTCGGATCTCCGATCTGCGCAGTAAAATCACCAATCAAAATAATAATTTCATGACCGAAGTCTTGAAATTTCTTTAGTTTGAGAAGTTGGACTAAGTGACCAAGGTGAAGAGTGCTACCTGTTGGGTCAATTCCATAATAAAGCTTGATTTTTTTACCAGATATTAAAACTTTTTCAAGCACAGATTTATTGGGATATACTTTCTCTACCCCACGTGTTAATATCTCTTCTATTTTCTTCTCATCTATTACAACTTTCATGCTCGAATAATACCATATTTTCTGTTATGATTAAAGTAATGACAAGAATACTTAAAAATTTAAAAAACTTATACAAAAACAAAAAAATGCTAAAAAATTTAATGTTTTTATTTGCTGGTATTTTTATTTTTCTAGCTGGGCTTATGATTGTTTTACTTTTTTCTTTGCAAATCCCTGATTTTCATTCTTTCGAAGATAGGAAGGTTGTAAATTCTATCCAAATTTATGACCGCACAGGTGAAATACTGCTTTATGATATACACCAAGATGTTAAAAGAACAGATATATCTTTCGAACAAATGAGTTTAAATATAAAGAATGCAACAGTCGCCATAGAAGATTCTGAATTTTATAATCATGGTGGAATACGAATAACCTCAATTATTCGTGCAACTCTTTCAAATTTGTTCGGTTTTGGTATAGGTGGAGGTGGTTCAACCATAACTCAACAATTAGTAAAAAATACTCTTCTAACACAAGAGAGTGGAATAGGTAGATATGTTAGAAAAATAAAAGAATGGGTCTTGGCAATAAAAATAGATAATTCTTTACCAAAAGAGAAAATCTTAGAAGCATATCTAAACGAAGTTCCATATGGAGGAAATATTTATGGTATAGAAGCAGCAAGTAAAACTTACTTTAATAAAGATGCTACTGATTTAACCTTAGCGGAAGCTGCATATCTAGCAGCCATACCACAATCCCCTAGTGTTCTCTCTCCTTATGGAAGAAATAAAGACAAACTAGAAACTAGAAAAAATTTAGTACTTTATAGAATGTGGGAATTGAAATTTATTACAAAAGAAGAATACGACAAAACAAAAAATGAAATTGTAACTTTTGTCCCGCAAGCAACTTTAGGCATAAGAGCACCACATTTTGTCTTTTTTATTAAAGATTATTTAGAACAAAAATATGGATCTGAAATAGTAGATAGAGGTGGACTTAAAATCACCACAACACTTGATATTGATTTACAAACAAAAGCAGAAAAATTTGTAAAAGAAGGTGCACTTAAAAATGAAAAAGATTGGAATGGAAAAAATGCTGGACTCATAGCAATAGATCCTAAAACTGGACAAATTTTAACAATGGTGGGTTCAAGAGATTATTTTGATAAAACAATTGATGGTAATTATAATATTACAACAGCTAGTAGACAACCTGGATCCTCTTTTAAGCCCTTTATCTACGCCACAGCCTTCAATAAGGGCTTTACACCAGAAACTGTGCTCTTTGACCTACCTACAGAATTCCAAACAACCTGTAATGCTTATGGTAAGGCATTATCTGGATATAATCAAAAGGATTGCTATATGCCTGAAGATTATGATGGGAAATATCGTGGACCAATAAATCTCCGAGATGCTTTAGCTCAATCAATAAACATTCCTGCTGTAAAACTTTTCTATTTAGCAGGACTTCCGGACTCAATGAAAACAGCAGAAGATATGGGAATTAGTACGTTAAAAGACATTAATCAATATGGACTTACTTTAGTTATCGGAGGTGGAGAAGTATCGCTCCTTGATATAACATCAGCTTATGGAGTTTTTGCAAATAATGGTATAAGAAATCCACACACTGGAATTTTAAAAATAGAAAAAATAAATGGAGAAATTTTAGAAGAATTCCAACCTAATTCACAAGAAGTTTTACCTAAAAATACTGCTTTAATTATTTCAGATATTTTATCAGACAATCAAGCCCGTATCCCGACCTTTGGTGTCAATTCAGCTCTCAATATACCAGGAAAGACTGTTGCAGTGAAAACTGGAACAACTAATAACAACAAAGATGCTTGGACTATTGGATATTCACCATCTATTGTAGTCGGTGTTTGGGCTGGTAATAATGATAACAAACCAATGAAAAAGGGTGGAGTAGCACTAGCAGGCCCAATCTGGAATAAATTTATGATAGAAGTATTGAAAAATATACCAAGTGAAAGTTTCGAAAAACCAAATCAAGAAAATGATATAACTTTAATAAAACCAGCCCTCCGTGGATTCTGGCAAGGAAATGAAAACTTTTTTATAGATAAAATTTCAGGTCTTTTAGCAACCACTTACACACCAAGAGAAACTTTACAAGAAAAAGTAATAACAAATGTACACTCAATTCTATACTGGGTAGATAGAAATGACATTCTAGGTAAAGCTCCAGCAAACCCAAGTGGAAACTATCAGTTTAATAACTGGGAAATACCCATAGAAAACTGGTGGGCGCAAAATAAAAATAAATATAATATAACAACATGGAGTGAGAAACCTAATGCTTATGACAATATTCATACTAGCTCATCAATACCCATGATCTCAATTGTAGAGCCAAATAATACAACAATCTATCCATTAAAAGAGAAGATTTATTTAAGAATTTCAAATCTTAATTCTTCTCCTTTACAGAAAATGGATATTTTTATAAATAATATTTATTTAGAAACATCAAACCCTCCTTTTAATTTTTCCTTTACTCCGCAAGAATTAGAAAATCTACAAAATGAAAATGAATTAAAAATAATCTCTTACGATACTTTATTTAATAAAAGTGAAACAAATTTAATCTTTAAAGTTCAACAATAATTACTATAAATATTAAATAATGTTTTGAGGTATTTTTTTACCTAAAGATTCTTCTAATTTTAAAAAGATTTGTTCTCGTTTTAGAAAAATTTCATTTTTGTAAATAGGTTTTATATTTAAATAAATTACACCTTTTTTTATTTGCATATCTTCTTTTTTTATCTCTACACCAACAACAGAAGATATAATATTTCTAATAATTTCTTTTTTACTTTCTTCTTTAAAAAGAATATTACTAAATCTGGCTAATAAATCCTTAATTTCTATCATGAGTTACATTACAACTTTATAACTTTTAAATAATTTATCTATTCATTGGCATTATAAGATAGGTAAAAGAAGAATCTGAAACAGGAGATATTACTATTGGCTTAGAAGCACCAGAGAACTTTATGGAGACACTATCAGTGGTAATTGACTGAAAACAATCTAGAAAATATTTATAATTGAAACCTAATTCAATGTTTTCTCCATGGAGAACAACATCTAAATATGTTTTATTTTCTCCAATATCGTTATTGATGGATGAAATTTCAAAAACTTTTTCTTTTTCTGAAACTTTTAAATTAATCTGATTAAATTTATCTGAAAAAATATTTGAAAGTTTTAATGCATTTAATAAATCTTGTTTAAGCACAATAACTTCTGTTTCTGACTTTTTCGGAATAATTTGGCGATAATCAGGAAAAATCCCATCAATTATTCGTGAAGTTAAGTAAATACCATCAGAAGAAAAAGAGATTTGATTTTTATTAAAACAAATCTTTATCAAGCCTTGAAATTCTCCGAAAACTTTTAAAATTTCTCCCACATTTTTAAATGGAATTAAAATCCCCAGAATTTCCTCAATATCTCTAATTTTAATTTTCTTTTCCGCTAATCTGAAAGAATCCGTAGAAACAAAAACCAAACTATCTTCATTGGTATAAATAAAAACACTTGAAATTTCTGGTTTTATGTCTGAAGTAAAAGAACTATAATAAACAGCTTTTATACCATCGACTAGCTTTTTTGCCTCTATTTCAAAACTAGATCCATCAACCCGAGGTATAGTAGGGAAGTCTTCATTTGGAGTTCCTTTTAGTTTTATCTGGCTTTTTTTTGTTTTAATTAACAAATTTCCATTTTGCTCTTCAAGATATACATTTTCGTTTTGAGAAATATTAGAAAAAATAGCATTCAATACCGAACCGGAAACAGCAAGGAGTCCTTCTTTCTCTATTTTCGCTGGAATTTCAATTTCAATACCAAGACTTAAATTTGTAGATCTAAGTTTTAAAGATTTTCCTGAAGCAATTAATAAAATAGAATTAAGTATTGGTAATGTTAAATTTTTACCAGTTATTCTCTCTACTTGAGAGATTGCATTTTTAATTTTTTCAATTGAACATTCTAGTTTCATATATTTGTTTATTTCTTATATATATAAATTATTAATAATATTAGTTCTGTTGATAAGTGGATAAATAAATTTTTGCATTATTTTATAAGACTATCTTATATATTTTTTATTTAATTTAAGTCGGATAACTTTCCTATATTTTTCTTGTTTTTGTTTATAAATTTTTTTTCCTATTTTTTATTCTTTTTTAATTAACAATTTTTTCTATTTCATCAACATATTTTAAACTCTTTATCAACAGGTTATTTAAACATAATTCTTATCTGTTCTAGTTCTTGTAATAATTGTGGATCATTTTTTAAGTCTGTTTTAATTTTTAAACATGAGTGTATGACTGTTGTGTGGTCTTTACCACCAAGCTTCTGCCCTATTAAAGGATAAGAAACACTGAAATCTTCTCTAAGTAGATACATTACCACTTGTCTTGCTTTCACTATTTCTTTTTTTCTGGTTTTTTCATAAACTGAAGATTCTTCTAATTTATAATATTCAGATACTATTTTTACAACATCTTTTATTGCCATATTCTTTTTTGGTTTCATGCTGTTTTTTAATAGATTTTTTACTTCTATTAAAGAAAGAGGCTTATTTTTCAAGTTATATTGACAAACAATAAGGTTTAAGCTTCCTTCAAGCTCGCGAATGTTCCCTTGCACCGCTCCGGCAACATATTCTATTATTTCTTCATCTAGAATTACATTAAATTCACGAAGTTTTACTTTTAGAATTGCAAGACGGGATTCATATTCTGGTTCTGATATGTCTACTATCATTCCAGCAGCAAAACGAGATTTCAATCTATCTGCTAATTCTGGAATATAATTTGGATGTTTGTCGGAAGAAAAGATAATTTGTTTATTGTTTTCATGAAAAGTATTGAATGTATGGAAAAGTTCTTCTTGTATCTTTTCCATTTTACCAATAAATTGTATATCGTCTATGATTAAAAGATCATATTTGCGATATTTTTCTTTAAAAGAATTTGCTTTATTATTTTGAAGTGAATTTACAAAATCTGTTGCGAATTTTTCTAAAGTCATATAATGCACCTTTTTATTTGGATATTTATCTTTTATTGAATTCCCAACTGCTTGAATTAGGTGAGTTTTTCCAAGTCCAGTACCTCCATATATAAAAAAGGGATTATATTTAGTTCCAGGAGATTCTATTATGGCTTGGGATGCAGCATAAGCAAGCTCATTAAAGGTTCCCACAATAAAAGAATTAAAATGATAGCGTGGGTTTAAATTATCTTCTGGATTGATATATAAATCCTTTAAAGGTAACTCTTTTTCCATCTTTTCATTTATTGTTACTATTTCTTGTTTTGTATTTTCTATTTTGGCTATCGTGTATTCTACCGCACGCATGTTTTCATAGGCATCGGCTATGGTTTTGGTGATAAGTTTGTGGTATTTGTTTATAAGCCAATCACGAACAAATTCATTCGGTACCCCAATATAGATAATGCCAGTATCTTCTTTTACAATAGAGGTGTTTTTAAACCATGTGCTGAAATTTGCTTTTGACATCCCTGCTTCTATTTCAACTAAGCAATTCTTCCAAAGCTGTTTTGTATTCATATTCATGGTTTTATATTATACTATTTGTGAATTATAAGACATCTATGAAAACTTATTAACTATGTTGATAAGATGTGGATAAAAATACAACCCCTCCCAACCTCCCCTTGTCAGGGGAGGGAAAATTCAGAAATCCCCCTGATAAGGGGGACTTAGGGGGTTGTATTATTTTTTCTGTTGTTATAGACTGGAAGCATGTCACAAACATACCAACCCAAAAAGAGGAAAAGAGCCAGATCTCATGGATTTCTAGTTAGATCTAGAATTAAAACTGGCAAAAAGGTTTTAAAAAGAAGACGCCAGAAAGGTAGGAAAAAGCTGTCTGTTTAAATTCCCTTCTTGAGGGGTGGCTTTTGTAATCAAAAGACGGGGTGGATATCCACCTTCCCCGCAGTAGCGGGTACTCCTCAAGAGGAGAATAAAAAACACATGCTCCCCAAAAAGAACAGAGTAAATACAAAAGAAGTAGAAAAAATCTTCAAAGAAGGTAAGTTTATTAATTCTCCTAACCTGACTTTTAAGTTTGTATTAACTAATAGAGAAGAAAGAAGAATTTCTTTTATTGCGCCCAAAAATATAGCCAAACTTGCAGTTAAAAGAAATTTTTTAAGGCGTCGTGGGTATTCTGTTTTGAAGAAATATTTTTCCGACTTCCCTCTCGGACTTATTGGTGTTTTTGTGTTTAAAAAACCTATTAATTCTATTTTAGAACTTGAAAATGAAATTAAGATTATACTTGCAAAAATTAATTAACTTTTATCAAAAATATATTTCTATTTTCTTAAAACCAAGTTGTGTTTTTTATCCTACTTGTTCAGAGTATACAAAACAAGCCATAGTAAAATATGGAGTATTAAAAGGACTATATTTAGGATTTTTGCGTATTTTACGTTGTCATCCGTGGCAGAAGAATCATATGGACCCAGTTAAGTAAAATTACATATTTACGCTATGGTTGACACGTGCATTATTAAAAATTTATTTTTCTAGCATTTTTTTGTATTTTAAGATAAGATGAAAGAATGCTTTCAAATATATGGAATACTGTTTTATATCAGCCACTTCTTAATGCCTTGGCTTTTTTAGTATCTATTGTACCTGGTGGCGATCTTGGTATTGCTGTTATAATTCTTACCATTCTTGTTAAAATTATTCTATTTCCTCTTTCTCAAAAATCCATTGAAAGTCAGGCTCAAATGAATATTTTAGCTCCTGAACTTAATAAAATAAAAATAAGTGGTGTGAGCAAAGAAGAACAAGCAAGGCTTACATTCGAACTTTATAAAACACATAAAACTAATCCGTTTTCTGGATGTCTTTTAGTTTTAATTCAAATCCCTATTATTTTTGCTTTATATTACGTATTTTTTAAAGGAATAAATTTTGAAAGTGGGTTGCTTTACTCTTTTATTCATGTCCCAGAAAATATTAATATGATTTTTCTGGGTGTTGTTGATATAACTAAAAAAAGTTTAATTTTAGCAATACTAGCAGGTATTTCTCAGTATTTACAAGCACACTATATGCCTAAGCCTACAACTCCTTCAGGTAATGCTAATTCTCCTAGTTCTTTTTCAGAATCTTTTACAAAAAGTATGCATATGCAAATGAAATTTGTTTTCCCATTTGTTGTTGCTTTCATTGCTTATAGTATTTCTGGTGCAGTTGCATTGTATTGGATTGTTAGTAATCTTTTTATGGTTGGACAACAGATTTATATTAAGAAAAAAGAGTTTAGTGTAGTTGTAAAATAGAAATTTAAAAAATAGTATGGATCCCGTTAGAAGCCGCGATCGCAATTTAAAAACAAACAAAAATATGAAATTAAATAAAAGAGAAATTAATAACCTAAAATATCAGAGAAGCGAATTGATCGCGATCTGCTTCTAAACGGGATGGATAAAACTGAAATTCAAAATTTAATAAAAGAATTGATTGAAAAAACTACAATAAAGTTAAACGGAATTTCTATTGTTGAAGATGGACCTAAAAATATGTGGGTTTCAGTAGAAGTTAGTGAGCCTCATTTCTTTACTACACATGATGGCGAAGGATTGCATGCCTTAAATCATATTGTTCGTAGAATTATGGAAGCTAAAATGTACCCGAGGTCAGACCTAGGGGATTCCCCTAGGTCTGACCTCGGAGTGGCAATCCTCATTGATATAAATGGTTTTCAGAAAAAACATAGAGATAATATTCGCGCAGTTGCTCATATGATGTCAGAGAGAGCAAGATATTTTAAATCAAATATTGAAGTTGACCCAATGTCAGCTTTCGAGCGTAGAATTGTTCATGAGTTCTTATCTGATGCTACTGATTTAAAAACTGAATCAATCGGCACAGGATACGCTCGCCGTGTAGTTATTAAATATATTGGGAGTATCTAATTCTCCTCTTGAGGAGTACTCCGACTTAATTCGGAGGGAGGTGGATGTATTTTTTTTCTACTAAATTATCCACCCCGTCTTTTGATTACAAAAGCCACCCCTCAAGAGGGGAATTTCTATTTCAAACCTAGTTTCCAAAGGAAAGAGTCTTTTTTGTTTACAAAAAATAGATAATTTTCATTATTATCTAAGGCAAGCTTCGTGCCATCAATTTCTCCTCCCCCATTTATGATAGTAGGATCTACAATTATAGTTGCGTTTCCAGTCTTCGTGTCTATTTTCCAGAATTGATCAGTGAAAGATGCTTCTCCTTGATACCAAACATCTGGGTATTGGCCAACATCGATCAATTTCGGCACTGAGCAGTAAACAACTTCACTTGTACTGCCCCACACACATTTTTCTGACAGAGTTTTTACTCCCAAAAGAACTGAACTTTTCGTATCTGTGTTATAAATTCTAAGTGATAAAGTGTTGTCGCTATAAAGAATTTGTTTTCCATCAGGGCTTGTGAGTGTTGTTAATCCATTTATATTACCAAGGATTTTATTAAAGTTTTTACCAGTTTCAGTCATGCTGTACATATATCCGAGGATGTTGGCAGAGGGTTTAGTTGTGAGAGTAATCATCTTATTTGTGTTATTGTTCGGCCACCAAGATAGCCATTCAGTAAATGGAGAAGAAAAAATTTGAACTTTTTTATTTGTTGTTAAATTAAGAGTTGTACCAACCATACTATCTCCAACATTAAATAAATAAAAGATGCTTCCATTATCAGACGATACACTTATATCTTTTATATTATTTGGCAAGAAGGACCCTTTTATTTCATTGTTTTCTAAAGTATCCCCTCCCAACAACTCTTTCGGAAGATTGCCGAGGAAAGTTTCAATTGTTCTACCGTCTCCCTTTAGATATCTCATAACTACAGTTTCTGCTTTGTTGCCAAAGTATGCTTCATAAACCTTGGGTATTATTGTTGTAGTAAATCTTCTTTCTTCTATTTTGTCTATGAAAGTTTGATAAATATTTCCAGTTGCTCTTTCAACATATCTTAATGCTGGTGCGAATTCAGTCAGTGGTGGGGTTGGCGTCCCAGTGCCGAGCTTGATGTTTGTTGAAACTGTTCCATTTGGGACTTCGCCCGAAGGGGAAGATAAAATCGGCACGGGGGCGACTAATCTTTCTTTAGAAAATATAGTAAATCCCGCTATAGGCATACTGGAGACTTTTGTTAATTTTTGTTTTATTTCTGGATTTTGGTCTCCTGTATCTCCAGATATATCTACCGGAGGAGTAGTTGTTGGAGGTGTTGTTGTTTTGCCACTTCCGAATGGATTAAATTGAGAGAAAAAATTCGTGCCTTCTGTTTCGTCCCCTGTTGGGCTAGTTGGTTGACTGAAATATAAAAATCCAAAAACTATAACTATTGTAATTATTAAGATTATTATTAAAAGTATAAAGTTTCTTTTTGACATCCCAGTACTAAAATTTATTTATAATTATTATTACTAATATAACTTATTATCTCATATTTTTCTATTTTTTTAATATTACTTAATCAAAAATTTAGTACGGGACAGGTAAAATTATTTAACGTCCATCAATTGACCAATGCCAACGCTCAGATGGTAAATTAAAGAGACCATATTTATTAGCATTAGCTTTTAACCATATAAAACATTTATTGTCTGAAGTTTGAATCATTATTCCGTCGCATCGTAAATCAAAAGCCTTACCGTTATTGTGATTTGATGCGCCAGGAAGAGCTGTGTCCGGAGTACATTGAGCATTTGCATTCGTAAAATCTCCATTACAATTTTTTATTCTCAGAGCTTTTTGTTCTTCTGGTGTTCTATATCCTCCACCGGTTATATTAACTCCATTTGCTGCTGCATTACTGATCATGCTATTAATTTTTTGCACAAGATTTCCATCTCCGCACGCAAACATACCACTATTTGTTTTTTGCATTCCCGATGAACATCCTGTTATGGGTCCCGTGGGTAGAGTTTTTCCGGCATCACTCTGTATCGCTTCCGCCAAGGCTACTTCTACCGTAACAGCTTCTAAGCTTTTTAGCTCAGTATTTAATATGTCAGGATTAATCTGGTAAAGAATTGTCCATGAACCAAGAGCTAAGACAAGACCAAAGATTGCCCCTGTTATTCTTTCCTTTCCGTGTTCTTTATTCCCTGGTAATTCGCTTGTCATATATTCAATTCCACCTATGACAATCATTATTACAGCCAAGATTGCGCAAAGCCCAATGAATATCTTTATCATTATGTTTAGATACGCTCCTAGATTATTCGTTTGTGTTGGATCAAAGGTTTTAAGTTGTCCATCTTCGCATCCCTCACCACTATCACAAGGTAATGGGGCTAAAGTATAATAATATGAAATCCATATCCATGTTTCTCCTTTGTCGGTACATTCTTTTTGGGTGATATTTTGGATAGGTTGACCTGCTGTACCTTCTCTACAAGTTCCAAGTGGGTCATCAATCGCATGTATCTTTATTGTTGGACTAAATAATCCGATTATTACAACAAGTATTAAAATGTATGGTAAAAGTTTTTTCATTTTATTTTAGAATTCCACATTAATTTCTTTAGTAGCTGTTTGGAAAACTTTATCTGTATTATTAATTTCTAATCTTATTTTTGCTGTACCAGAGACTCCAGTTTGTGTCTTTAGTGGTATTAAGTTTTTTCTAAAATCTAAAACTTCTATTGAATTATCATTGATAGACCAATTCCATATTAGGGTCGGTGTTCTTATCTCTTTTGGAGAGATAAAATACGGTGCTGCTTCTATGATTTCATCATTTTCTATTCTGTGTCCACTTGAAAGAGCTTGTTCCCACAGTGTTCCCATATTTGTATCATTTTTATAAAATAAAATTTTCGGCTCAGTTGTTCTTATGTTTATATTTGCTTGTGAGGAATATTTTTGATCAAGAGTATTTGCAACTACACTTATATTATTAATATCGTCTAAGTAATCATTATTATAAACAAAATAATTTTTTCCATAACCAGAATTTCCTTGGTCATTAGTATAATCCAGTTTCCAAGAGTAAGTCATATTATTAATATCAAGCAAACTTCCTTTGCTTCTTATTTCAGGCATAGATACTACTTTTATTTCACTATCTGGTGTTGGCATAGCTTTGCCTTTATAAAAAGGTGGAACGAAAGAATCATTCGCTTGCCAGAGGAGTACCATAACACTAGGTCTTACTATTATTCTTTTCTCTATATTTCCATCAGGTAATGAAATGGTGGCAATAACAACTATTTCTTTTCCTGAATCTGTCGCATTTAATGAAAATGATTTTTTACCTATTCCTCCCGAAGTATTTTTACCATTAAGAGACCAAGTTATAAGGACACTGTCTAGATTGCTCGAATAACTACTTAAAGTAATATCAACATTTTCATTTGGTGCTGGATTTTCTGGAACAATATTAACCAATATGCTGTTTGATGAAACAGCATTTGCTTTAAATGGTAAAAGAGTTCCAAATATTATAAATACTGTAATAAAAAATGATGAAAGAAACTTTAAATTCATATTCTAATTATATCATATCTATTTTATAACTTTACAATTACGCTTTTCCTGCCATATCTCCTTTCTCTTGCTCTTGCTTCGCTTTCTTATTTGATAATATTTGTGAAGGATCTGATGTGATAATTTGGTCTTCAGTATAAGAGGCTATTATCTTTATAGCGACATGTTTAAGTCCAGCAAAGAATATCCCCTCTCCGATATTAGACTCTAAAAGTAAATACTTTTCTTCATCTGTTAAGTTGAAAGTTTTTTGCAAAAGATCAATCGTAGTTGGAGATTGTTTCAACAAAAGCTGTATAGAAGAGTTGGTGATTATAGGTACTCCGTATGGAGAATTTAAGAAATCAGCTGCGTCTTGTGTAATAGTAGAAAGACCTAGATAATATTTCCTACCTCTTTTTGCAATAGAGTATAGAAATGATGCTGTGTCTTCGGATTTCATCATCCACCACGCTTCGTCTACTACCAGGAGTCTCTTCTTAAGATTTTTCCTTATTGCATTCCAAATATAATGCATAATGATATACATTGCGACAGGCTTTAATTCATCTTCCATGTCGCGAACAGAAAATACAACGAACTTTTTATTTATATCTACATTTGATGGTCTATTTAAAAATGTTGCCCAAGACCCACGGGTGTATTTTGCTAATTTTGCTACGACGGAATCGCTGCCATCCATACCAGAGAGTACCATTTCGAAATCTGACAGAAGTGGGGGTTCAATATTTGAGAAATCTGATTCAGGTGTGATGTCTTTTATGGCATAAGTTTCCGAAATAGCTCTGTCAACCATTGAATCCTCTTCTGGGGTAAGCCCACCCAACATTAATCTGAAAAGTCCAACTAAATTAATAATATTTGAACGCAAAACATCTTCAGCTGTTTCGTCTTCGCGTGGTATTGGTAGGTCAAAAGGATTAATGTGGTGATCAGAAGAAAGAGAAATATTAAAATATCGCCCTCCGACGGCTTCAGCTAGGAATTCATACTCTTTCTCTGGGTCTATTACGATAACATCAATGTCAAACATTAGTGATCTTAAGATTTCTAGTTTAGTTGCGTAAGATTTTCCAGCTCCAGCCTTTGCAAATGTTACTGAATTATAATTTTCTAAAGAAAATCTATCAAAGATAACTAAACTTGAATTATGTCTGTTAATACCATAGAGTATTCCTCTGTCGGAAGTAAGGTCGAAAGATATAAAAGGAAAAACACTAGAAAGTGGCTCGGAATTTAATTTTTGATGGATGTTTAGTAAGTCTGTGTCTATTGGTATAATACTTTTGAAACCTTCTTCTTGTTGGAAAAGTGCTGGTTTGATATAAATAAGTTTTGATTCAAGCATTGATTTTATTTCACTTTCAACCTTAAAAAGTTCCATTTCATTGTCGGCATAGATTGTAATATAAATACCAACATCGAACATTTTCTCTTGAGCTTGTATTAAATTATCACGAAGTCCTTCTAAGTCTTGATAGGCTGTGTCTAGCATTGGGTCACGCACCATTCCTTTACTTTCACGAACACTTATCTGGCTTTGTACTTCTGCAACTTTTTTCTGAAATTGTCGGAGTATTAATGATGTATCTATCGGATGAATGAAAATTGAAATATCAAAAACTTTATCTAAGTTAATTATTGGAGAAAACCAATTATCTGTTAGAAATCTCGGATAAGATATTATGAAAAAAGTACGAGCAATTTTTTCACCTAGATTTATTGATTTAGGTTCAATTTTTAAAGCTGATGGAGCAATAATATCCTGAAGTTCTAAATTAGCAGATTCATAAATTTTCTCCGGCAAAACAGCAAGAGTGGAAGCCCGCATATCTCCTGATGTCTTTTGATCGACACGCCATGGTGGTGTAAATCCAAATAATTTTTTAAAAAATTCTTTCATAATTTTTTTCTAGATAGAGGTTTAACCTCTATCCGTCTATTCTAATCTAATTTTCCCCTCTATTGACCCTGGATTGAAAACTTTATAAAGCACTTCAACCACTTCTTCGGTGCCTAATTGGGCTGAATTTATACCACAACGACCAAGACCTTGCTGTATTACAGATACTCTTTCTTCTAATTGAGACCTTTTTTCTTCGAAATCTATTTGTTTTGCAATTCGTATTTCTTCTTTATTTTTTCTAGAAAATAATCTATCGAATATTCCATTATTTGATTTCAATATTGTATGTGTATAAGGCACTACTACGAAAAAGCTTTTCGTCATTATACTTACCGATTCAGTGAAATTTCTAATAAATTCTATATACTCTCTGGTTTGTAGTTTTAATAATGGCTCATTTTGGACCTTTATTCTGTCTTCTAAAAGTAGAAGATAAGGTCGAATGTCTAATTTTCTGGATTGAACTGATATTTGGACAGAAAAGTCGAGAGTGTTTATAAAGTTCTGGAATTGCATAATTGTTGCCCTTTGCTCATCATTTGATTTAAGAGATAGGTTGATTGAATTAGCGAGCACTATTGCTCGCAATTCGTCGTTTTTTAGTACGATTATTCCATCGCGTACTTCCTTTATTGGTATGAATTCTTGTGTTGCTTTTGCATTTAACATAAAAATCAATTCAAAATTACGAATTACGAATTACGAATTTAATTCGCAAATCATAATCTTTTAATTTGTAATTTCTGTTTTTCATTCGTAATTCGTAATTGTTAATTCGTAATTGTTCTGGACTTAAAAAAACACTATTTTTGTTTTTTTAAGTCCAGAACATCAAGGCTCCAAGCTAAATCTCGCAACTTGCTTCCTGAAAGTTTTGCTTCACTCATTTTTTCTGTTTCAATTTTGTTATCACCGAGAACGTTGTGTGTAGTATTGCCCGTAGGTTTACCCTTTTTCCAAATATAAAGTTTATTTTGTGTAAAATATTTAAATCCTGATTCAATCATATTGATAAAAGGTTTATTATTTGGTTTATAAAAAGTAAGCATTAGAGAAAACGAAGCTATCAGTAAAATAGGTATCACTCCGAATAGAAAGCCTAACAATTTATAAACAATAAAACACAAACCTGCTCCACCTGCTAAATAAACAAATTCCCCGAAAGTAAAAGGGCCAAAAATTTTGTCTTCTATGTCTAAAAATTGTGGAACTTTGAATTGCATCCCGTTAGAGATAGGAAGCGCCTAATCTATTTTTTAGATAACGCTTGCCCATTCCCGATTTTAAAAATAATTCTCTCGACTTTGCTTTACTTTCTAATAAGCACCCTTCATAGTATATCAAAATAAATGGGCCTCGTCCTTTTGTATATGTAGACAAACCTTTATTGTGCTGATTTAGGCGCTTCCGTAGGTCTTGCGTATATCCTGTGTAAATTTTACCATCCTTCTTACTTTTTAATATATATGTGTAATAAAACATAAGTGATCTCTAACGGGATTGCATAACCATTACTATTATAATTCGTAATTGCCGAATCTTCCCTACTCTGGTATCTCTCTATACGGGTCTATCGTAGGATTATTTTGTTGTGTTGATGGAGGTTGTAGATTCGGCAAAGTATGTTCAGTTTTTACTGAAGGATTTTGAACAGAACTAGATAACTTTTGTGTTAATATAGGATGAATTACTTCCCCATTTAATTCTAATTTCTCTGGTATAATCTCTATTCCATGTGTTTTGAGCACCTGCATATTGTTTTTCTTTTGTTCTTCTGTGTTATGATTCCCCTCTTGAGGGGTGGCGCTTGCGCCGGGGTGGATAATTCGTCCACCTCCCCCTAAAGGGTACTCCTCAAGAGGAGAATTTTGTTTAAACATTTTCTTTTGCTCAGTGCTTTTAATCAATTCTTCTCTTATTTTTGAGAAAACTAGACTGTTCATTTCATTTACTAATTCATTCGTAGCCGCTTTGGTAATTTTCATTCTACTTTCTAATTCTTTAGGATAATCTTCAGGATTAAGAAGCCCGCAAAGCACAAGCTCTGTTTCCATTTCTAGATTACTCAATTGATCGAAACTGTATCCTTTTGTTTCTCGCATTTGTAGGATGCTTGCTTGCCAAGGAACAGAAGCAATAGCATTCAATGTATCTTCCGATAAATGCGTTTTTGCTTTTTCAATTTTTATTTGTAATAAATCTACGATGTCTTGCATGTTATTTACATTATATCATCTCTTTTCTCTACAAAACTTGAATAATCTCCACCAGATAAAATAAAATTAAGATTTTGCTCTCCACTCCCATTTTTTGCTCTTCCACTTTTTTTAATATTTTCTTCTAAAATGTTGTTGATGGGTGTGAATATTTTTTCAAAAGATTCATCAGCTATCCTCTTCGCTTCTTCCCTGCTGGTGCCAACATTGTTTTCAATATTAATTGCATACATTTCGGGATTTTCTAAACCTATTAAAACTAAAAGTGTTTCTACTTGAAAATCTATTATTTCACTTTCAAATAAATATTTTTTACCAATTTCTTCTGTAACTTTCACCCAATCAAAAGCACCAATAGCTTCTTGCATTTCTTTGGGCAACTTTACCACCTCGTCTTTAATTATTTGTTTTAGTTTTTCAGTCATAAATTTTATTTATTTTTTTTCTTCCACCTTTGCATCCATTCTTATTCTATGTGCGGCCTCTTGAGATGCAGCTTTCGTATATGCTCCACCACTTAATACATAGCCTTTTGTTCTGCTCCATCCAGTTTGTTGTGAATCAGCATAACTTCTCTTTCTTTTTCTATTTTCATCCACTACATCTTGTTTTCTGTCTCTAAGTTCTATGTCTTCCATATGATTTATCGTCCTTACTTGAGTTACTCCAGCCGCATCTACATATGTACCAGCATTGACTGCTGTATAATTCTTAGCATTTGCGGTTGTTGATGAGCCCGTATTTATATCTATATCACCAGTATAATTTTTTCCATTTTTTAATGCCGTTTTTCTATTTTTATAGTTATTTAAATCAAGACCAGCTTTTGTTGCCTCTGTGGATCCTGCACCGAATTGTGCGTTGGCATCAGATAAAGCTTGTCTTCTTACTCCAATTAATTTATCCAAATCAGCTAATTCTTTTGAGTTTGCATCTAGTAGACCCTGCAAGTCTGCCTCTGTTTTATTTAAGTTTTGTTTTAATCCTTCATTTTCTCCAACTTCAAGGTCTTTTGCCCTCTTTTGTCTCTTTTCCACTTGTTCTTTCTTTCTTTCAGTAAATCCTCCTTTTTGTGCCTCACCGAGGTTCATTCCAGTAGCAGAGGCTAAAGTTTTACCACCAATTTTTACTCCACGAACATCAAAACTTCCCGAACCTATTTTACTTGTTACATCTCTGAATACCCCAGAGCCAAATTTACCTTGAGCTTCTCTCTTTTTTGCCCATTCTGAATTAGCCATAGCAGCACCAGCTCTACCAATGCCTGCTCGTCCCAACATCGCTGCTCCACCCAAAGCTGCCCCTCCTGCAGCACCCAAAGCAAGCCCACCTACCATCTTTGCGCCATTTACCATCATCTCTCCCAATTTCCCTGAACCTTTTTTGGCAAAATCTGTTGCTTTAAGAAGAAGAATTAAAATTACCAATGCTGGGATAACAATAAGCAAGATAGTTCCTATAAAATCTGTATTTTTTTTATCAATCATGCCATCAAATATTTTCGATTGTACTAACTTAAATATAAAATACAAAAAGAACATAAAGATCGGTGCCATAAATGATACGCTGAGTAGGCGTTTTAACCAAGCGTCCCATCCTATATAGTCTATTGTTCCCAAGAGTGGTATTGTCGAAGACATGAAAGCGAAAGGTGAGAAAATAATTAAAATGAAAAGTTCAATTAGTCTTCCTATAAAACTTATACCAGCTACAAAAAAACAATAAGCAGCAAAAAGCATAAGTAATCCAGTAATTATGGTAAGACCAATTAATATACCAGGTGGAGCAGAACCCTTAACTGTAAAAAATCCTGGCACAGTTTGTTCTCCGGCTTTTTTAAAAAAGTCTGCAGTTAGTAGACTCGTAGGATTAAATGCATTTACCATACCACCTGCAACATCTTTCTCTCCATTTGCTGTACTTTCATACTGTCTTTCTGTTCCATCTGAATTTTTTGTACTAACTTGAACTTTGTTATAAAAAATCAAGGCTAGAATATTTGAAGTATCAATAACCACCTTTGTAAAAAACATAGAAAAGTTTATAAGTAATGCCATGATTATAACTTGCGATATTGTTTTTTTAACATCAGTTCCAGCTAATCCTAGAATCATTTTAATAGCAACATAGAGTAAAATAAGTATAAAGAAAAGATTGGAGAGGTCTCGCGTAACTGCCCATGCTTCAGGAACAAAATTACTAGTTAAGAGTGTGCTATTTAGTGTGGTAAATATTAATACATTAAAGAAGTATGCAGATAGCCAAAGTAAGAAACCTGGAATAACATAAAAAAGAGCATAAGATGCTTGGATAAAACACCCAGGATAAAAAGTGCCATCAGTTAATATTCCTGTTAATGAACATTTGTTTTTTTTTATCTCTGCCTCAAAATATGAGTTTGCGGGATCTTGTGCTGTTTTGTCTGCTGCTATTGAAACATCTTGACATTCATTTGGGGTTTTACCACTGGCAATACATGCAGTATATGCTGGGGTGTCAGGATTATTTGCGAGACAGTTTGCTTTACTATCTATGTTTAGACAGGCTTTATAAAAAGGATTTGTTGGTTCTGCAGGAGGTGGTTGGTTTGGGGCTGGTTTGTAATTGTTTACACATTTTCTAAAGTCACTACCTGGGTCATTACTGATTGGTTTTATTCCCTGTGCAACACATGCATTTGCTGCTGCAACACAAGCTTCATCGTCAGGAGTACCATTTCGACCACCATTAGTCTCGCAAAATCTACCGACATTTAATTGTGCCTGTGTTTCTTTTACCACCCCCAAAAACCCAACAAGTGCAATTAGTATTATTAAAGTGTAAAGCAGATATTTTTTCATTTCACTTTTTTATTTTCTCAAACTTTTTAATTCACAGTCCACATTGTTCCACTTGTTTTGTAATTTCTCTTTATTATTATGGATCTATTATATAAGTTGCTCCAGGCAGACTACCTTTATAATCTAATATGTTTGCTTTATATATTGTACTGCAATTTATTTCTATATTTACAGGAGTGTCTGTTCTTGCTATTGAGTCAGTATATAGATATCCAAATATATCCTTTGCATTTACTAATGGTATTTCTGGATGAGTGACACTCTCTAGGTTGATAAATGATTTATGAGAATATCCTCCTTTGATTGGGGCATTACAGAATTCATTTTGCTCTGTGGACCCACTAATTGTACTTGTTGCCCCACCTGGGATACTCCAACCCTTTTCAGTTCTTTCTGTTTTGCATTTTGTTATTAATTTAATTAGATTAGATAGTTTGTCTTTTGCTGTGTCTAATTCATTTTGCGTATTTCCTATAGTAGTAATGTTTGAAACATCTAAAATAATTGCGTCGTATTTTTTCTTCAAATTTATTAAAGTTGTTTCTTGATTAGTTCCAGTTGCTGGTTGTGTTGTTATAGTGTCTAAACTATCTTTAATTGATTCTAGTCTAACTAAAGCATTTGTTTTAATTTTTTTCTTGTCGCTTAGCTCGCTTGATTGTTGATATATATTTTTAAGATCATTAATTGCATCTATGTAAGTTGATGAATTTGGAAGCTCGGTTAGCATATTATTATTAATCCAATCTTTAAATAAGTTTACTCCCAGTTTTAATTCATCCATTATTTCTGTTGTCAAATCTGTTTGAATTGTGTTTTGATTTATATTTGTTAAGTCTGATGGATTATTTGTTTGTGTTGTGTTTTGATTTATATTTACATTACCCATTTCGCTATCTAGTCTGTCTTGCCAACCAAAATCTGGACCTGGTAAACATTGGTCAAGATCTCGAACCTTTGGCCAGATTTCTCCTAGCATTTGACTAATTCCAGGATTATTTGTTGCTTGATTATACATTAATAAAATTTCTATATTTGTATTTTTTATTCCATCTTGGATTGTCTTTTTAAAATCATTCAGAATAATTGGAACATCTGGTCCTGAATCCCATTCGGCATTTGGATTGTCATTTGTTGGGCTACCGAGAGTTTGACCACTATAATCCCAATTGTCGGTCGTTGTTGCTGGTGGATTTGTTTTGGTTGATAAGGCAGACAAACCATCACCCATAAATTTATTTAATAGAGCATCTAAAATAGAAGAAATGCTGTTTCCTAGTGCCGCAGCTAATTCGCTTTGACGGAATTGTGACCCCATAGCGCTTGTTATCTGATTTGCTACCACTGAGCCAGGAGTAGTAGCTACTAAACCACCTGGGCATGTATTTGCTTTTGTCCAGTCAGCTTTTTCTTTAATTTTATCAGCATCAAATTTTGCTCTAGCTGCACGCTCTATTGCTAATTTATCTATTGGATTATTAGGATCCTCTGGGATAATGCTTCCATCTACATTGTCATATTGTGTATAATCAGGCGGGACAAATTCTATTTTAGATTGAAAAGATGGTCTTTGAAATGCATTTGCCATAACTTTATTATATTCAGGATTTGAAGGACAAGTTTGTGGTGATAAGAAACCCATTCCTTGCTGGAGGGTAGTTTGCACTTTTTGTGCATTGTTCTGAACAGTGCCTTGAACTTTTCTAGCAAGGGCTTCAGTTGCAATCATTTGAAAACCGAGATAATTATTTTGTGGATATTGTGTATTAATTAGAAATGCATTCCATCCACCTACATTAAAGTTATTTTGATAATTATGAAGTAGAACTGGATCAGTCATAACTTTACTGAGCGTGTAGGCTGCATTATTTTCAAGTGTATTTTTATAACTATTTATAGTATTTAAAGCAAAATCTTTACCAAAAGGAAATCTAGTTAAGTCATAGCCGAATATATCCACCATTGTCCTTATTTCATATTTTGCAATATCTCTGAAGAATGACCCTGGATTTTCTAAGAAAAGTGGAGCTCCGTGGAAGCCAGAATTAATCCAGTTTATTGTGCTTTTTGTCAGTTCTTGCAATAGTCTTCTCTGTACAACCATAATAGCTTGTCTAAGAATTTCTAGCATTACATTTTTAATAGAAATAGCAGTATTTGTTGTATTTGCTATTGCACTTGTTGAACTTGCTACAGAGGTTGTACCAGAAAAAATAGTTCTTATCCATGCTTTTGGACCGACATCCGCTACGGGCCATAGAGCTTCCACTTTTTTTGGTCTAGAGAATAAAATACTCGGTGCTAAGATAGAAAAAATCAAGAGAGCAGAAATAAATTTTATTGTCTTATTTTTTGAGATCATTTTTTCCATATTATACTGTTTTTCTTTTAATTATTCAATTTTTGTTGGATCATATTTCCGAGATTCTCGGTAGCTGATTCTAATAATGTTACATTTTTCTCATATTGACCTATCGCGCTTAAAGCTACTATCACATCAGTGTCATAAAATTGGATATCACTTAGATTTTCTGCCAATCTTTCCATTCCATTTATAAAATCTAAATGTGAGAGTGCAAGGGATTCTGGAACATTTATTTTTGTTAATTCGTTTATTATATTTTGAGTTTGTTTAATTATTGGATCAAGTTCTGACAAAACACTAGAATCCACAGTGTCTTCGTCTGGTGCAAACTTTTGCAATACATTTACAGCACTTTCTTTAGCTGGATACTTTTTAAAGATACTGTCAAAACTATCGTTGTAATTTTTAACAGCTTTCACGCTGTCATCTTTTATTATTTTTATATCTAATATGGTAAATACTTTTCTGGGTACGGAATTTTGTATTTTTTCAGCCAGAGAAACACCCAATTTATCCATTGTTTCTTGGTCCATGGTTCCGTTTTGATTGAGTGTGGCAACCGTAGAGAAGAATTCTCTAGAGAATTTATCAGTTTCTGTTAGGTTTTCTGTTCCTTCGTTTCCATTACCAGACAATGATGAATTTTGTCCTCCATTTTCTGCTATTTGTTGCACTTTTAATCTTTCTATTGCGAGACTGTCTGGTATGCCCTCGGTAGTTTCTGCTTTCATTGGGTCAGTTCCCCACAAGCCCTCTTCCCAGTCCAGCACTCCATCTAGGTCAGTGTCTTTATTTACCAAATTTGCTACTGTTGTGTTGTCATAAATGAGCCCAGCTTCTTTGTTCTGAGTGAAGTCGAAGGAATTTTCAAAGATAGATTTGTTTTTTATAAAAAAAAGTAAAACAAGAAACACTATCGCAAAAACGATTAGAAGTATCCTTTTGTGTTTTAACCAAATATTTTTAATTATAGCTTTATTATATCACTAATCAGGCTTTAGGCGCTAGGCTTTAGGCTCTAGCTAGAGAAATCCAGTCTAGAAGAGTTAAATCTTCTGCTCTTTTATTTCCTAGCTCTGAAATAGAAGTTTTATTTACATTTTGTAAAGTTTTTAAATTACTAGAGAGCTTTTTTCTCTTGTGTGCAAAGCCAGCTTTTACTATTTTCCAGAATCTTTCCTCGTTATTCCCCTCTTGAGGGGTGGCTCGCTGGCGAGACGGGGTGGATAGTCCACCTCCCCCTAAAGGGTACTCCTCAAGAGGAGAATTTAAAGCAAAATTTTTCCTAGAAATATTTTTTATACTAATTATTGCCGAGTCTACCTTTGGAGCTGGGGAGAAATATCGTGCAGGAACCTTCATTATCATTTTTGGTTTTCCGTATGCTTTTACTGAAATTGATAGAATGCTTTCTTTTTTGTCGTGCGCAACTATTCTTCTTGCTACTTCGTGTTGGACCATTAATACCATACTCTCTGGCTGATTCTTTTCAGTTAGAAATTTTTTCAAAATTACCCCAGTGATGTTGTAGGGAATGTTGGCAATTATTTTATAATTTCGTAATTCGTAATTCGTAATTTGAAATTCTAAAATATCTTCTTGTATTAAAAGAAGAGATTTTGATTTTATTTTTTCTGCGAATTTAATTTTTAAAAATTGAAAAAGTTCTCGGTCTTTTTCTACGGCGACAACAAGACCTGCCTTTTCTAGAAGCTTTTCTGTGAGAGCGCCTTTTCCTGGGCCAATTTCTAAAATTATATCATCAGGTTTTATTTCTCCTGTTTCAATAATCTTTCTTAAAGCTAATATAGATTTTAGAAAATTTTGTCCGAGTGATTTTTTAGGTTTGTATATTTTTTCTTTCATATTTTTCTAATGCCTAATGCCTAATGCCTAGTGCCTATTTATAGATAAATTGTTTTTAATAAATTCTTTTCACCTTCTTTTTCTAATAAATCTCCTGGTATGTCAGAAATAAATTCTGACGGTGTATTTATATTGCGTGATCCAAAAATAGTACGGAAATTTGTGAAGGATAAGAATAACTTTTCTTTGGCGCGAGTTAGAGCCACATAGAAGAGCCTGCGTTCTTCTTCCTGCGCCTCGCCGTAGCCTTGTGCGGAGGTAGGACTGTATTCCCCGTTTCTTTGATGTGGGAAAAGTCCATCTTCAAGTCCAGTGACAAAAACATATTTAAATTCAAGCCCTTTCGATGCATGTACAGTCATAAGTTTTACTCCACTATTCCCCCTCTCCTTGCCAAGGAGAGGGTTGGGGTGAGGTGTATTTATCATCAAACTATCTTGGTCTGATGCAAGTGACGCATCTTCTAGAAGCTTCTCTATACCAGTACCATTTCCCAAATTGTCATATTTAAGCGCTAGGGTTGCTAGCTCTTTTATGTTTTCTAATCTTTCCAAGTCTTCATCTCCACCACTTTCAAGCTCATACTCAATTCCAGATTTTTTCACTACGAATTTTATTACTTCGCTTGTTTTTTTCTCTTTTATTTTCTCTCTTATCTCTTCTAATGTTTGATAGAAATTATTAATTTTTATTTGTGTTTTTATTGGTAGAGTTTCTTTTAATCCTGCGAAAATTTTTACGAGAGTTACTTTTCCTATACCTCGTCCGGGGAAATTTATTATTCTTTTTATATCTGAAAGACTTTCTGGATTTAAAGCTGCGCGTAGATAAGCAAGAGTATCTTTTATTTCTTTTCTTTCAAAAAATTTAACACCCAAAACTTGATATGGAATGTTGTAGTGAAGCATTGCTTCTTCTAGTGCACGAGATTGAAAGTTCGCACGGTAGAGGACAGCTATTTCGGATAGCGTATTTCTATTCCCCTCTTGAGGGGTGGCTCGCTTGCGAGACGGGGTGGACGCATTAAATTCATCCACCTCCCCCCGACTTAAGTCGGGGTACTCCTCAAGAGGAGAATCTATTATCTCCAGAATTTTTGTTGCGACGAAGTCCGCTTCGTCGCCTTCATCTAGTGCTTCGTATAGACCAATTTTCTCCCCTTTTATATTATTGGTAAATAAATTTTTGTCAGGTCTGTATTTATTTTTCTTAATTACTTCATTGGCTGCTTCTAATATATTTTTTGTTGAGCGATAATTTTGTTCTAATAAAATTATTTTTGCATCTGGATAATCTTTTTCAAAGTTTAGAATATTTTTCAAATTAGCCCCTCTCCAAGAATAAATATTTTGATCGGCATCTCCCACCACACAAATGTTTTTGTTATTTTCAGAAAGTAATTTTGACATCAAATATTGCACTTCATTCGTATCTTGATATTCGTCAATATGGATATATTCCCATTTTTCTTGATAAATTTTCCTGATTTCAAGATTATCTTTTAATAATTTTGTTGCTTTTAAAAGTAGATCATCAAAGTCCAGTGAATTTTCTTTCATTTTTCTTTTTTCATATAGATCCCAAATTCTAGATACTATTTTTGCCATAGTATTTGTCCCGAGCGCAGTCGAGAGATTATTTTCTATATAATCAGCTAAATGTATAAATTTCCCTTTTTCTCGTGAGATTATATTTTTTATTTTCTTTGGATCGTATTGTTTTATGTCTATGCCTAATTCTTTTTGTATTTCTTTTATGAGCGAAGTTGAATCTCCTTCATCTAGAATTGTGAAATATTTAGTTAAACCAAGAATTCTAGCATTTTCTTTTATTATATAAACTCCCAAAGAATGAAAAGTGGACACAAAAGGCGTAGAGAATTCTTCCTCTGCGGGGTCGCTGTCTGTGCCTGCTGGCACAGCGCTGCCTCTCGGCGCGTCCGCCTGCGAGACACCCCGCATAGAAAAATTCTCTCCGCCTCTTCTACTATCGAAAGAAAATATTGCTGTCCTTATCTTTTCACGCATTTCCTTGGCCGCTTTGTTGGTAAAAGTTACTGCAAGAATTTTCTCTGGAGCGACACCATTTTTTATTAAATTTACAATTCTGTGTGTAATAGTCTTTGTTTTTCCTGCACCTGCTCCAGCCACGACAAGAAGCGGACCATTCATATGGGTCGCGGCTTCTTTCTGTTCACTATTTAAACCTTTTAGATGTGGCACTCTTTTAATATAACACAGCTTTTAGTTAATTAAGAGCTATCAAATTTTAAAGTGTCTTATTTTTGCATTACTTTTTGCTAATTTTGTCAATCCGGTAGTGAGACTTTTGGCAAAAGATCTACTACCGGGTCAAATTTTACCACAAATTAGTTTTCCACACCCTACCCTTCCCAGGTTGACTTTTGACCTATTTTGAGATATCTTAGAAGGGTAGTTCTGAAGTAGGAGTATGGTATGAGCTGACTGAATACTAGAGATGATAGTAACCATCGTGAGAACCTTTGTTTGCAGTACATTTAGGTCGTCCTGTAATTCTACCCTTATATTCATTAGTCTTTTTGGGCAGAAAAGGAAATCTCGCGACACCTAGTTTGTTTTATAAAATCTACAAAAAAAACAGTTAGTAAAATATCAAGGTCCTTTTTGGCTTTTTTCCTGTTGTTTGGGACACTTTTTGTACCTATGCGAGTAGTCGAGGCTGATTTCCTGTCTTCATTTTCTTCTTTATTTACTGGAGATCAAGCTTATGCAGAGGTGAAAACAGATTCTAGTATAGTAAATTCTTCTAATTTTGGTAATAATTCTCAAAATATGGAGCTTGCCCAGGCAAATATTTCCCCTATTTTAGTTTTGCAAAGCAAGAATGATAAAAATGGTAACGAAGTTGACACAAGTGTAGATGTCAATATTGTTGATAATGCTCTATCCCCCAAAGTTAATTCAACAAGTACCATTAATGATAAAGACAATTCAGATTTTTCTTTTGATCAAGTAAGTGTCTATGTTGTAAGAAAAGGTGATACATTGTCTCAAATAGCTACAATGTTTGATGTCTCATCAGATACAATTCTTTGGGCTAATGATATGAAAAAAGGTGATAAGTTGGTAGGGGGTGATGTATTAATGATTTTGCCTGTTTCTGGTGTAAGGCATACAGTTCTTAAAGGTCAGACTTTAGGTGGTATTGCAAAGAAATATAATGTAAATATTTCAGATATTGTTGATTTTAATGACTTATCAGCAAGTTCTCAATTAACACCTGGAGACGAACTTATTATTCCAGATGCTGAAATGATAAACACAGATGCCCCAAAGCCAAAGACTAACAATTCAACAAATACCATAAAGACTGAACTTAAAACATTAATTGGGTATTTTATTAATCCTGTTCCAGGATATAAGAGAGTAAGTCAAAGATTGCATGGTAATAATGGTGTTGATTTGGCTGCTCCAACCGGTACAAAAATAGTTGCTGCTGCTTCTGGAACCGTATTATTGGCGCGTAATGGATATAATGGTGGCTATGGTAATATGGTTATTATTAAACATCCAAATGGAACTCAGACTTTATATGCTCATCAATCTAAAATAGCTACTAGTACAGGGAGAGAGGTATCTCAAGGAGAGACAATTGGTTATGTGGGATCTACTGGGCGCTCAACTGGTCCACATCTTCATTACGAAGTACATGGTGCTAGAAATAATACTTTAGACTTGTAAATTTTATTCAACTATGAATTACGAAACTCACAAAATATCAACTTTTCTTCGGTACGGATTTTTTTCTGCTGAAAAAAATCCTGAAGTTCTCGGCTCGTCAGCCTACGAAACCCCTGTGAAAAGTTATATTTTATGAGTTTCGTAATTCACCCTATTCAAGCAAAACTAAAGTAGCCATCATTAAAATCCCAAGAGATACAGTTAAAATTTGAAAAAATGAATGTTTTGAATTTTTTGTTTTTTGAAGTTCGGGAATTAAATCAGCCAGCGCGATATAAATAAAACCACCAGCTCCTATTGGTAAGATTAATAATGAAAAAGTTTCTGCAATATTACCAAAAATTAAAGCAATAAAAACTCCGATAATAGCCATAAGCGCTGAAATAAAGTTTAAATACAAAGCCCTTTTTTTGGTATAACCAGAATGAATAAGTACCGCAAAATCCCCAATTTCTTGTGGAATTTCATGTAAAATGACTGCAAGCGTGGTTGCAATTCCTATTGGGATACTTACTAAAAAACTTACACCAATAATTACTCCATCTAAAAAATTATGAAAACTATCAGAAAAAAGTAGCAACTTCCCTGCTGGATGTATATGATTTTTCTCTGTATCATCTTCGTGGTGATGCCAATGTAGGAATTTTTCTATTATAAAAAATACAAGAATACCTAAAATTATTAAAAGACTTACAAGAAGAGAATTAGATGAATTTTCAAAAGCTTCTGGTATTAAGTGAATAAATGCATCTCCTAAGAGTGCACCCACAGCTAGACTTACGAAAAGGCTTATGTATTTTTTTAAAGTTTCTTCTCTAAAGGAAAGTGAAAATACTCCAATTAAAGAAACTAGACTTACGACAATAACACTAGAAAATGCATAAATATATGTTGTTATCATGGTGCGGGATGGGAGAATCGAACTCCCAACCTCAGTTTGGAAAACTGACGTTTTACCATTAAACTAATCCCGCCTTCGCTAAAGCTACGGCGGGCACAGCCCGCTTGGCTTTAACACTGGTCGGGCTGCTGGGAGTCGAACCCAGCCTAAATGCTCCCAAAGCACTTGTACAACCGATATACTACAGCCCGATTACTATAAAATTATAAAAAACATTTTACTTACTATGGTCTAAATGCTCTCATCATAAAGCACTTGTACAACCGATATACTACAGCCCGCCTTCGCTAAAGCTTCGGCGGGCAAGGCCCGCTTTGCTCCAGTGCTTTTTAATATATCATAAAATAATATTACTGACCACTTTTATCTTTGCTTTTTTTTCTTTTTGACATAAATAAACAACAAGTAGATCGACTTGCCACTCTTTTTCTTCTGGTATTTTTTTAGATAAAATATATGTTTGGATTGTCCGTGATAAGCGTTTTAATTTCCAAGGGTGCATATTGTCTTCGGGTCTAGGCTCATATCTTTCATCAAAACTGTTGTAAGATTTTGAAATAAAAGTATTTAAAGTTTCTCGTGAAACACTTTTAACTTCAATAAAGTATAATTTATTAGCTTTTTCAGCTATTATATCTATTTCTCCCCATTTTTTTGTATAATTTCTGTCTAGAATTGAAAAACTATGTTTTACAAGAAACTTTACCGCTACATTTTCTCCAATTTCTCCTATTTTTTGTTTTTCTGATGTGAATACTTTTGGCATATTAATTATTTTTAGCCCTATATTTTATAGCTTTTAGCAAGGTTTCATGAGTAACACTTTAATTTATGTTTCACGTGAAACAAAGGGTGAAATTTTAATGTCTTTTATCAGAATATCCTTATTTTACAGTCTATTTTAGTAAAAGATGAGCTAAAAAAACAGTTTCAGAATATGTCCTTTATAAACATTACTAACATAGTTATCCACATTTTTAACAAAATCCTTAATTTATAAGGTATATCTAAAGGACAGTAAACTTTGGTGCGGCTAGGGAGAATCGAACTCCCGTCTCATCCTTGGCAAGGACGTGTTCTACCACTAAACCATAACCGCTTATTGTTATGTGTAAAGATCACTAAATATAACCGTAATCTAATTAAAATATAATTTACAAAGTTTAAATTACTTTTTTATTATAATATTTTATTAAAACTAATGCAATTATGAAATTAGCTTGTAGAATAAGCATTATTTGTCATTTATTTTAAATAGTATATAATTATATTACTAATAATTAAAAATAACTTTTGCACCCGTAGTGAAATGGATATCATACCCGCCTTCGAAGCGGTCGTTGAGGGTTCGACTCCCCCCGGGTGCACAAAATAAAGTGGAACAAAATCTAAAAAATTTAATATCTAAAATACCCAAAGAAGTTTCACATGTAACAGATGTGCTTGAGAGGGATGGTTTTGAAGCTTATCTTGTGGGTGGATGTGTTCGCGATCTTCTAATGTCTAGAGAACCTAAAGATTGGGATATTACAACTAATGCAAAACCAGAGCAAATTGTAGGTCTTTTCGAGAAAACTGTTTACGAGAATACTTTTGGGACAGTTGGGGTGTGCGTGCCATTAGAAACCTTAGTGAAGGAGCCTGTTCTACGTGAAACATTAGAAAAGAGTGTTTCACAAGAAACAAATTCAGAAAATGTTTCGCGTGAAACACAAGAATATATGATTATTGAGGTTACTCCTTATAGAATTGAAGCAAAATATAGTGATTTTAGACATCCAGACGAAGTAAAATTTAGCGAAAAGCTTGAAGATGATCTTAAGAGACGTGACTTTACGGTCAATGCAATGGCTGTTAGAAAAGTAAAGGACAACTTTGTTCTAACGGACATGTTTGGGGGTTTAAAGGACATAGAGGACAAGACATTAAAAGCAGTTGGAAATCCAAATGACCGTTTTGAAGAAGATGCCTTGCGAATGTTGCGAGCTGTACGCTTTGCTTGCCAACTCGATTTTTCTGTGTCATATGAAACAACGGAAAGTATTTTAAAAAATTCAAATTTAATTAAAGAAATTTCTTTTGAGAGAATTCGTGATGAGTTTGTAAAAATAATTATGTCGAAAAATCCTAGCACTGGAATTGTAATGTTGCAGAAATTTAATTTATTAAAAAATATAATTCCGGAATTAGAAGAGGGAATAGGGTGCGAACAATCAGGGGAACATATTTATGATGTTTGGAATCATTTACTTCATGCCGTACAACACGCAGCTGATAAAAATTGGTCTTTAGAAGTAAGGCTTGCGGCACTTTTTCATGATATTGGTAAGCCCAAAAGCAGAAGAGATACAGCTAGTACTTTTTTGAATGGGGGCGATGGCTCTGCCAGTCACCCTGAGAAAAAGTATCTAGCTGAATCTCTTAAGCCGACAGAGCTGCCAATCAATTTGTCAGGTCCTCGGAAACAATCCCCAGACCATTCCAAATTGTTTGTCAGTTCTGTCGGCAAGAAAAAGAAATTTACTTTCTACGGTCATGAAGTTGTGGGAGCACGAATGGCAAAAAAGATAATGGAGCGATTAAAATTTCCTAAGAAAGAAATTGAATTAGTGAATAAATTAATTTATAGTCATATGTTTTTTTCAGATACAGAACTAATTACACTTTCTGCTGTGCGAAGAATTATTGCCAGGATGGGCCCCGCCGACGCTAGAACTTTGGCGGACAAGAAAGAAAATCATCCTATTTGGGATCTTATGAAGGTGAGGGAATGTGATCGGGTAGGGATGAAGAAAAAAGAAGCGCCATATCGTCTGCGAAAGTATTTTGCAATGATAGAAGAAGCTCTTCGTGATCCTATCTCTGTCGGTCAACTTAAAATAAATGGAGAGTTTATGATAAAAGAATTAGGAATAAAACCAGGACCAAGAATGGGATTTATTTTAAACGCACTCTTAGAAGAAGTATTAGATGCGCCAGAGAAAAATACTGTGGAGCATCTTTCGGAGCTTGTAAAATCTTTAAATATGTTGGGGGACTCTGAGCTTAAAATTTTAGGAGATAGAGGAAAAGAAAAAAAAGAAGAATTAGAAGAAGAAGAGGTTGCAAAGCTTCACGAAAAACACGGGGTAAGAAAGAAAAATTAAAAACCTAGCAAAATTTTATCAGGTCCTCGGTTCTCTGGGTCCCTATCCCAGCCAGACCATGCTAAAATTTTCTAGGTTTTTAATTTTTTTAATACACCTCTTGATTGTAACAAGTTTCGCAATAAACAATCTCCTTACGGTCGGGGGAGTAAGAGGAGATTATTTCATTTTTACACTTCGCACAAATTCTATTGAAAATCTTTGGTGGGAGGTGTTTAGATAAACGTATATAATGACGACAATTTGGACAATATTCTGGAATTGGTATTTTTTGTTTTTTATAAAAAGCTAATTCTTCAGACATAATACGAAAAGCCAAAGTACATTGAGTTTCAATTTTACCTTTATTTTTACACTCAATAATTTCTTTGGTAAAATTGTTGGGGATATCAGAAATATTGTCTGGTATGTTGTTGGTATCTATTGTCGGTGTATAATTTCTAGTTTCTGGTTCACGAAAATTAAATCCTAAAGATATAATTTCTTCTTTAGTTTTTGGGTAAAATTCTTGAGCAATAGTCTCATTGTAGGCAAAAGGAGACAAATCAGATGGGAAAAATTCACCATATTTGTAAATAATTTTTCTCTCATCTATGTATGGATTGGTAGCCATATCTTCTTTAATTTTTTTAACTAACTTTAAATATTCTTCTTTTGAATATTGTTTGTTTAAAATACAATATTTCTTATTTCTTAAACTAATGCACCCAAAAAGATTTTGAGACCCTTTGCAAAGATCTGAATAATAGACATCTGTTGATGAATCAACAATATTATTAAAAAAGCAATTGCTTATATCTTCACAACCAATGGTTTCATATACATGATTACTACCTCCCATGCCGTAACAATCAGCAATGTCTTTGCTGGTAAAAACCCAAGTTGAATATCTTGCATTTTCTAGTTCAAAACCATCAAATACACAAAAACAGTCTTTGCAATTTATTAAATAATTACCAATACAATTAGTACAATTTACTAATTCTAATGATCTATGAATTTGTTTTAAATAATAATCATAAAACTTTTTTTCTAATTCTTTTTTTGTTGCACGACTGCCTAAGTCTAAAGATTCAATTTTGCTTTTATAAAATTCTTTTGAAAGTTTTTCTCCAAAAAAAACATAATTGGCTGAGCGTAAATTTACCCCACCAAAACAATTTTGACAATTACGACTCGATGATATAAAAGCAGAATCTATAATTGCTTCTGAGTCGTATACGTTCTGACTATTATAACTTTTTTCAACATTTATAGTGTTATACATTAATTCAGAAAAATGAGTATAGGTTGTGTCGACAGAATTTTTAATTTTTTTTGCCCTACCAGTATAAAAAATATTTTCACTATCACGAAGAGCAAAAGAAAGATAAACATTTTTATTAAAATACGATTGATTGGTGTATTCGCTATTAGTTGAAGCAACCACCCAAATAGCTAATCGGGGCACTTTATTAATAAGATTTTTAAATTGAGTAAAAAAGGAAGTTTTCGAGTTGTAATTTATTCCGTAATCTGTTGGATTCCAATTATCACCATACCAGCATTCATAGCAATAAACAGGGAAAGGTGTTTCTTTAGGATATATTCCAATTATATTTTTTTTACACAAATCGCAAATTCTTTTATAAAGAGTTCGCTCATTACGCCAAATAAATCTGCGCTCTGCTCGACATTCTCCACAAAAAGTTGGGGGAGGAACTTTTATTTGTTCATAAAAATTAAAATCTTCCTTTTTTATTTCAAAATCTTTTTTACAATTTTGGCAAAATCTTGTTTCTTTTTCTATTTGATTTTTATGAATGTTATCACTCATGACGGTCGTCAAATTTGATAATATTTAATACACTTCTTGGTTGTAGCAATTTTCACAATAGATTATCTCTGGTCTGTCGGGGGAGTAGGGAGTTTCAAATTTATTTTGGCACGTAGAATCTTTGTGCTCGTGGGTACGGGTATTTTTGTAAATATTGTTTGATGAAGTAGAGCCGACGCACTGGCATTTACGATGCCATAATTTTATTGGATTTCTTTTTGCAATTCTTTCACAATAGCGACAATTATAGCAAAGCCTAGGTATCGGAATAGACATTTTTTTATAAAAATTTAATTCTGTTTCCGTTATTTTGTATGCTTTGGTGCATTGGTGAGTGCAGTTTTCTTCATGCTGGCAACTGATTATTTTTTGGGTAATTGTGCTTTCTGTTTCATTTAAAGAATCTGGTAAATCATTTGCATTTATATCACTAACATATTCTTTAGATATTTTTTCTCTCCATAAATATCCTTTTGCGATAGCCTCTTCTTTGGTGAGTGGGAAAATTTCTTGAGCAACTGTTTCGTTGTATGCAAAAGGGGACAGGTCGCTCGGGAAAAAGTCTCCATATCTATAAGGTTGATCCATTTTATCTTTATAGGGTGTTTCATCTATGTGTTTTATTAACTTAGGGACCAATGCCAAATAATCTTCTTTGGAATATTGTTTATTGAAGATGCAATAATTTTTATTTCTTAGCCCAATACAGCCGAACAGACTTGAGCAGTTGTGGCAGTTGTAAGAATAATAAATATCATGAGACTCTAAAATAAATCTAGAAAAGAATACTTTGTTGCCTGGGTAAATTGTGGAATTTTGATAAGAGTCTTGAGATTTTTTACCAAAATGGTCGCAATCATAACAATCACTAACTTCGGAATAAGCAAGCCAAATATTGCCACAATCTTTTGCTCCGCCAAACACATCGAAGCTATTTATACAATTTTTGGTGCCTTCCAGATTATCCCCAGTTGAATTTATCGATCTGATGATGCGAGCAAATTTATGTGGATATTTCAAAATGAATTCTTCAAATTTATTCTTATATTTTTGAACTTGTGAAAAAGATGCCAGGTCTATATTTTTCATCTTTTCTTCATAAGATTTTTTATCTAGTTGTTCATTAAAGAAACAATAAGATGCATTGCGCAAATTTACACAACCAAAACAATTACTGCAATTTTTACAATTAAACAAAAAAGCCGAATCCATACAAGCATCACATTGTCTGTTATACATCAAGCGAGAACAAGAAATACAATCAACACTTTCATAACTTAAGTCACTTTTTGAAACCCAGTGTAAATCAATGCTGTCTTTAGTATTAAAAGTAAAGCTTGAATACATTACATTTTCATTGAAATCTCCGCCTACTACTAAATAACAATTTTTGTTTCCCTCAGTAATACTACAATAGTCGCTATTTATTCCGTTTACGTTTGCAAGCGCCATGTCCGGAACTTTTCTCCATAAATTTTTCAACTGTTCAAAAAATGGCGTACTAAAGTCTATATCTTGGCCATAAGTCATAGCATCCCAAGAATCGCCCCACCATGTCTTGGCATCATATACTTTCTGGTCGGAATCTGGAGAAAATATAGAAACAATTTCTCCGGATTGATTTAGCGCGCCTGATTTTCTCTTATAAAGTGTTCTCTCGTTACGAAAAATCATTCGTTGCTGAAGTCGACAATCAGGACAAAATCTTGGAATTGGCACATGAATTTTCTCGTAGAAACTCAGTTCTTCTTTACTTATTTCGAATTCTTTTTTACATGTTTTGCAATTTTTTTGCATATGATTTAACGAAAAATATCGTGCAATTATCCACTAAAGCGTGACTCTTCTAATCAGCAAAGTGGCCTTTTGTGTCTTCGCCGAAAAATAATCGGTGGAGTATTTTTAGTATATTTTCAAATAAGCGAGTGCTTAAAGAAGAAAGATTGAAGATTACAGCCAGTGTAAAGAGAAGAAGAGAGATTTTTACACTCCAGAAACTAAGCAATATAGCAATTAATGCAAAAATAACAGGAGTAAGGGTGCGAATTGTGCTTCCCCGGATTTCTCTTTTTGCAATTTCTGGATTTTTTATATGATCGGAATATAAAACATATCGGCGCATCCAATATAGTGTAAGACCTATCAAAATAGTATGTATACCGAATATAATTACAGATAATTCGTTTTTATTATATTGACCAAGAATGCTCGCTGAAAAAGGCACCAAGCTTATAAGCATAAAAAAGAGGGCGTTGATATTGGTCAACATTGAATCTATGTTTTTTGCATAAACAGAAACAAAAAAATGATGTGCTCGCCAATAAGTGAAGAGTAGAGAGAAACTTAAAATATAAGAAAATAAAAGGGGAAGTAGTTTTTTAATTTCTAAATAAAGATTGGCATTATCTACTGGTCCCCAAATAATAGGAACTTTAATATCAAAAACAAGAATCGTCATAACTATTGCAAATATACTATCTGACAATTGATCTAATCTTGAGTGGTTCATGGTTAAAGTTTAGCACAAAGTTCTTAAAAACTCATCAAGTACAACTTTTCTTCGGTACGGATTTTTTTCTGGTGAAAAAAATCCTGAAGTTCTCGGCTCGTCAGCCTTCGAAACCCCTACGAAAAGTTATATTTGATGAGTTTTTTTATGCTATTATAAAAATATGAAAATTGGAGTTTTTGATTCAGGATTGGGAGGGCTTATTATCGCAAAAGCGATAAAGAAAATGTTGGGAGAATATGATTATATATATTTAGGAGATACAAAAAGGTTGCCATATGGGAATAAAAGCCAAGATGAAATTTATAAAAATACCATTGAAGCACTTGAATATTTATTCAAAAAAGATTGTATTTTAGTTATTGTGGCTTGCAATACTGTTTCTTCAGAGGCTCTGCGGAAAGTCCAACAAGAATGGTTACCAAAATCAAGATATTCAGATAGGAAAGTTCTGGGTGTAATTCGCCCCACAGTAGAATTGGTAGGTAAATTTAAAAACATTGGACTTATTGGGACGCTTCGCACAGTTGACTCAAGCGCTTATCTACAAGAATTAAAGAAAATAAATATAAATATAAATTTATTAGCCAAAGCAACTCCAAAACTAGTATCCATGATTGAATCAGGAAAGTACAATGATAAGATTTTAAAAAATTATTTACTTCCTTTTGGAAATATAGAAACCCTAATTTTAGGTTGTACTCATTTTGGAATGTTGAAAAAACAAATAAAAGATATTTTAGGTTCAAAAATAAAAATTATTGCGCAAGAAGATCTTTTGCCTAGGAAATTGCAAAGTTATTTATTAAAACATAAAGAAATAAGGAAAAGATTATCAAGAAATAAAAAATTTGAAATTTTAGTAACTAAAGTAAATGAGCGTTATGGAAAATTGTCTCGTATATGGTTTGGTGGGAAAATTAAACCTAAGTTGGTAAGTTTGTTATAAGTAAAATGAAAAATGTATAATTTATAGGGTACAGATTTTTTGAAGCTTAAAAAATCCTGAAGTTCTCGGCTCGTCAGCCTCGAAACCCCCTAAAATTATAATTTTTTTTATTTTAGTTCTAGCCAAACAGGGCAATGGTCAGAGCCATAATAATCAGAGAGCATTCCCACGTTTTTTATTTTCGGAATAATTTTTTTGTCGATAAAAAAGTAATCAAGACGCCAGCCTACATTTCTTTCTCTTGATCGAGTTTTTATATCCCAATAAGTATATGCTCCTATTTTATTTGGGTTAAGTTTTCGAAAAACATCTAAAAAATTATTTTTAATGACTTTAGAAATCCAAGCTCGCTCTATTGGCAGGAAACCCGTGTTTTCTTCATTTGCTTTTGGTCGAGCGAGGTCTATGGCTTCGTGGGCAGTGTTTATATCTCCACAGAAGATTACATTCTCGCCATTCTTTCGTAACTTCAGTATAAATTTTAAAAATGCATCATAAAATTCTAGTTTATATTTTAATCTATGTGGCCCTTGTCCACCGTTGGGGAAATATCCAGTAATAATTGTGTAATTCTTTAATTTTATACCAAGGAGTCGCCCCTCATCGTCTAATTTTCGCTTATTTCCTTTTTGGCCCATTCCATAAAAGACTTCTTTTGGCTTTTCTTTTGTATAAATTGCTACACCACTGTAACCCTTTTTAATTTTTGGATGAGAAAAGTAAGAATAATATCCGGTAATATTGCGCACATCTTCCGGCAATTGTTCAGGCATTGCTTTTGTTTCTTGTAAACACAAAATATCTGGCTTGTATTTTTTAAACAGGGGAGTGAAAAATCCTTGTTTCGCCGTTGCCCGTAATCCATTTGTGTTCCAAGAAATTATTTTCATATTAGATATTATATTATTGTTTATTATGAAACTTTTTATGTATGTCGCGCAAGTGTTTGTCTGTAACGTGAGTATAAATTTGTGTGGTGGCAATGTTCGCATGTCCTAGCATCATCTGGACGCTTCGTATGTCTGCGCCATTTGAAAGAAGATCAGTGGCAAAACAGTGTCGAATTACATGTGGGGTTACTTTTTTAGAAATACCTGCTTTAATTGCATAATATTTTACAATTCTTTCGATTGATCTCTTTGTTAAATGTTTTACTTCTTTCTTTTTGTCATTTTTTATTTCACTTTCTATTTGTACGAATAATCCTTCTTCCATATCTTTGCGTGCGTTTAGATATTTTTTCAATGCAGTTCTTGCTTCTTCGGAGATAAATACTACTCGGACTTTCCCTCCTTTCCCACGGATAGATAATTCTTCGTGTTGTGTACCTATGTCACGAGAGAGTGAACAAAGTTCGGAAACTCGAAGTCCTGTAGAAAAAAGTAATTCTAGAATAGCTTTATCGCGGAGACTCTTTAAGTCAGAGCCATTTGGAGCTTCAAGTAGGTGAGAGAGTTCTGTCGGTGTAATGAGATCTATCGCGCGTTCTGGAATTTTAGCCAGTTCTATTTGGTCTGCGGAGATGGATTTAATTCCTCTTTTCCCTAAATATTTTAAAAAGACTCGCAAGGCAATCAAATAATAATTTTGGGTTTTTTTTGATAATGTTTCTATTAAGACAGGTTTACCACTTGCGGCAGCTTTGGAAGCAGGCTGTCTATTTAGCCATAAACGAAATTCTCGTATTAAGTCGCTCGTTATTTCATCAACTTTTTTTACATTTTGGTTTTTTGCAAATTCAAAAAATCGAGCCAGATAATGTCCGTAGTTTTCAATAGTTCTGTGTGCAGAACCTTTTTCTATTTCTAAATATTCCAAAAATTCTCTTTGCAGTCGGTCAATTTCTGTTGCCATAACTTAATCTTAGCATAAATATTGTGCGACATGGTTTGATTTGCTTTTTTGGCTACTTTATGTTAGTATCATAGATATGTTAGCAACAAAGAAAAAGCAAACAATTATAAAGAAAAATCAAATTCATGATAAAGATACAGGCTCTCCTGAGGTTCAGGTTGCTGTTTTGTCTTCGGCAATTGACGAATTGGCAAAACATTTAAAGAAACATAAAAAGGATAATCATTCTCGAAGGGGACTAATTAAGATGGTGGCTGATCGCCGAACTCATTTGAAATATTTAGAACGCAAAAGCAAGCCTCGCTATGTTGCTTTAATGAAGAAAATGGAACTCGCCTAGTTTTTTCTAATTTTAAACGAAACAAAAGAAGAATTTTTTCCCGCTTTACCCTAAAGGGCTCCGACACGGATAAAAAATTCCTTCTTTTATTTCGTAAAAATTTGCTATACTAAACTTATGACAATAATAAAACATAAAGAACAAAGAGTTGGGGTTTTTATTGATACTCAAAATTTATATCATTCAGCTCGCAATTTATATAAAGCGCGAGTTAATTTCGGCACAGTATTGAAAGATGCAGTAGCAGGCAGGAAGCTCGTACGGGCTGTAGCATACGTTATTACTACCGAAGCAGGAGATGAAAAGAATTTCTTTGAAGCTCTTACCAAGCTCGGTATAGAAACTAAGACAAAAGATTTACAAATTTTTGCTGGTGGAAGCAAAAAAGCTGACTGGGATGTGGGGCTTGCTGTTGATGCGATAAAAATGGCACCACGACTTGATTCTGTTGTAATAATCTCTGGTGATGGAGATTTCATTCCACTTGTAGAATATTTACAAACTATGGGGGTGCAAGTTGAGGTAGTTTCTTTTGGTAAATCAACTTCAGGGAAACTTCGTGAAGCAGTGGATGATTTTGTAGATCTATCAGAAAATCCTAGAAAATATCTAATGGGTGGTAAATAATTTTTTGCATTTTAAGTCTCAAAATGCTAATATGTGAAGTAGTTCATTGGAATTATTAGTTAATCCGTTCGCGTCTAGACACAAAGTAGTGTTTCAATAATGATTGTTAATCATTGAAACAACACTGTAGTCTGGATACGAACTTTACCCCGCTAAGCGGAGTCTAATTATGCAAAAAAAAGAATATAGTGTGGAGATTGGTGGAAAAACTTTAACTGCTATTTTTACTGATTTAGCAGAACAAGCGCATGGTTCAGTAATATTAAAATACGGAGAGACTATTGTTCTCGCTACAGCTTGTATGTCTCGCGACAAACAACAAGGTCTTGGTTATTTTAATTTAACAGTTGATTATGTAGAGAAATTTTATGCAGCTGGGAAAATTTTAGGTTCACGTTTTGTTCGTAGAGAAGGCAAACCTTCTGAAGAAGCAATACTCGCAAGTAGGGTAATAGATCGCACTCTTCGCCCACTTTTTGATCAATCAATTCGTCATGCAGTACAGGTTATTGTAACGGTTCTTTCTGTAGACGATAATGATCCGACAATCTTAGCCGTTAATGCAGCATCACTCGCTTTATCTGTTTCTAATATTCCTTGGGCTGGACCTGTTGGTTGTGTCAGAATTGGTAAATATATAGATACTGATAATATGGAAAACTTAAAAATAAACCCGCACACTAATTTTAGTGTGCGGGTAAATCCTTCCCAAAATTTGCGTTTAGATGAAACACTTTATAAATTTGATCTTACTGTTTGTGGAAAAGAAGGAAATATAAATATGATTGAGGCTTCTGCGCACCAGAGTAAAGAGGATGAATTAGAACTTGCTTTACAAAAAGCAAGTGAAGAAATAACTAAATTAGAAAATTTTCAGAAAGATATTGTAAAAGAAATTGGTAAAGAAAAAAGAATTATTGAAAAAGAAACAATATCTGCCGAAGCAGTTTCTTTATTTAATGAAAGTATTTTACCAAAGATGGAGGTAGCTCTTTTTGGAGAAGTGGGGAAAAAGAAAATTGATGAATTGCATACTATTTGGAATAATTTAGTAAGAGAAAAATTCCCCGAGAGAACAGACTTTTTTTCAGAAGATAGTTTGTTCGATGATACTGAAAATGAGATTTTACACAAGAGCGCAATAGAAGAAAATAAACGCGCTGATGGTAGAGCTATGGATGAAGTTCGTGATCTATATGCACAAGCCGGAGGACTCTCTAGTATCCTCCATGGTTCTGGAATTTTCTATCGTGGGGGGACGCATGTTCTTTCTGTTTTAACATTGGGTGGTCCTGAAGATAGAAATCTGGTTGATGGTTTACAATTAAAAGTAGAGAAAAGATTTATGCATCATTATAACTTTCCACCTTATTCAGCTGGAGAAACAGGCAGAGCCGGATTTACTAATCGTCGAGAAGTTGGACATGGAGCATTGGCTGAAAAAGCACTCGCTATGGTTTTACCTTCAGTTTTAGAATTTCCATATACAATGCGAATTGTTTCTGAATCAATGGCATCTAATGGTTCTACTTCTCAAGCTGCTATTTGTGCATCTGTTCTTGCACTTATGGATGGTGGAGTACCAATCAAGGCTCCTGTTGCTGGAATTGCTATGGGGTTGATGTATGAGTCAGATAGTAAATACAAAATTTTGACAGATATTCAAGGACCAGAAGATCATCATGGTGATATGGATTTTAAAATTGCTGGGACTAAAGATGGAGTTACTGCAATTCAGCTTGATGTAAAAGTTGAAGGTGTGCCAATTAAAATATTATGTGAAGCAATGAGGGAAGCTAAGAAGGCTAGAGTAAAGATTATAGATAGAATTGAAAAAGAAATTCCAAAATCACGTCCGGATATTTCTCCCAATGCGCCTAAAATATTAATTATTAAAATTAATCCTGAGAAAATTGGTTTAGTTATTGGTGGTGGTGGTAAAACAATAAAAGAAATTAAAGAAAAAACTGGCGCTGAAATAACTATTGAAGATGATGGGACAGTATTCTTAACTGGGAAAGGAGATTCAGCAGAAAAAGCAAAATCCATAGTGGAAGAAATGACTCACGAATTTAAAGTTGGAGAAATTTTAAAAGGTGAGGTTGTAAAAATTGCTGACTTTGGTGCATTCGTGGCACTTAATCCTTTCACTGACGGGATGGTGCACATTTCTGAAATTGCGCCATTTCGTGTTGAGAGAGTATCAGATATAATAAAGGAGGGAATGATCGTGCCAGTGAAGATTATAAAAATTGATGCCGAAAGGGGTAAAATTAGCTTATCAATCCGTGAAGCAGATAAAGATTTTTTTAATGGAAAAAGATAACCAAACAGAAAACCCCGAATGAAATTTTTTAGAATAGTTTTCTATGTTATATAAATAAGTGGCAAATAAATTATTTTAGATATTATGATAAAAGAAAATGAAAATTCAGACGGGGCTGGTAAAATTGTTCAGACTTATGCTGGAGATATGGCAGAAGTTATTGAAAATGATACGGAAGGTTTGGTTAAAAAAATAATTCATGGAGAGGAACAGCACGAAGCAGAAAAAAGAAATCTATCTCCACTATCTAAAAAGAATAAAATTTTAATGTTTGTAAGTATTTTACTTATAATATTTGCTTTAATAATTTTCTTTTCTTTTTTTAAGAAAAATACGAATATAGTTGATGTAGAAAAACAATTTGCTTCTTTGATTTTTAACGACCAGAATTCATTTCTTGAAATTTTAGGATTTAAAAAAGAAGAAATAATACAAACTGTTCTAAATAAAATTAATACAACTAAGGTAAAAGTTGGTGGAGTTGAGGGAATTTATCTAACTGAAAACAAACAAATTATAGGACTTAGAAGATTTATTACTTTAATTAAGAGTAGTTTCAGTCCAGGAGATAATACACTTTTTATTAATGATAATTTTTTGATGGGTGTAGTATTAAGTGGATTAAAATCTACATCACCAACAGCGGGAGATTTTTTTATCTTACTGAAGGCGCGTTCTACTGCTGATATTTTTGATGCTTTAAGAAAGTGGGAAGATAATCTTCTTTCAGACTTGCATGGATTTCTTGGAATAAATATTTCGAGCGACACTAATTATCTTTTTAATAAAAATTTTGAAGATAATATTATAGAAAATAAAAATGCACGCGTGCTTTATGATAAAGATGGACAATTAGTTGTTATGTATTTTTTTGCAGATGACAATTCTGTTGTAATTACTAATACACAAAATTCAGCACATGAAATTATGCTTCGCTTAATTTCTAATAGGAATAAATAATAATTATTTTACCCACACACTTAAATTAAGTGTGTGGGTTTATTTTTTTAATCTTTTCCCAAGGGAGATTTTTCTTGCCAAAATGACCATAAGTAGCAGTATTTTGGAAAATTGGTTTGCGTAAATTCAAGTGTTTAATAATTGAAAGTGGTTTAAAATCAAAATTCTTTCGAACTATTTTTGCTAAATCCTCACCTTTTTCATTTATTGCTTCTATCATAAGTGGCTCAGCCATACCTATAGCATAAGCGACAGATACAAGAACTTCTTTTCCATATCCGGAAGCAACTAAACTTTTAGCTACAAAACGCGCCATATAAGCAGCAGAGCGATCTACTTTTGTTGCATCTTTGCCAGAAAAACATCCACCACCGTGAGGGATAATTCCACCATAAGTATCTACCATTAGTTTTCGTCCTGTTAATCCTGTATCAGCTTCAAAGCCACCTTGAATAAATTGTCCTGTTGGATTTACTAATATTTTTATCCCATTAGAGATGGGGACACGCTGCGAGCCCTCGCGATCTCTAACGGGACAGGCTCTTTTTCTTTCTTCTTTTGAAAGTAACGGCAATATAACTTTTTCTGTAATTTCTCTTTTTAGTTCTTTAAGTTTTATCTCCGGAGAATGTTGCGCGCTGACTAACACAGTATGCAGTTTACCATTAGTATAAGTTACTTGTGTTTTACCATCAGGACGAAGATATTTTATTTTTTTATTTTTTCTGACTTCTTCTAACTTTTTCGCAAGTTTGTGGACGAGGACTACACCTTTAGGTAAAAATTCTGGTGTTTCATTCGTAGCAAATCCATACATTATTCCTTGATCGCCCGCTCCACCAGTATCTACTCCCATTGCTATGTCAGGGGATTGAGTTACTATGTGGGCAGATATTTTGAGTTTATTAGTATAACCGATTTTTTTATAAACTTCGCGTGCAATTTTTACATAGTCTACTTTTCCTTTGGATGTCACTTCTCCACCTATTACGAGCTTGCCATGTCCACCGAAAGTTTCGACAGCAACTCGGCTTTTTTCGTCTACTTTTAAATATGCGTCTAAAATAGCATCTGAAATTTGATCACAGATTTTGTCTGGATGGCCAGATGTAACACTTTCAACTGTATAATTATTATTGTGTTTATAGAACATTCACTGAGTATATCACTTGGTTAGTATTTTTGACAACTTTGAAAATTATTCATTTTTAAGTAGTTTTTTAACTTTTTCCAATCGTTCTTCGGGTGAACCAATTATTTTAATAAATGGAATTTTGTGTTTTTCTAAAATATCTCTAATTTTTTTATCTACCTCTTTTTGAAATTCAATATCTACTGTTCGCACTCCATCATATTCAATAGCAAATTCTCCACTCGGTAAATACAAAATTAAATCATATTTATTAAATCTTGGTACCAGTGTTTTAGTAGCAAATTCAATTAAGGATGATTCCTCGGGAAATAAATGATGTATATATGCGAACAAGTCTATGCAGGAGCGGTCAGCTACCCACTTACTTTCTGTACTTTCTAACTCAATTTGTTTTGCAATTAGCCAAAGCTCTGTCTCTGTCGTTGCAGTTTGGTCAAGATTATATCCTGCTTCTTTAGCTAGTCGCGCCGCTTCAGGTAAAATTTTAAAATCAGGGTAATCCCTGTTTATTTGCTCCGCTAATGTGGTTTTACCTACTCCTTGTGCGCCAGTAATTGCAATTTTCATAATTATATAAATTATGGAATCAAGCAGGATAAGCTTTTTTCGGTACGAATTTTTTTAAGCTTAAAAAATTCTGAAGTTTTCGCACCGTCGTGCTCAAAACCCCTTCAAAAGTTTATCCTACTTGGTTCCTTCGTGCCATCCGGTCATATATTCTTTTTGTCTTTTTGATAAAACATCAATATTCACACCTAAACTTTTTAATTTTAAAATAGCTATTTTTCTATCCAAGATTTCAGGTAAAATATAAACTTTGTTTGAAAGTTTATTTTTGTTTTTTATAATAAAATCTACTGCTAGTATTTGATTTGCGAAACTCATATCCATAACTGAAGCTGGATGTCCTTCTGCACTACCTAGATTGACCAATCGTCCACCAGCGAGCACAAAAACAGTTTTGCTTGCCCCGCCTTGGTTTTTTAATTCATAACTTTCTACAAAATCACGCAACACTTTTTTTGTTTTTGTAATTTTTTGAAGTGCGACAAGGTCAATTTCTACATCAAAATGTCCAGAATTTGAAATAATACAACCGTTTTTTATTGTTTTAAAAACTTCTTTTCCAACAACATTTATATTACCAGTAACAGTACAAATAAAGTCAGCTTCTTTGGCTGCTTTTATCATAGGCATAACTCGAAATCCATCCATTAAAGCTTCGATGGATTTTATTGCATCAATTTCTGTTATTATAACATTCGCACCCATTCCACGAGCTCGCATTGCAAGTCCTTTACCACACCAACCATAGCCAGCAATTACAAAAACAGAACCAGCAATTAATTTATTTGTTGCGCGAATTATTCCATCTAGTGTTGATTGTCCTGTGCCATAACGATTATCAAAAAAGTGTTTTGTCATGGAATCATTCACTGCGATAATAGGAAAAAGTAACACCTCTTTTTTTTCCATTGATTTTAAACGAGAGACACCGGTAGTCGTTTCTTCTGTGCCACCAATTATTTTTTTAATTTGTTTAGTTCTTTTTGAATGTAATTCCGAAACTAAATCAGCCCCATCGTCCATTGTAATATTTGGGTTCATATCGAGCACACTATTTAGATGTGCAAAATATTCTTTATTATTTTCACTTTTCTTAGCAAAAACAGGAATATTGAAATTTTTCACTAATGCTGCTGCTACATCATCTTGAGTAGAAAGGGGATTAGAAGCACAAAGTGTTACTTTTGCACCACCTTCTTTAAGTGCAATCATTAAATTGGCTGTTTCAGCTGTTACATGCAAACAAGCTCCAATAGTGATATTTTTAAAAGGTTTTATTTTTTTAAAACTTTCTGCGATACTTAAAAGTACAGGCATATCCTTTTCAGCCCATTTTATTTTAACTAGTCCTTTTTCGGCTAATTTGATATCTTTAATGTCGTATTTCATAGTTATATTTTACCATAAAGAACATAACCCTTGCTATGCGAAATAAGCATGTTATTATATCTACATGTTAGACAAGAAAAAAATTAAAGAAAAATTAGAAGAAGAAAGAGATGTTTTACTTTTGCAAATGAAAGATATGGGTAAATTAAATCCTGAAACAGGCGAGTGGGAGACTGTTCCAGAGGAGTTGGAGTTTCCGGAACCAGATGAGAATAGTAAAGCAGATCGATTTGAAGATTTTGAATCAAGAAGTTCTTTAATGAGGACATTAGAGCCAAGGTTAAATAATATTTTAAAAGCGCTTAAGGGATTGAATAGAGAATCTTTTGGAAAATGTGAAGTCTGCAAAAAAGATATTGAAATGGCGCGCTTAGAAGCAAATCCTGCCGCTTCCACTTGTAAAAAACATTTAGAAAATTAGTATGAGTTTCTCTAGAGTATATTCTGCGCAAACACACTTACTAAAAGGTAAAATTGTTACTGTTGAAGTTGATATTACAAAAAATACACTACACGCTTTTACTCTTGTTGGGCTTCCTGATAAAGCAGTAGATGAATCGAAAGATCGAATGAGTTCAGCTCTTAAGAACTCTGGTTATAAATCTCCTAAAAATCAAAATCAAAAAATTGTTATATCATTATCTCCAGCTGATTTAAAAAAAGAAGGTCCATATTTTGATCTAGCAATCGCTATTGCTTATTTACTTTCGGCTGAAGAAATAGACTTTGACCCAAAAGGAAAAATATTTCTTGGAGAATTATCTTTAAATGGTGAACTTCAACCAATCAAAGGAGTTCTTCCTTTAACAGAACAAGCCATGAGACAAGGTTATAAAGAAATCTTCGTCCCTAGTGTGAATGCTTCTGAAGCAGCTTTAGTAAAAGGTATTACGATATATGGTGCAAAGACGCTTAAAGAAGTTATTGATCATCTTTCTATTTCTAAAACAAAAAATAATAAAAAAGAAAATTTACCTAAAAAAGAAAATTTAAAAATTTTACCTCAAAAACAAACAGAAATAATTCACAAAGATAAAATTCACGACATAGATTTTTCTGATATTAAAGGGCAGGAGAGTGCCAAGCGTGGGCTTGAAATTGCCGCAGCTGGTGGGCACAATATTGCTCTTTCTGGACCACCTGGTACAGGCAAGACGATGCTTGCGAGAGTATTTTCACATATATTACCAGAGCTAAACAATGATGATATTTTAGAAATTACTGGCATACATTCTATTGTGGGATTATTGGAAGATACGCTTGTCACAGAGCCACCATTTCGCGCACCACATCATACGGCAAGCTATGTATCGATGATAGGTGGTGGATCAAATCCCAAGCCAGGAGAAGTTACATTGGCACACAAGGGTGTGCTTTTTCTAGATGAATTTCCAGAATTTGAAAAGAGAGTTTTAGAAGCGCTTCGTCAGCCACTTGAAGATAATATTGTTTCTATCTCTCGTGCACGAGGGTCAGCAATTTTTCCTTCTAATTTTATTTTAGTAGCTGCAATGAACCCTTGTCCTTGTGGAAATAAAGGAAATAAAGACAAAGCTTGTATTTGTAAACAAAATGATTTAGATAGATATTCTAGGCGTATTTCTGGTCCGATAATTGATCGTATCGATTTATGGGTTACAGTTGGAAATGTTGATTATAAAAAATTAAGTGATGAAGTTATAAGAAGTGAGAAGACTCACACCATAAAAGATAGAGTAAAGAAAGCCAGAATTATTCAAGAAAAAAGATTTAAAGATTATAAAAGAAAAATAAAAACAAATAGCGATATGAATATCAAAGATCTTGGTATTTTTGCGCAACTTACTCCAGCTGTTAAAGAGCTTTTGAATGATAGTGCCGAGCGTCTTTGTCTTTCTGCTCGTGCGTATCATCGTGTTATAAAAATAGCTCGCACTATTGCTGATTTGGAGAATTCAAAAAATATTGAAGCAAATCATATCCTTGAAGCAATACAATATAGGCCGAAGGTCACGCAGTGATCCTGAGCTTGTCGAAGGATTGATAATTAGTTTTACATAGCTATTTGTTTTTTAAAAGTTCATAATAAATCTGGATCCAGTTGTTCTGCTCTAAGAAAAGAACCGATGGTCTGCCGGTTATAGCAGACACTCAGATACCACACTCGCCGGATGTGCTAAAGAAGTGTGGACTATTGGGGAAACCTATCGAGAGCAGGATACATGTGTCCCGCTCTCTTTCATTTTTATATAGTAAATTTCTAGAGTTTTTTAATTTCTAAGTTATCCACAGTTATATATTGACAGTGAACGAGCGTTCACTTATACTTATTTACATAATAAGTCGGGTTAAATTAATAAAAAGTAAATAATATAAATTTATGTCACAAACACAATATTTAAAAATGTTAGAGAAGGAAATACAAAAGATCAATAAGAAAATTGATTTTAAAATCTTACAAGGGGAAGCTTACTTTAAAGAGGCAAGAGATCATAAATTACTTTTACAAAAAGTTCGCTATCATACTAGGAGAAGTTTTTTCAGTAGACTTTTTCGCAGGCCATCTTCTTTGTTTGCAAAATTTTCTTTCTAAAAATAAAATATGCAGAATATTTACCAAAAGAAGATAGAAACTTTTTATAAAGAAAACAAAAGAATGCCTACATATTCAGAGATGATGAAACTATTTAATTTTAAATCTAAGAATGCAGTTTTTAGAGTTGTGGAGAAACTAATAGAAGTTGGAATTGTTGCGAAAGATCATCTGGGTAGATTAATTCCAACAAAATCTTTTACAGAAAATGTTACCAGTATTCCAATGCTTGGTTTTGTGACTGCTGGATTCCCAGCGACTGTTGAAGAAGAATTAGCTGATACAGTAAATCTGGACGATATGTTGATTAAAAATAAACCGCTGACATATATGCTCGAAGTAGACGGTGACTCTATGATTGATGCTCATATAGAAAAAGGAGATATGGTACTTGTAGAAAAAGCTAATCAAGCTAAAGATGGGCAGATAGTTATTGCTGAAGTAGATGGAGAATTTACGATGAAGTATTTCAGAAAAGAAGGAAATAAAGTCTGGCTTGAGCCAGCTAATAAAAATTATAAACCAATCTATCCAGAACACTCTTTAAATATAAATGCAGTCTTAAAAGCTGTGATTAGGAAGTATTAAAACATGGTAGAATAAATATATGGTAGTAATAGATAAAAAAATTCTTTCAGTAGTTGAAAACAAACCTTACTTTAGGAAGGAAAATTTTGTTTTATATCACGGAGATTGTTTGGATATTTTAAATCAACTTCCGGAAAATTCTGTTGATATGATCTTTGCAGATCCACCCTACAATCTATCAAATGGTGGTTTTACTGTGCATGCAGGTCAGATGGTTAGCGTAAACAAAGGTGAATGGGACATCAGTAAAGGATTTTTAGATGATTATGCTTTTCATTATCGCTGGCTACAAGCATGTAGGCGAGTTCTAAAACCAAATGGCACTTTGTGGGTGAGTGGAACTTACCACTCAATCTACCAATGTGGTCATGCTTTACAATCCCTTGGTTATCATATCCTTAATGATATTTCTTGGTTTAAACCCAATGCCTCACCAAATTTGAGTTGTCGTTTTTTTACTGCAAGTCATGAAACAATTATTTGGGCAAGAAAAGATAAAAAAGCAAAACATATTTTTAACTACGAAGAAATGAAAGAAGGAAATTGGTCAGAAGATAAGCTCAAAAAGCCAGGACTACAAATGCGTTCAGTTTGGTCTATGGGAACACCTAGGCTGGAAGAGAAAAAATATGGGAAACACCCAACGCAAAAACCCCTAGATTTACTAAAGCGTATTGTTCTCGCCAGCACAAACAAGGGCGATGTTATTCTCGATCCTTTTACAGGAAGTTCTACCACTGGAATAGCTTCAGCCATGCATGACAGAAAATTTATTGGCATTGATTTAGAAAAGAATTATTTAGAATTATCAATTAAACGTTTTTCTGATTTAAAAAAGTAATATGATAGAAAAAGGCAAGGGTGGGGGAAATACAACAACAGGGCTAAACTTTGAAAGAGAAAGTGATATTTTAGAATTGCTTAAAAAACAAAAAGGTTACAAAATAAAAGGTAATGTTATTTTTTATATGAAAAAAGAGGTTGCCAGAAGTTTTAAAAAGAATGCCTTATATAAGTTTCTTGAATCAAGAAAGGTTGATTATAAAAAAATTCTTTCTAAAAAATTACTACCTGATGAAGCTATCTATGTGATAGTAAATAATACACTTTTTATAATTGAAGTTAAATTTCAAAAAGTAGCAGGTTCTGTTGATGAAAAATTACAAACTTGTGATTTCAAAAGAAAACAGTATGCAAAATTAATGGCACCTCTGAATATTGAGGTTGAATATATTTATATATTAAGTGATTGGTTTAGGCACCTATCTTATAAAGATGTTTGTGATTACATAATATCTGTGGGATGTCAGTACTATTTTAAGTATTTACCATTGCAGAAACTTGGCTTACCAGTACCTAAATAAAAATATGAATACAATTAATCTTGAAAAAATTTGGGAAGCAGTAATTACTAAAACTCATAAAATAAAACCAAACAAGGTAAATTTATTAAAGAGAGAAATATTGCTAGTATCACAGGTTTCATTGGGACAATATGAACTAGCAAAAAGTGAAAACAATAAAGAATTAGTAAAATTTTGTTCTGACATTTAAGAGGTTTACGAAAAACATAATATAAATGGACATATAGTTTGGGAAAAGTAAAAAAATGAAATCCACCAACAAAACTAAGCGAGATCTAAAATACTATAAAGATTTTGCTATTACGAGTGTTTGCAGAGCTGATTTAGAGGAAGTTGGTTTTGATACAAAAAGTGTTGATAATGGGACTATGTCAAAATTAGCTTCTAAAATGGCAGATGCATATTGTGAGTTTTCATTTTGGGAGGATCTAGAAATTATTGCTGAGTATTTAAAAATTAAAAAACATAAAAAATAATTTTTATGAAAAAAGATAAAAATAAAAAAGATGAATGGGAGGACTGTGATGATTGTGCTATTTGTAGGGCTATGAAAAATGGGAAAGCTAATGATATGGAAGGTTTAATGAAAGCATTCGAGGAGGCTGAGAAAAATGGTATAGGAAAAGTTGGTTTTGGAAATAATCATGACAGTGATAGTTCAATCTTGTCTCCGTATTTAAAGCCGTGATAAGGAAATACTAAAAGAAGCAAAACAAAAAACCATCCATGAGGTGGTTTTTTGTTTTTATCTCGAGACCTGCCTGCGCAGACAGATAAAGTTTATGCAACTGTATCCTTTAAACCTTTTGCCGCTCGGAATTTTGGAACTTTCTTTGCAGCTACTTTAACTTGCTCTCCAGTCTTTGGATTGCGAGCCATTCTAGCAGCTCTTTGTTTTACAGAGAAGATTCCGAAACCAGCTATTGATACCTCACCACCCTTTTTCAAGGTTCCGATGATAGCATCAAACATTCCATCAACGATTTCTTCTGCTTGAACCTTTGTACCACCAAGTTTTTCGTGTACTAATTCAGCTAATGCTTGTTTATTCATATATTTTTAAAAAATTATTTAATAATTATAGTTTTCGACCCTGCTTCGACTTAAATCGAAGCCATTTAACCCTTATAATTAATACCCCCTTATTATATATCAAGGGTTTTTTAAGGCAAGCTATCTAGCGTATTCAATGATTCGTGTTTCACGAATCATTGTCACTTTGATTTCTCCTGGATATTTTAATTCTTGTTCTATTTTTATTGCAATATCACGGGCCATTAGCTTTGCTTCAGCATCAGAAATCTTTTCTGGTGTAACAAAAATACGAATTTCGCGTCCAGCTTGTAATGCATAGGATTTTTCAACAGCAGGGAAAGCGTTTACCAGTGCTTCAAGCTCTTGTAAGCGTTTCAGATAATTTTCTACTGAGTCTCTTCTTGCCCCTGGTCGTCCACCTGATATTGAGTCAGCTGTTTGAACAATAATGGACTCTATTGTTTCATAAGGGTAATCTTCGTGGTGGCTTTTCATTGCAGTAATAATTCTTTCATCAGCACCGAACTTCTGTAAGATTCGCATACCTATTTCAATGTGTGTGCCCTGTACTTCGTGGTCCAGCGCTTTGCCTATGTCATGTACCAATGCTCCAGCTTTTGCTATTGCGACATCGGCGCCTAATTCTTCAGCCAACATCCCGGCAATATGTGCCATTTCGATTGAATGTTGGAGAACATTTTGTCCATAACTTGTACGGAAATACAATCTTCCAATAATAGCAATTATGCGTGGGTCAAAATTAAATATTCCACATTCATATACAGCTTGTTCACCTTTTTCTTTAATAATTTTATTTATTTCTTCTTTTGCTTTTTCTACTAATTCTTCGATTTTAGCTGGTTGAATGCGTCCATCTAGGATTAAATTCTCTAAGGCTAAGCGAGCAACTTGTCTTCTAATAGGATCAAAAGATGAAATAACGATTGACCCTGGTGTGTCGTCCACAATCAATTCTACCCCAGAGGCTCTTTCGAAAGCTCTTATATTTCGGCCTTCTTTTCCTATGATTTTACCTTTTATTTCATTGTTTGGGATAGAGACTATTGTTGTCATTAATTCAGATGCTGTGCTCGAAGCAAGGCGTTGAATAGATGTAGCTAAGATGTCTTTAGCTCTCCTGTCTAGTTTTTCATCAGCATTGTTTTCAAGTTTTTGTATCTTAATTAAGATATCTTCTTCGTATTTTTTCTCAACATCTTTCAAGAGTTCATCTTTAGCCTCAATTTCTGTTAGTTTTGCTGTTCTTTCTAATTCTTTTATTTTCTCTTCTTCTATTTTTGCTATCTTTTCTTGAATCTTTTTTATTTCTTCAACTTTAGCTTTAATATTTTCTGTTTCTTTATTTATTTCAACCTGTCGCACGTCTAAAAATTCGTCTTTTTTGATAAGTCTTTTTTCTGTTTCTCTTAATTCTTGTTCCTTTTTCTTTTCTTCTTCTTTTAGATTTGCTAAATGTTCTTCAGATTTTCTTTTTGCTTCGTCTGTTATCTTTTGTACTTCTTCTTTTGCGGCAACCATCATTTGCTTTATGTCTATTTCGATGGACCTTCTTTTCCCGAGTGCAACCAAAAGACGCAAATAGTATCCTACTCCCACACCCAAAAAGAGTGCTCCGACAGCTATAAGAATTATTATTAGTGTTATGCTCATAAGCTTTGTATCAGCTTACAAGAACAGACCATTATATTTAGGGTTTTACTTCTTCCAAACAAAAGATTTGATTTGTCCCACTTGCATGTGGGAACTTTTTCTTTGCAAACTTCATAATATATGGATTATTCCTGTGAACTAAGTGAAAATAAATTTTTAAAATTCAACATTTATAGTATAACAGAAAGTAATATTTATGTCTAGGTCTTAGAAAATGTGTACTTAGTCCTTAATTTTTGGAGTTGGTGTTTTTGATTTGGTCACTATTTCGTCAATAATTCCGTAATTTTTCGCTTCTACTGCATCCATAAAGAAATCTCGTTCAACATCTTTTTCTATCTGACTTATAGATTTATTAGTATTTTTTGCTAATAGTTTATTTAAATTATCTCTTGTTTTAAGAATGTGTTTTGCTGTAATTGCTATATCTGTTGCTTGACCTTCTACACCACCTAAGGGTTGGTGGATCATGATTTCTGCATTTGGGAGTATGAATCTTTTACCTTTCTTGCCAGCAGATAAAATAATTGCTCCACCAGAAGCAGCGAGTCCCACACAAAAAGTGGAAATATCTGGGCGCACATGGTTCATCGTGTCTACTATAGCCATCGTAGAGGTAACTGATCCACCTGGAGAATTTATATAAAGATAAATGTCTTTTTTTGCATCTTCAGATTCAAGAAAAAGTAGCTGTGCAATAACGATATTTGCAGTATGGTCGTCTATTGGCCCACCTAGAAATATAATACGCTCACGTAAAAGGCGGGAGTAAATATCATAAGCTCTTTCTCCAAATTGTGACTTCTCAATAACTGTTGGTATTAACATAAGATTCATTATATCTTTTTTTTTAATATTTTCAAGTTGTATATATAGATTATTTTAGTTGTCTCACTTTTTTAGTTAAAAATCCGACTTGCGTTCTATTTTTAAAATGTTACCATTGTAAACAATGTATCAAACAAGAAACAAACTAAGCATTCTTCGAACTCACATCTATTATATTATTGTTTCTATTATAAAAGCCCCCATCGGGGTTATTTTTTTGCCTATTTGCGCAGGCAGGCCCAAAATATATGATTAGTATTGAAGGTATTATTGTAAATAGGGAAGAGCAAAAGAGAGCTCGAATTGAAATCAGTCAAGAAACTGGGTTGATTGTGAGGGTTAGTGAGCCCACAGGAGTGGCAGATGTTATTTTAAAAGATGAATTAATTTTCCCTGGGTTTATAGATCTTCATGTGCATGCGAGAGAAGATATGAGTCATACACAAGATTATAAGGAAGACTTTTTTACAGCGGGAGAGGCAGCGATAAATGGTGGAGTGGTTGCATTTATGGAAATGCCTAATAATCCAATTGCACCGATAGATGATAAAAGTTATAAAGATAAAAAAGAATTAACGAAGAATTCTCTTTTGGAAATTATTTTATATGCTGGTATTGGAGAGGGGACAAAAATGCTTTCTTCTTTCGTGCCATATAAGGCTTATATGGGTCCTTCTATTGGAACTTTGTTTTTTCATTCGCTTGAAGAATTAGAAAATACATTAATGGGATACAAGGGATGCTCTGTAAGTTTTCATTGTGAAGATCCGAAAATTTTAGAGGAAAATAAAAATGAAATAACTCACAGTAAACGTCGTCCAAAAGAAGCAGAGATAAAAGCTATAGATTTCGCTTTATTAATGATTGAAAAATATAATTTACAAGGAAAAATTTGTCATTGTTCTTCCAGGGAAGGAATAGAAAAAATAAAAAATGCAAAAATGCGTAAAGTTAATGTTGTTGCTGAAGTTTCCCCCCATCATTTATATTTTGATGAAGAAATGTTAACAGAAAAGAATAAAAATTGGATGCAAATGAACCCACCACTTCGCACCAAGGTGGATAGGGAATATTTAATCGAAGCTCTACGTGATGGTACGATAGACTTTATTGCTACAGATCACGCTCCACACACAAAAGAAGAAAAAATAAAGGGTACTTCAGGAACACCCCAACTCGACACTTATGGACCATTTGCAACATGGTTAATGAAAGAACACGATTTTACAACAAGTGATATTGTTAGAGTTTGTTCACAAAATCCAGCGAATTTTATTAATCAATTTACTACAGAAAAATATGGAGAAATTAGGGAAGGATATGTTGGATCACTTACTATTCTTGATATTAATAAAAGGATTTTAATTACTGAAAATATGTTAAAGACGAAATGCAACTGGTCTACATTTGAAGGGATTACTTTCCCGGGGAGCGTAGCGATGACAATAGTTAAAGGTAAAATTTATTTGCCCCACACTAAAATTCAACAAAAAATACAATGATAAATAAAAAAGCAAAATTAATACTGAAAGATGGTACAGAGTTTGGAGGTATTAATTTTGGTGGAGATAAATCTATTGCTGGAGAAGTTGTTTTTGCTACAGGAATGGTGGGATATCCGGAAGCTTTGACTGATCCGTCATTCAAAGGACAGATTTTAGTAATGACTTATCCATTAATTGGGAATTATGGTGTGCCAAAGAAAGAATCTTTGGAATCTGACAAAATTCAAGTTTCTGGATTAATTGTTTGTAATTATATAGACACACCATCGCACCATGCTATGCAAAATACATTAGGGGAATGGTTTAAGAAAGAAGGAATACCACTTATTGAAATTAAAGACACCAGAGCGTTAACACAAAAGTTAAGAAATGAGGGTGTAAGCTTGGGTAAAATAGTTATTGGTGGTAAAAATATTCCCTTTCAAGATCCCAATTTAAGAAATTTGGTTGCTGAAGTAAGTACTAAAGAAGTTTTGTTTTTTGGAGAAAGTAAAAAGGTCATAGTACTTTTAGATTGCGGAGCAAAAAGAAATATTATTCGAAGATTAAATGCATATGGATTTAAAGTTGCATTAGTTCCTTGGGATACTGATGTTTTAAAACTCAATTTTTCTTTTTCTGCAGTTTTAATTTCTAATGGACCTGGAGATCCTAAAAAAGTAGAAAATACAATAAAAAATGTAAAGAAAATTATTGCCAAGAGAATTCCTATCTTAGGTATTTGTTTAGGAAATCAGATTTTAACACTTGCTTTGGGCGGTACAACTTATAAATTAAAATTTGGTCACAGAAGTCAAAATCAGCCAGTTGTAGAAACTCGAACAAATAAATGTTATTTAACAACACAAAATCATGGTTTTGCTGTTAATAAAATACCAAAAGGATTTAAAGAGTGGTTTTATAATGCTAATGATAAGACAAATGAAGGCATAATTCATAAAACATTACCATTTATGTCAGTACAATTTCATCCCGAGAGTTCTCCTGGACCACTTGATACTGATTGGGTTTTTGATTATTTTTTCAAAAAAATAAAATTATGAAAGAAAATATAACAAAAGATAAATTAAAAAAAATATTAATTTTAGGTTCAGGTGCGCTTAAGATTGGCGAAGCAGGGGAATTTGATTATTCTGGTAGTCAGGCAATTAAAGCACTAAAAGAAGAAAAAATTAAAGTTATTTTAATTAATCCAAATATTGCTACATTCCAAACTTCCAAAACACTAGCTGATGAAGTATATTTTCTACCAATTAATGAATACTTTGTAGAAAAAGTTATAAAAAAAGAGCGACCTTCTGGAATTATGTTGTCATTTGGTGGGCAGACGGCACTCAATTGTGGTTTAGCTCTTTATAAAAAAGGTGTTTTTAAAAAATATAATGTAGAAGTTTTAGGTAGTCCTATTTCTTCTATTTTATTAACTGAAGATAGAAAAGAATTTGCAAAACATTTAAGAAGTATTAATATTCCTGTTCCACCATCTGGAACTGCTAATAATTTAAAAGAAGCAAAAATAGTAGCCGAAAAAATTGGTTTCCCTTTAATGATAAGAGCTGCTTTTGCATTAGGAGGACAGAAGTCTGGTGTAGCTAAAAATCAAAAAGAATTATGTGAAATTGTAAAAGGTGCACTTGCTATATCTCCACAAGTTTTAATTGAGAAATATTTACACCATTTTAAAGAAATTGAATATGAAGTTGTGCGTGATGTCTTCGGCAATACTGTTACTGTATGTAATATGGAAAATTTAGATCCACTTGGAATTCACACTGGAGATTCTATTGTTGTTGCACCTAGCCAAACATTAAATAATGAAGAATATCATAGATTGCGAGAAGCAAGCATAAAGATTGTGGAGAGTTTGAAAATAGTTGGTGAGTGTAATGTACAATTTGCATTAAATCCAAATCCTCTCCTTGATAGGGAGAGGGGGAGGGGTGAGGTTGTTGATTATTTTGTAATTGAAGTAAATGCTAGGTTGTCTCGCTCTAGTGCGCTTGCTTCTAAAGCGACCGGTTATCCACTTGCTTATGTAGCAGCCAAGCTTGCTTTTGGTGTAAGTTTACTTCAAATAGAAAATAAAATTACAAAAGTAACTCAAAGTTTTTTTGAGCCAGCGCTTGATTATGTTGTGGTAAAAATACCACGATGGGATTTGGTAAAATTTGTTGGAGCTATTGAACACATAGGTAGTGCAATGAAATCAGTAGGCGAAGTTATGGCTATTGGAAGAAGTTTTGAAGAAGCATTAGAAAAAGCCATACGTATGCAGTCTGGTCTTGTGGAAAGTGTAACTGATAATGGTTTTGAAGATGAACAAGAGTTAAATAAATTTTTAACTATTCCAACACCAAGAAGAATATTTGCTGTAGCTGAAAGTATAAAAATGGGTAAAAGTGTAGAAGAAATTTCTAAAATAACTGGTATTGATTTGTATTTTTTATATAGAATAAAAAATATTGTTGAAATAGGAGAAAAATTAAGAAAAAATAAAATTCTAAATAAAGAGACGATGCTTAAACTAAAGCAGAATGGATTTTCAGACAAGAAAATTGGTCTTTTGTGTAATAAAAATGAAAAAGAAATTCGAAAATTGCGAAAAAATATGAAAATCTTACCTTCGGTTTTTGCAATTGATACTCTTGCCGGGGAGATTCCAGCTAAAACTAATTATCTATATTTAACATACCATGGAGCTCATAATGATGTGTCTCCGCTTAAAAAAGATGCAATCGTTGTCTTGGGTAGTGGCCCATATCATATTGGTTCTTCTGTAGAATTTGATTGGTCATGTGTTCAGACGGGACTTGCATTAAAACGATATAAAAAGAAATCAATTATTGTAAATTGTAATCCAGAAACTGTATCTACTGACTATGATATGTCTGATCGTCTATATTTTGAAAATTTATCTTTTGAAACAGTTGCGGATATTTTTGAATTTGAAAAAGCAGATGGATTGATAATTTCTGCTGGTGGGCAAAGACCAAATAATCTTGCTAAAGAACTTTCAGAAAATAAATTTAATATTTTAGGCACAAAAGCTTCCGATATTGACCGAGCGGAAGATAGAAATAAATTTTCTGCTCTTTTAGATAAATTAGAAATTTTACAACCAAAATGGACTAGTTTTGTTAATATGACTGAAGCATTAGACTTTACTAAAAAAGAAGGTTTTCCAGTTTTGGTTCGACCATCTTATGTTCTTTCAGGTTCGGCAATGCGTGTCTGTTATAATAAAGAACAACTATTTTCTTTTATAAAAAAAGCAGCAATATTGTCGCCACTTTATCCTGTAACTATTTCTAAATATATTGAAAATGCAAAAGAGCTTGAATTTGATGGCGTTGCTCAAGCTGGAGCCTTAATGATTTATGGGATTTCTGAGCATGTAGAAAATGCTGGTGTTCATTCTGGAGATGCGACCATAGTGTATCCAACTCAAAGAGTTTATGCTTCTACAGAATTTCAATTACGAACAATTACAAAAAAGATTGTTCATGAGCTTGGAGTTACAGGACCATTTAATATTCAGTTTTTGGTAAAAGATAACAAACCTTTTGTTATTGAAGTAAATTTGCGAGCAAGTCGTACATTTCCACTTTTATCTAAAGCAATGGATGCAAATTTTCTAGAAGTTGCAGTGGATAGCTTTTTTGGCAAAGCAAAGAAACTTCATTTTAAATATCCAAAGGGTGTTGTTGTAAAATCACCACAATTTTCTTTTGCACGATTGCTTGGAGCTGATCCAGTCTTGCGTGTAGAAATGTCTTCTACTGGTGAAGTAGCTTGTTTTGGTCGGGATTATGATGAAGCATTACTCAAATCGATTTTAAGTACTAATAAATTTGATTTTAAAAATAAAAATGTTTTACTTTCTCTTGGTGGAGATCTAAACAAAGTGAAATTTTTAGATACTGCTAATATTTTACTTGAATTAGGATATAAAATATTTGCCACAGATACTACTGCAGAATTTTTTAAACATAATAATATTGTTTGCACTAGTGTAAGGAAAGCATTTGAACAAAGACCTAATGCTCTTAGTATTGTAGAGGGCAAGAAAGTAGCTTTTGTGGTAAATTTAAGCAAGACTGGAACATCGATAGAAAATAAAAATAAAAGAGGATATGTGGGGCATGTTATTACTGATGGTTTTCATATACGTAGAGCAACGGTAGACAACCAGATTCCTTTATTTACTGATTTACATTTAGCGCGAGCTTTTATTAAAGCATTAGCACATTATAAAATAGAAGATTTAGAAATTAAATCGTATAGAGAATATTTATAAGATAATAATATAAAAATTATGAAAAATATTATTTCAGCACAACAATTTGCAAAAAAAGATTTAGATACTATTCTTGCTAGAGCTAAAACTATGGAGAAAGAATGCAAGAGTGGAAAGATAAAAAAACTTCTACAAGACAAGATTGTCGCTTGTATTTTTTTTGAACCTTCAACTAGAACTAGGTTGTCTTTTGAAACAGCAGCACTTAAGCTCGGCGCGAAAGTTATTTCTGCTGAAAATGCTAGGGAAAATTCTTCTGCTTATAAAGGAGAAACTATAGAAGATACAACTAAAATACTTTGTTCTTATGCTGATGTTGTTGTTATTCGTCATCCAGTTGCTTTTACACTTGAAGCTGCAGCTAAAGTTGCCACTAAGCCATTAATTAATGCTGGTGATGGTGCAAACCAGCATCCAACACAGGGCCTGCTCGATTTATATACAATTGAAAAAGAGCATGGACGACTCACAAATTTAAATATTGGTTTTGGTGGAGATTTATTAAATAGTCGCACTTTAAAATCTCTTGTTCCTTTTCTTAGATTTTACAAAGGTAATAAATTTTATTTTCTTTCACCAAAAAAATTAGAATTACCTAGAGAATTTATTAAAGAATTGAAAGATAATAATGTAGTTTTTGAAGAACTTCGAAGCCTAGAAGAGAAATTGCCCGAGCTTGATGTGCTTTATATGACTCGTGTGCAGAAAGAAAGATTTGAAAATGTATCTGATTATGAAAAAGTAAAAGATTTATTTATTTTCAAAAAAGAACATTTAAAAAAATTAAAAAAAGATGCCATTATTATGCACCCATTACCAAAAATAAATGAGATAGATATAGAAGTAGATGCTGACCCTCGCGCTGCCTATTTCCGCCAAGCCCAAAATGGTCTTTATATTAGAATGGCATTGCTCTGTTATTCTCTTGGACTTTAGAATCGCGCAATATTGGAAATTAAAACAAATAATTTTCACGATATATCAATATCAGCCATGGCGTATATATGAAAATGGTATATAATAAAATTATGACTAATGGAAGAAAATTATACTATAAAGGTATGCGGGTAAATGCTTTTGGTCTACCTATTTTAAATAGTTCGGCAAAAAAGCAAAATAAAAAAGTTTCTAGAAAAAGGAGTTTATATCATATTACTTTTACATCTTCTTTTAAAAAAGATACTCCAAAAAATCTTATTGTTATGTATGACATCTCTCATAATTTAAAAAAAGAACGGGATTGGTTTCGTCGACATTTGGTAAGGTTTGGGTACATCATGATACAAAAAAGTGTCTGGGTCGGACCTGCACCTCTTCCAAAAGATTTTCTGGATTATCTAAAAGAGATAAAAATAGGAGATAATTTAAAAACTTTCAAACTTGCAAAACCATATAATTCTTCAATATCAGCCATGGCTTAAATGAGAGATAGATATAATTTTCTAGTGTGTGCAACGTCGGATGTTGTACAAAGTTATTTTATGAAATACATTCCAACTTGGAATAACGAGTATAGAGCCAGGAGTGATAAGATTAAAATCTGCACCTTTATCATTTTAGCTTTTTTTATCAAGAAAATGTGTGCAAAAAAGAATAAAAATGCTAAAGAAATTACAAATGAAACTGAGGACACATGATTGTACTGTTCCCTTGTAATGCTTATTACAAAACTAATTAAAATCATAGATAAAATCCAATATTGTAATTTCGTATCATTTTCACCACGTTGCTCTTTGGGAGTTTTGTAGAATTTCCAAACGCCAAAGATAAAAAATAAAAAAACAATAATAAAAATTATTAAAGCACCAAATCCAAACAAAAACATATTATCTACCTCTAGAATACCTGTCATAATATTTTTTATTATACACTATTTTATTTATAATTAAAATAGTGTTTATTGACTCTCAAGAAACTGGAAGATTTTTTCGTTGGTGAGGACATTTTCTGCATGCATTTGGGCGCGCACAGGATCTGCGTCTTTGTAGTGTTCCAAGATAGCTTTTACTTCTTGTGCTACTTGTTCTTGGTCGGCAATTATTTTTTCTATTTTTGCAATTTCATTTAAAATAAGGGCAAGTTTTGCCTTTTTCTCAGCATCAATTCTGAATTCTTTTCTTAAATCCTCTACTGTTTTGTTTAATTGTTTTAAATAATCTTCAAATTTTAATCCCATTTGAGTTATGTCGGATTCCATTCTATATAAAATTTTATCCAATTCAATTTCAATTAGAATTTCAGGTAAATTTATTTCACTATCATCAACTAACTTCTCAATAATTTTTAGTCGAGTTTTTTCTTTTTGCTGATTATTTTTTTCTAGCTTAATATTTTCTTTTAATTTAATTTTAAAATCTTCCACATCTTTAAAAGGTCCAAGAGCTTGAACAAAGTCATCATTAAATTCTGGTAATTCTGAGGTGTCCGACACTGGAATCTTGGTGTCGGACACCTGAATTTCTTCAGCCATATGCTTTTTAGGAGCACGAGATTTCCTAATATCCATTATTGTATTTTCTAAATCTTCATCTGAAACAATGATATTTTTTTCTGCATCAGTAATTTTATAAATAATTGTTTTTGCAATTTCTTTATAATCAGGAAGTTTGATCTCTGGAAGTGTTGCAGTTTTAATTTTAAATCCGAGAGGATTTTTACGAGCGAGTTTAGTTATTGATATTTCTGGTCTATTTATGGCATCAATCTTCTCTTCTTCGATTATCTTAGGGTAGTGCTCGTTTAATGCCATTTGCGCCATTTCTTCCAGAATGCTGATTTCTGGAATATTAGAAAGCAATACATTTTCTGGTACTTTACCCTTTCTAAATCCATCTAATTTAACATTTTCGCCTAGTTTTTTAAGGGCTTTTGTAAAATATGATTCAAATAGATCTGTGTCTAATTCTCCCTCTATTTCTATTTCACTTTTTGGTAATTTTTTTACTGTTATTTTCATAGATTTTCAGTTTATATTTATTTAAGCTTTTTGTCAAAAAATACTCTCTGGTATATACCAGAGAGTATTTTTTAAAGAGTTTGTTGTTTTAATTTATGTTATTTGTATCAACACCGGTACTTGTATTTGTTGTTCCAATATCTTGCTCTAGTGCGTCTAATGCAGCAGCATCTTGGCTTGTGACAGTTTGAGATTGTGTTGGTATTCCTTGGTTTTCTACAGCATTTTTATTTGACATCCAAATATATATTCCGCCAATAATAAGAATAATGATTATGACCGCTAATCCAACGAGCGCTCCATTTGATTTTTTTTCTGGTTCCATATGATTAATTTTTAAAGTTTATAATGTTATAACTTATAAAGTATAATTTATTGAGTAGTTTCTGTTGTTGTGGAAGTTGTGGTTTTGACATTTGCTTCAGCTTCCATTTTTATCTTTACTGCATCCTTTAATGATTTAATCGCACCTCTTAATGCTTTATGAGCTTCTACAATGAGAGTCTGTGTGTCTTGCGCCAATATTCTTAATTTTGTCTTATTTTCTGAAGTAAGCTCATTGATTGACACAGCAAGCAGAGCATTAATTTCTGCGATTTTACTTTTAGCGGCACTTAATTTTGTTTCAGCTGTCACCACAAAACTTTTTGCATTTGTAACATCTACTCCTTTTGCGCTAAGTTTAAGCACTAGAGCATCAACCTTGTTTTTTAATTCACTGATTCTTTCTACCGCCTTATCAAATCTTTCTAACGCATTTTCTCGTCCGGTGATTCTCAACTCTTTAATTTTTGCTTTAACTGTATCTTTTTCTTCTTTTATTTTTTCTCTAAGAGCTTCCATTTTTTGCTTTGCCTCTTCTCTCATAGATTCTATCTTTTTTCTCACTTCTTCTCTTTTTGCTTCCATCTCTTCTTTCAACACTTCTTTTTTTTCTTTTAGTTCAACTCTCAATTCCTCACTTTTTATTTTTAAATTAGGGGAGTTGGTATCTTCTGCTTTTGTGGCATTGACATTAATAACAAGCGTCATCAATAAAACAATAAATAAGCTTAAGTATTTTTTCATAAGTGTTTTTTAATATTAAATTAATAATAGAACTTTCTAATTATATCAGGAAAGCTACCAAAAGTAACGCAACAATATTTAGAATTTTTATCATTGGATTAATAGCAGGACCAGCTGTGTCTTTGTATGGATCACCCACAGTATCGCCTGTAATAGCTGCTTTATGAGCATCGCTTCCTTTACCACCAAAGTTTCCTTCTTCTATATATTTCTTTGCATTATCCCAAGCACCTCCACCGGATGTCATAGAAATTGCGACGAAAAGTCCAGTAATTATTGAACCAACCAAAAGTCCACCCAAAGCAACTGGCCCCAAGAAAAAGCCAACCAAAATTGGCGCAATTACTGGAATAAGAGCAGGTAATATCATTTGTTTAATAGCGCTTGTGGTAACTAAGTCAACACATTTTCCATATTCTGGTTTTTCTGTTCCATCCATAATTCCTTTTATTTCTCTAAATTGTCTGCGTACTTCTTCTACAACTTTTCCAGCTGTTTTACCAACAGCTTCCATACAAAGTGCTCCGAAATAATAAGGGAAAAGTCCACCCAAGAAAAGTCCGGCAATAACCTTCGGATCTTCCAAAGTAAAGTTTAAATGCACTCCAGCATTAGCAAACTCTTGAGTGTAAGAAGAAAACAAAACTAATGCAGCTAGTCCGGCTGAACCTATTGCATAACCTTTCGTTACAGCTTTGGTAGTATTACCGACTGCATCAAGAGCATCGGTAACTGTGCGTACTTCTTTATCCATTCCAGACATCTCAGCAATACCTCCAGCATTATCTGTAATTGGTCCATAAGAATCTATTGCTACAATAATACCTGCCATTGAAAGCATACTCATTGCTGCTACAGCAATACCATATAGTCCAGCAAAGTTGTAAGAGGATAAAATTCCAGCGACGATTACGATTAGAGGCCAAGCAGTGGATTTCATAGAAATTGCTAAGCCTTGGATAATATTTGTACCATGGCCAGAAAGAGAAGATTCGGCAATTGATTTAACTGGATAATATTTTGAAGAAGTAAAATATTCTGTAATGACTACAAGCAGGGCGGTAATTACAAGTCCTACGAGAGCGGCAAAGAAAAGATTTGTAGTGCTATAAATTCTATTTTCTCCCATTAATATATTTGTGATTGGATAAAAAATAATGGCAGAAATAATACCAGCGCTGATTAATCCTTTATAAAGGGCATTCATAATATTTTGAGATTTTCCTAATCGCACGAACCATGTTCCAACTATTGAAGCAAGAGCTGCAGCTCCACCTAAAGCAAGAGGATAGATAAGAGCATTTTGTATTCCTGGGAATGTAAGAGAGCCGAGTAGCATTGCTGCAATAGAAGTTACGGCATAAGTTTCAAAAAGGTCCGCTGCCATTCCTGCGCAGTCTCCAACATTGTCTCCAACATTGTCTGCTATAACTGCAGGATTTCTTGGGTCGTCTTCTGGTATGCCAGCTTCTAACTTTCCAACCAAATCAGCTCCAACATCTGCAGCTTTAGTAAAAATACCTCCACCAAGTCGAGCGAATATTGAAATTAAAGATCCACCAAAACCAAAACCGATAAGCGCTTTTACATCACCAGTTAAAGCAAAAAATCCTGCTACTCCTAAAAGAGCAAGACCAACGACGAGAAGTCCTGTGACGGAGCCACCATTGAAAGCAACAGACAATGCTTCCTTTAATCCCACTTTTGCAGCTTCAGCTGTGCGCACATTTGCTCGTACTGAAACATTCATTCCGACATATCCAGCTAAAGCAGATAGAAAAGCTCCTAAAATAAAACCAATAGCAGAAACAAAACCAAGTCCTAGCCAGAGAATTAAAAAAAGAACAATAGCAATAATGCCTATTGTTTTATATTGTCTATTTAAATATGCTTTTGCACCTTCAGCTATTGCATTTGCAATAGACTGCATTTTCTCATTACCTGTGCTTTTTTTTAATATTGTTTTAGCTAAAAACAAACCATAAACAATTGCGACAACTGAACTAATGATTGCAAACAATAAAAATGAATTCATCCCGTTAGAAGTAGGAAATCTTTAGATTTCCGTAGATTAATTTTAATAATAACGACTATTTAATAATAAATTATTTTAACACTTTTCGTGACTTTAATTAACAGAGCGACTTCTAACGGGATTCAGTTTTTTATTTTTCTTCTTCAATAGCCTCATCTGAACTGACAGCAGGCAAACCATCACCCTTTATATCTATCCTCCATCCAGTAAGCTTAGCGGCTAGACGTACATTTTGTCCACCCTTACCTATAGCTAATGATAGTTGGTCATTAGCTACTTCTACTGTTGCTTTGTGTTCCTTTTCATCTATTTCAATTTTAATAACTTTTGCTGGAGAAAGTGCATTGGAAACAAATTGTATTGGATCTTCTGACCAAGGAATTATATCAATTTTTTCTCCTCCCAGTTCTGCTGTGATAGTGTTTACCCTGGTGCCTTTTTGCCCAACGCAAGAACCAACTGCATCAATGTGTTCATCTTTTGAATGAACTGCAATTTTAGAACGAGCACCTGCTTCTCTTGCAACTGCTTTTATTTCCACAATTCCATTTTCAATTTCTGGTGCTTCTATTGCAAAAAGCTTCTCTATAAATTTAGGATGAGTACGAGAAAGGCGCAAATTTATACCTCGTGGTGTATCTTCTACACTATATAGATATGCGCGCAAGCGTTGACCACGCTCGCGATATTCTCCGGGTATTTGTTCTTCGACTGGTAGTATGCCTGTTGCTCTATTGAAATCAACATAGACATTACCTCGTTCTATTTTTTGTACTATGCCGGAAACAATTTCTCCTTCTTTTGTGCCGTATTCATCAATGATGGATGTGCGTTCTGCTTCACGGATTTTCTGAATTATTACTTGTTTGGCTGTTTGTGCAGCAATTCTTCCATAATCATCTTTTGCTTCAAGTGGGAAGACAACTTCGTCATTTAATTCCACCCCCTTTTTGATTTTCTTAGCATCTTCTAAAAGCATGTGATGTTCTGCATTAAAATGCACTCGTTCATCATCAGGATTTTTCACTAAGTATTCCCCATCATGCTTTTTATTACTATGACTCATTTCGTCTATAATAGCGATGCTTTCATCAACTACGATTTTTATTTGAAAGAAATTTGTTTTACCAGTTTCAAGGTCAAACTTGGCTCTGATGATTTGGCCTTTTTTACCATAATCTTTTTTATAAGCAGCAGCCATTGCTTGCTCTATTGCGTCCAATATTTTTTCTTTTGGTATTCTTCTTTCTTCTTCTAGTTGTTCTAATGCGGATTTAAATGTTTTTAGGTCTAACATAATTATTTTTACACCGGATAGAGCTTTAGACTCTATCTAGAGTCTAAAGCTCTGTCCGGTTATTTATTATTAAATTTTTAAAACAAAAGCCCTGCTTCAACAGGACTCGTATTTGTTTACAATATCATAAACATTCTTTTAATGCAAATTTTATGTATTTATTTTTTATTTTTTTATATAAACTGAGACCGAAGAAGTTACAGTTTTGCCCAAAGATTTGTTTGTGCCAACAAGAGTGATTGTATAAGTTGCTCCCGATTGGCATTGTTCGACTTTGGCGCTGAGTGTGTTGGATAAGTTGAGCGGAGAAACTGTTTTAAATACCCAAGGTTTTTGCTCTCCACTATTTGAACCACCGACACAGGTGTCTCCCGGAGTAGCGGTATAGTATGAACTAACAGAATCCACATTTTGTATTTTTACTTGGTAATTGATCATGTCGCCGACAGAGAAGGTGCCACTCTTTCCACCATTATCCAATATTAGTCCAACAGATGGGTTAAAAAATGTTTGTGTCTGTCCAGGCGTTGTTGTAGATTGAGAAGAAATAACACATTGGTATGTTTCATCAGGATTTAGGTGAAAGTTAAAGTTAGCACCCTCACCACAAGCTTTGTACATTTCATGGTTCCTTAGCGTAACATTTATACCCTGCCAATCAGAAATATTGGTTGCTTTTGATAGCTCACTCGCTTCAAAACCATGGAAACCGTTTACGGTACATATAGTATAAAGCCCGTATAAGAGATTGGAAGCCGGATTAACATATCCGGCCGCTCCTAATGCTTGGACAGGACAAGTTATTGTATAACCAAAATATTTCCCAAGTGTTTCTGCTTGGTTGGCAATATTTTTCGCAGCGTTTAAATTTGCTCTAAGAGGAGTACAACTACCTATTTGATAAGTAGACGAACAAACTTGTACAAAAGGAGCTACCACTCTAACAGCAGCATCTGTTGTCACACAAGTATTTGGCCCTCCTGTATTTAATGAACCCACTTGACATCTAGAAACCGAATCTGCCCATTCTGGGCGACAACGAGCCTCATTTTCAAAACCTGTACAGCCTGTTATGGGGTCTAACACTAGCGGGGGTATTGTTGTTGGTGGTGTATTATTAATTGGATAAGGTGGTAAAGTTCGCACTCGGCTTTCAAGAATGATTTGAGGCTGAAGCAAAGCGGTGGTTTGTAATCTTCCACAAGTAGCAGTAAGACCACATGCTGGTGTTGTTGAATTTACAGATGATGAATTTATTATATTTGTAGTTCCAGTTGGAGTTGTTGGTCTTGTTGCAGTATTTGGTTTACCTACTTGTGTTTCCCAAGCAGAATTACTTAGCATTGATTCTGCATCAATTCCAGTTGTGCCGTTTACTGTGCATTTAATACTATAATAATAAGTGAGTCCCGTATCTGGGTCTATCCCAGGTCTAAAGGGAACATATCTTGCAGAACAAAATGTTGCATAACCTTTTTGTTTACCAAGAGCTGCTGCTCTTTTTGCAATACTGGCTGCGGCATAAGGATTTACTCTCTCAGGACGACAAGCGCCAGTCATAAGACTAGCATTACAAATACTTGTTGTTCTATTCCATTCTGGATGGCAGTTTGCCGTAGTTTCATAACCGGTACATTCTGTTGTTGGGTCTGTCGATTGAACAGAAATTAATGGATCTTCATCATCTACGCTAGAGTAAGATAAATCTTTATAATACCAATTATTATTATAGGTGCTGGACGAAGGTATGTTTAAGTTTATTGTAGAAGTTGTTGTGTTTGCAGTATTAATAGTATTTGCAATTATTATTGTTCCGCAAGTAGCAGTAAGTCCACATGCTGGTGTGGTTGTTGGAGGTGTGTAATGTGGCGAATCAATGCATTTATAAGAACCATCTGAATTCCAGAAAACAATTTTGGTTGGTCCGCAGGTTTCAGCCGCTTTAATACTTTTTAATTCGGTTGCTAGCACATCCCAATTTGTATAAGACTGATCTCTGGCCGGGTCATTTACTAATGTGTATGCGTCAAAACCGCTGTGGCCGTTTACAGTGCAGGAAGTGAATAATCCATAAGTTAAGTTGTTGATTGGATTTACATAACCAGCCGTTCCTAATGTTTCGGTCGAACATGATGCCGTATAACCTGCAGACCTAAGCATTATTTGTGCTTGATTCGCAAGATTTTTCGCTGCGTAGATATTTACTTTATAAGGTATACATCCAGCAGTTTGATAAGTAGACGAACAAACCATCACATAAGGAGATATACTTTTGACTGATTCATCTACAGTAACACAAGTATTTGCTCCACCTAGACCCAATGTGCCTACTTGGCATTTAAATACTGAATCTGCCCATTCTGGCCTGCATTGTGCAGTCATTTCATAACCAGTACAACCGGTAACAGAATCAGGCACTAGGGGTGGCACAGTCGGCCTTGTTTGAGCATTTGCCTGATTTATAAAAGATAACAAACTAACAATTACGAAAGCAAAAACGAGTAAATTTTTTGTAAGAATTTTCATAAATTTAATTATTATTAAATATTATACTTAATAATACCATAAAAATTAAAAAGTTGGGATATAAATATTATTTAAGTTATGCACAGATGGACTTTATTTTTTGTGTGTTATAATACATGCGTTATTGTGTTATTTCATTATAAATTCATTATAAATTTTATGGAAAATTTACAAAATCAAAATACTAATATTACAAACGAGCCAAATAAATTGAAAAAGTCGACCTTGATTAAAGTTTTAGTTTTAATTCTAGCATTTCTTGTTCTTGGTTCTTTCTTCTTTATTAAGTTTCCAATGCAAAAAAGCGGACCCGTTACTGTCGACACTCTGCCTGTCGGCTATAAGTTTACTGTGATGGAAGCAGAGCAATATCCCATTGGTTTTCCTAAAAGTTTAATTGTAAAAGATGGAATTTGGCAAAGAGGTGAAGATACCACGACAGGAGATGGAAAAAATTTAAAAATTGTAGAATTAATATATAAAAAAATAGAACCTGCCACCTTAGTACTTTCATTTGAAAAAACTTTTAAAAATAATACTTGGCTAATTGATAGCACTCAGAATAGTATTTTGCCAGTTGTTCGTGTTTTCAATAAAACGAAAGAAGGGAAGAGTGAAGTAGCAACCTTGATTATTATTAAGGTTAATGAAGTGGATAGTTTGGTGAATATTACTATCGCTACGCAATAATATGAAAACTTTAAATAAAAAACAATTTAGATTTTTTTTCATCTCCTCTGTTCTTCTCTTTTTGGTTGTCGCTTTTAACATTGTTTCTGCCGCTGAATATGTCTCCTTGAGAGCATTGCTTTCTGCCGACAATGTTCCGTTAAGAAGCACGGAGGTTTATGGTCCCAATGGCTGTCCTATTCGACTCGGAGACTCTTTGGAAACTTGCGATGTGGAACCGGGCAGTTTTTTCATGACCGCAGACGCAACCTTGACATGGGGAGCAGGTTTTCCATCACCACTTCCGGCCATGGGTATGGGTCAACCGGGTCTTGGGTATATTCCCTCCAGTTACCCATTAACTTGCGCCGCTTCCAGCAGTTATCCGGGCTCTGGTCCGGGTAATTCTGGCGCCGGAGGAAAAATATGCGAAATTACTTTTGATGAAACAACGGCCGGTAGTGGTTCCGCTTTCTATTACATCTATGTTGATGCTGGCGCTACCCGCGGAGAAAGATATCTGATGGGACTCACTTCCAATGGAGGTTCAAACACGCTTGCTCAGGATTTTTATGTCCGTGTTAAACCCTTGGTCTGTACCATTCAATCCTTCACTTGCGATGCCAATGCCACTCTCGCTTGGAGTACGGCCAACTGCGCTGGCGCCAGTATTGATGGAGGTATCGGAATAGTGCCAGTCCCCACCGGCAGTAAAATTAACAATTCTTTCAGGACAATCTATACGCTGACTGCCACTAATTCCGTCTCCAGCGCTACCTCTCCAGCTGCTTGCGGTTCTGGACCGGCTATAAACGCAAAATGGGTTGATACGGGTACAGAGACAATGACCATCAATCTCACCCCTGGTCAGAATTCAATTACTCTTCCTTTAAATTTCTGGAATGCGGGAGCGAGTGGGAGTGTCTTGAAAGTGACGGGGTGTGATCCTGTTATTACTTCAGGACAAGGGAGCATCACTGTTCCTCCTCAATGTTCAGGAACCCTTACCGCTCCGTAATTTAAATAAATCTATAAAATAACTACATTTTAGTTATTCACAAGTTATGAACAAGCGCTTGCCAAAAGCGCTTGTTTTTGGTATAATGATAAATGAAAAGAGAAAGGGGGTGCCGTTATGCGGCAACTCAAGTTCCTCGTCATTCTAGTTCTGCTTGCTCTTTTGGGCGGGTGGACCGCGGTTGGTCAAACGATCGATTGCGCGGAGTTTAAGTCCTTCCCAGCCTTCTTTGACACAGGGGAAGGCAACATCTGTGGATGGCATTCAATCCCAATTCCGATTCAGTTCGGTAAGGGGTGGATAACTAGTTTTTCGGTGAAAAACTCGTGGGCATCTGCTCACCGAGTTCAATTCGGGTGGGCAATGAACCCGACCCAGGACCAGCGGGATGCTGGGGTGTGGTCACTAACAGGCTTTTATCAGGATTCCACAGGGAGTGGCCTAACACAGGCCTCGTCTCGTTGGTTAAATCCAAACCAGGTTAGTGTAACTACGCTGCAGCCTGCCAAAGGTTGTAACGCTCAGGGACAGATGTGTGAAAACGCACCTGACCCCAACATTTTTCGGTCAGGGGTGGTGATTTTTGGCTTCTATGGCGCTTCGCCCGAGATTCTTAGGGCTCTGGAATCCCCAGCCCTTAGAATGGAGAACCTCGAAACTGGGGTGATCCTGACGGTCACCTTCCAGAAACCGAAGCCCCTGGCTCCACCACCTCCCGCGACGATCGCGACGAATCAGTCGTCGGGGTCGGTCAACGTGTCCTGGTCCAGCTCGATCGCTGGGCCCGTAGTACGGATCTACAGGAACGGCCAGTTCTTATGGAACCAAATCCTTAAGGGCTCCGAAACCGATTGGTCCGTGCCATCTGGCACGCACCAGTACTGCATCCGGTCGGTTAACGCCGACTGGACGGAGTCAGGCGATATCGCCTGTTCCAGCGTGGTGGTTCAATAGTGAACCATCATATCAGAGGTTACTGTCCCGACCTTTCAAGGGGAGAGACAACGCGAGACAGAGTCTCGCGCAACATCAAAGGCGCCTGTGGCCAAAACCCGGACGCCTTTTCTAATGCCGATTTTGATTAATTTAAATTTAAATATGGTATAATATATATATGTTTCCGCTTACAAAAAAAAGTTTGTTCTGGGATACTGATATAAAAAATATTGATCTTGTCTTGCACAAAAGATATGTTATCGAACGTATTTTGAAGTTGGGCGATTTTGATGATTATCGCTGGATGTGTGATGTATATTCTGTAGAAGATGTTAAAAATGTTATACTTGAGGAACGAGTAGATCTTGACCCGAAGTCGTTTAGTTTTTGGTGTCATAATTTTAATATTGAAGAATCAATATGTACGAAGAAGCTCTTAGCGAAAACACAAGAATTGTTTTGGAAAAACTAGCTTCTGTGGCTGCGCCATTTTATTTGGCTGGAGGCACGGCGCTTGCTCTTTTGCTTGGACATCGTATTTCTGTTGATCTTGATTTTTTTAGTGAAGACACTTTTTCTGTTTCTTTGTTGGTTGTGCGGTTAAACACTATTGGCAATTTAAAAATCGAAGATCAAAGCGAAACCACTTTTAATGGGTCGCTTGATGGAGTTAAAATAAGTTTCTTTTATTATCCATATCCGCTTCTTTTTGGAACAAAAGAATATGCTGGCGTATCTTTGGCAGATGAGCGGGACATAGGGGCAATGAAAGTTCAAGCAATATCTGGTCGGGGGAGTAAAAAAGATTTTGTAGATCTTTTTGTTTTGTTAAAAAAATATTCATTGCAGGAGTTATTTAATTTTTTTTATAAAAAGTATGAGAAGTTTAACTATAACCGACTCCATATTTTAAAAAGTCTTAGTTATTTTTATGATGCTGATACAAACCCAGAACCGATGTATATTAGTCCGATTAATTGGGATGAAGTGAAAAAATTTATAAAAAATGTTGTTGATGAATACATAAAATCTCAAAGCTAAAAGGTAAACCATCAGACGCTTTTTCTATTGCTGGTTTATGCGCACACTTATACACACATATTTTATTTACATTGCTATAGACAAAGTGGTATTATGGTATAATAATAGATATAATTAAAAGTATAATAATAAAATGATTTTAAAAAATAAAAAAGTATTTTCTTATGTATTTTTTTTCAGTATTTTAGTTTTTAGTTTTATTTATTTTTCTTCAGCTTATGCTCAAAATCTTGGGTCAGGAAGTATCACAGTAGACACTACTGGACTAGCTAGTCAAACGACAGTTACCATTACTGTTAATGGCACTGATATAAATACTAATTCTTTGCCTTCTAAAAATATTACTTTAACAATTAATCCAGCACCACCTCCACCTACAGCTACAATCTCAAGTCCATCACCTTGTGTTGCGCCGTGTAGTATTATTGTTTCTTGGACATCTACCAATGTCGCTAATCCTCCTAATGTAATAAAAATTTATAAAAATGGAGTTTTCCTCTGGAATCAAAATGCTAACACTTCCAGTTCGGAAACTGATTGGAATGTTCCTCAAGGTACCTATGAATATTGTGTCCGCGCGGTTAATGCAGACAATACTGAAACTGGAAATCTGGCTTGTTCAACTACCACCGTCAGTCCATCAGTAACTCCCATTGCCGTCTCTCTCACTGCTAATCCAACCTCAATGACTTTGCCCACCAATGCTACTAGATTAACCTGGACAACTACGGGTAGTCCAACCAGTTGTGTCGCATCCAACGCTTGGAGTGGAACAAAAACAGCTTCCGGCGGTTTTGAAGATAGAACAGGTATGACAGCCGGAACATATACTTTCACCATTACATGTTCAAAAGCGGGTACCGCAGATGCCGTATCAGCGGTAGTTGTGGTGGTGAATGCAGCTTCCGCTATGTCCGGCACCCTTACTCCTTCAACCACTTCTTGTACCATTGCCTCAGGAGCAAGCAGTTGTAATGTGAGTCTATCTTGGACTACCACCAATCCTGTTGGCACTTCTGCCGTGACTTCTAATTATCCAGTTGCCAATACTACCGTTGCTACTGGAAATAGTGGCACTAATATTTCTTTTTCTGTTCCATATTTATCTAGTCCTAGAACTTTTTATCTTTATAATAATTCTGTTTTGCTTGCTCAAAGTACTGCCACCGTTAGTTGCACCTCAGGAACTAGCTGGAATGGAAGTAGTTGCGCGCCATCAAGCGGCCCCATTACTCCCACTTGTGAAGATCCTACAAACTCAGCTTGGTATTCAACCGGTGGAATATGGGGATATCGCAAAATTTTCCAAATTGACGATGCAAAAGTGCAAAGTACTCAATCAAGTTTTCCTGTTCTTATTTCTCTAACGACAGACGCCAACTTACAGGTTAATGCTCAAAGTGACGGGGATGATATTTTATTTACTAATTCAAGTGGAACAAAACTAGATCACGAAATAGAAAAATATAATTCTGCAACAGGACAACTTATAGCTTGGGTAAAAGTACCAAGTCTTCTTGGTTCTGGATTAGGTGATACTCAAATTTATATGTATTACGGAAATTCTAGTGCAACTAATCAACAAAATCCAACTGGTGTGTGGGATGCAAATTATCTTGCTGTTTGGCATTTTCCAAATGGTACAACTTTATCAGCTCTTGATTCAACTTCAAATGGTAATAATGGTGCGAAAATCTTTGCTATTGCGGCAGCTGGATACATTGGTGGAGGATTAAATCCAAATAATGGGTACGTGACAGGTTCAAATATAAATTTAGCAAGTAGTCCTTTAACTGTTGAAGCATGGCAGAAGCCAACCGATTCATATCCAACATACGGTAAAACAATATTCTCATTAGGTAGCGTTGCTGCGACCGATAAAGCGCTTCATCTTAGATCTCAAACAAATACAACTGTTCGTTTTGGATTACTTAACGATGATTTTGACGCAGCAGTTTCAGCACAACTAAACCTATGGAATTTTACTGCTATTACCATGACTGCATCTAAATCTCAAAATATATATCAAAATGGCTCACTTGCTTCAAGCCGAGCAGCAGTAGGTTTATTTACAGGAAATACAACTTGGGTAATAGGAGATGATGCGTGGAGTTTTAATTCTAAATATGCCGGGACTATTGACGAACTTCGTGTTTCTAATATTGTTCGTTCTGCTAATTGGATTAAAACTGAATACAATAATCAATCAAGCCCATCCACTTTCTACGGTACCAGTGTTCAATGTTCATTAGTTGTTCCCACCCTCACCACCACAACCCCAGTCACAAACATTACTCCAACCACTGCAACCGGTGGTGGAAATATAACTTCCAATGGAGGAGCCACAGTTACAGTCAGTGGTCTAGTTTGGAGCACATCAACAAATCCAACCACAGCTCTCTCTACAAAAACAACAGATGGCTGGGCAATTGGTGGTCCTTGGACAAGTGGGATGACCGGACTAACAGCTAGTACTCTTTATTATGTTCGCGCTTATGCTACGAATAGCGCTGGTACAGCCTATGGCGCCAATGTAACATTTACCACGAGCGCGGCGCCTGTTAACGGCGCTCCGGGTTCCGCTAATGGTAAAATCTATCCTTATGGGACAAGTAGTTATAGTCCTGACACTCAGTGTTCTGCAGGAACTTCAAGCAATACCGCTTTTCCAGCTCCTGGCGCCACCGTATACTGGTTGTGTTTGGGATTAAATGGAGGAACAGATGGCGGTCCATATTCAGCTAGTCAAACCCCACCCTCTGTTTCTATTAATGCCTCACCAACAACAATATCTACAGGCGGTTCAACAACACTTACTTGGTCTTCCAATGCTCTATCTTGCGCAGGCACAAACTTTAATACTAGTGGGGCTCCATCCAATAGCATAGGTGTAGTAATGAGTCCAGCTTCCACGACTACTTATACGGTAACTTGTGACGGTGTGTCAGCATCGGTGAAAGTTACAGTCAAGATAAAACCAAAATTTATAGAAGATTAAATTCTCCTCTTGAGGAGTACCCGACCTTGGTCGGGGGAGGTGGATATCCACCCCGTCTCGCAAGCGAGCCACCCCTCAAGAGGGGAATAATTTTAAATTTTTTGCTATACTATTTGTATGCAAATCAACGAAGAACAATTAAAGAAATTTATTTTAGAAGGAGGGCTTATGTCTAAAACAGATTTCGAAGATGCATTAGAAAAAGCCGAAACCAAAAAACAAAAAGTTGGTGATATTTTACTTTCTGATGGAAAAATATCGGAAACAGATTTAAAAAGAATGGAGGCTTTTGTTTTAGGTATACCATTTGTAAGTTTAAATAATGAAAAAATAGATTTTTCTATTCTTTCTCTTATTCCAGAACCTATTGCACGTAATTATAATATTGTTGCTTATAAAAAAAGTGAAAAAGGCTTAGAGGTGGCGATGCTTGATGTTGATGATTTGCCAGTAATTGATTTCATCAAGAAAGGCTCCGGACTAAAAATTTTACCTAGATTAACTGACACTTCTTCTATTAAATTTGTTCTTGTTCAGTATAGGCAAAGCTTGAAAGCTGAATTTCAAGATATTATTCAGAAAGAATCTTCTTCTGTTGGTGTTTCTTCTAAAGAAGATTTGTCTACGCAGGCAGGAGGTGAAAAAGTCCCTGAAAAATCTGAAAAAGAATTAAAAGAAATGGCAGAAGATTTACCAGTTGTAAAGATTGTTGATTCTTTAATTTTTCACGCAATTTTACAAAATGCATCTGATATTCATATTGAACCAGGAGAGAAAGAGTTAACGGTTCGTTATAGAATAGATGGTATTTTGCATGATGCTATGGTTTTAGATAAAAATGCTGGGACTGGAATAACTGCTCGTATTAAAGTGTTGGCGAATTTAAAATTAGATGAGAAAAGATTACCTCAAGATGGCAGATTTAAAAAAGAACAAGACGGAGAGAAAATTTCTTTTCGTGTTTCTACATTGCCGACTTTTTTTGGAGAGAAAACTGTTATGAGAATTTTAAAAGAGAATGCGCATGGATTTTCTTTAGAAACTCTTGGTTTTCATGGTGAAGGATTAGAGAGAATACATAATTCATTAAAACAAAAGACAGGTATGGTGCTTGCTACAGGTCCAACAGGAAGTGGAAAGACAACGACACTTTACACTATACTTGATATTTTAAATAAACCAGAAGTAAATATTTCTACAGTTGAGGATCCTATTGAATATCAAATGCCGAGAGTGAATCAAACACAAGTAAAACCAGAAATAGGTTTAACTTTTGCCAATGGGCTTCGTTCTCTTTTGCGTCAAGATCCAGACATCATAATGGTGGGAGAGATTCGTGATCGTGAGACAGCTGGACTCGCAGTCAATGCTTCACTTACTGGGCATTTAGTTCTTTCTACTATTCATACCAATTCTGCTTCTGGCGCTATTCCAAGAATGATAGATATGGGCGTTGAGCCTTTTTTAATAACAGCAACAGTCAAGACTATAATTGCACAAAGATTGGTGCGTAAACTTGTTCCAAATAGAGAAAAATATTTCTTGTCTTCTGCAGAAATAAAAAATCTTGGAAAAATTGTTGATTTAGAAAAAGTGCTTAGTTTTTTGAAAATTGAAAATATAATAGGCAAGAATGATACTTGGGATAAAATTCCTTTTTATAAAGCAGTAAAAAGTGCCGAGTTTGAAGATGGGTATTCTAGTCGCACAGGTGTGCATGAGGTATTAAAAGTTACTCCCACAATAAAGGAGATGATTATTAAGGGAAGTTCTCAAGACGATATAGAAATACAAGCAAAAAAAGAAGGAATGATGACAATGATTGAAGATGGAGTTTTCCAAGCAGTTTTAGGTGTAACTTCTTTAGAAGAAGTATTTCGTGTTGTTTCGGAATAGTTAAGAATTCAAAGATTTTTGCGTCTTTACCATCGAATCTTAAAAACTTATAAATAAACCAAAAGTTCAATAAACAATATGAAAAATTCTTCTTTAATTTATGGACTTCAGAGACCTAACGATAAACCTGATTTGATTTTGGTTAATTCACCAATAAGAGATTATACAAACGAAGAGAGACAGGAAACAGAACAATTACCAGCAATAGGTTTAGGATATATTGCGACCGTGTGTGAGAACGCGGGTTTCAATGTTGGTTTGCTAGATGTAGAGGTTAATGGTTTGTCACCTGAAAAAGCAGCTACAATAATAAATGAATCGAATCCTAGATGGGTCGGTGTTAATATGCTTACACCAACATATCCTTTAGCTAAAAGAATTATTGCCAATATAAATAAAGGTATTCAAATTGAAGTTGGCGCCGCGCATTCAAAAGCATTATCAGAAAAAATCTTAAAAGATTTAGAAATAGGTCACAAAATTGATTTAATTGTACTTGAAGATGGTGAATTAATTTCAAAAGGATTGCTTGAGGGGAAGAATCCTAGTGAAATGGGTGGGGTTGCTTATATAGACAAATCTTCTGGTCAATATACAGAACAGAGAAGAGATCCGGAAGGAAAATGGATACCTAGAGATTTAGATGCATTACCATTTTTAAACAGAAAATTTTTTAAAAATGGAATAATTAAATCAGAAGGAAGACTGGAAGCTAATATCGTTGGGTCTCGAGGATGTCCTTTTTCTTGTCCTTTTTGTGCTGGCGCGAAAGAAATGCTGATATTTGGGGTTCGACAACGATCTGTAGAAAATATTGTACAGGAAATAAAAACTCTCAAAGAACAAGGAGTGACGGCAATTAGATTTATTGATGATTTGTTTTTATCAAGCCCAGCTCGTGTAAAGCAATTTTTTAAACTAATGACTGAGGCGGGCTTAAATGAACATGTTGTATGGGATGCTACAGGTAGAGTTAATATATTATCAAAATTGGACAAAGAAACTCTTGAATTAATGGCACGGAGTGGTGCTAGAGAAATATCAATAGGCGTAGAATCGGGATCACAAAGAATGCTTGATCTTATGAATAAGGGAATCAAACCAGAAATGGTAAGAAATGCCATAGTAAATTTGGCATCTGTGGGAATACGTACAAAAACATACTTTATGCTAGGTATTCCTTCTGAAACTGAAGAAGAAGCAAAGGAATCCGTATTATTTATGCACGAATTACGTACTCTTGCCAGAAATACTGTTGCTAAGAATCCATTAACTCCAACAGGTAAACAGAATGAGGCTCAGTGTAGGGGAAGTATGTTTATTTTTCGACCATATCCAGGGACCCCTTTTAGCGAACAGCTACAGGGTAAAAAGGAGTGGCCAAAAGGAACATGGAAAAATTCAAAACAACCGTTGTTTACAGAAGAAGAGATACTGGAGAGTTTTCACCCAACAACAATAAAACCCGGATTAGAGGTAAGACAAAAACATAGTTTTAGTACAACCCTACAATTAGGACCATTAGAGCCTTCAAAGATACAAGAAATGGTAGATAGTGCTATGCTATCACAAAAAGAAGATATGATTATACATGGTGAGTATTTGCCAGGTGTGAAAGAAAAAAAAGCTGAAAATAATGGAATAAATAAAATAGGAGGACAGTGGCGTATTGCTTAAAATAATTTTATATACTTATTTTGGATTAAAGATATGATTGAAGAAAAAGAAATAAAAATAAAAGTTGATCAAAATATATTCGAGAAAGCAAAAAAATATATTAAAGAACATGCAAAACTAACAAAAACAAAATTTCAAATTGATGAGTATTTTGATACGGAATTGTTTATGTTCACAAATTTAAATAGAGGAATTAGAGTTCGATATAATGGTAAAATTCCCGAATCGGTAGAGTTTAAGTCTTTATTTTGGAATAAATATGGCAATCCTAATAATCCTTGGTATATTGAAGAGGTAGGATTAAAAATTCCGTTAGATGCTGAAAGTAAAATAACGCTAAATACAATTTTAAAAAGATTTAATTTAGTATTAAATATACCCGAAGATGCTAATGTTGATTATCAGTTATTTAAAAATCTATTGAATGAAATTGGGTTATCTCCTAAAATTATTGTAACCAAAGAAAGAGAGGAATATGAAAATAATGAATCTACGTTTGTTTTTGATTATATAAAAGAACTTGGTTATTTCATTGAAATAGAAACAAAAGGTATTGATCCAATGGATATATTAAAAACAATGCCTGCAATCAGCGATTATAGTGTTGTTCGAAATGGATATAACGACATGATTGGTGAAAATATTCCTAATTTAATATCAAACAATATAAGACAACAGCTTTTTCGTTTGAATCATTCGTGGAATGTTTTAGAAACAGAAGTAGATATTGTTAATCAATTATTAAAAGAATATTGTGAACCCACAACACTTAAAATTTTTTGAATTCTAATCTATAATAATAAGTAATATGCTTTTTTCATATAAAGCAAAATCAAAAACAGGAGAAATTGAAGAAGCTGTTGTGGAAGCTACAGATCGTTTTTCTTTGGCTCATGATTTAAGAGTTCGTAATTACACTCCTTTATCAATTACAGAAAACAACAAAAGTTTTGTTGGAAAAATTTTTACACTAAATAATATTTTTTCGAAAGTAAAAATTGGAGAACAAATTATTTTTACAAAAAATCTAAGCGGAATGCTTAAAGCTGGACTTTCACTTTATCGAGCTTTGTTAGTTTTGCAAAAGCAAACAAAGAATGCTTTTTTTAATAAAATCTTAGTCTCTCTTTCTAACGATATAAATTCTGGAGGAACATTGTCTTCTGGGCTTTCGAAATTCCCAGATGTTTTTTCGAACCTTTTTATTTCAATGACTCGCGCTGGCGAAGAGTCTGGCAACCTTGCTAGTGCATTATCTGATATCGGAATGAATTTAGAGAAATCATATTCTTTAACTAAGAAAATAAAAGGAGCGCTTATTTATCCAGGGGTTATTATGTCGGCGATGGTTGTGATTGGTGTTTTGATGTTTGCTTTCGTTGTGCCAACTTTGGCTGGTACTTTTAAAGAACTTGGTGTCGTTCTACCTACTTCTACTCGTATTCTTATTTTCCTTGGTAATTTTTTCTCAAATAATTTAATTTTAACTTTTGTTATTATAATTGCTTCAGCTTTTGGTTTATATTCTTTATTTCAAGCTAAATTTATAGCAAAGTATATTGATTTTATTATTGTAAGAATGCCATTTATTGGTAATTTGGCAAAGGAATTAAATACTGCCCGTACTGCTCGCTCAATGTCTTCTCTTTTATCTTCTGGAGTTTCTATTATGCGAGCCACAGAAATAACACAAGATGTGGTGCAGAATATTTATTATAAACAAGTTTTAAACGAAGCTAAAGTCGCAGTAGAAAAAGGTGCTCCGTTTTCACAAGCATTTGAGGCTCATACTAATCTTTACCCCATTATGATGTCAGAGATGATTCAGGTTGGAGAAGAAACTGGAAAACTGTCAGACATGTTGCTTCAAATTGCTTTATTTTACGAAGAAGAAGTTGAGAATAAAACAAAAAATCTTTCCACTATTATAGAGCCACTGCTTATGATAGTTATTGGTGCTGGTGTTGGATTCTTTGCAATTTCAATGATCTCTCCACTTTATTCTATTTTGGGTAGTATAAATTAATTTTATGACAAATTTTTTTAAAAAAGGAATAACGGTTATAGAATTATTAGTTGTAATTACTGTTCTTGGTATTATTTTTTCAATTGTGATTCCTCAATTTTCAAAAACTAGAGAAAATCAAGTGTTGAAAAACGCAATTAGTGATGTATCCTCAAGTTTAGGTAAAGCGAAATCACAAACTTTAGCTTCTCTTGATTCTTTTTCTTATGGAGTGCATTTTCAGTCTGATAAAGTTATAATTTTTAAAGGTACAGTTTTTTCTATTAGTGATGTAAATAATGAAATAATAAACATTATAACACCAGCAAATATTTCTAATGTTACTTTAAATAGTATAAGTGGGAATGAGGGCGATGTTTACTTTAGTCGTCTTTCAGGTATACCAAATAAAACTGGCACTATTACTATATCTACTTCAAATTTTTCTAAAATTATTAGAATTTCTGCAACAGGCACTATTAGTATAGAATAAATGAAAAATTTTCTAAAAAATAAAAAAAACAAAGGATTTATGATTGTTGAAGTATTAATAGCTGCTTCTATTATTACTATATCTATTTTGGCGGCAATGACAGTTACTCAAAAATCTGTTTATGTTTCAAGACAAGCATTTCATGCGACCCAAGCAGCATTTCTTTTAGAGGAAGGGGCAGAGGCTGTTCGTGTTCTTCGAGATAATAATTGGACTAATATTTCTTTACTGACTATTGGTACAAATTATTATCCAACTTTTTCTGGTGGTACTTGGACTTTATCTTCTACACCTAATACTATTGATATTTTTACTCGCACAGTAAGTACAGCGAATGTAAATCGTGATAATACAACCAAGGATATTTCTAGCATAGGTACTAATGATCCTGGAACGAAACTAATTACAGTTACTGTGTCTTGGGGAGAGGGTGGAGTTACCAAAACTAAAACATTACAATTTTATATAATGGATATTTTTTCATGATTAAGGTTGGTAAAAATAAAAAAAACAAATGCGGATATGCTATTTTAGAACTTCTTTTTTATATTTCTTTTTTTGCTGTTCTTTCTTTGGTAGTAATTACTTCAATGATTACAATGGCTAGATCATTTAAGGAAACTTCTATACAAGCAGAATTAGTGCAAAGTGGCAATATTATGGAAAGAATTTCTAGAGAAATTAGAGCATCTTATGACATAAACACAATTAGCGCGAATAATTTAAAACTTAATATTAAAGATAGTGATGGAGTTAATAAAACGGTAGAATTTTTACTTTCGAATTCTGATGTTCAACTTTTAGAAAACGACATATTTATCGGTAATTTAAATGCACCTAATATATTAATTTCTGGTCTTGTTTTTACTCAAATAAATACAACGAAAGGTAAGGCTGTGAAAATAGTTTTTATTGTTCAGTCTGTTAATGATGCATTAAATCGTACACAAAATTTTTATAATACAATTGTATTACGGGGTGATTATTGATTAGTTATAAAGTTCGTAAAATAAAAAGTTATAAAGAAAAAATGAAGAAAGAATTAAAAAAAAGAAAAATTAATAATCAATCAGGCGCGGCGATGCTCATATCTGTGGTTTTTTTTATTTTTATTTCCTTGGCGATAATTTCTGGACTTGTATCACCCACAGTTCGTGAATTTAGAAATGCAAATGTTAATTTAAATTCAAAAAAATCATATTTTTTAGCTGAATCAGGGAGTGAAGATGCATTTTATCGAATAAAAAACAATACAACAATTTCAGAAAGCGAGACGGTTGAATTAGATTCCAACTCTGTAATCACAACCATAACCACTCTTTTGAATAATGTTAAAGAAATCAGTTCTCTTGGAGATGTATTTGGTTATCAAAGAAAAACAAGTCTTATGCTTTACACTGGTGTTGGTGTTTCTTTTGCTTATGGGATTCAAATCGGTCAGGGTGGGTTGGAAATGAGCAACTCATCCAAAGTTATTGGCAACGCTTATTCAAACGGAAATATAATTGGTACCAATTCAGCCAGAATTCAAGGCACAGCAATTGTCAGCGGGCCAATCGGTATCATTGACGGCATGGATATCGACGGTGATGCCTGGTCCCACACCATAAGAGGAATCTCAACTGTCGGAGGCAATGCAACTCATTCCGTGCTTCAAGACACGACTGTCACTGGTAATGTTGTGGCAGACTCCATTTCAAACTGCGCGATTGGGGGTACAGCCAAATATGATACAAGATCAAGTTGCGCTGTGATTGGAGCCGTAACCACTCCCAATCCTGATGTTTTCGTTCCTGCGGATATTTTGCCTCTACCAATCTCAGAAGCTCAAATTGACATCTGGGAAACGGAAGCAACGGATGGAGGAACATGGGGCTCCCAAAGCTGGAGCGGTGGCATTAGAAACCTGGGACCCAAAAAAATTGACGGAAATCTAATCTTGAGTGGTGATGCAGAATTGGTGATTACCGGAATATTGTGGGTTACCGGAGAAATAAAATTGAGCAACAATGCAATTATTAGACTTGATGCGAACTATGGTAGCTCAAGTGGTGTGGTTATGGTTGGTATAGATGAAAGCGCGACCGCGGGTTACATTGAAATTTCTAATTCCGCTCAAGTCTTGGGTTCAGGTTCTACAGGTAGCTACATTATGCTTCTATCACAAAGAGAAATGGGTTCAAATGCGATAAAAACTTCCAATAGCTCCGCGACCGCAATTCTTTACGCAGGCGAAGGTGAAATTGAAATCGGTAATAGCGCAGCACTCAAAGAAGTTACGGCTAACAAGCTTAAGATCACCAACAGTGCGACTGTCACCTATGAATCCGGACTGGCTAATACTAATTTTTCGAGCGGTCCTTCGGGTTCGTGGGTGATTGACAGTTGGAGAGAGAGTGAATAAAGTTTAATTTTTTTAAAATATGATACAATTTCTTTATGTCTAAAAAGATTATCATTGGTAATTGGAAAATGAATCCTAGGTCTTTAAAAGATGCGGAGAAATTATTTTCTGGTGTAGTAAAATTTACTTCTCATATCAAAAAGACAGAAATTGTAATTTGTCCGTCTTTTATTTATTTAGATAAGTTGAAAAAACTCTCCAGAAAAATATCTTTGGGCGCGCAAGATGCATTTAGTGGAGACACTGGTGCTTTTACTGGAGAAGTATCTACCGAAATGCTTTATAATATTGGTGTTAAATATGTAATATTGGGTCATTCTGAAAGACGTAATCCGCCAATCGGTACAGGAGAGACGAATGAAATAATAAATAAAAAAATAAAATCTTCTCTTGCAGCTGGTCTTCGACCAATACTTTGCGTGGGGGAGAATACGCGCGACGAAAGTCACAGTTATTTTAATTTTATAAAAACACAATTAGAAGAATGTTTGGTTGGGATTTCAAGGAATTCAATATATAAGATTATTATTGCCTATGAGCCTGTTTGGGCATTATCTTCTACAGCAAATCGTCACGATGCTACTTCAAGAGATTCTTTAGAGATGGTTATTTTTATTCGCAAAGTTCTTTCAGATAAATTTGGCAAGGAAGCATCTCAAGTTAGAATTGTATATGGTGGTTCTGTAAATGAAAAATATGCGAAAGATTTTCTAGAAAATGGAGGTGTAGATGGATTGCTTGCCGGTCGTGCTAGTTTAGATGCGAAAAAGTTTGTTGAGATTATTAACATAGCAGAAAATTTAAAAGAATGAAGTTTTGTCAGGTCCTCGGATCTCTGGGTCCCTATCCCAGCCAGACCATTCCAAAACCTTATCCTTTTAAATTTTCTGTGTAATATTTATGAAACTCAAAACCCTAGATAGTGCAAACTTGCAAGGTAAAACGATTCTTTATCGCGCACCTTATGATATTGGTGTCAAAGAAATAAATGGTGTTTTAGAACTTGCCGACGACATGCGTATAAAGGCAACAATATCAACACTAGAATATTTATTAAAAGAAAATTGTAAAATTATTATTCTTACATATGTTGGACGTCCAGATGGTAGAGTTGTAGAAAATCTTCGCACAACACTTCATGCGAAAAGACTTGGAGAACTTTTAAATCATCCAGTTATGAAAATTGATGACTGCATTGGTCCTTTAGTTGATGAGAAAATCTCTCAAATGAAAAGTGGAGATATTTTAATGCTTGAGAATGTAAGATTTTATAATGAAGAGATGATTGATGACGATGATTTTGCAAAAAAGCTTTGCAATGGTAAAGATTTTGTTGTTTTTGATGGTTTTCCTCAAGCGCATAGAATGCATGCTTCTACGACAGGTATAGAGCGACATCTGCCATCTGTTGCCGGTCTTTATTTACAAGATGAGGTTGATACATTATCTTTATTATTAGAAAAGCCGGAACATCCTTTTACTGTTATTATAGGTGGAGCAAAAATTTCTGATAAAGTAGATGCAATTAATAATTTATTGCATGTGGCGGATACTATTTTAGTTGGTGGTGCTGTAGCTAGTGTTTTCTTAAAAGCACAAGGGCGTGAATTAGGGTCTTCTTTTATTGAAGATGTTTTTGTAGATAAAGTAAAGCGTGAAAAAAAGGATTGGGTAGAAGATGCAAAAGACATATTAAAACAAGCAGAATCCTTAGGTAAAAAAATTATAATTCCAAAAGACCTTCTCATCTCTGATGGTATTTCTGTAAAAATTATTACGAGAGAAGAGATCCCTCTAGGATGGATGGCGCTTGATATTGGACCAGAAAGTCAAAAAGATTTTTCTAATATTATCTCTCAATCCAAAACTGTTTTCTTAAATGGACCAATGGGTAAATTTGAGGATGAAAAATTTAAAGAAGGTTCGAAAGCCATACTTCTTGCAATGAAAAATTTAAAAGGACAGACCATCATTGCAGGCGGAGATACTATTGATGTTGTGCGTAGATGTGGAAACTTAGAAGATTATTCTCACATTAGCCTTGCTGGTGGCGCAACTTTAGAATTTCTATCTGGTAAAGTTTTACCAGCACTAATACCTCTTATAGAATAGATTTTATAATTTTATTTGTTATTTCATCTATTTCTTTATTTTCATATTTTTTAGTTGGCCAGCTGACAAAACTATCGTTATGATATCGAGGAATTAAATGTATATGGAAATGTGGCACATCTGTACCACCTACAGAAACTTGCACATAATCACACATAATTCCATTTTTAATTGCTAACATTAATTTTTTAGATAATTTGAATATTTCTGATATTGTTTTATCGTCAGCTTCTTGCATCCAAATAACATGTTTTTTAGGAACTACTAAAATATGACCATGAGATATTGGGTTTATGTCTAGAAAAGCTAAAAGATTTTCATTTTCATAAATTTTTTCGCAAGGAATTTCTTTTTTTATTATTTTACAAAAAATGCAGTCATGTTCCATGCTCTAATTATATGCTAAAATGCAACTTATGCAAAAGTATGGTGAACTACTTCGAACACTTTTAAAAAAGAGAGGAATTATTACTCTAGCACAAGCTGAGATTTTTTTGAATCCAAATTACGAAAGAGATTTTCACGACCCTTTTGAAATGCGTGATATGGAGCGTGCTTGTGTTCGGCTTTTTAAAGCAATAGAAATAAAAGAAAAAATAATAATTTACGCAGATTATGATTGTGATGGAATACCTGGGGCTGTAATTTTGTCAGATTTGTTTAAAAAAATAGGATATAAAAATTTTGAGATTTATATACCACAAAGAAATTCTGAAGGTTATGGGCTTAATTTAGATGCAATTAAACAATTCAGAGATGCTGGTGTAAAGCTTTTAATTACGATTGATTTAGGTATTACAGCTGTAGAGGAAGTAGCTCAAGCAGAAGTGGATAGCATAGATGTGATAATTACTGATCACCACATTCCTGCCGAAACTCTACCTCGAGCTTATGCGATTTTGAATCCGAAAACTGATGATTACAGAGAGAAAATGCTTTGTGGAGCTGGAGTTGTTTTTAAATTTGTACAAGCTTTTTTAAAAAAGTATGGTGAATATTTTAAAATAAAAGATGGTGCGGAGAAATGGATGCTTGATATGGCAGGATTAGCAACACTTTCTGATATGGTGCCCCTTTTAGGAGAGAACAGAGCTATTGCATATTTTGGTATGAAAGTTTTAAGAAAATCACGACGTCCTGGATTACAAAAACTTTTAGCCAAAATGAAAATTGAGCAAAGACATTTAACAGAAGATGATATTGGTTTTATGGTAACTCCACGACTTAATGCTGCATCTCGTATGGATGATCCAATGCGAGCCTATGAACTATTATCTACAGATGATGAAGTTGAAGCTCTAATACTGTCAGATCATTTGTCTCAAATAAATGATGAAAGAAAAAGTCTCGTTACAGGAATAATGCGTGAGGTGAATAAAAAATTTGAAAAATATAAGCATAAAGAAGTTATAGTTATTGGTAACCCGAATTGGCGTATAGGTATACTTGGTCTTGTCGCAGGTAAAATTTGTGATGAATACAAAAAGCCTGTTTTCGTTTGGGGGAAAGACGAGAATGATTGTATAAAAGGTTCTTGTCGGAGTGATGGGTCTGTTTCAGTTGTAGAATTAATGACTGAGAATAAAGAATCATTTTTAGATTTTGGTGGACACGAATTGGCTGGAGGCTTTACTGTTCATAATGACCACATACATTTCCTAGAAGAAGCTTTGTCACTTTCTTTTAATAAAGTAAAAAAAGAAAGTATTGTCGCTAATCAATCTATTGTTTCGTCTAATTATGATGTCCGGTCTGGCTTGGATGTGGTAAATATGAAAAATTGGCGAGAAATAGAAAAGATGGCTCCATTTGGATTAGGAAATCCAAAACCAGTTTTTCTTTTTGAAGGTGTTAAAATAAAGAAAATAAAAAAGTTTGGTAAAAATGGTTCAGGTGAACATTTAGAAATTACTTTTTCTTATATTCATAATAAAAAAGTAAAAGCGATTTCATTTTTTTCTGGCCTTGATTCTTTCAAGAATACATTATTTGAAGGATTGAGTGTCAATTTATTGGCGACTTTTGATTTGTCTAGATTTCGTGGCAGGGAAGAGTTAAGATTAAGAATAGAGGATATTTATTAATAATTTTACCTGTCCCGTACTAAATTTTTGATTACGTGGCATAATGATAAAGATTATTAATAAAATTTTAGTACTGGGATGATTAAACAAGATAAAGTAACAATTTATACAGACGGGGCGGCGAAGGGGAATCCGGGACCTGCTGGATGGGGAGCTCTTTTTCTTGTGAATAATAAAGTCATAGAGATAGGTGGGGGCTCCAAACATGCTACTAATAACATCATGGAATTAACTGCTTCAATTGAAGCTTTGAAACATATAAAGAATAAATTTACCAACATCAGACACATAGAGATTGTTTCAGATTCAAAATATGTAATTTTAGGAATTACAGAATGGATTTTTAATTGGGAGAGGAATGGATGGCGAAATGCTGCCAAAAAGCCAGTTTTGAATCGTGAACTTTGGGAAGAATTATACGAATTAAATAATGAGTTTAAGCCAAAGTGGACCTATGTGAAAGGACACAATGGAAATAAATATAACGAAAGAGCGGATGTGATTGCTACAAGTTTTGCAGAAGGTGAGCCAGTTGAACTTAGAAAATAAACATAAAATTTTAAATGCGAGATAGAATTTTCTATGGAGTATGTTTTGGGTTTATTTTTGGAGTATTTTTGCGTTCTTTTATTTTTATAAATTTTTATTTAGTTATTTTATTTAGTTTAATTGCTTTTGCTTTATTTTTATTTTTTACACTAATTTCCTTCGGCCATAGCCCTACGGGCGAGGCAAGAAACAATTTAGGAATTTTGTTTTCAGTTTTTATTTTCACTTTTTGTTTAGGAGTTTTTAGATTTAACATGGTTGATGTGCCTAATCCTCTTTTGTTTGAAAACCAAGTAGGACAGGAAGTAAATTTTCGAGGAGATATCGTAGATGAGCCAAGTGTTAAAGAAAATAATCAGCAATTAATTGTAGAAATAATAGAAGAAAAAGAAAAAACAAAGGTTTTATTTTCTATTAGTTTAGATATTGATTATAAATATGGTGATAGAATAAATTTCTCTGGAAAATTAGAAAAGGCAGAGAATTTTATTACAGATCAGGGTAAAGTTTTTGATTATGTAAATTATCTTCGCAAAGATGGGATTTTATATGTATTATCTTATCCAAAAATAGAAATTATCTCTCGTGGAAATGGAAATAAAATTCAAGCTATTTTGTTTTTTGTAAAAGAAAAGTTTCTAGAAAAAATGAATTTTGCTATTACCGGTAGAGAGAGTCTACTTATGGGTGGACTTATTTTAGGGGAAAAGTCTTCTTTTAGTCAGGAATTGCGACAAGATTTTGTGAACACTGGAACGATACATATCGTCGCACTTTATGGTTACAATGTAACCATAATTGCTGAATGGATTATGAAACTATTTTATTTTTTACCACAAAATCTAGGTTTTGGAATGGGTGTTTTTACAATCTTACTTTTTGTATTAATGACTGGTCTTAGTTCAACAGCAATAAGGGCGGGCATAATGGCTATACTTGTGCTTGTAGCTCGTGCAACTGGACGTAATTATGATGTTGCACGAGCACTTATTTTAGCTGGTCTTTTTATGATTTTAATTAATCCTTTCGTGTTATTTTTTGATGTTTCTTTTCAGCTTTCTTTTATTGCAACTGTTGCTGTAATATTTTTTACACCAAAAATTGAAAAGTATTTTTTTTGGGCACCTGTTCGTTTTGGACTTCGTGATATTATATCAGTTACCTGTGCTGCTTATATTTTTGTTTTTCCTTTTATTCTTTATAAAATGGGGAATTTTTCCATGGTTGCATTGCCAGCAAATATTTTAATTTTGCCTTTTATTCCACTTACAATGATGTTGGGTTTTTTGACTGGTTTTTTAGGTCTTATTTATTATGTTTTAGCTATACCATTTGGCTTTCTTTCATATTTATTTTTACACTATGAGCTTGGTGTGATTAACTTTTTTTCAAATTTACCTTTTGCTTCTTTTTCTTTTCCAGATTTTTCATTAATCTTGACACTTTTAATTTATGCATATTTTATATATATGCTTTTCAGTAGGAGCATTAAAGATTTTTTTATTAAAAATTCAGAATAAGATTTTTTATAATTATAAAGCTTTTTTAAAATTATCTTCTACAACTTCCCAATTTAAATTTTCAAAAAAATCTTCGATGTATTGTTTTTTGCCACTTGGCTGATAGTCTACAACGAAAGCATGTTCCCACATATCTAAAGCTAGAATAAGTGTGCAATCTTGAAGTTGTCCTAAATGTTGTTCGTCAACCCAAGTTGTTAATAGTCTATTTTCTTTTCGATCAAAGTAAAGCATAGCCCAGCCGATTCCACGCGTTGTGGCTACTCCTTTAAAATATTGAAGCCATTTATCAAAAGATCCAAAATCTTCCATGATTTTATTTTTTAATTTGCTTTCATTTGGAAGAATATGTGCACCTAAAGAAAGTGAATTGAAGTAAATTTCATGATTTCTCATGCCATTGTATTCAAAACCTAGTCTTTTTTGTAATCCACTTAATAGACCCATGTTTTTTTCTGCATCTATTGATAGTTCTTCAATTTTAGACAAAACGAGGTTTGTTTGGTTTACATATCCAGCATAAAGCTTTAAATGTTCTTCTATGTTTTTTTCTGATATCCCTTTTAATTCTCCTATATTAAATTTTATTTCTTCAAATTTTTTCATGGTAATATTATAGCATGTCGCATCAAAGTAAAAAATATTACCTATTAATATTAACTTTCTTACTATTTTTTATAAATATTTTTCTTTTTTATCAAGATTGGAAAAGTTCTCACAGAGGTCTTATTTTTGCAATGCTGGATGTTGGTCAAGGTGATGCCCTTTTTATAGAGTCACCTACAGGAAAACAAATTATGTTTGATGGAGGACCTATACGAAAGGTTTTAGGTCCACTTCAAAAAACAATGTCGTCTTTTGATAAAAGTATAGACATGCTTGTGATTACAAATCCAGACGCAGATCACATAGGTGGTTTCCTCGATATTTTGAAAAATTACAAAGTTAATTATATTCTAGAGTCAGGTACCTTAACTGATTCAAAAATATATCAAAACCTTAAAGAAGAAATAAAAAAACAAAATATTAGAACTATGTTAGCCAGAGCTGGTATGAGATTAGATATTGGCGGAGGTGTCTTTATAGACATTTTATTTCCTGATCGTGATGTCTCAGAATGGGCAACGAATGATGGTTCAGTTGTGGCGCGTCTTTCATATGGCAAGACATCTATTATGCTAACTGGAGATGCAACAAACAAAACAGAGAAGATAATTCTTGGAGAAAATTCAATAGATGTATTAAAAAGTACTATTTTAAAAGTCGGACATCATGGTTCTAGAACTTCTACATCAAAAGAGTTTGTAAAAGCTGTAATGCCAGTATATGCATTTATTTCAGATGGTAAAGATAATAAATATGGTCATCCACATCAAGATACATTAGATACATTAAACAATCTCGGTGTTAAAATTTTTAGAACCGACCTACTTGGCACCATAATTATGAAATGTGATACAATAAAACCATGCGAGATAAACTAATAGAAAAGTTAATAAAAAGTGAGGAAAAGAGACAAAGAGAAGGGCTGGAGCTTATCCCTTCTGAAAATTATGTTTCGGAAGATGTATTAAAAGCTAATGGGTCTGTTTTTACAAATAAGTATTCGGAAGGTTATCCAGGTCGGAGGTATTATGGTGGGCAAGATTTTACTGATCAGGTAGAGCGTTTAGCAATTGAGAGAATTTGTAAATTATTTAAATGTAAATATGCAAATGTTCAACCACATTCAGGTGCGCCAGCGAATTTAGCTGTGTATGCTGCTTTACTTGAGCCGGGAGATACTGTTCTCGGTATGGATTTATCACATGGAGGACATTTGACTCATGGCCATCCTTTAACTTTGCCGGCAAAAATTTATAAATTTATCGGATATAAGATGAAGAATACGGAAACAGGAGAAATTGATTATGAGAATCTCCGCCAGCTGGCGATAGAACATAAGCCTAAAATAATTTTGGCTGGATTTTCTGCATATTCGCGAACACTTAATTATAAAAAGTTTGTAGAAATTGCAGACGAAGTTGGCGCTTTTACTATGGCAGATATGGCACATATTGCAGGGCTTATTGCTGCAGGAGTATTACGTAATCCTTTTGATGATGGTTTTGATATTATTACTTCTACTACTCACAAGACTCTTCGTGGTCCACGTGGTGGGATAATTCTTACTCGCGAAAATGAAGAGATTGCAAAAAAAATCGACAAATCAATCTTTCCTGGGATTCAGGGTGGTCCACATATGCATACTATTGCAGCGAAGGCTGTGGCTTTCGGAGAGGCCATGACTATAAAATATAAAAAATATGCAAAACAAATTTTAAAAAATGCTAAAGCGATGGAGAAAGTTTTTCATAAAAATAAAATTAGAATGATTGGTGGGGGGACTGACAATCATCTTATTTTAGCTGATGTTTTCGGCTCTTTAGGAGTTACTGGTAAGGAAGCGCAGACGGTGCTTGACGAAGTGGGTATTACTCTTAATATGAATTCTATTGCAGGGGACACAAGGAAGCCATTGGACCCTTCTGGCATCAGGTTTGGCACTCCAGCCATCACTACGCGAGGTTTTAAAGAGAAAGAATGCAAAAAAGTAGCAGAGTTAATGATTACAGTTCTAAAAAATAAAGATAATAAAAAAGTAAAAGAGAAAGCGCACAAAGAAATTAAAAAATTAGCTAAGAAATTTCCAATTCCAAAGAAATTTGTATAAATATGAAAAAAAATAAAAAAGTAATTATAATAACTGGTGGTAATAGTGGGTTAGGAAAAGCAACAGCTAAAATTTTAGCTAGCAAAAATAAAGTTGTAATTTTAGGTAAAAATAAAAAAGAAATAGAAAAAAGTGCAAAAGAATTAAAGTGTGAAGGAATTGTTTGCGACATTACTAATGCAGAACAAGTAAAAAATATATTTTCACAAATTATTAAAAAATATAAAAAGGTAGATTGTTTAATAAATTGTGCTGGAGTTTGGATTAAAGGTCCTATTGAAGAAAATAATGGAGAAGAAATAAAAAATGCAATTTTGGTAAATACTTTTGGAACGATGCTAACAGTAAATGCTCTTGTCTCACAATTAAAGAAACAAAAAAATGGAAGAATTATAAATGTTAGTTCTAGGGCTGGCTTAAATCCGAGACCCGAGCGTTCTGTCTATAATGCTTCTAAATGGGCTGTGACTGGTTTTACTAAATGTTTACAATTGGAGCTAGCTTCTTCTGGAATAAGTGTTGTTGGGTTTTATCCTGGTTTTATACATACGGATCTTTTTAAAAAAGCAGGAGACAATAAAGAAAATTTCAACATGGCAATGTCAGTTGAAAAACCAGCGAAAGCTTTAGCGTATTTGGTAAATATGGACGATGATTTATTGGTAAATTCTTTTGAAATGGAATCTCTAAGAGAGGTAAAATAATAATTTTCTATTTAATCTTTTTTCTGTTATATTTTAACTATGGTAAAACGAGGTAAGTTCATAGTTATAGATGGTACAGATGGGAGCGGGAAAGCTACTCAGGTTAAACTTTTGTCAGATAGATTAAAAAAAGAAAAAAAGACTGTTAAAATAGTTGATTTTCCAGAATATTATAAAAATTTTTTCGGAGCTTTTATTGGGCACTGTCTCTCTGAACAATATTATAATTTCTTAAACGTACATCCAAAGATTGCATCCGTATTGTATGCGGCAGATAGATGGGAGTCTGGTAAGGAAATAAAGACTTGGCTCTCAAAAGGCTATGTTGTTATTGCGAATCGTTATGTTTCAGCAAATCAAATTCATCAAGGTGGGAAAATTAAAAATACAACAAAGAGAAATAACTTTCTAAAATGGTTAAACGAGATGGAATATGAAGTTTTCGGAATTCCAAAACCCGATATAACTTTATATCTTGATTTACCAACAGAAATCGTTTTGAAACTTTTAAAACATCGCGATAGTAGTAAAATGAAAAGAGCTTATTTAAAAAAGAAAAAAGATGTTCATGAAGCTGATGTTAATTTTTTGATAAATTCTCGTAAAAGTGCCTTAAGGTTGGTAAAAGAAATTCCAAATTTTATGAAAATTGATTGTGCACTCAAGGGTGAGATTTTATCGAGGGGAATAATTCACGAAAAGATTTATGAAAAAATTAAAAAAGTTATCCCTCGGTCATAGACCTATGGGCGAGGCAAAAAGTAAAAAATTAAACAAAAAATCAGTTGTTGTTTTCATTTATGGTCCAATTGCAGTGGGGAAGCTTACTGTGGCAAAAATCCTTAGTAAAAAACTTGGGTATAAACTAGCACACAATCATCACTTGAATGATTTTGTTCGAGAAGTATTCGATCGTGGAACTTATGCTGATCATTATATGAAAGACTATCTTAGATATTTTTTATTAGAAAATACAGTTAAATTTAAAATTAATTTAGTTTCAACTCATTGTTATACACATGATTTTGTTTCTAAAACTGGTCTTTCGGATCCCAAATATGTAGAGACTTTAGAAAAGAAACTTACTAAGCTTGGGGCAAAATTTTGTCCTATTCACTTGAAAGCTACAAATCAAGAATTATTAAGAAGAGTAAATACTGTTTCACGTAAAAAATTTCACAAATTAAAAAATAAAAAAATAATGCGACAGTATCTCACAAGTCTTGATTGGCAAACTTCTCCTAAGTTAAAAGATAATTTAATTATAGATAATACGAAACTTTCTCCTAAAAAGGTTGCAGATATGATTATTAAATATTTTAAGTTAAGTAAAAATTAATAATTAAAATTTAAAATAAAATGCAAAATAAAATTAAAAATTTAATAAAAGATGCATTAGGAAATCTTAGTATAGAGATTAGTGTTTTTGATCTTGAGCATCCAGAAGATTTAAAAAATGGAGATTATTCTACAAATGTAGCTATGGTTGTGGCGAAAGGTATCAAGCAGAATCCAAAAGAACTTGCCGAAAAAATTAAGACTGAAATATTAAGATTAAATGTTGATAAAAATATAGAAAAGGTTGAAGTCGCTGGTCTTGGCTTTATAAACTTCTATTTATCTCGTAAATTCTTTAGTGAAAGTATTGAGGAAATTGTAAATCAAGGAGAAAATGTAGGCAAAAATCAAAATAAATCCAGCCAAAGAATAATGGTTGAATATACTGACCCGAATCCATTCAAGCCTTTCCACATAGGACATTTAATGACGAATGCAATAGGCGAATCTATTGCAAGAATTTTAGAACACTCTGGTGCTGATGTGTCTCGGGCGAATTATCAAGGCGATGTTGGATTACACGTAGCGAAAGCTATATATGGGCTTTTAAAAAATGAAAAATTACAAAACAAGCTCGTATCTAATACTCTACAATCAGCAAATATTGGTACAGCTTATGTAGAAGGTTCTCTTATTTATGAAACTGATGAAAAAATAAAAAAAGAAATAGATGAAATAAATAAGAAAATTTATGATAGAAGTGATGAAAAAATAAATAAAATATATGCGTGGGGTTTTGATGTGACGATGGAAGCATTTGAAGATTTATATAAGATGCTTGGAACAAAATTTAAGTTTTATTTTCTGGAAAGTGCGATGTCAGATATTGGAAGGGGTATTGTAAATAACAACATGAATAAAGCCGTAGGTCCTGATCATGATCGAAGGATTTTTGAAGAGTCTGATGGTGCTATTGTTTTCAAAGCTGAAAAACATGATCCTAAACTTCATACGCGAGTTTTTATTACTTCGCAAGGACTTCCAACTTATGAAACGAAAGAATTAGGATTAACAGAAGAGAAATTTAAAACAAATCCTGATATGAATTTATCAATTACAATTACGGCGAATGAACAGATGGACTATATGCGTGTAGTTGCAAAAGCGATATCACTTATTAGTCCGGAACACGCAGCGAAAATGAAACATATTACTCATGGAATGATGCGTTTTGCTTCTGGGAAAATGGGTTCTCGTAAAGGGAATGCTATTACAGGTGAATCTTTAATAAATGATGCGCGTTTTGCAATTCTTAAAAAGATAGAAGATAGAGATATTTTAGTTACAGAAAAAGAAAAAATTGCGACAGAAGTTGGCGTCGCAGCAGTGAAATATTCTATTCTTAAGCAATCTACTGGTGGAGACATCATTTATGATTTTGAGAAATCAATTTCTTTTGAAGGGGATTCTGGTCCATATCTTCAGTATTCTTATGCAAGAGCAAATTCAGTATTGAAAAAAGCACAGAAAGAAAATATCTTACCTGATTTTGAAATTGTACCAGATGAAATTTTCGAAGTAGAAAAATTATTATATAAATTTGGAGAAGTTGTATTGCGATCATCTGAAGAATATGAACCACATTATATTGCAAATTATTTAATAGAAGTTGCCCGTGCTTATAACAGCTTTTATGGTAATACAGTTATCATAAATAAAGAAGATAAAATTTCAGCTTATAAAGTAGCTTTAACTTATAGTTTTAGTTTTGTAATGAAAACTGGATTAAGATTACTTGGAATTGAAGCACCAGAGAAGATGTAGTAGAATATTTCAAACAATGACTCAAGAGCAATCCTTAAATATTTTGAAGACTGGCGCGAATGTTTTCTTGACTGGTGAACCAGGGGCGGGGAAAACTCATATAGTAAATACTTTTGTAAATTATTTGCGTGCTTGTGATATAGACCCAGCTATTACTGCTTCTACGGGTATTGCCGCAACGCATATCGGTGGAATGACGATTCATTCTTGGAGTGGTATCGGCATTAGAAGAAAATTAGATAAATATGATTTAGATAAAATTGCCAGTAGTGAATATATTGCCAAGCGTGTCAGGCGGACGCGAGTTTTGATTATTGACGAGATTTCTATGCTTTCTCCTAATATGCTTGATATGGTGGACATGGTTTGTCGTGAAATTAAACAAAATAGTGAATCATTTGGCGGAATACAAATTATTGTGGTTGGTGATTTTTTTCAATTACCGCCTATCATAAAGAGAGATTGCAGTGCGGAAGGAGAAGAAGAAAAACAGAATTTACTTATCCCGCACGCCTCACCTGTAGGAACTTTTGCTTGCGATGGAGGAGCATGGGAGAGGGCGCGACCGGTTGTTTGTTATTTGACTGAACAACATCGCCAAGACGATAATGACTTCCTCTCTGTGCTTTCTGGCATACGCGCAAATAATTTTTCACATGAACATTTGAAACACCTAAACTCTAGACAGATTAATCAGGACAATATGCCCAGTGAAACCAAAAATATTACAAAACTTTTTTCTCATAATGTTGATGTGGATCGAGTGAATAATGTGGAACTTTCAAAACTGGAGGAAAAAATAAAATTATTTACAATGTCTGCAAGTGGAAATGAAAAAATAGTTGAAACACTAAAGAAAGGTTGTTTATCACCAGAAAATCTGGAACTTAAAATTGGTGCGGTAGTGATGTGCACAAAAAATAATCCAAAAGAGCATTTTGTTAACGGGACACTGGGTGTCGTGGTTGGATTTGATGAATTTAGCGGACATCCAATTATAAAGAACAGAAATGGACGGAATATCGTTGTTGCCCCGATGGATTGGATAGTGGAAGAGAATGGAAAAATTCGCGCGCAAATCACACAAATCCCGCTTCGGTTGGCTTGGGCTATTACTGTACATAAGAGTCAGGGAATGAGTATGGATGCGGCCGTAATGGATTTGTCGCAAGTGTTTGAATATGGGCAAGGATATGTGGCGCTTTCGCGCGTGCGCAGACTCTCCGGACTTTATTTGCTCGGTATTAATGAACATGCTCTAAAAGTGCATCCAGAAATTTTAGAAAAAGATATTTTTTTTAGAAATAAATCAGAAGAAGCGGAAAAAGTTTTCGGAAAAATTCTAAAAGATGATTTGCAAAAAATGCATGAGAATTTTGTTGTTGCTTGCGGAGGGAAGATTTCCACCCCGCTCCGACATAAGGTCGGAGCACCCCTCAAGAGGGGAATCGAAAATTCACAAGGTGCGCCGAGTACGGCGCGCCTGAAACCATTTGCTGAAATTAGAGAAAAACACCCAAATGCGTATCGTCCATGGAGTGAAGAACAAGACGAAAAATTAAAAAAATTATTTATTTCTGGTATAAAAGTTGCAGACTTAATGAAAAACTTTGGTAGAAAAAGAGGCGGAATTATCGCTAGGCTTGAGAAATTAGGATTGAGAAATACCCCATAGGTCTTGCCTATGGGGTAAAATTTGCCTGATATTTTGTTTGCGATAACAGAATCACTCCCAGCTAAAAAAACTAAGAAGAAAAAAGATAAAAAATAGTTTGTTCTTTTGCCTTTTTGTTTTTGTGATATAATAAAATTATAAGCGTTGAAGGGGAAATCACCCCTGAGCTTCGGGAAGACACTGAAAAATCAGCGTAGAACTCGACGGGTAAGCCCGTTATAGCCGTAATGAGAAGTAACCAAGGTGGTACCACGAGTACGAAACTCGTCCTTGTATAGCAATTCAGTTAGTCTATTGGAATTGTTGTACGTGGACGAGTTTTTTTATTTTATGGATTTAGAATCATTAAAAAATCAGTTTATAAAAAATGAACTAGAAATTACGGAAGAATATGGAGAGATATTTTCTTTTGTTGATTTTTCAAATGTAAATAAATGGTTTGAGCATGATGATCAAGATTGGAATAATAAATTATTAGCTGAAGATGAAAAATTAGTTATAGATATTAAAAAATTAAAGTTATTTGCAGATGTTTTTAGTAAAAGAGTCAGAACATATTATGGAGAAGACCCAAAGAATTCAAAATCGCTTAGTTTTACTTATGCGACAAGAAAAATTTTTGGGAAACGAGATGTTATGACAAAAGATATACAGAAGATAAAACATTATCTTGAATTAGAAGAACAGACAACAGCAAAAAATATTACTACTGATGGAAACGGTAAACAGTATATAGAAATTCGGAAATGTAATTTTGATGTTGAAATTTCAGTTGATGCTATAAAAATGCTGGAGCATTACAATACTTTTTGTATTTTTTCAGGTGATGCAGATTTTGTATATTTAAATAATTTCTTGATAAAGAAAGGCAAGAAAGTTATTATTGTAAAAGCAGGATATATTACTACTAAATTAAGAGAGTCGGCTAATTTAATTATTAATGCTCAGAATATAAAGAAATATATTGTAAAAATAGCAAAACAAAAACCTGACTAGGTCAGGTTTTTGTGGACAGTTTTCCCGAATTGACCTCGGGCAGGTATATAAAAAGTATAGCATTCGTTATTATTAAAATCAAGGGTTATCCACATTATGGAAGATACAAATACAAACAAAAAATCTGAGGCAGCTTTACGTGAAGAGCATATTTTGGAATTTTGGCAGGAAAATAAAATTTTTGAAAAATCAGTAAATAAAAAAGCGCCGAAAGGGAAATATGTTTTCTACGATGGTCCACCCTTTGCTACTGGTGTTCCTCATTATGGACACATACTTGGAAGTACAGCTAAGGATGTAATAGGACGATATCAAACAATGCGTGGTTTCTCTGTGCCTCGTAGGTGGGGCTGGGATTGTCATGGTTTGCCTATTGAAAATATAGTAGAAAAAGAATTAAATATTTCTGGGAAAAAGGCAATTGAAGAATTTGGTATAGATAATTTCGTCAAACATGCTAGAAGTAAAGTATTAACTTATGTTGTCGAATGGGAGAAAACAATCAATCGTATAGGACGATGGGTTGATTTTGATAATTCGTATAGAACGATGGATAATACTTTTATTGAAAGTGTTTGGTGGGCACTTGGAGAATTAAATAAAAAAGGTTTGCTATATGAAGGAGTTAAAGTTCTTGCGTATTGTCCGAGATGTGAGACACCAATTGCTAATTCTGAAATTGCTATGGATAATAGCTATAAAGACATCACAGATATTTCTGTTTATGTGAAATTCAAATTAAAACCTGGACAAAAGTTTGGAAAAGATAGGGAAACAAAAGATTCTGCGTATTTACTTGCTTGGACAACAACACCCTGGACTTTACCAGGAAATACTGCGATTGCAATAAATAAAAATATAAATTATACAGCATTGCGTATAAAAGGTATTCCAGAACTTTTGATTGTTGCGAGTGATTGTATTAAAAATGTTTTTAAAGACAAAGAAATTGAAATAGCACATGATGATATGAAAGGAGGTGACTTAGTCGGGCTTTCTTATGAGCCAGTATTTTCATATTATAAAAATGTCGAAATGCCGAATAAAGAAAATATTTGGAAAGTTTGGCATGCAGATTTCGTAACTTTAGAAAAAGGAACAGGCATAGCTCACGAAGCTCCTGCTTTTGGTGAAGACGATATGGTGCTCTCAAAAAAACATAATATTCCTTTTATTAGACATGTTGAACCGAATGGTGTTTTTACTAAAGAAGTTGTTGATTTTGCGGGCATAAAAGTGAAACCAAAAGAAGACCATCAGTCTGCGGATATTTTAATAATTAAACATCTGGCTCATGAAAATAAACTTTTTGCTAAAGAAAAGATAATTCACCCATATCCTCACTGCTATCGTTGTGAGACTCCTCTTTTGTATTATGCATTACCGTCATGGTTCGTAAATATAGGGAAGGTAAAAAGTGAAATGCTTGAAAATGCAAAAACGATGAACTGGGTTCCTGCTCATTTGAAAGATGGACGCTTTAAAAATACAATGGAAAGTGCTCCAGACTGGACTATCTCTAGGAATCGTTATTGGGCAAGCCCTCTTCCTTTTTGGAAATCAGCTTCTCTTAAGGTTATGTTTATAAGTGGAGTAGAAGATTTAAAATCTAAAACAAAAAAATCTGGAAATAAATATTTTGTAATGAGACATGGCGAGGCTGAAAATAACGCCCTTCAGATCGTTTCAAGTAAAATAAACAATACTCACCACCTTACAGAAAAAGGTAAAAAGCAAGTTTTAGAATCTGCAAAATTTCTAGTTGATAAAAAGATAGATTTAGTTTTTTCATCTCCCTTTTTGCGAACGACAGAGACAGCAGAGATGATTGCAAAGATAATAAATTTTCCACCTCAAAACATTATAAAAGATTTACGAATTGCCGAGTTAAATGAAGGAATTTTTTCTGAGAGTAAAGAAGAAGAAGTTCGAAATTTTTTCATAAAAAATAATCTTGATAAATATAGTGGAGCTTGTCCCGAGGGAGAGAGCTTAATAGATCTCAAGAAAAGAACAGGAGAATTTATTTATGAAATTGATAGAAAATATCAAAATAAAAATATATTAATTATTACACATGAAGATGCATCTTGGGCTATGATTTCTGCTGTTTTTAGTCTTAATAAAGAAGAAACATTAGCAACAGAAGAAAGTAGATTAAAGAATGCAGAAATTAGAGAATTTATTTTTGTTTCACTTCCACATAATGAAAACTTTGAACTTGATTTACACAGACCATATATTGATGACATTGTATTAGTAGATGAAAAAGGTGAAGAATATTATAGAACGAAAGAAGTTGTTGATTGCTGGTTTGAGTCTGGCTCTATGCCATTTGCTCAAGATCATTATCCTTTTGAAAACAAAAATTGGCAAAAAGAAAATTTCCCATCAGGATTTGTTGCTGAATATATTGCACAGACGAGGACATGGTTTTATTACACTCATACGATTTCATCAATACTTTTTAATCATGCACCTTTTCAAAATGTCGTAACAACTGGAACTATTTTAGCAGAAGATGGTCAGAAAATGTCAAAATCGAAAAATAATTTTCCTGACCCACATCTTTTATTTAATAAATATGGAGTAGATGCACTCCGCTTTTATTTAATGTCTTGTCCCGTAATGAAAGGGGAAGATATAAATTTCAAAGAAGAATTAGTTCAGGAGATTTCTAATAAAATTATTGGGAGACTTTTCAATGTATTTTCTTTTTATGAATTATATAGGGATGTGTCATTAGAGTTTGAAATTAATAATTTTAAGTCTAGTAATGTTTTAGATATTTGGATTTTGTCTCGTTTTAATGAAACGACAAAAGAGGTTTCTGTTGGAATGGAGAAATATGACATGGCACTTGCTACGCGCCCGTTTGAGCTATTTATTGAAGATTTATCTACTTGGTATTTGCGTCGTTCTCGTGATCGTATAAAAGATAAAGACGAAGAGGCAAAAAAGACTTTATATTATATTTTAAAAAATTTAGTGAAAATAATGGCACCTTTTACTCCTTTTATTGCTGAAGAAATTTGGCTTAAATTAAAAGATGAAAATGATGAAGAAAGCGTGCATTTGTCAAAATGGCCTGAAGTTAAAAAATCCACAAAACTTTTTGCATTTTTAAATTTTGATTTAAAACAAAACAAAAAAGTTTTAGAAAATATGGATATGGTTAGAAATATTGTAAGTCTTGGTCTTGAAGCAAGACAAAAAGCTAAAATTCAAGTTCGTCAACCATTAAATCAATTACAAATTAAGAATTACGAATTAGGAATTGAATATGTAGAGTTAATGAAAGATGAATTAAATGTGAAAGAAATAATTTTTGATAATTCTATTGATAGTGAAGTTGTATTAGATATAGGAATTACTCCTCTTTTAAAACAAGAAGGGAATTATCGTGAGCTTGTACGAGCTCTACAAGATATGCGTAAGAAAATGGGTCTTACGCCAAGCGATGTTGTCTCGCTTACTTTTGAAACGAGCGATGAAGGTAAAAATTTGATTCAAAAATTTGAGAATGATATGAAGAAGACTGTTCTCGCTTTAAAAATAGAATTTAAAAACAATGACGGAGAGGAGATAAAAATAGATGAATTAGTTTTTAAAATAAAAATTGAGAAAATATAAATATGAAAGTTAAAAAACTTGGGCATTGTTGTTTTGTTGCAGAACCTAAAGAGGGAGTAAGGATAATGACTGATCCTGGAGCTTTTTCTACATTACAAATTGAAGAGAAAGATATTTCGGCTATTTTAATTACTCATGAGCATGCAGATCATTTACACATTGAATCATTGAAAAAAGTTTTAAAAAATAATCTAAAAGCTATTGTAATTACTAATACTGCTGTAGGCGAATTATTAGATGAAGCTAATATAGAATATATAAAAATAGAAGAAGGGCAGAAGTATGATTTAAATGGGGTAAATATTAGTGGGTTTGGTAATTTGCATGCAGAAACATATATAACAATGAGGCAAGTACAGAATACGGGGTATATGATGGATGGTTTGTGTTATCCAGGGGATTCGTTCTCTTATCCAGATGCCGAGGTAGATATCCTTGCTCTTCCGGTCGCTGGTCCATGGATGCGATTGAAAGATGCGATTGAATATTCAAAAAATATTAATCCACGAATTGTTTTTCCAGTGCATGATGCTTTTATTCACGATTGGGCTACTTTTATTTGGCGTAATCCTGATAATTTTCTTAAAGAAATAGGAATTGAATTTAAAAAACTAGAATTAGGAAAAGAAGAAGAAATTTAATATTATTATATTTATAGTATAGATGAAATAAAATTTATTTTTTTTAATTTTATATAACATAATAGACGCTACCGCTATTAATATGATAGTATATATTTATGAGAACAATAGATAAAGAATCCAATTCGGGGAAAATAATTCGTGCTTTGGGTTTTGGTGTTGGCATTACTTTTGCTTTATCAAATAGAAGAACAAGCTACCAAATTAGTAAAGTTTTAATAAAAGAAATTTTCGGGTTAAATAAAAAGCCTGGAAACATTTCTCAGTATTTTTTACGTTTACGAAAACAGAAGTTAATAGATTTTAAGAAAAATGGTTGTTTTCATAAAATTATTCTTACTGAAAATGGTAGAGAAGTATTTTTAAGATTTAATTATGAAAATATGGATATAAAAATTCCTAAAATATGGGACAGGAATTTTCGTGTTATAGTTTTTGATATTCCAGAAAAAAAGAAAAGTGCTCGTGATTCTTTAAGAGAAAAAATGAAGGAATTAGGATGTATTAGATTTAATGATAGTGTTTGGGTATACCCATATCCATGCCAAAAAGAAATTGATTTTATAGCAAATTATTGGGGAATAGGTAAATATGTGCATTTTATATTAGCTCGTGATATTACTAACAGAGACTTATTAGAAAAATCTTTTAATTTATAATTCTTTTTAAGAAAATTTTTTAAAAATATTGTAGCTAGTACATTGATAGCTACCGCTTCTATTATGATAGTCTTTTTTGGAAGACAACAAGAAGTGTTTTTTTTTATAAAGTGTGATAAAATTTAAAAATGGAAAAGAAATTTGAATCTATTTATGGAAGCAAGTATATGATTTCGGTGAATGACACTATTTTATTACCGGTTTTTTTAGAAAATTTACCTAATGAAATATGCATTAATAATAATAAACTTTATTTAAAATCTCATTTTCATGTCAGCTTGATATGCGTAAAAGAAATTATAAGAAAGAATAATATTTTAATTATAGATTTTAAAAATCTGATAGTAAATGATTTCAAGGATAAACTTACTATTTTTTTAACTGATTTAAAGGATATTAAGAATTTAACGAAACCTATTTTAAACCCAATAGGTAATCAACTAAATTAATAATGCATCACATTTATCACACAGAGGGAATAATCCTGGGGAGTAAAAATCACGGAGAGTCGGGGAAATATTATTATATTTTTACTCGCGAACTGGGGATGATTTATGCATCTGCGCAAGGGGTAAGGAAAATGTCTTCAAAGTTACGTTTTGTTTTACAAGACTTTTCTTATGTAAAAATAGATCTTGTTCAAGGTAAAAATTTATGGAGAGTAATTAGCGCATCAAAAACAAACAAATTAGAACAACTTTCTAAAAATTCTGGAACTTATGCAGTTTTTTCTAATATTGCTTCTTTATTAAAGAGATTGCTAGTTGGTGTTGAGCGCAATGAAGCATTGTTTGTTGATTTAATAAATGGATTATCTATTTTAGAAGAAACAAAAATAGAAAAAGATTTACAAAACATTGAAGCTATTATTGTCTTGCGTATACTTAATAATTTGGGATATATTGGTGGAAATGAAATATTGCAGAATCTTATTAAATCACCATTTGAGCCGAATTTAATATTTGAAGTTTCTAAATCAAGAAAAGAGGTATTAAATCAAATAAATAAGGCTCTTAAGGAGACACATTTGTAAAATATGTTACAATTGTTTATATGTCACTCGATGATAGAAATAAACTTAATAGATTAGAAGAATTAAAAAGTAAGCTTTTTAGCAAAAATTATAAAACTAAAATAGAACACAGGGATAGTTTTTCGCATTTAGATAAAAGAGAAGTAATGGATTCTTGGGAAAACAAAGAAAAAGTCGAATCTAATAGTGCAGAAATTTTTTTTATGAAAACATCTATGTTTAAGAAATTTTTTATTTTTTCGATAATTTTTTTCATCCTAACTTTGGGATATACTCTCTATGTTTTTTTTGCTGGAGGTAATGTTGTTTCTAATGACAATATCGATATTTCCATACTTGGTAATAATTTTACAGCTGGTGGAGAAGAACTTTCTCTTATTCTTGGAATTACGAATAAAAATAATTCTCCATTAGATTTAGCTGATCTTATAATTGAGTATCCAAAAAGTTCAGAAGTTGATTTATCTTCTAATGTTGAACATTCTCGTATATCATTAGGGACAATTCCTTCTGGAGCAGTGCATAATGAAAATTTAAAAATAGTGCTTTTTGGTGAACAGGGAAGTATGCGTATTATTAAAATAATTCTTGAATATAGGGTACAGGGGTCTAATGCTATTTTTGTAAAAGAAAAACTTTTTGAAGTGAATATAAGTTCTACACCAATAAATCTTCAAGTAGATGCCCCTCTTTCCATAAGTCCAAATCAAGATATTACTTTAAATATAAAAACAACACTTAATTCTACTAAAATAGCTTCAAAAATGTTAATTAAACTTAGTTATCCAGTTGGTTTTGTTTTTGTTAAGTCTGTTCCAGCGCCATCATTTGGTAATAATGTTTGGTATTTGGGAGATCTTGCTCCTGGTGTAGAACACAATCTTTCCATATCTGGAAGAATGGTTGATGTCTTTGATGGAGAAGAAAAAACATTTAATATTTCAAGTGGTTCACAATCAAGTGCAGATAAATCTATGATTGATGTCTTTTTTAATTCTATAAAGCATACCATTGTAATTAAAAAACCTTTTATTGAAGCAAATCTTTTTATAAATGGAATATCTCAAAAAGAATATGTGACAGATGCTAAAACACCAATAAATGTTGAAATTCGTTATTTGAATAATTTAGATATTAAAGTTAATGATTTACAAATAGAAGCTAAGATTTCTGGTAATGCTTTCGATCGTAATAAAATTACTGCACAACAAGGTTTTTATGATTCGTCTAAAAATGTAATTATTTGGGATAAAAATTCCATAAATCAATTAAAAGAATTAAATCCAAGTGATTCTGGTTCTGTTACTTTTGCTATTTCACCGCTTTCTTTGTTTTCTCTTTTAGGGGGGATACTTTCTAATCCTTCTATTAATATAGAAGTAGGCATTTCTGGTCTTCGAGATGTTCAAGATTCTTACGTTAATGAATTAAATAATTCTTCTTCTCTAAATGTAAGAATTATTTCTGATGTTGGATTTTCTTCTAAAATATTTTATTATTCTGGACCTTTTACTAATACTGGGCCAATACCTCCAAAAGTTGAAAAAACTACAACTTACACTATTGTTTGGACTCTTTCCAATACAGCGAACAGTATTTCTGGAGTTAAAGTAAATTCAACACTTCCAAGATGGGCAACTTTTCTAGGACCAATCTCGCCTGTAGGTGAAAATCTAACTTACAATGCTTCTACGAAAGAAATAGTTTGGAATGTTGATAGAATTCCAAAAGGTACAGGTATTACTGGAGTTTCGCGTTCTGTCTCTTTTCAAATTTCTTTTAGTCCTTCACTTTCTCAGGTTGGTACGACACCGATTCTTATAAATGATGCATTTTTGACGGGGCATGATGATTTTGCTAATGTAGATATAAGAGTAAATAAATCAAGTCTCAATACAAGACTTGATAATGATTCAGTTTTCCCAGCAAATGGTAGTGTGGTTGTTGAGTAGCTAATACATAATTTTTTTAAAATTAAATGTCAGAAAAAAATAAAAAAGAAAATAAAGAAAATGATTTAATGGAAAAAATAGTTTCGCTTTGTAAAAGACGTGGATTTATTTTTCAAGGTTCAGAAATATATGGGGGAATGGCTGGCATGTATGATTACGGGCCTTACGGAGTGGAACTTTTAAATAATATTAAAGCTGCATGGTGGAAAGAGCATGTACAGAGACGTGATAATTATTTTGGTCTCGATTCGGCGATGTTTAAGGACTCGCGCGTATGGGAAGCATCGGGTCATACGAGTGGTTTCTCAGACCCACTTGCAGAATGTAAAAAGTGTAATACTCGTATTAGAGTTGATAAAGAACTTGGTAAAATCGGAGTTAATGCAGATGAAAAAATGTCTGAAGCGGATCTGAATAAACTTTTTATTGAACACAAATCTAAAATAAAATGTCCAAAGTGTGGAGCAAACGATTTTACAGAAGTGCGCGCATTTAATTTATTGGTGAAAACAAACATGGGCGATTTTACTGGTAAAAATGAGAACCCTGTGTATTTACCTGGAGAAGCTTGTCAGGGCATTTATCTTAATTTCAAGAATGTTGTTGATACGACGCGAGCCAAGATACCCTTTGGAATTGCCCAAATAGGGAAGGCTTTTCGTAATGAAATATCTCCGCGTAATTTTCTTTTTCGTACGCGCGAGTTGGAACAAGCCGATACGCAATATTTTGTGCGTCCAAATGAAAATAAAGAAGCATATGAAAAAATAAAGCAAGACCGCTTCAATTGGTATGTGTCCATGGGAATAAAACCTGAGAATTTGCGTTTAAAGCAACATGAAAACCTGGTTTTTTACGCTGCGGATGCGTGGGATATTGAATACAATTTTCCATTTAATGGTTTTGATGAACTTGAAGGCATCCATGACCGTACAAATTATGATCTTACGCAACATATGAAATATTCTGGAACAGACTTAAATTATACCGATCCAAATACCGGTGAAAAATATATTCCATGGATATTAGAAACTTCTGTAGGACTTGGTCGTATGTTTCTGACATTTATTTCTGAAGCTTATACTGAAGAAGAGTTTGGTGGAGAAACACGAACAGTTCTTAAACTTTCACCAAGCTTATCACCTATTAAAGTTGCAGTTTTTCCGCTCCTTAAAAATAAACCTGAGCTAGTAACAAAAGCACGCCAAGTTTACGAAATGTTGCGAGATGATGTACGTACAGAGTGGGATGACAATGGCAACATCGGCAAACGCTACCGTCGCCAGGACGAAATAGGCACGCCATTTTGCATCGTTATTGATTTTGACACTTTGACTGATGATGCCGTAACTGTGAGAGATAGAGATACAGGAGAGCAAGAGAGAATAAAAATTGCAGATTTAAAAAATTATATAAAAGAAAAAATCTAAGAAATAATGAAATATATAAAAAAAGTTTTAAAAAATGGACTTAGGGTTATAACTGTTCCAATGAAAGATAATCCTACGGTAACGGTCTTAGTGCTTGTAGAAGCTGGTTCTAAATACGAAGAGAAGAAAGTGAATGGGATTTCACACTTTTTAGAGCATATGTGTTTTAAGGGAACTATTAAAAGACCGAAAGCTATTGATATTTCAAAGGAATTAGACGCACTTGGTAGCCAATACAATGCTTTTACTGCCCAAGAATATACTGGATATTATGCAAAATCTAATGCAAAACATTTTAGTAAAATTTTTGATATTGTAACGGATATTTATTTAAACTCTACTTTCCCAGAACAAGAGATGCAAAAAGAGAAAGGTGTAATTGTAGAAGAAATAAATATGTATGAAGATATGCCACAGAGACATGTGCAGGATTTAATAATGGAATTGCTTTATGGAGATACTCCAGCGGGGTGGAATATTGCTGGTCCGAAAGAAAATATTTTAAAAATGAAGCGTGATGATTTTGTAAATTATAAAAAAGCACATTATCTGCCAGAGTCCACAGTTATTGTTGTATCTGGACAAGTAACTGAGAAAAAAGTAATGAAAGAAGTAAATAATATTTTTAATACTATAAAACGAGGGAAAAAAGTAGATAAAATAAAAGTAAAAGAAAAACAAAAAAAACCAGAAATATTAGTAAATTTTAAAAAAACAGATCAAACACATTTTGTTCTAGGTGTTCGTACTTATGGATTATTTAATAAGAAAAATTCTGTGCTTGCGGTCTTAGGTGGTGTGCTCGGAGGGGGGATGAGTTCTAGGCTTTTCCAAAAGCTTCGTGAAGAAATGGGTGTTGGTTATTATGTTCGAGCTTATAATGATGCTTATACGGACCATGGATTTTTTCAGATTTCTGCTGGGGTAGATAATAAAAGAATTAATGAAGTTATTAAAGCAATAATAGATGAATGTGTAAAATTAAAAAATAAATTAGTTTCAAAAGAAGAATTAGAAAAGGTTAAGGAATTCTTAATAGGTAATATGAAGCTTTCTCTCGAATCAAGTGATGATATTGCGAACTTCTTTGGTGGGCAAGAACTTTTAAAGCGAGAAATAAAAGGAGCAGAAGAAAAAGCAAAAGAAATACGCAAAGTTACAGCAAGTCAAATTCAAACTTTGGCCAAAGATATTTTTCAAAACAAGAAGCTTAACCTAGCTCTCATTGGGCCATTTAAAGACAGAACAAAATTCTCAGAAATATTGAAATTTTAAAGTTTTTTTCTGTATGTATTTTGGCGTTTTTTGTGTTATTATATTTTCATGGCTGAGAAAGTTGAAATTACTCATATTTCTATAACAACAGGTACGATGATACGGGCTGTTTTGGTTTTAGTTTGTTTGTTTTTATTGTGGTTTTTACGAGATTTTGTTCTAATAATTTTGACAGCAATTGTTATCTCTTCTTTTATAGAATCTTCTACTCCATATTTTAGAAAAATGGGAATTAATAGAGTATTTGGTCTTGTGTCTTTATATTTTGTATCGCTTTTAATTTTGGCTGGAATGTTCTATCTTTTTGCTCCTCTTCTAATAACTGAAATTTATAATTTTTCTATATTTATATCATCGTATATTCCAGGTGTTTCTTTTCTAAATTATTTTAATAATGAAGCATTCTCTGGTGCGAAGGATTTGGTTAACACTCTCTCGGGTAGTTTCTCCATTACTACTCTTTTGTCTATTTCTAAAGCTTTTGTTTCTAATCTTTCAGGTGGATTCTTCCAGATTCTTTCCGTTGCTTTTGGAAGTATTTTCAATTTTGTATTAATTATTCTTATTTCTTTTTATCTTTCAATTCAAGAAAAAGGAATAGAAAACTTTTTGAAAATTATTATTCCTGATAAGTATGATAACTATGTTGTAGATTTGTGGATACGTTCAAGTCGTAAAATAGGCCTCTGGGTAAAAGGACAAATGCTCGTTGCTCTTGTTGTTGCTGTTTTGATTTATTTAATACTTTCACTTCTTGGTGTAGAATACGCACTTCTTCTTTCTATTATTGCAGGAGTAATGGAAATGGTTCCTTATGGTATTTGGGTTGCTTTAATTCCAGCTTTTGCTTTTTCTTTTCTTTCAAATGGAGTATCAAGCGCTCTTATGGTAGCTGGATCTTACATAATTGTTCATCAATTTGAAGTTTTTCTTTTTGCTCCACTTATTATAGAAAAAATAGTTGGGCTTTCACCAATTGTTATTATACTTTCTGTATTAATTGGTTTCGAATTATCTGGAGTTTGGGGAGCAATTCTTGCTATTCCAGTAGCTATTATTTTGATGGAATTTTTAAATGATCTTGAGAAAAATAAAATTTTAGCTAAAACAAATCAACAAGTCTAAAAATGAATTCTAATAAAAAAAGTTTTTATATTACGACGACAATTCCTTATGTAAATGCCGATCCACATATTGGTTTTGCTCTTGAGCTTGTGCAGTCGGATGCAATTGCAAGATATCAACGTCTTGTTGGTAAAGATGTCTTTTTTAGTACTGGTACAGATGAACATGGTCAGAAAATCTGGGAAGCAAGCCAAAAAGAAGGTAAAGATATTCAAGACTATGTTGATCATTTTGCACAAAAATTTCTAGATCTAAAAGGTGTGTTGAATTTATCAAATGATAATTTTATTAGGACTACAAATAAAGAGCATATATTTGCAGCACAAGAATTTTGGCGTATTTGTGATCTAAATGGTGATATTTATAAAAAAAAATATAAAGGACTTTATTGTGTTGGATGTGAGAAATTTATTACAGAAAAAGATTTAGTAAATGGTAAATGTGAACTTCATCCAAATAAAGAAATTGAAACAATTGAAGAAGAAAATTACTTCTTTAGATTAGAGAAATATAAAGATAAATTACTAGAATATCTTTCTAAAGAAGAATCTATATTGCCTAAGTGGCGCAGGAAAGAAGCTATTGAATTTGTGCAAGATGGTATGGAAGATTTTTCAATTTCTCGCAATAAAGAACGCTTCTCGTGGGGGATACCAATACCTGGAGATGATGCACAGGTTATGTATGTTTGGTTTGATGCTCTTGTGAATTATATTTCAACTTTAGGATGGCCTAAAAATGTAGAGAATTTTGAGAAATTTTGGGTCAATGGAGAGACTGTTCAATCTGCTGGTAAAGACATGGTAAAGTTTCAGTCAGTAATGTGGCAGGGTATGTTAATGTCTGCTAATTTACCAAATACGGATACGATTTTCTATCACGGTTTTATTACTGGTGAGGGTGGTATAAAAATGTCCAAATCAGTTGGTAATGTAATTAATCCAAGTGAAATTGTAAATGAATACGGAACTGACGCACTTCGTTATTTTCTTTTACGAGAAATATCTTCATTTGAAGATAGTCCGTTTACGATGGAGCGATTTAAAGATGCTTATAATGCTGGATTGGCGAATGGTTTGGGGAATTTAGTTTCGCGAATAATGACGCTTTCAGAAAAATATTTAGAAAAGTGTCCAGAGATTGAAAAGGAATCTGATTTTAGAGAATATTTTAGTTTTTTTGAAAAATTTGAAATTAAACAAGCAGTTGATTTTATTTGGAATGAGATAGGGAGCTTAGATAAATTTATTCAAGAGACAGAACCATTTAAGGTTATAAAAGTAGATGAAAAAAAAGGAAAAGTTTTAATTTCAAATATGGTTGTTCGTTTATATAGGATAGCAAGAATGCTTAATCCAATAATGCCAGAAACTAATATTCTTTTGAAAAAATTAATTAAAGAAAATAAAAAACCAGAGGAGCCTTTGTTTATGAGGAAAGATTAAGAAAAAATTATGCCAAAATACATAGATGTACATAGCCATGTGAACTTTAAAGCTTTTGATATAGATAGAGACGAAGTAATAAAAAGAGCCATAGAAAATGATACTTGGGTTATAAATGTTGGCACGCAAATAGATACTTCAAAAAAAGCAATTGAGTTAGCGCATAAATACCCTGAGGGAGTTTACGCGATTATTGGATTACATCCCGTGCATACAAGTGCTTCTTATCATGATAAACAGGAATTGGGAGAAGGAGGGGAAGAATTTACTTCTCGCGGGGAAGTTTTTGATAAAAATTTATATAGAGAACTTTTACAAGATAAAAAAGTCGTAGCAATAGGAGAATGTGGTTTGGATTATTATCATTCAGAGGGTGATTTAATAGAAAAACAAAAAAAAGTATTTATTGAACAAATAGAGCTTGCTAATGAATTTAATAAACCACTTATGTTGCACATAAGAGATGCTTATGCCGATGCACTTAAAATTTTAAAAGAATATGCGAAAGTAAAAGGTGTAGTTCACTTTTTCTCTGGAACTCCAGAAGAAGCAAAAGGATTTTATGATTTTGGTTTTATGATTTCTTTTGCTGGTGCAATTACTTTCCCTCCTAAAAAAGATGGAACAGGTTGTAATTATGACGAAGTTGTAAAGAATGTTCCACTTAATATGATATTAACTGACACAGACTCTCCTTATGTGGCTCCAGTGCCATATCGTGGTAAGCGTAATGAACCATCTTATGTAAAAGAGATTGTGAAAAAAATTGCCGAAATAAAAAATTTATCAGAAGAAGAAGTAGCCAAAGCAATAATAGAAAATGCTCGTCAGGTCTTTGGGATTTAAAGCAAGTATTTACCCGTACACTTATACATAATGTGTAGGTTTACTTTTTAGAAGATTTTTGATAGTATAGTTTTATGCAAGAGGCGAAAGTTAAAGATGAAAATGAAATAGAAGAAAGTTCAAATTCTAGAGTTTATGAGCTCGGCTATCTTTTAGTGCCGACTATTTCACAAGAAGATGTGCCAGTTATTTTCGGTAATCTAAAAGAAACCATATCTTCTTTGGAAGGTGTTGCTATTTCCGATGAAATGCCTAAAATGACACCACTTGCTTATTCTATGCTTAAGGTTGTAGCAAATGTGCGTAATAAATTTAACACAGCGTACTTTGGTTGGATTAAGTTTACGATGGGAACAGATGCAGTTTTAGAATTGAAAAAGAAGCTTGATTTGGATCCTAATGTTATTAGGTTTTTGATATTAAAAACAGTTAAAGAAAATACAATTGCTGCAAAAAGATTTGTTCGTGGAGATATGCATAGGAGACCAAGAATGGAGAAGAATAAAAATAACGAAACATCTGTTCCTATAAATAAAGAAGAGATTGATAAAGAGATTGATGCATTAATAGCAATTTAATTATTTTTGTAGTAAAAAATTATGTATTTAAATAAAGCAATATTAATAGGAAATCTTACTCGCGATCCAGAATTACGATCGCTTCCTTCTGGAATTAAAGTTTGCACATTTTCTATTGCCACTAATCGTGTCTGGAAAGATAAAAATGGCGCACGCCAAGAATCCACTGATTATCACAATGTTGTAGTTTTCGGACGCCAAGCAGAGACAGTTGCGCAATATATGAAAAAAGGAAACTCAATATTGGTTGAAGGTAGAATACAGACTAGAAGTTGGGATGATAAGACTAGCGGAGAGAAAAAATATCGCACAGAAATAGTGGCAGACAGAACACAGTTTGGCCCTAAGGCAGGAGGAGCAGGAAGTTCGGGTACAACAAGTGTAGGTTCGAAAGCACCAGAAAAAGAAGGTGGTGAGGTTGATACAATAGAATATCCAGAAGAAGACATTAATCCTGAAGATATACCTTTTTAAAACAATTACGAATTATTAATTACGAATTACGAAAAAATGAAACAAGATTATTTTTCAGCCAACAATATAAAATATATAGACTATAAGGATGTAGAAATTTTAAAAAAATTTTTAAACCCTAATGGTAAGATTGTAAGCCACAAGCGTAGTGGTGTAACTGCTAAAAATCAACGCGCACTTGCGAATGCTATTAAGCATGCAAGATTTTTAGGCCTACTTCCTTTTGTCATTAAATAAAAAGCAAATAAATGAGGTTATTGTAACAATATGAATTTTGATAACCCTAATTTTTTAGAGAGTAAAAAGTCACCAGAAGCCAAATCATGTACTGAATTATTGCTTGAATTTGAAAGAAGAAAAAAAGAAGCAATAGAAGCAGGAAAAGAAATTAAACCCGGAGTCGAACTAAAATTTTTAGGATTAGGATCACAAAAGGTTGATGTTATCACTCCTCCATTTTCAGTTGATGGAGAAATAGTAATGTCTGCGGGTGTTAAAGACAAAAAAATAGATGCCTATAACGGTACTACTCCATTTGAAATTGGTGGAAAGAAAGTAATAGCTCAGCGTGTTGAGCCTAGGGGTGATGAGTTTGCTTCTAGAGTATATTTTTTCGAACAAGATGAACTTACATGGAAAAAAATAAACGATGCTCCGGTTTTTCTAATGCAAGACCCATTTATAGCAACTGTGGATGGTGAAACTATCATAGGTGGAGTCGAAGTTTCCCCGATTCTTCCAGGCAGTGAAAGTAAAGAAGATTATACTTGTCGTACTATTTTTTATAAAGGTAAAAGTTTAGATACTTTGAAAAAATTTACAGTTGGTCCAGAAAATATGAAAGACATTAGAATTATTGAACTTAAGAATGGACATATTGGTGTATTTACAAGACCTCAAGGCGGAATAAATGGGCTGGGTCAGATAGCTTATATAGAGTTAGATAGCCTTACAGACTTAATTCCAGAAAATATTTTAAAAGCAAAAGTAATTAAGAATTTATTTATTCCGACTGAATGGGGCGGAGCTAATCAGTTGCATTTATTACCCGATGGCACAATTGGCGTCATTGGACACATTGCTTGCTTTGATGAAGAATTTAACAAGATTTATTACGCCATAAGTTTTATTTTTGATCCTAAAAACCATATGGCGTTACCTTTAAAAATCATAGCCACAAGAGATAACTTTCCTGAAAGTGAACCAAAAAAACCCAGTCTTAGGAAAGTGATCTTTCCCGCAGGTATTGATGGAAAAGGTAACTTCTATGCTGGTTTAGGAGATGCCGGGGCAGGAAGAGTTCCTATTGATGTTGATAATCTATTTTAGTTTTTGTATTGATAATAGCTTTTTAATTTTATATTTTAAACTCTCTCTAGATATTCTCCTGTCTCTGTATTTACGCGAATTGTGTCTCTTTCGTTTTTGTTTTGTGATATAATAAATCTGTCGCCTTTTTATTAATTAATTAGAAATCTATGCTATGAAAAATATTTTTAAAGTATTTATTGTCAGTGTGTTTTTCGTTAATATTTTGTTGTTAGCTACACCCACTGCTCAGGCCTTTTATTTTGAATTGCCACAAATTTTTAAAAATGCAATTCAATCACTGAATGCAAGTGGCATACAAATGAAGGCGCAGGTGCAAGATAGTATTGGAATACAGTCACCCATCGTTCCGGTATTAACGGATGGGATACAACAGCCTTTACCGCCACAGCAACTACTACAGGATTCTCCTGGTTTAACACAATCTCAAAATAATAATTTTCAGCAGGGACCTGATAATGAGCGCATTTTAAAAGATATAAAACGTGGCGCTCAGCAAATAACAAGGCAATTAAAACAATTTGAAGCCTTGGTGGCGCGATTTGAGAAAAAAGGAGTAGTAATTTCTCCTGACGTCAAAACTAAAATTGAAGAATTAAAGACAATTACGCAGAAATTTTTATCCGCCACAGCAGATGATGTGAAAAATTTGGATATGAATGAAATGGGACAGAGCATGCGTGATTTGGAAAATGAACGTCAAAATTTGGAGCAAATGGACAATATTACGCGCGAAATGCGTCGGATTGAAAGAAATGTTAATATATTTGAAAAACAGGTGCAAAAATTAGCTAAGCAAAATATATCCGTGCCGACGACTGTAAGCGAAAATTTAGGAAAAGTGAAAACGGCAATTGCAGATATTAAAGCTGGTAAAATGGGGAATGCCGAAGACATTTTTGATCTAATGCGTAATTTAGATGAAAATCGAGGCCAAATGGAAATGCTGGCTCGCTGGCCGCAGACAGTCAAAGAAATGGATCGTCAGGTAAAAAATTTAGAGCGTGAACTAAAACGTTCTAAATTATCAGTAGACCGCTTAAATAAAAATGGGATTGATCTATCTTCAATTTATTCACAATTTGAATCCGCAATCGCCAAATTAAAAGAAACGCGCGATGCGGCTAAAATAAAAATACAAGAAAACGCCGAAGATGCATTTGATATGGTGCAAAATGATTTTTTCGGACAAATGGATGATGTGATGGAAAGTCAGAGAACAATAATGACTATGAATAACTTTGGTCGGTTTCAGTCGGATTTTACACGAGAAACAAACAAAGATGCGCAACGAATAAAAACATTAAAGCGTCAAAAAATTGACACTGCGGAGCTAGAAGATTTGTTAACTCAAGCAAAAGCAAAAGGCGCGGAAGTGAAAGATTTATTTAAGGCCAATCCGCTGGATGTTGATGCTGTCATAGAGGCGCTAGGCGAGCTAGAAAACATGAAACAGGAATTTGATAATAAGATAGGAGAATTAACTGGTACTGAGGATCAAATGCCTTGGGAAAAAGGTCCGCAACAATTTAAACAAATGGAAGTATCACCGAATTTGGATAAATGGATTCCTCGTCAATCACAAAATGTATCAGGTAATAGTCGCTCTGGTGGCCAAACTGAAAGCAATGTCGGTGGCGGTCAAACCTGCAATGTAAATGGCGTGGAAGTACCAGGTGCTTGTCAGTAATTGCGATAGTAGGATTTTGTTTGTTTAAACTCTCTCCACATATTCTCCTGTCTCTGTATTTACGCGAATTGTGTCTCTTTCGTTTATAAACATTGGAGCATTAATAGAAGCGCCGTTTTCAAGGATGATGACTTTAATGCCTCCTTTTGATGTGTCTCCACGAACAGCAGGTGGAGCTTCTTTAACTTTGAAATTCATTTTAATAGGAAGAGTTATTTTTATTATCTTTTCTTCATCATCATCGTTGGTCCAGACTAGTGCTGTGACATTGTTATTTTGTTTTAAAAATTTCGCACTATTTCCCATAAGCTCCTCACCCAATTTAAATCTATTACTTTTTTCATTTGGATCGCAGAACCAAAATTCTCCGCGATTCTCATATAAAAATGTTACATCTCTTTTTTCTATATCAGCTTCATTTGCAGAGTCAGATACATGGAAAGTAGCAGGGAATACCTTGCCGGATATTAAACTACGGAGTTTTACTTGATTTTGTGGTTTTCTTTGTTGTGTGCGAGCGACATGAGACTCTACCACTTCACAAGGTTCATTACTGTGAATTATTATTTTCTTTTCGCGTATTTCACTATATTCTAGTTGGGACATGTGAAATATACTAGCAAATACAACCTTATTTTGCAAATTTAAAAATTCTCCTCTTGAGGAGTACCACTGAGGTCTTGCCTCAGTGGGGAGGTGGATGAGTTTGGAAATGCATCCACCCCGTCTTTTGATTACAAAAGCCACCCCTCAAGAGGGGAATAAACTATGCTTCCTCTGCAAACTTCCTTTTGATTTCTTTTAGAATTTGGTCAGAGATTTTCTTTTCTTCTTTTAAGAATTTGCGTGTAGAGTCATAACCCACTCCTAATTTTATTTTCTCTTTTTCTGCTCCTTCTGGCGTGAAAAAATATGAATTACCAGTTTTTTCTATAATTTTAAATTTCTCTCCTAAAGCCATTATTTCTCCTTCTTTTGAAATACCTTCATTATAAATAATATCGAATTCTGTTTGTTTGAATGGAGCGGCAACTTTATTCTTTACTACTTTTACACGAGTGCGAGAACCCACAATTTCTTCCCCCTTTTTTATTTGAGCAATTTTACGGATATCGAGTCGAACAGAAGTGTAGAATTTCAATGCTTTTCCTCCTGGTGTTGTTTCTGGATTACCAAACATTACTCCTATTTGCATACGAATTTGATTTATAAAAATAACAACAGTTTTAGATCGTGCAACGATAGCAGTTAATTTACGAAGAGCTTGGCTCATTAGTCTAGCTTGTTTACCTACATGATATGCTCCCATATCACCCTCAATCTCGTCTTTAGGTGTAAGAGCAGCAACAGAGTCTACTACAACAACATCTATTTTACCTGTTCGGACCAAACTTTCTACTATCTCAAGTGCTTGCTCTCCATTGTCTGGTTGAGAAATAAGTAAGTCATTTATATTTACTCCAAGCTTCTTTGTATAATCAGGGTCCATTGCATGTTCAGCATCTATATAAGCACAAACGCCACCCTTTTTCTGTGCTTCAGCTACGATGTGGAGTGAAAGCGTAGTCTTACCTGAGGACTCAGGGCCGAAGATTTCGATTATTCTTCCGCGTGGTATCCCTCCTACACCGAGCGCCATATCAAGACCAATAGAGCCAGTTGGTATTACATTAATGTCTACTTTTGGTGAATCACCAAATTTCATTATTGAACCTTCCCCAAATTTTGTTTGGATTGCTTTTATTGTATCTTCAAGTACCGCTTCCCCCAAAGTCTTCTCTTCTTTTTTTTCTTTTTTCTTTTGCATTATTTTTTTTCAATGAAGTGAGAATTGCTTTTATGAATGGTCTGGCTGGGATAGGGACCCAGAGATCCGAGGACCTGAGTAAAAGCAATTCTCACTTCATTGTGTAAATTAACTTATAATTTTTCTCATCGACATATCCGAATTTGTCTTGTGCTTTAATGTTGATTATATTATATCCGGGGAGAAGCGCAATTGTCTCTTCAAAATTTCCATATTGGTCTACTGAAATTTCTCTACCATCTAAAGTTAAATTTATTGCATTTTTTGCATTTCCTGTTAATTTTATTATATTTTCTGTAACCATTCCTCCATCCACCAAGTTTACATTTTTTATTTTTACTCCAAAGATTAAATCACGAGACTGAAAAAATGCATAAATAATAATCAGAGCAAAAAAAATAGCAAAACTAGACATTCTCACTATTTTTTTTGCTCTGATGTTCATTTCCTCATTATTATATTACATTATTTCCAGCTTCATCATGATTTATTTTTTCTAAAACTTCTCTTGGTTTGGCTCCATCTCCAGGACCAATTACTCCGCGTTCTTCTAATTTATCCATTAGACGAGCTGCTCTAGCATATCCTAGTTTTAGTTTTCTTTGAAGATAAGATGTAGACGCTTTTCCAGCTTCTATTACACACATTCTCGCTTCTTCATACATTTCATCGTCATCTTCATTTTCTATAGTACTTTCGAAAATACTTTTATCAGCTGAAATAGATCCTGCAGTTAGTGTTATCTCTTCTGATACTTCATCTTGATAAGTGTCGGCTAAATATTTTACAACTTTTTTAACTTCAGACTCTGAGATAAAGGCACTCTGCAATCTTTCTGGCTGAGCTTCACCTGAAGAATAAAGCATGTCACCAGCACCTAGGAGCTTTTCTGCTCCACCAGCGTCTAAGATTGTGCGTGAGTCCACCTGGGAAGATACTTTCAAAGCAACACGAGCTGGGATATTGGCTTTTATTAAACCGGTAATAATATTTACTTCTGGGCGTTGTGTTGAAAGTATTAAATGAATACCTACTGCTCTAGACATTTGTGCTAAGCGTACAATAGCTGCTTCCAATTCTCTTGGATAAGTACTCATAATATCTGCCAATTCATCTATAATGATGACAATATAAGGCAAACGATCTGCGCCAACTTCTATTTCTACTCCTTTGCTATTTACCTCCGTTTTCCTTGGGTTTTTATTCCAGACATTGTTGTGATAAGACTCTATGTCTCGCACAGATTCTGCTTCCAGTATGTCATAACGGCGATCCATTTCTTTGGCTGCCCATTTTAATGCTAAGATTGTCTTTTTTGCATCAGTTATAACAGGAGTAAGTAAGTGGGGGATATTGTTATAAAGCGTAAGTTCTACGCGTTTTGGATCTATTAAAATAAGCTTTAAATCGTCAGGTCCATTTCTATACAAAAGAGAAGTTATCATAGAATGAATTGTTACTGATTTTCCTGAACCAGTTGTTCCGGCGACTAGTATGTGTGGCATTTTCGCTAAATTGCCAAAGACAGCTTTTCCAGAAATATTGCGCCCTAAAGCAGTTGTTAGAGGTTTTGGAGAATTTTGGAATTTATCATCAGACAAAAGAGTTGCAAGACCAACTATTGATTTTATTTTGTTTGGAATTTCAATACCAACTAAAGATTTACCTGGTATCGGTGCTTCTATTCTAATAGGATGAGCTGCGAGAGATAGAGCAAGGTCGTTTTGTAAACCAACAATGCGAGAGAGCTTTACTCCTTCGGCTGGCTTCAAAGCATAACGCGTAACCGTTGGACCAATTGTTATTTCATCCATCTCTACTTCAATACCGAAGTTGGCAAGAGTGCGCTTGATGATGTTTGCATTAGCTTTAATGTCGCCAGTATTTGGTTTACCTTTGTCTTCTTCAAGTAATGATAGTGGGGGAGGGACATAAGTAGAGACCAATCCACCTTTTCTTTTTTTTATTGGCATTTCTTCTTCCTCTTCTTCTTTCTTTTTTCCAATATTTAGAGCATTTTTAATTTTCTCTCCTGCACTTTCTTCTTCCTCATCTGGCATAGATTTCTCCACTTCTTTTATTTCATTTGCATTTAAAGTAGAGATGGGATTTAATTTTTCTTTTTTTGCGAAGAGTGATTTTATTTTTAAAAATAATGGACTAAGGTTTATCTTTGCATCAAACATTATTAGAATAGAAATTATCAGAATTGCTCCGAGGAAAACTAGACTGGCATATACATCAAAAAGAGATACAAATGGTGTTGATAAAATTTCTCCCAACAATCCACCTGCGTGATTACCCGCGCCTGAAGCAATGTCTATCATTCCCAAACTTGAGAGAAGAAACATTGTTCCACTTAAAATGCGTGTCCATCCAATATCTGGCACTTCTGATTTTATAAATGAAGCTCCGAGTAAAATAAAAAGAGCTGGAAGAAGTAAATAACCAATGCCCAATAAAATAGTAAAATTTTCTTTAATGAAAATACCAACAACTCCTGCTATGTCTAATTTTGACATTAAAAAAAATAATGCCAGAACAAAAAAAATAACAGCAGCTATTCCATGTTTGGTTTGTGTTTTCAATCCTGTTACTTTTTTATTATTATTCTTTGAGTTTTCATTTTTTGCCATAAAGTTATTTTAACACAAAATAAGAATATTAAGAAAATTAAAATACGAAGTTTTGAATTCCCCTCTTGAGGGGTGCCCTTTTAGGGCGGGGTGGATGCATTTTGAATTTAATTTTTATAATATAAAATTACAAATATATCCACCCCGTCTCGCAAGCGAGCCACCCCTCAAGAGGGGAAATAAATTCCTCTTGACTTTTGTTGTCCTTTATACATAATGGACAAATGTTCGGAGAAAATAAAAATCTCAAAGACTCTAGTAAAGATTCTGTAACAGACACTACATCTCTTCCAATACCTTATAAAGTTGCAAGACTTCATCTCGGATCTTATACAAAGATAGATAAGCTTATTACGGCACTTTATATGGTTACGGACATAATAGACAAAGAAGAGCCACTTAGAAATAAATTAAGGACATTAGGTACGGGGATTATATCAGACATACACCTAAGTCAAGAAAATTATATTGGACACATAGCGTCCTTAATACTTGCGAAAATACAAGAGATAATGTCCTTTTTAGATATTGCTTCAGATGTCAACATAATTTCTTCAATGAATTGTAATATTCTTAGGAAAGAGTTTTTAGAGTTTGATCAATCCATAAGAGAGTTTAATGATAGTGCTGGAAATAAAATCAATACTTTTAATAAGCAAATAAACTTGATAGAATTTTTTAAAAATTCCCCTCTTGAGGGGTGGCCGAAGGCCGGGGTGGATAAATTCATTCCACCTCCCCCTAAAGGGTACTCCTCAAGAGGAGAATTAAATTTTAAAGGACATACTAGTATCGGTGTCCAAAAGGGAAGTACTTTATTAAAAGCTTTAAGCAAGGTTAGGGTGTCTGATATGAAAATAAATCATACAAGTAAAGATGAGTTTAATTTATTAAAGAAACAAAGGCGTGATGAAATAACTAATTTAATAATAAAGAATGGAGGTAGTGTTACTATAACGGACATTAAGAATGGGGCATATGGGTCACTTATTTCTTGTGGTGAAAAGACACTTCAAAGAGAGCTAGTCTCTATGGTTGTGGGTGGTGTCCTTAAGAAAGAAGGCTCTAAGCGTTGGAGTAGGTATTTTATAAAATAGGCCTTGAATTTATTCTCCTCTTGAGGAGTACCCCGACTCTGGTCGGGGGGAGGTGGATATCCACCCCGTCTCGCAAGCGAGCCACCCCTCAAGAGGGGAAGCATTCTTGCTGTTTGCTTTGTTTTATGATATCCTTTATTGGTGGGTTTTTATTTATATTTTGCTAAAGCTTAATGCGAAAAGCTTAATATAAATCTAAGTTATCCACATAATATATTGCTCTATTTTAGAGCTATATATTATAATATTATTGTGTTTATAGAAATACACTTTGTGTGTTCTGTATGCGCAATATTATATTTATTTTCACTTCTTTCTCGTTTGCGATTTCGTCGAAAAAATCTCAAATGATATTTTAGTGGGAATAGATGCCCATTGAAAATAAAATAGTTTTTGTTTTCAATGTTAGTTTATCTCTGTTCATTATTTATTTATCTGCTTCATTATTATTTATTATTAGTTATTAGCAGATGAGAAATAGTGATAGAAAAAAAATACGCTTTTAGTTTTGCCCAGCCATTAAAAGGGCGGGCAAGTCGAAACTAATTAATGGCGTAGAAAAATTAGAAAAAATTTATGAGTAATTTATTAAAATCAAAATTTCTTCTTAGTGTTGTTTTTGTAGCAGTTATGTTCGTAGGTGCAGTTGCTCTTAATGCAACTCCAGCTGCAGCAGCTGATTGTTCAATCACTAGCACTTTGAGAGTAGGTTCAAAAGGAGTTCAAGTTCAATGTCTCCAGACGGCCTTAGGTATTACTGCCGATGGTAGCTTTGGTCCAAAGACAAAAGCTGCTGTGGTTGCTTTTCAAGCTAACTCAGGTTTAGTAGCCGATGGAATATTCGGTCCTAAGTCACGAGCTGTTTGGATGGCTAACACTGGAGTTTCAAGTTTTGCTCCAGCAGGTTGTACTGCAGCTTCAGGATTTAGTCCTGTAACTGGTGGTGCATGCTATGCTGTTTCATCTTCTTCAAGTCTTCCAGCCGGTTGTACTTCAACAGCAGGATTTAGTCCGACAACTGGCGCATCATGCGCAACAGGCGCAGTAACTGGTCAAACAGGTCCTGTAACAGTTTCGCTTGCTTCAGACACTCCAGCTTCTAGTTCATTTATTGTTCCGGCTTCTGGAGTACAATTCGCTAAATATACATTTACAGGCGCTGGCACTGTTACCTCAGTTAAACTTCAAAGAACAGGTGTTTCAGCAAGCACAACTGTTTCAAATGTCTACTTGTATGATGGCGCTACTCGTATCACAGACGGAGCATCAATTGGTTCAGATAACACACTTACTTTCAACGCTCCATCTGGAATCTTCACTGTCGCTGGCTCAAAGACAATTACTGTTGTTGCTGATACTCTTGTCGCTGATTACAGTCTTGGCTTTACTCTTGTTGGTTACACAGCTAACACAGTTGCTTCTGTTGTGAGCGTAGCAGGCAATCAGATGTTTGGCGCTTCAGCTACTCTGGCTGTAGTTACCCTCTCTGCAGCTACTGGTTCAGGCGCTACTGATGCCGGTCCAGATATTACTATTTGGCAAGGTACAGCTACTGTCGCTACTCGTGATGTATTGCTAAAATCTTTAGCTCTACGACAGATTGGTTCAATAGCAACAGCAGATATAAACAACTTTAAGCTTTATGCTGATGGTGTGTTGATTTCTTCTACGGCCGCTTTGAATTCAAGTGGTTATGTAACATTCGCCCCAAGTGCAGTTCTTAAAACAGGCGCTCGTACTTTGAAAGTTACAGCTGATATTGTCGGTGGTTCAGGAAGAACAGTTCAATTGTCTCTTCGTGGCGCATACGATATATTAGCAACTGACACTCAATACAATGCGAACGGCACAGCCGCTGGGACATTCCCATTCGGTCCTGCAGTATTTACTGTAAATAACGGTACATTGACAGTTGTCAAGAAGACTGATTCACAGTCATCTAACGTTACCCTAGGCGCTTCAGACCAATCACTCGCTACATATACATTTACTGCATATGGTGAGCCAATCAAAGTTGAAACTTTGAGAGTTGGTATGGTTACGACTGGTGGTACTGTTACTGACCATTCACTTCGTAATGTTCGTATTCTTGTAAATGGCGCGCAAGTTGGTAGCAATACAACTGTTCCCGCTGCTGCAACATTTGCTGCCGCTTCAGGTACATCATTCACTACAAACTTCATAGTTTACCCAGGTACTCCGGCTACAGTGGCAATTAATTCAGATATCTTTGATAACGAAGGTACTGATGAAATCGCTTCTGGCGCTGTAACTGCTGTTCAAGCAATGTTGGTTGGAGGTGCTGCAACAGCTAACGGTGTTCCGCAAGTTTCCATCACCGCAATCAATGTTCCTACAACAGCTAATGTTACAGGTAACACTTTGACGATCTCTTCAGGCTCAATGTCTGTAGCTACAACTTCAAGTTATGTTAACCGATCAATCGCTGTTCCTCAGACTGCTTACAAGATTGGGTCATACCAACTTTCTGGAAACTCAACTGAAGCAGTAAACTTGAACACAATCTATGTCGGATGGACAGCTGGAAGTACAGTTGCAGAAGCAACTGACCTTTCTGATCTATATGTTGTTTATGGTGGGACTATGAGTGCTGTTAAAGGAACTGTAATTGCAACTGACCTTAACGGAAACAGTTGGTCAATTAACAAAACATTAGCAAAGAATGAGACAATACAGATTGATGTCTATGCGACACTCGCATCTACAGTAAGTATAAATGCAATCATTTCTACTTTGGCTGTTGCGGGTACTACTGCGAGCTCTGGTATTGCCACTTATGCTGATGCTTCTGGTATTACAACACTAACTGCTGGAGTTACTGGTCAGACAATCACTGGCGCTACAGGTTCAATCACAGCTTCACAAGACGCTTCTACAGTTCTTGCGCAAATAGTTGATGACAGTGCTGTTGTCAAGTCATTGACAGCGAAAATTGTCGCAGTTACTGATGCATACACAGTTACAGATGTTACTGTGACTGTTTCTAATGTTTCAGCTGTGTCAACTGTTACACTAAAGGATTCTGTTACAGGTGCAGTTATCGGTACTGCTAAGTCAGCTCAGACCTCACTTACTTGGAGCGGTTTGGCTTTGGCAGTTGATGCTGGTACTACAAAGAAAATCGATGTTGAATTAGTATTATCTCCAGTTGGAGTAAGTGCTGGTACAACAGGTTCACTTTTGACCACAGCTATTACAGCATTTACTGCTCGTAATTCAGCTGGTACATCAGCTACTGGTACAGGTACTGCTACGGGTAACGTAATCTACGTCTACAAGGCAATTCCTACGGTATCCTCTCTTGCTATTCCTTCTACAACACTTGTAGCAGGTACAAATACTATTTCTAAGTTCTCAGTAAATTCAGGTGGAACAGGAACAATTGCATGGAACAGAATGATCTTTAATGTAGCAAAGACTTCTGCCCCAGTTATTGCAAACGGTGCTGCTGTTACACTTTGGAATGCTGATTCAGGAACTCAAGTTGGAGGAACAGCAGTAATTATAAGTGCTGATGCTACTTATACTTGTACTGCTGCAGCTCTTGCATGTAAAATAAGTTTTGTTCCTACAAATGAACAACAAGTAACAGGTTCAGTGAATTATGTCTTGAAGGCCGTAGTTGGTGGAACACTCATAGCAACTGATTACATCAGTACTACATTGTCTACTCCTCCTTCTGTCTTTGCGGCTTCTACTGATTACCCATCAGTAGCTGCAACTGGATCCTTTGTTGCTGCAACTTATGCAAGTTATGCAACAACTCCATCATTCATCTGGTCTGATGTCTCAGCTTCTGCTCATGCGACAACAGTTACTACTGATTGGAGTAATGATTACCTAGTTCGTTTGCTCCCACTTGATTCTCAGACTCTTACAAAATAGTTAGAGCTTAGTTTCAAGATTAGCTTTTAGATGGTCGAATATCTATTAGCTCAACAAAAAAACCACCCTTCATTGGGTGGTTTTTTTGTTTGTGTTTTAGGGGAAAGGTCTTGCCTTAAAGGAGTCCAAGGCAAGTCCTTGAGGAGAAAGGGGATGTAGTATATAATAAAATTATTATAAGTTTTAATTAAAAGAATATTATGTTATCTAAAAAAAATATTGTGTTGACAGTTGTCGCAGTTTTGATTGTATTGGGTGTTGGTTTTTGGGCGAAAAAAGCCAATAACGATAATGTTTATTCTGTTGTATATCTAACGACCGGGGAAGTATATGTGGGTAAATTGACAACTTTTCCTACAATGAAGCTTTCCAATGGCTATATTTTAGCAACTACAAAGGATGCCACAGACCCAACAAAGAGTAATTTTCAGCTTCAGCCCATAAGTGAAGCTCTCTGGGCGCCACAATATCTAAACATTAATCAAAAAAATGTTATCTTTTATGGTCCGCTTCTTTCAACTAGCAAAATCGCTGAAACTCTAAAAGCACAAGTTAAATAATTGTGAATGAATAGATATTGATGTATTTAATTTGTAATTGATTTTCGGGTTATCCACACCTCTCTCGTGTTCTAATATTTATTATTATTGTATAATTATAAATACATTAGAGTGTCGAATACTCTCTTGTTGGTTTTGATTATCTAACAGTGTATTTCCTTAAGGGCATTATTAGGTAATTAAAAAAATTATTAATTAGGTTTAATTATTAAAGTATGAAAAATATATTAAAAGGTTTAGGTTTGGGCGTTGTTGCTCTGGCTCTATCATTGAGCTTAGCTACAAACGCAAGTGCGGCTCTTACATTCACCAATTTAGCGGTGGATTCTGCTGCAGGTGATGCTTTGACTATAGGTGCTAGTAATACTACTGGTACTATTGCGCTTGGTGTAGCAAACACTGGTGGTATTACTATCGGTAATGGTGCGACTATCAAGACTATAAGTATTGGTAGTGGTGCTGCTGTTAACACAATCAACATTGGTACTGGCGCTGCTGCAAACGTTATTACTATCGGTTCAGTAACTGGTGCAGCATCTATGTCTCTGTTAGTTGGTACTGGTAACTTCGCCCTAAATGGTGCAGCTACTTCTACTTACACAATAGGCGCTGCGACAACTACAGGTACGATGACAATCGGTGGTACAGCTGGTACCGGCGCAGTTAAACTTGCCGAAAGTACAGGCATACAGTCTATTAGTATTGGTACTGTTCCTGCTGCTGAAACTACTGCCAAAACTATTGTTATTGGTAATGCAAATGCTGCAAGTACTTCAACTACAACTATCCATGCTGGTACAGGTGGATTAAATTTGGGTACTTCAGCTGACGCTCGAACAATCGCTATCGGTACAGGCGCCGCAGTTGTTCAGACACTTAACGTTGCGACCGGTACAGCCGCGCACGCCATTCGTATTGGTGATGGTATAGCTACAGCTACTACCGCTCCTCTTGGTACAGCTCGTGTTGCTGCTGCAACAGTTACAGTAAGTGGTGGTTTTAACTACGCCGCTGACACTGGTGCTGCCGATGCTGCTGTAGTAACTTTGTCGCCAGCTATTACTGGTCCTGCAACTGGTCAGATGGTTAGCTTTAAAGCGGTAGCTACTAACCTAACAACAACACCAACTCTAAATGTTAATGGATCTGGCGCTAAGACAATTGTGAAGCGTGGAGCTGCAGCACTTGCTGCGAGTGATATCTTAATCAACGGTTTCTACATTGTGATCTACAACGGTACGCAATGGCAGTTGATTAACCCAACCGTTAACTAATCCTTTTGTTTCTTAAGTCTCAAATTATTAACAAAAAGTATGCGGGATTTTTTTCAGGACTTTCTCTAGGTCGAATCCCGTATATATAATCTTTAAAAAACAAAATGATTAAAAAATTAAAATTAGGTTTACTGATAGCTGTCTTGTCTCTCGTTGTCGGAATCAGTTCTGTAAATGCAGCTGATTTAACATGGAGCAATGATACAACAGTTACTATTGGTGCTGATAATTATACTATCTATGGAGGCTCTGCAGCTACATCAATGGTCGTGAACGCGACCACTCTTGTTGTAACCGTACCCGCATTAAGTACATTTACGCTCGCTTCTTCTAGTCGCTTCGTTCTCAATAATAACGCATCTATTACTCCTGGATGTACTTTTGCTTTAAGTAATCTGACGGTTAATGGTTCTGTTACTGCTGGAGCGGTGACTATTACGCCAGATACTGCTACAACATGTACTGTGGCTGGAGGTGGCGGCGGAGGAGCACCAGCGGACACAACTCCACCAACAGGTACTTCAGTTAGTATCAATGCTGGAGCTGTTACAGCTTCTTCTGTTTCTGCTACTTTGACTTTGGCTGCTACAGATGCTACTCAAATGCTGATCTCAAATGATGCAGGTTTTGCTGGTGCAGTTTGGGAGAGTTATGCTGTGAGCAAAGCTTGGACGCTTGTCTTGGGAGATGGAGTAAAAACAGTTTATGCTAAGTTTCGAGATGCTGCTCTCAATATGTCAGTAGCTACTTCAGACACCATAACTGTTTCCGGAACTGGAACAATTGCAGTAGTTTCAAATGAACCTACGCAAGGGTGTTCAGGTGGCAATCAGTACAACACATCTACTGGAGCGCTTTGTATGAGCTCTGTTGCTCAAGCTGCTATCGCTGGCTGTGGCAATCGAACCTCTGGCTTTAGCACAGCTACAGGCGGGTCTTGTGTTGGCAATATTGTCAGCGCAGCAGCCGCTTCAAGTTATAACTTCGGCATCAAAACTCTCAAGAACGGGAGCAAGGGCGATGAGGTCAAGGAGCTTCAAAGATTCTTGAATCAAGTTTTGAGTCTTGGTTTAGTAGTTGATGGAAAGCTAGGACCAAAAACTATTGCTGTTATCAAAAAATGGCAAAAGGCTAATGGCTTAGTTGCTGACGGTCTCGTTGGTCCAAAAACAAAAGCAAAGATGAATCTTTCAGTTCAATAATCTTAGGTCGTCGGGTGTCCAACACCCGCGAAATACAAAAAACACCCCTCGGGTGTTTTTTGTATTTATGTGTTATAATGTTGGGATGGGAAATACAAAAAATAAAAATTTATGGATTATTTTATTAATCTTTTTAGTTATTCTTGCTCTTTTAATTCTCTGGTCAATTAAAAAGTCTTCTCTTCCAGCTGGGGATAATTTGCCAGTTGTTGTTTCTCTCGAAGATACAAGTGCTGGTAGTGTGAATGCTGGTGTTTCTGTTCCTACAATTAGTTATGAAAATGCATTAATAAAATATAAAGATGCACGTTTGCAAATTAATAAAACATGCGAGGCAAGTCCTAATAAGATGACACTTACTAACAATTCTCTTTTAATGATTGATAATCGTTCACCTATGGATCGTGTGGTTAAAGTTGGCTCTCCGCTTAATCTTAAAGCTTATGGTTTTAAAATTGTAAAATTAGAAAGTGCAACCCTGCCAGCTACTTGGGTAATTGACTGTGATCAATTTAAAGATGTTGCTACAATTTTAATTCAGAATTAAGACATAGTATGTTTGAAATACTTTTTAAAATTTGGTATACGATAGCTATTCTGCCTTTTCTTATTTTTATAGAAGGTAGTAAGATGTTTTCTAATTTTTTAAAGAAGAAGAAAATATATATACATTGGGATATTTTACATTCATCTCTTGTGGTCTTAATTATTGTGCTTATTATTTTGTGGATAAACGGATATCGTTAATGTCCGTCGGGTGTCCAACACCCGACAGTACTTTAAAAAATATGGTATAATTTTTAGGTATGAGAAAAGATCCACTAATAACTGGTTTTTATTACCATATTTATAATAGAGGAGTAGATAAAAGAGATATTTTTATGAATAAAGCTGACCTGAACAGGTTTGCTTTGAGTGTTAAGGAGTTTAATGTAACTAAACCTATAGGGAGCATAAAGGAACGGTTGATTGAATTAAAAGAGCCGTCGGGTGTTGGACACCCGACGGCTCTTGTCTCTATAGTTTGTTATTGTTTTAATCCAAATCATTTTCATTTTATTTTAAAACAAGAGGTGGATGGAGGGATTTCAGAATTTTTTAAGCGTTTATTGGGCGGTTATACAAATTATTTTAATTTAATTTATAAAAGAAATGGAGCATTATTTCAAGGAAGATTTAAGTCAAATTTAATAGAGGATAACGCATATTTTTTAAAAATTCGTCCATATGTGCATTTGAATTATTTAGTACACAATATTCCAAAAGAAAAAATACATTTAGTTTTATCAAGTGAAAAAGAATATGATGCAAATAATTTTGTTCTTGTTTCAGAAGAAGAGGCGAAAGGAATGCTTGATTTTTATGGAAGTAATAAAAATTTTAAAAAAGAGTGCTTGGATGTAATTTCTTCGATTCGAGAAGAAAGAGGGTTAACTTCCTTGCTCGAAGAAGACCCGCTTCCATAGTGCCTGTCGGGTGTTGGACACCCGACAGTTGGAAGTTGTTCACATTTTTTCTTTGGATTAAATTATTTTAATTATATAATTTGAGAATGGAAAAAATAAAAGCGTTTTTTGCGGCTCACAAAATTTTTAAAATATTGAAGTGGGCTTTTTTAATTTTAATTGGATTGTATCTTATTTTGGTCGCCGTGCGGGTCGTTCATTTTTTTAATTTAGACAAGACGAATGCGCAAGTTCAAAAAATTCATAATACCAAGCTTGCATTGGATGATGTAATGGGTACAAATCTTCCACCGGATCCAGGAACTGAAGCTGATAAAACCGTGCAAGGAATTGATGCGAATAATAATGGTATCCGCGATGATGTAGAGTTGGCTGTTTTTAAAGAATATCCAAATTCTGCCAAAACTCGGGCAGTGCTTTTGCAGTATGCGCTAGCTTTACAGATGCAGTTTGTTCAGCCGATTGTAAACACAACTACAGTAACTGAAGTAGTTCGCGAACAAAGTAGAGCATTTATATGCATAGGTGAAATTTTAGAAAGAGATGATGAAAATGAAAAAATTATGGATCAATATTTTAAAGATGGAAATAAGCTGCGTTCTTTTGTAAAAGAAATGCAATTAAATACTCAAGAAAGAAAAGATGTAAGAAATATTTTTCTAAAAAATGTTAGAAGTTATTCAGATTTAGATAAAGGTTGTGATATAGATTACTCAAAATTACCTAATTAGAAAATAATGAAAAATATTTTATTAAAATATATAGCACTTATATTTTTTATAGGAATATTTATATTTCCGTTTTTTACTTTAGCACAAAATACTAATATATGTTCACCAAAAGGATATACGGTGTTGACTATAAATGGTGTGTTTACTAATGAGGCCGGAGCCCTTGAAAATAAAGATAATTTAAAAGATCGATTAAAAAATATCTTCAACAACCAACCACTAATCGTTGATTTTCTTTATAATCCTTCTCACATCGCCGGTCTGGGCGATTTTTTTGCAGTAGCTTATCAAAAACTTTTTGACACAGAAACGGTAAAAGATTATGACTTGGCAAAGATGTTGAATGACGCCAGTCAGAGAGTCAAAACTCAAAAGCTTCTCCTTGTTGCCCACTCGCAGGGCAATTTTTATGCCAATAGTTTTTATGATGTCGTGGCGGATAAAATGGGTGGAGTGCCAAGTCAATCAATCGGTGTGTATAGTGTAGCTAGTCCAGCAAGTCGCGTGGCGGGGTACGGAAAATATATGACCTCCAGCACGGATTCCGTTATTGAAAATCTCAGATGGAAAAGTGTTTTATATATCATGCCGGCAAATGAAGATATAAAATTACCGGAAGGCAGTACTTCCAACGGCCATAGTTTTTCTGATATTTATTTAGAATATAGGGGAAGTAAAATTGTTTCGGATATAAAATCTTCGCTTGATAAACTTAAAGAAAATGATGAACAAGAACTACAGGAGCCGTGCATTTCTTCATTGGAACTTTCCACTTTACATAAAATACAAGGCGTAGTTCTTGCCATAGCGGACCCCACGGCGGTTGCGGTTAAAACAGGACTCGTTGTTTCTTATAATGTCGGCGTATATGTTCGCGACAGCGCCAGTAATGCCGGTATGGCGATTGGAAATTTTCTAAACAAAACAAGTATGGCGATTGGAAAAAATTTAAAAGGATTAACGGCCAATGTTGTAGGAAGTTTACCGGATACCAATAGTGTAACAACAATAATTCCCGACATATCGGAACCCAGGAAGGATGGTCCTTCCCCAAAAACAGTACCGGCAACTGATACACAGGCAACACTTGTGGTTAAGACCGTTCTGGCATTAAGTAAGACAGAAAATACAAAGATGGCAGAAAATATTTCGCCACCGGTTATCCCTCAGGTTGTATCTTATGGAGGAGGTGGCTATAGTGGTGGTGGGACAGGAGCATCTCTTCCTACACTCTCTGATATTATCCCCCCAATTATTTCTATTGTCGGAGCTAGTTCCGTAAATATCATAAAAGATATTGTCTACATCGACGCTGGGGCAACTGCCACTGATGATGTTGATGGAGATATCACTACAAAGATTATTATGGTAAATCCTGTTGATATAACTACTCTTGGAATTTATTTGGTTACTTATAATGTTTCTGACGCTCATAATAATATTGCCATCCAAGTCATTCGGACGGTAAATGTTGTTGCGCCTCCACCTTCACCTCCACCTCCTGTATTAAAAACTATTACGATTGATGAAGACACTACTTTATCCGCGGGTGAATATAATTATGACAATTTAATAATAACCAATAATGCGATTTTGACATTGGAAGGGGATCCAGAATCCCCAAATGCTTTCAAAGGAGTGAAAATAAATGCCGTTAATTTGACTATTACAGAAGGAGCATCAATTTCTGCCAACGGAAAAGGGCATGGCCCCCATCAGGGACCGGGGTCTTCATTGGAATATGGCACTGGAGCCAGTTATGGTGGGATTAGTTATAGCGGGACTACATATTCAACCACCTATGGCTCGGCTACAATGCCGATGAATTTGGGTAGTGGCGGGGTAACTCATGGTGGTGGCGCTATTTACCTTGCCATCTCCGATATTTTTACCAATAATGGAGTTGTCTCTTCTGATGGGAATATCTCAAGCAGTGGTGGCAGTGTATATGTGACGACAAAAAATATGACAGGAAGTGGAATATTGCGCGCCAATGGCGGAAGTCTTTACGCATTAGGATATTTTAAAAGTCCGGGAGGCGGAGGAAGAATTGCTCTTTATTACAAAACTTCATCATTTAATGGAATAACAGAAGCAAAAGGCGGGTGCGGTCAATATGATGGCATGACCATGTCTTGCGCCACAGATGGGACGGTAGGTATTTTTGATGGATCAACAAACGATATTTATGTAAACAACACTTCGTGGAAATTTCTGCAAGATGACACTCCTTTTTCTTTCAATCAGATTTTTATTTTAAATGGAGCGAAAGTGACATCGGAGAATGGGGTAAATATAACTGCAAAGAATATTCTCGTTGACAAAAACTCCTCTTTTACTTTATCTGATAGTCAAATATTAAATATTCCAACGATTGTTATTGATGGGGGTTCCACTTTGACTCTTTCTGGTAGTGAGACGATTAATGCTAACGTTCTTACAGTAAAAGGGAATGGAATAGTTACAGTTGTGCCTGAAAAAATACTTTCTTTAACAATTCCTAATATTAATGTTGAAAATGGTTCTTCAATTTCTGCCAACGGGAAAGGGCATGGTCCCCATCAGGGACCGGGGTCTTCATTGGAATATGGCACTGGAGCAAGTTACGGTGGGATGAGTTATGGGAATTCTGCAATGCCAACATATGGCTCGGAAACAGAACCTGTTAATTTCGGTAGCGGAGGAGCAACTTTTGGCGGAGGTGCTATCCGTATTATAGCTTCTGATACTTTTACCAATAATGGAGTTGTCTCTTCTGATGGGAATATCTCAAGCAGTGGTGGCAGTGTATATGTGACGACAAAAAATATGACAGGAAGTGGAATATTGCGCGCCAATGGCGGAGGTCTTATGTTCGGTTCTTATTATAAAAGTCCTGGTGGCGGAGGACGAATTGCTCTTTATTACAAAACTTCATCATTTAATGGAATAACAGAAGCAAAAGGCGGGTGTGGAAGCTATAGTTACCCAGTCATGTCTTGCGGACAAGATGGAACGGTTCATATTGTAGATGAATCTATTCCTGTAAAAAGTTTCCTTAAAATAATAACTGCTTTTAGTTTTAAAAGTTTAATTCCAGAGGTTGTCGGTGTTGTTAATGAAACTGATAAAACCATAACTCTTTCTGTTCCTTTTGGGACTGATGTAAAAACTCTCGTGCCCACCATTATAATTTCAGACAAAGCATCAATTTTTCCGGATAATAATACAGCTCAAAATTTTACTAGTTCGGTTGTTTATACGGTCATCGCAGAAAATAGTTTGACGCAAAATTATGTTGTGACAGTTGTAGTGTTACCATTACCTTTAGATACGACACCGCCAACCATGGTTTCTGCGGTAGTGACATCGGCAACTACAATAGATGTTACATTTAGTGAAGATATTGATGGCGGCACGCTTAATACAAGCGGTAATGAATTTATGGTTTTAGGGCATATTGTGTCTAGTGCTCACGAATTGAATGGCATCATAACATTGACTCTTGAAACAGATATAAAGAGAGGAGAAAATCCTAGTGTCACATTCAGCAGTACTAATTTTAAAGATCTTGCCGGCAATCAGGCTATAAGTCCAGCTGGGGTAACTTCAACAAATAATCTTTAGAATTCTTTCCCCTACACCAGGGTGTTGTCGGGTGTTGGACACCCGAAACAGGAATTTTTATTTTTATGTTATAATTAAAAAGTGGTAACAAAACATTTTTTCAAAGCTCTTGTCATTTTTCTATTTATAATAATTGTAGGATTAGTTGGAGTTTTCTTTCTTGCAAATTAATCATTTTGTGCTATATTGTAGCTACCGCAGAGAAAGTAGGTTTGTCCCGCGAAAGCGAGTCAAGTAAGTCCTATTTAGTGGGTCGATATTCTGACGGCTTGAGCCGTTTTTTTAATGCTAACACAGGCATTAGGCGCTAGGCACTAGCAACTCAAAATGCTAAAGCCTAAAGCCTAAAGCCTAAAGCCTAACATGTTACAAAAATCAAAAAAAGAAGAAATGATTAAAGACTTAGAAGGAGCAATAAAGGGCTCTCAGTCTTTAGTTTTTGTGAATTTTCATGGTTTGAAAGTGAGTGATGAAACTAAGCTTCGGGCAAGTCTTAGAGAGCAAGGAGTAAGTTATAAAGTTTCAAGAAAGACATTGTTAAAGCGTGCATTAGAAGGTAAAGCAAAAGGGGAAATTCCAGAATTAGCTGGTGAAATTTCTGTTGCATATTCTTCTGACCCTATAGCGTCTCCTCGTGAAATTTATAATTTTCAAAAAGCTCACAAAGGACTTCTTAATATTATTGGAGGAATTTTCGAAGGTAAATTTCTTAATAAAGATGAAATGATGGAGATAGCTATGATTCCAAGTCGTGAAGTTCTTTATGCACAATTTGTTAATCTTATTAATTCTCCAATTCAAAGATTCGCAGTGGTGCTTAATCAGATTGCTTTAAGTAAAGAAGCAAAGTAAATTATTATTAAAATAAAGGCACTAGGCAATTAGGTCCTAGGCTCTAGCAGAAAAATGCTAATGCCTAAAGCCTAGATTTCCTAAAGCCTACCAAATATATTATGGAAAAATTTGCAGATCTTATAAAACAAATAGAAACAATGTCCGTTCTCGATCTTCATCAGCTTGTGAAAGCTTTAGAGGAAAAGTTCGGAGTATCAGCTGCAGCTGTTGCTGTCGCTGGTCCAGCAGCAGGGGGAGAAGTAGCTGAAGAGAAAGATGCATTTACTGTTGTGCTTTCATCAGCTGGGGAACAGAAAATTGCAGTTATGAAAGTTGTGAAAGAAGCTCTCGGTCTTGGTCTAAAAGATGCGAAAGATTTAGTTGATGCTGCTCCTTCAAACTTGAAAGATGGAATGAAAAAAGCTGAAGCTGAAGACTTAAAGAAAAAGATTGAAGCAGCTGGAGGAAAAGTCGAGTTGAAATAATTTTATTTTAAGTTTACAATTAAAACACTCTAAGCTATATGCTTGGGGTGTTTTAATTTTATGAACAACAATAAACAAAAAACTGCTTTAATATCTGTTTATAATAAAGAAGGTATTACAGAATTTGCAAAAGAGTTAATTTCTTTAGGTTGGAAGATTATTTCTTCCGGCGGTACAGCGAAATATTTAAAAGATGCTGGTGTTTTAGTTACTGATGTTGCAGAGATTACAGGTATGCCACCTATTTTAAGTCATAGGGTAGTTACATTACATCCGAAAATTCATGGTGGACTTTTAGCACTTGATACTTCTGAGCATTTAGCAGAATTAGAGAAGTATGATATTCCGTGGATTGATATGGTTTGTTGTGATTTATATCCACTAGAACAAGAGATAAATAATCCAAATGCAACAAGTGAATCAATTATAGAAAAAACAGACATTGGAGGTCCGAGCATGATTCGTTCTGCTGCTAAAGGTAGGCGTATTGTTATTTGTGAAGTTTCCGACAGAGAAGAAGTTATTAAATGGCTTAAAGATGGTGAGCCAGAAAAAGAAAAATTTATAAATGATTTGGCTGCTAAAGCGGAGGCAATTGTGGCGCAATATTGTTCTATCTCTAGTGAGTATCATAGTCTGGGCGAGTATAAAGGAATCTTTGGTAAAAGAGTTTTAGAATGTGCTTATGGAGAAAATGCTTATCAGAAGCCGGCAAGTCTATATGAAAATTCAGGTGTTGGACACCTAAAAAGGTGTCCAACACCTGATCCCTTAGCTATTCACAATTGGGAACTTGTAGCTGGAAGTCCACTTTCTTATAACAATATATGCGATGTAGATAGAATGATGCAAACTATGACGCACATCGGGGCAGGATTTGAAAAGAATTTTAATATTGTTCCGAAAATTGCTATTGGGGCGAAGCATGGGAACGCTTGTGGGGTAGGAGTTGCGCAAGAACCGGTTGCGCAAGAACCGTTCTTGCGCAATGAGGCAGAGTTAGAAGCTATAGATAAAATGCTTTTAGGCGACTTGCGAGCAATTTTCGGTGGATCTATTATGCTTAATTTTAGAGTGGATGAAAAAGTTGCAGAAGAATTAATACATAAGTATGTGGGAGAGGGAAGGCGTTTACTTGATGTAATTGCAGCGCCATCGTTTTCTCTTGAAGCTATAGAAATTCTTTCTCGCAAAAAAGGCAAGTGTAGAATCTTGGTGAATAAAAACATAGAAAAAGCTGGGGAGAATTCTTTAGATCAAACAAATCGTTTTAGATATGTTCGAGGAGGATTCTTAGAACAGCCAAATTATACTTTCGTGCCAGAAATTAAAAATAAAGAAATTATTTTAGCTTGGGCAATTGGTTGCACTTCAAATAGTAATACAATAACTATTGTAAAAGATGGTAGGCTCTATGGAAATGGTGTCGGACAACAAGACCGTGTCGGTGCTGCGAAGCTTGCTATCTTTCGTGCTGACGATGCAGCAAAGTTTCGAGCGGAGCAGAAAAATCTCGCCATTTTACCCACAAGCGGGCTCCGACACGGACTCGATTTTTCTGCTCCGCTCTCCACAGAAGCTAATTTAGAAAATGCTGTCGCATATAGTGACAGTTTCTTTCCTTTTACAGATGCAGTAGAAGTATTAATTAATCGTGGAATAAAAACTATCTTTTCAACTAGTGGTTCAGTAAATGATGAAAAGATAAAAGATTTTTGTAAAGAAAAAGGTGTTAATTTAATAATGCTTCCAGATTCCGAAGCGAGAGGATTTTACCAGCATTAAAATTAACTAAATTAAAAATTGTATTAATAAGTAAGGTTGTTGTATTAAATTGTATTAAATTACGCTATGGTGTAATTTAATACAATACACAATACAGATTATTCCTGTGGATAACTAACATTGAAATTATGCGCGCGCGGGGTGTATTATAAGCATATGAAAAAAATATATGCATTTTCGTTTGTTTTTGTATTATCATTTATTTTATTGGGTTTTAATGCTAATTCTGCGAGAGCGGTCAATTGCGCTCCCGGTGATTTGTTTAATACGACCACCGGTCAACCTTGTGGTGCGACCGCAACAGTCGTAGCATGCGCCCCGGGTCATTTGTTTAACGCAGTTACCGGTAGGTCTTGTAATGCTACAACACCGCCCCCACAAGACAATGTGTCCAGGTTTAATAGTTTATTTATAGGTCCTTTTGATATTGGGGGAAGAGGTAGTGCTGTTTTAGCGCTTCAGCAATTTCTGAAAGATGAAGGTTATTATTTTGGTAAAATTGATGGAAAATATGGGAGAATAACTGACCGGGCAGTAAAAGATTTTCGAGAGGATAATGATATTACAAATCCACCAATCATAAATTCTTGCGTTCAATTTCCACCACTTCGCCCCGATTGGTGCACTGGGGGAACAATAATTCCCCAAGGCTTGGATGCAAATGGTTGCCAATTATTGCCAAGGTGTAGTTTATCCACAAATCCACCAACTCAAACCTGTACAGATGTCACTGGGACCACTTGTCCTTATATGGAAGGTTTATGTTGGTATCCACAGAATTGGAATCTTCCGGCTTGTAATAAAAATTTAACTAATCCAGTAATCAGCGAAGTAAACGGTCCGCAATCATTAAATGTTAACCAGCAAGGAACTTGGACGGTGAAAGCCCATGATCCTGCTGGGGGGACGCTTTCGTATTCAGTTATCTGGGGAGGCAGCGTGTCTACACTGATGGCACCTGGGGAGAGTGGTTTTCCCGCAACAGAGACATTTGTGCAAACCGCAACATTTACTCATACTTATGCACAGGCAGGAAGCTTCTATCCTCAATTTTTTGTAAGAAATAGTGCAGGAAAAAGGCAAGGTACAGGACTGAGTGTGAATGTGGGCGGGACAACTTCTAGCAGACCTCAATCTCCCTTTAATGTAACGATAGCCAACGCAATTGATAAAGATAATTCGGCAAAAATCTATTGGGAAAATGTTGATGGTGAAAAATTCTATATTTACAAAAATAAAAATGATGGAATATTTCAGTTTTTGGCAGTTACTGGTGAAAAATTTTATAAAGATACTACGGGTTTAAGTAGAGACATTAAATATGGCTATTATATTACCGCACTCAACAGTTACGGCGAAAGTAGCCCAAGTAGTAAGGTATATATTGGACCGATTATTGCCCCAACCCCAATATCTCCACTCACCATCACCACCGCATCTCCACTTCCGAATGCAAAAGTGGGGAGTCAATATCAAGCACTTTTGAATGTTTCAGGAGTCGCATTTCCTGTTGGCTACAATAGTAATAATATTAATTGGTCAGTGTCGTCTGGTACTTTGCCACCGGGTTTATATTTATCCGCTAGTGATTTTGGTATGGGAATCTTTGGCGCGCCAACAGTAGAAGGTACTTATAAAACCGGTACTTATAATTTTTCTCTTACCGCCACAACCGCATCCCTTTCCCAGACTCACAATATAGGTTTTGCTTCTACCACCAAACAATTTACTTTGACCGTGAATCCGGCAGATGTGGTTGTTGTTTCTCCATTAACGATCACCACCCCTTCTTTACTTATCGGCGCAAAGGTTGGCGTAGCTTATGAAAATTATCTTACTGCGTCGGGGGGTACAGGTACATATTTATGGACTATAACTTCTGGTTCTCTTCCTGTTAGTTTTGGTTCACCTGATTGTCGTGGTGTTAATTGTTCTTCAGCTAGACTTTATGGTACACCCACAAACGCAGGAACTTGGACTTTTGGTGTTTCGGCAACTTCTGGTTCTCAGACTACGAGCAAACAATTTACTCTAACTGTGAGTCCGGCAGATGTGGTTGTTGTTTCTCCTACCGCTTCTCTAACCGGAAGTGTCGCTGGTTCGGCTCAAGGTTCTCTTCTTACAGCTAGAGTGGGGGAAATTATTACTTATAGGTGGAATTCAACAAATGCTAATACTGCTAGTTCTTCTTATGTTGTTTCTCCAGCATACACATCTGCAAGTAATTGTGGCGGGCTTATTGGTGGAGGACCATTTACTTGGGTAGCAAATAGCACCGCAGGTGATGCTAGTGCGACTGTTCAGGGATGTCAAGCTGGTCGCGCTTATTTTATTAAATACACAGTGATGAATTCTCAAGTTGGTGGTGGCTTGAGCGCAGATTCGGTCTTAACCATTAATGTACCCCCTATTACAACTGCGCTGAATACTTCTTTAAACTCTAATCAAATGGCAAATGTCTTGGATGCATTAAATCCAATCAATGAAACAGTCCTCAGCGCAAAATCTTTTAACTTCACACAGTTTCTTAGCGAAGGTTCATATGGAAATGAAGTTATGGAACTTCAGAAGTTTTTAAATAGCGCTGGGTATGATTCTGGAACTGTAGATGGAAAATTTGGTTTTAAGACTAAAGAAGCTCTCATTAAATTTCAAATTGCAAATAAATTAAAAAGTGATGGAATTGTGGGATTTGAAGTTAGAAATTTTCTAAATAAATAAAACTGTTGTCGATATTTTTTCGCTTGATTTTTCTTCAAAAAGCATTACAATACTTAGATGGAAATTCTAGGGAAAATATTGGGTAGTTCTGCGCGGATAAAGATTATGCGACTTTTTTTACTTAATAAAAACAAGGGTTTTCTAGTTAAAGATGTAATAAAGAAAAGTCGAGTAAATGGACTCGTTGTTCGTAGAGAGCTTAGGTTGCTAGCTTTAGTTAATTTTATTAAAAAGCGTTCTTCAACTTTTTCGGAATGGTCTTTTAATCCATTTTTTAAATATGCTGGAGAATTTGAAGATCTTTTAATAAGATTTGATACTTTAAATAAACAAGCTATTTTAGATAATTTTAAAAAAGTTGGACGAGTTAAGCTTGTCATCATTTCTGGTATTTTTATTAAAAATGATGATAGTAGAGTGGATCTATTGATTGTTGGAGACAAGATGAAACGAGGTAAGATTGAAGAAGGAATTCGCAAGTTGGAAGCTGAAATCGGTGTGGAGCTTGTCTATGCTGTTTTTGATACTAAAGAATTTATTTATAGATTAAATATGTATGACAAGCTTGTTAGAGACATTCTTGATTATCCTCACGAAGTGCTTTTGCAGACTAAAGAGTTATCCCCCACACTTATTGCAAAGAAGTTATAAAATAACGCTCTTAGAGAGCATCTTTAAGATGGGTGTGGGAGTTATCCACAAGAGCTTTAGAAAAAGTTTAAAAATTGATATAATATAAGCATAACTTTTATAAGGTCGAAACTTAAAAAAGCATTATTAATTAATAAGGTTTGGTAAATAATATGATGAATAATATTTGGCTTACATGGGGTGATGTATTTAATGCTTCGCTTCAGAATTTGTGGTGGGGTTTTATTCAGTTTACTCCTAAGCTTGTGGTAGCAGTTGTTTTCTTTGTGATTGGTTGGTTTTTAGGTTCTTTAATTGCTAAAGCTGTTGAACAAGTCTTTGGTAGTTTAAAAATTGACAGCCTCTTTGCATCTATTGGTGTAGATGGCTTTTTAAAAAAGGCAGGAATAAATCTTAATTCTGGTCATTTCGTTGGTGAGATAGTGAAGTGGTTTGTGGTTATAGTTTTTCTTCTTCCTTCTCTTAACTTGGTTGGTTTGTATGATGTTTCATCTTTCTTGAAAGATGATGTTCTTGGATATTTGCCTAAAGTTATAATTGCTGCTTTTGTTTTGATTATTGCTGCAATTGTTTCCGAAGCTCTTTCTAAGACAATTTTAGCCACAGCAAAATCTATGAATTTAAGATCAGCACATATGCTTGGTGTTGTTGCTAGATATGCTGTTTGGGCATTTGCTTTAATTATCGCTTTAGGAAAGTTGGGATTGGGAGATTATATGAGTATTCTTTTCTCTGGGATAATAGCTATGCTTGCACTCGGTGGTGCTCTTGCTTTTGGCTTGGGTGCTAAAGAACATGCTTCTAGATTTCTTTCTAAACTTGGAGAAGAAATGTCAGAGAAATAAGCTCGATTTTCTTGAAAATTTTATAATAATTTTTCACAAAAAAGATGTCCCCAGATTGCACTGGTTGACATCTTTTTTGATGTTCTGTATTTATAAAGTTTTGTTTTGTATAATAAAAGGATGCGGATAATATTTACCAAACATTTGATAATAAAGCTTGGTCAAAGAAAAATAAATAGACAGTTTGTAATTGAAACGATTAAAAATCCTGATTTAACAAGGTCTACTTATGGTTTGAGAGAAGAATTATATAGAAAATTCGGGAAATTTTATATGAAAGTTATTGTAATGAAGAGAAAAGAACACATCATAGTATTGACTGCTCACTGGGTTGCAAAAGCTAAAAAATAATTTATAATGTATGTATATGAAAATAAGTTATGACAAAGAAGCAGATGCTCTTAATATAGAGTTTAAAACGGGTCCAGTAGACAAAACTGTGGAACTTTCATCTCTGATGTTTTTGGATTTGGACAAAAAAGGCAATCCGCTTTATCTTGAGATAATAGGCGCTAGAGAAAGAGTTGGTAAGAAAAATTTTGGGAAAATAATGATTGGGAAAAAACTTATCAGTTTGCCAGCGTTTGCATAATTATAAATAGTCGAAATTATTAAAGTTAAAAGGTTAAAAATTTTATGGCAGGAGATCAAGCACCAGGAACGCAAGAGGGAGTAAAAATAACTCGAGAAGATTCTCGAAGGGAAATGGAAAAGTTAAGTGAAGATATCGCTGCGCTGAAAGAGGCAAGGTTGAAAATGGTTGAGGCCTTTCGTCGTTTTGGTGAGGCATTTGATAAGATAAATATACATGAAGTAATGGAAGGTACACGTAATCCGAATGTGATAAAAAGAGAGCAAGAAAGAAAAGAAAGAAAAGAAAGAAAAGAAAGAGAAGAAAGAGAAGGAGGTTTAAAATAAAATTTTTATTTTACTTTACAAAAAAGATGTCCCCAGATTTAATGGGTTGACATCTTTTTTGTTATAGATTATACTCTTTTAATCAGTATGATAAACACAAGAAACAGTTTAAGAAGGCGGCGTTAAAGCAGACTTTTTTTGTCTGTAGGCCGCCCTAAAGGCGGTTTTTTGTTTACCCTGAGCGTTAGTCGAAGGGTTGTCCAGGACGAATGACATTTGAAAACTTAAAACTTGTCGGGAATTAAGAAGGGTCTTTTTGTCCCAGATGAGAAAAAGCCAAGAAGCATATTTAAGTAGCGAGCGGTCGTGAAAGAATATTCTGTTATTTTTTTTGGCTTTGTTTTTCCTCGTAGTAATACGAGGTTGTGGTTTTCAAATTTCTTAACAGGAAATTTAAGGGCGTACGGTGGATGCCTTGACTTTAAGAGGCGATGAAGGACGTGGCGTTGCTGCGATAAGCTTCGGGGAGGTGCTTAGCAACCTTTGATCCGGAGATTTCCGAATGGGGAAACCCTATGTGGTAAACCCACATAACCCCTCTCATGCTATGTATTTAAGGTTTCGTGATTTATTTTTATTTTGAAACTTTGAGTGTGTGGCATGTGAGGGGAGCATACCCTGGGAAGTGAAACATCTCAGTACCAGGAGGAATAGAGACAAATATGTATTTCCTAAGTAGCGGCGAGCGAAAAGGAAGAAGCCCAAACCGTTCTCGCAAGAGAACGGGGTTGTAAGATGACAATGTAGTTTACTAGAAGAGTCAAAAAATAAATTATTAGTTGAAGTTGCTGGAAAGCGACACCGTAGGGGGTGATAGTCCCGTAAACGAAAATAATTTATCTCTTTTATTGTTATTCTTGAGTACCCCAGGACATGAATG